>JAABUU010001478.1_pt1 | contig 39449 bp, 32 predicted proteins | sample 5559301 | NCBI WGS metagenome assembly JAABUU01 (sample SAMN10711884, study PRJNA513360) | rock metagenome | isolation source: Antarctica rocks | place: Antarctica: Victoria Land, Richard Nunatak white | reverse complement strand
CTAACCGCCTAGCCAGGAAGTGAACGTGCATGGCGGAGTTTGCGATAGATGATGAGGATCGCGGCGAGTTGGACGAAGCCGAGATAGTGCTGCGCCCGCTTCTCCCAGCGGATGAGCAACCGCCGGAAGCGGTTGAACCAGCTATGCGCGACCTCCACGACCCAGCGGCGCGGGGGGTGGCGGTCGGGATGGCCCGGCGGCGGCAGGGGGTGCGCGGCGCTCGTCTTGGGCGGGATGTGGGGGACGTAGCCATGCGCGACCGCCGTCTCGCGGCAGGCGGGATAGTCGTAGCCGCGATCCAGGCACAGGTGCCGCGCGCCCGCCAGCGACGGAGCCTCGTACACCATGGCATCGAGCAGGGCGGCGAGTTGCTTCATGTCGGTCCGATTGGCCCCGGAGATGACGGTTGCGAGCGGGACGCCCGCGCCGTCGGTCAGGAGGTGCCGCTTGACGCCGCATGTGCCCCGGTCGGTGGGCTTCGCCCCGGTCGCTTCCGGCGCACCGGCCCCCCTTTTTTGCCGAGCGGCGCCTGCACCAAGCACCCATCGGCCGCTTGCCACTGCCAGTCGAGGCGGACCTCGCCGTCGTACACTTCGAGCAAGCGCGCCCAGGCGTGCTCGAAACAGCCGTGCGCGATCCATCCCTGGAAGCGCGCGTGGACCGTGGACTTGGCCCCGAACTGGCGGGGCAGCGTCGCCCACTGCCCGCCGTTGCGCGCCAGCCAGAGCAGCCCGTCGAAGATCGGGCGGTCGTCCAGCCGGGGGCGCCCCGGCTTCTTGCGGGGCTTGTCGATCACCAAGAGCGGCCGCAATTCCGCCCACAGCGCGTCGTCCACGCGCCAGATCGTCGGCTCGGCGTGCGTCGTGCGGGAGGCCGCCGGGGCGGCGATAGGCGTATCCATACGCCAAGTTTACCACCATCGTCACTTTCTGGACAGGCTGTAATCCTACAGTTGCACTTCGAAGTTCGTACTACGTTCCTTGGTGCTGCGGATCGGCGGCGCGGGCGTATCCGTACTGCGCTCACCAGCGCCCAATTAGCCAAGTGCAACTGTAGAAGTAAGTGGTCTGTTTCACAATCGCTTATCGGGTTGCCCACTCGTCCGCCCTCACCCCCGGCTCGCTACGCTCGCCACCCCGCCGCCCAGGGGGCACCCGCCCATCCGAGGAGCGGGGGAAGGAGCAACCCTACCGGTGATTGCGAAACGCAGCACTAAGCGAGCGGACCGTGATGAACGCGCTGACGGTGCTTGCCCGACTCCGGTGTGTCCGCTTCGCAACACCGGACGGTTTTGCGCGAAACAACGGCTTGCCGATTGACGGTACGAATCTATCATTTTTGCACTGTAGACTGCATCGCCAACGTGCCGCAGAAGGCAATGAGCGCGCGGAAAACCGTACTCGTGGCGCGATCTCCCTGGTGGATTTGGGAGAGTCATGGTAGCTTTAACCCATGAGCGAGACGAGGGTGGCTCCCCCACAAACGGAGCAGACGAAACGTGAATCCGGGGTCGTCGGCTGGCTGACGCTGCAAGAGGCGAGCGAGCTGCTGAGCGTCGCCACCTCGACGGTACGGCGCTGGGCCGACGCCGGGCGCATCCCCACGCGGCGCACCGAGGGGGGGCACCGGCGCTTCGAGGCGATGGCGGTCTACGCCCTGCGCCCGCGCCCCGCCGAGGCGCAAGGGTCTGCGATCCTTGCACCAGCGCCGGAACGGGTCACCAGTCAGCCCTGGCACGCGCACTTCGCCGATGCCGCCGTGGCGGGGGAGATGCGGACCCTCGGGCAGCGCCTGCTCGGGCTGCTGATCCAGTACCTGATCTGGCAGGGGGACAACGAGCGATTCCTCGACGATGGGCGGCAGATCGGGGCCGAGTACGGGCGGGTCGCGCGCGATGCCGGGATCTCGATGCGCGAGACGATGCAGGCGTTCCTCTTCTTCCGGCGTACCTTCTGGCGCACGGCCTTGCAAGCGCCCGCCGTCGCCCAGGTGAGCGATGTCGCGGAGGTGATGCGGATCGCCGAGCGGATCGATCACTTCATGAACGAAGTCCTGTACAGCACCCTCTCCGCCTACGAATAGGCGCTGCTCCCGCTGCTACACTCCAAGATAGACGGTGGCGGCTCACGCCTCGTGCCGCGCCAGACGAAAGGATTGCGTGACGATGCCCGAAGACTTGCTATTCCTGCGCGCCGCGCGGCGCGAGCGGACCGCGCGGACGCCGATCTGGTTCATGCGTCAGGCGGGGCGGATCCTGCCCGAATATCGGAAGATGCGCGAGCGCTGGACCCTGATCGAGATCTGCCGCCAGCCGGAACTCTGCGCCGAGGTGACGTTGCAGCCGGTGCGCCGGATGCCGGTCGATGCGGCGGTGATGTTCGCGGACATCATGCTGCCGCTGATCGGCATCGGCATCGATCTGGAGTTGGTGGACAACGTTGGCCCGGTGGTGCGGCACCCGATCCGCGATCGGGCGGGGGTCGAGGCGCTGCGTCCGATCGAGCCGGAGCGGGATGTGCCGTTCGTGATGGAGACGGTGCGGATCCTCAAGCGCGAGTTGGCGGGTAAGACCGCCGTGCTCGGCTTCTCGGGTGCGCCGTTCACCCTGGCCTCCTACCTGATCGAGGGTCGCCCGACGCGGGAATTCGCGCTGACCAAGGCGATGATGTACGGCGAGCCGGAACTCTGGCACGCGCTGATGGAGCGCTTGACCAGCATCATGATCACCTATCTCCAGGCCAAGGCCACCGCCGGGGTCGATGCGCTGCAACTCTTCGACTCCTGGATCGGCGCGCTGGGGCCGCAAGATTACGAGACCTACGTACGCCCCTACACGCAGCGGATCTTCGCCGCGCTCGCGCCGACCGGCCTGCCGTTCATCCACTTCGGCACCAACACCGGGGGTCTGCTCGACCAGATGAAGGACGACGGCGGCTCGGTGCTGGGCGTGGACTGGCGCGTGCCGCTCGACCTTGCCTGGGACCGCATCGGCCACGACAAGGGGATTCAAGGCAACCTCGATCCGGCGCTGCTCCTCGCGCCGCGCGCCGTGATGGAGGCGGGTGCAGAGGACGTGCTGCGCCGCGCCGCCGGGCGTCCGGGCCACATCTTCAATCTCGGGCACGGCCTGCTGCCGCAGTCGCCGCTGGACAATGTGCTCCATCTGGTCGATTTCGTCCACGAACGCAGCAGCGAACGCAGCGGCGCGCTCGCCAGGGTCTGAGCGCCGCCCGATCTGTTCTCCGTGTGCTCCCAGGCGTGTTCATCGAGCGAACCCCGACTACGAAGAGGTGATGACGATGACGATCCAGCAGGCACCGACCGGGATCATGCTGATGGCCTATGGCACCCCGGAGACCCCGGATCAGGTCGAGGCGTATTTCACTCATATTCGTGGCGGGCGTGTCCCCTCGCCGGAGTCGGTCGCGCACTTGCAGCACCGCTACGAGTTGGTCGGCGGGCGCACGCCGCTCACGGCGATCACCGAGCAGACGTGCCGGGCGTTGGAGCAGGAGTTGAACGCCGACGCGCCGGGGCGCTACCGCGTTTACGCCGGGATGAAGCACTGGCACCCCTACATCGGCGATGTGCTGAAGACGATGGCGGATGATGGCGTCGAGCGGATCATCGCCATCGCGCTCGCGCCGCACTACTCGCGGATCAGCATCGGCGGCTACCGGCGGGCGCTGGAAGAGGGCGCGCTGGCGCTCGGTAATCCGTTCGCGATGACGATGGTGGATGACTGGCACCTCCAGCCGGAGTATCTCGACCTGATCGCCGATAACATCCGCGCCGCGCGGGAGCAGTTCGCCCCCGAGGAGCGCGACACGATCCTGACCGTCTTCAGCGCCCACAGCCTGCCGGAGCGGATCCGCACCTGGCAGGATCCCTACGAGTCGCAATTGCTGGCGAGCAGCGCGGCGGTCGCGACGCGCCTCGGGCTGTCCGATTGGCGCTTCGCCTGGCAGAGCGCCGGGAGCACCGGCGAGCCCTGGATCGGCCCCGACATCCTCGATTATCTGGAGACGCTGCACGCCGAGGGGGTAACGACGGTCCTCCAGGTGCCGATCGGCTTCGTCGCCGAGCACCTCGAAATCCTCTTCGACATCGACCACGAGGCGAAGCAAAAGGCGCAGGAACTCGGGATGCACCTGGAGCGTACCGCGATGCCGAACGCGACCGCGCCATTCATCGGCAATCTCGCGGCGATCGTGGCGCGGTACGATACGGCGGATGCGCCGCTGATCGGGGCGGCGGCGCGATGACGACGGCGCCGGCGGGGCGGACGATCACGATCGGTACGCGCGGGAGCACCCTGGCGCTTGTGCAGACGGAGATCGTGCGCGCGGCGCTCCTCGCCACCAATCCCGACCTTACGATCGAGGTGCGGCGGATTACCACGCGCGGCGACGCGATCCTCGATCGCTCGCTGTCCGATGCGGCGGTGACCGACAAGGGGCTGTTCGTGGAGGAGATCGAGGCGGCGCTGCGCGACGGGCGGATCGACCTGGCGGTCCACAGCGCCAAGGATCTCCCCTCGCTCCTCCCCCCCGACATGGCGATCGCCGCCTTCACCGAGCGGGCCGACCCGCGCGACGTGCTGGTTTCGCCGCACGGCACGCTGGCCGCGCTGCCCCCCGGCGCGCGCGTGGGGACGAGCAGCCCCCGCCGCACCTGTCAGTTGCGGGCCGCGCGTCCCGACCTGACCGTCCTGGACATTCGCGGCAACGTCGATACACGCCTCCGCAAGCTCGCCGAGGGGCGGTACGACGCGATCGTGCTGGCGGCGGCGGGGCTGCTGCGCCTGGGGCGCGAGGCGGAGATCACCGAGTGGTTCACGCCCGCGCAGATGCTCCCCGCCGTGGGGCAAGGGGCGCTGGCGATCGAGACGCGCGCGAACGATCCGGCGCTCGCGGCGCTCCTCACGCCCCTCGCGCACGGGGCGACGATGGCCGCGCTGGAGGCCGAGCGCGCTTTCCTGGCGGCGGTTTCCGGCGGCTGCTCCGCCGTCGTCGCGGCCTACGCGGAGATCCATCCTGCGTCCGCCGGGGACGAATTGCGCCTGACCGGCCTGATCGGTGGGGCGGATGGCACACAGGTGCGCGAGACGCGCGCGGAACACCCTTCCGAAGGCGCGCGCCTCGGTACTGAGTTGGCCGCCGCGCTGCTGGCGCAGGGCGGGGCCTGGCTGCTGGTCGGGGGCGACGGTGAGTGAGGGTGGCTCCGCGCCGCTCGCCGGACGCCGGATCGTGGTGACGCGCGCCGAGGGGGCCGCGAGCGTGCTCACCGCGCGCCTGGGGGCGCTCGGTGCCGCGACGATCGCCTGCCCGACGATCGCGATCGCGCCGCCCATTACCTGGGGGCCGCTCGATGCCGCGCTGGCGCGGCTGGCCGATTACGACTGGGTGGTTTTCACCAGCGCGAACGCGGTGCGCGCGTTCAGCGACCGCCTCGGTGTGGTTGATGCGGTGTGTGCCCTGCCCGCCACGCTGCGACTCGCGGCGGTCGGGCGGGCGACGGCGGGCGCGGCGCGGTCGCTCCTGCGCGCGCCCGAGTTGGTGCCGCAGGACGCGCGCGCGGCGGGACTCGTCGCTGCGCTCGGTGCGACTGTCGGGCAGCGTTACCTCTTGCCCCAGTCCGCGATCGCGCGGCCCGAGTTGGCCGAGGGGTTGCGGGCGGCGGGCGCGACGGTCGACGTGGTGACGGCGTATCGCACGGTGCCGGTCGCGCCCGCCGGGCTCGATGAGATCGCGGGGCTGCTGCACGCGGGAACGCTCGACGCGGTCACGCTGACGAGCCCTTCGACGGTCGCGGGCTTCCTCGACGGGCTCGCCGGGGTCGGTTTCGCGCCGGACCTGTTGGCGCGGCTGCCGCATCGCCCGGCGCTCTGCTGCCTCGGCCCGACGACTGCGGCGGCGGTACGCGAGCGCGGCCTGCCGGTCGCGGCGATCGCCGGCGAACAAACGGATGAAGGGCTGATCGCGGCCCTGTTGCGGTGCCTCGTCGGTCGCCCATTGGCCGACCGCGAGGGGGGGAGAGTCCGATGCTGACCCAGACCGAATCGTTGACCCCCACGCCGGGGATGCGCCCGCGTCGCCTGCGCCGCACGCCTGCCTTGCGGCGGATGATGCGCGAGACGCAACTGCGCCCCGCCGACCTGATCGCCCCCCTCTTCGTCACCGCCGGGACCGATATCGCGCGCCCGATCGGCTCGATGCCGGGACAGTCGCAACTCTCGGTCGATCGGCTGCTGGCGGAGACCGACGCCCTGCTGGCGCTCGGCGTCCCGGCGGTCCTCCTCTTCGGCCTGCCGGAGACGAAGGACGCGGTCGGCAGCGCGGGTTGGGCGTCCGATGGCCCGGTGCCGCGCGCGATCGCCGCGTTGAAGGCGCACACGCCGGAACTGGTCGTGATCGCCGATGTCTGCCTCTGCGAGTACACCGATCACGGGCATTGCGGCGTCCTCCACGCGGAGACCGGCGAGGTGCTGAACGACGAGACGCTGCCACTGCTGGCGCGCACGGCGGTCGCCTACGCCGATGCGGGGGCGGATATCGTCGCCCCGAGCGCGATGATGGACGGCCAGGTGGCGGCGATCCGGGCGGCGCTCGACGCGGCGGGGCATCAGGCTGTGCCGGTGATCGCCTATGCGGCGAAGTTCGCCTCGGCCTTCTACGGCCCGTTCCGCGAGGCCGCCGATTCCACACCGGCCTTCGGCGATCGCCGCGCCTACCAGATGGACCCGGCCAACGGGCGCGAGGCGCTGCGCGAGGTGGCGCTCGACGCCGCCGAGGGCGCGGACATGCTGATGGTGAAGCCGGCAGGACTCTACCTCGACATCATTCGGCAGGTGCGCGATCGCTACGAGGTGCCGATCGTGGCCTATCAGGTCAGCGGCGAGTACGCGGCGCAGCAGGCGGCGGTCGAGCGCGGTTGGCTCGATGAGCGCCGCGCGGCGCTGGAGAGTCTGACGGCGATCAAGCGCGCCGGGGCCGATCTGATCATCACCTATTACGCCAGGGCGGCGGCGGGCTGGCTGGCGGAGGGCGAAGACTAGGCGAAGCGCTTGTGGGCGGTACATAGCGGGCGTGGGATGCCGATGGACTGAAGTGCCCCGGAGGGCAGCCACTACCCGTGAAGGGCACCCTGTACCCATGAAGGGCAGCCACTACCCATGAAGGACACACTGTACCCCGGAGGGCAGCCACTCCCGGTTGGATGGCCTGCGGCCACGAAGTACCCATGAAGGGCATACTATCCGCCTTCGGGGACCGGGCACAGCCATAACGAGGGATGTGGTTCCCATCGGCACTTCGGTTTAGGGCGACCGTTCCCAGACGATAGGGCATACAAGGAGGCAGAACGTGAGCGATAAGGACGAGAAGAAGAGCGAGCTGGATGAGGGGTTACAGGTGCGGCTGGGCCGGCTGCCGCGCGAGCCGCGTCAGGTGGTGAAGTACACCTTCTTCACCCTCGACCCGGCGTGGCGGCGCTTACCGCTCGAAGAGCGCGAGGCGGCGAAGGCCGAGTTCGCCCAGGTGGTCGGCGACAGCGTGCGGGACTTCTTCGTCCTCCGCACCTACAACCTGATCGGGATGCACAGCAACGCCGACTTCATGCTCTGGGCGGTGAGCGACACGTTGGAACTGCAAAGCGCGCTCCTCTCCAAGATCTACGCGACCGCGTTCGGCGCGTGGCTGACGATCACCCACTCCTATCTGGCGATGACCAAGCATTCGCAGTACGTCCGCGATCACATCCACGAGGACCAGGAGGGGACGCGCCTGACGATCCTGCCGGACGGCAAGAAGTATCTCTTCGTTTACCCGCTCGATAAGAAGCGCGAGTGGTATTCCGAGCCGTTCGAGACGCGCAATACGGTGATGCGCGAGCACATCCGCATCGGGCACCGTTATCCGACCGTGAAGATCAACACGACCTACTCGTTCGGCCTGGACGATCAGGAGTTCGTGGTGGCGTTCGAGTCCGACTACGCCGAGGATTTCCTCGATTGCGTCGAGGAGTTGCGCGGCTCGATCTCCAGCGCTTTCACCGCGCGCGATGTGCCGATCTTCACCTGCATCGCGACCGATATTCGGGACATCCTCGATGCGCTCGGCGGTGTGCCCGCGAGCGCGACGGTGCCTTCCGGGCGCTGGTAGGGCACGACCGCCGCGCCGTTGTTGTTCTCTTCACCGCGCGAGGGCGGCCACCGGGGCCGCCCTCGCGCGGCGTATGCCTCATTCCGTTGGCGCTTACAGCGTTTTGCAATAGCGTGTGGGGTGACGGCGTGGGGCTGACCGCTCCCCGCCGCTGCGGCGGCCACCCTCCCCGACGCGGGGAGGGTGGGGACGGCCCCGGCCACCTCGACACGGATGCGTGCAACGCAGCGCTTAGCGTTGCTCCGGGGTGGAGGTCGGCGGTGCCTCCGCCTCCTGCGTGCGGTCGGCGAGCTGGGCGATGCCGCCGAGGATGCCGCCGCCGAGGAGTCCGAGCGCGGCGAAGAGGAGGGTCGCCTGGAGCGGCGCTCCGGGTGGGACGGGTAGGAAGTCCGGGCGCGGCACTGCCCCGGCGCTGAGCAACCACCCCGCGATGCCGCCCACGATGGCACCGAGGAAGGCCAATGGCCCGGCCTGCGCGACCGCCGCGATGGCGGCAGGATTCGCCACTCCTGGCTCGGTAGCGGTGTGACGTGCGGGCATCCCGGTCTTCTCCCTATGTGAACCGCCGCGCTTGCTATGGCGTAGAATGTACTGTATCACCGCGTGATCGTGCCCGGCTGCGGGCCAGACAATCGAGACGCCGATCGGCGGCGCAACAGTGGGTAGGGGAGCGGATGGGGATCGATACCACGCGGCGGGTCGGCGCGTCTCGCGCGCAGACGGGTTCGGATGTGCGGGTGCGTTGCTGGCGCAGCGTCGCCGCCTTCCTGCTGACCTTGCTCCTCCTCGGGGCCGTGCCGCTGGCGACGCCGACCGTGCGCGCCGCCGAAGGGCCTGTGCGCGCCGAAGAGTTGGTGGTGCTACCCCGCTCGGTCGCCGGGGCGACTTCGCTGGCGCAGAGCCTGGAAGCGCGCAACGGCGGACAGATCCAGACGCTCGATGTCGGCCTCTCCGGGCGCGTGCTGCTGCTGCACGTCCCTGCGGGGCGTGAGGACGAGTTCCGCGCCCGCCTCGCCGCCGATCCGGGCGTGGCGGCGGTCTCGCGCAACTACGAGGTCCATCTCGATGCCACGGCGCTGACGCCCAATGATCCGAGCTATCCGCAGCAGTGGGGGCTCCCCGCCGTCCACGCGCCGGAAGCGTGGGGCGATGGCGCGCGTGGGACCGGCGTGACGGTGGCGGTGATCGACTCCGGGGCCGACTACGGCCACCCCGATCTCGCCGCCTCCCTGCTACCCGGTTGCACCTTCATTGTCATGCCCGCCACCTGCGGCCCGACCGCCGCCGCCGATGACAACGGGCACGGCACGCACGTTGCCGGGACGATCGCGGCGGTCACGAACAACGGTGTCGGGGTGGCGGGGTTGGCCTGGGGGGCGTCGATCCTGCCGTTGAAGGCGCTCGACTCGACCGGCAGCGGCAGCTGGTACGCGATCGCGGACGCCATCGGCTACGCGACGAATCAGCCCGGCGTGCGGGTGATCAACATGAGCCTCGGCAGCGATCCCGGCTTCCCGCCCGATGCGAGCGAGCAGGCGCTCCTCCAGCAGATGATCGATGGCGCGCGCGCCAAGGGGATCGTGGTCGTCTCGGCGTCCGGCAACAGCGGCGTCAACCTCGACACCACCCCGATCTACCCCGCCTCCCTCGCCGGCGTCGTGGCGGTGACTGCGGTCGATCAGAACGGCGCGCGTCCCTCCTGGGCGAACTATGGTGCCGCCGTGGCGGTGGCCGCGCCGGGGGTCGGCATCCTTTCCACTCTCTGTGCCTACAACGCGCAAGCGCAGAGTTGCACGCATACCTATGGCCTGAAAAGTGGCACATCGATGGCGTCGCCACACGTCGCCGCGCTCGCCGCGTTGATCCTGGCGCGTAGCCCCGGCCTGACGCCCGATGGGGTCGCGGCGGTCCTCAAGTCGACCGCGACCAGGCTGCCCGATACCACGACCGGCGCGGGCCGGATCGATGCCGCCGCCGCGCTAGTGGGGCGCACGTTGGTCCTGAGCGCGACCGGCCCGGGGCGTGTCAGCGCCGATCCGGCACCCGGCGCGATCGCGCCGGGCAGCATCGTGACGCTGATGGCGACACCCCAGGCGGGCGCGATCTTCGCGGGGTGGAGCGTTGATGGTATCTTCCGCAGCTGGGCTTCACCTTTCACCTTGCGGATGGATACCAGCCACACCGTCGTCGGCACCTTTCTGCCGCGCGTCAACTTCACCGATCCCACGGGGAACGCCGCGACCGACGAGGCGATCGCCCAACTCGCGGCGCGGGGCATCGCGCGTGGCTATGGTGATGGGCGCTACGGCCCCGCCGATTTCGCCCTGCGCGCGCAGGTGGCGGGGCTGATCATCCGGGCGATGGGCTGGGAAGCGGAAACCCACCCCAATCCCTTCAGCGATCAGGGTGTCGTGGATAACGACCTCTGGGCGACGGTGGGGACGCTGAACTCCTATCAGGTGGCGCGCGGCTACGGCGACAATACCTTCCACCCGACCGATGATCTGCTGCACGCCCAGGCGATCAGCATCATCACGCGGGCGATGGTGGCGCGCGGCTATTGGAGCGAGGGCGCGATCGACGACGGCACCATCTACCCGAACGTGCCGAACGCCTCCGGGCATCGCCTCGATCTGGCGATCTTCGTCCACAATGCCGGGGCGGTCCCCGCCCGCCCGACCGCGAACGACGCGGCCTGGGACGACTGGAATACCCCCGCCAGCCGTGGCTGGTTCGCGCTGGTCCTCTGGCAGGCGCTCAATGCGACCTTCGGCGTTAATACGGGGCCGTGAGCACTACCGCTACGGATAGCTTGAGAAGAGGAGGGGGGACGGCCATATATGGCCGTCCCCCCTCCGATCCATTGCTCTTAGCGCGCCAGCGGCCAGGGGTAGTAATCGTAGACGCTGGCCTCGCGGAAGCCGCAGGAGGTGTAGAGTCCGAGCGCGTTGTGATTATCGGTGACGACATCGAGCGAGAAGCGGTGGTGCCCCTTCGCGCGCAATTGTGCGATCGTGCCGAGGAGGAGCGCGCGCCCGATCCCGCGCCCGCGATAGCTCGCCAGGACGCTGAAGGCGCGCAGATAGACCTCCCGATCCGAGACGAGCGCGCTGATCCGCCCGACTGGTTTCCCCTCGATCTCGGCGAGGTAGGCGCGTGCCCCGGCGCGGGTCAGGTCGGACTCCGCGATCTGCCGCGCCTCATCCGCGTCGTCCAGTGGGAAGCCGGCCAGCATCAGATCGATCAGGGCGGCCAGATCGTCCGCTGTGGCCTGACGCATGGTGATGTGCTGCGAGGCCGCTGGAAGCGGCGAAGTGGCGTCCAATTCGAGGTGGTACTCGGCGTTGCCGAAGCGGAGGCCGTGCGCGGTGGCGAAGGCAGCGCCGGTCGTGGACGTGCGCTCGACGACGAGCAGGAGTTCGGCCAGGCCACGCCGCTGCGCCTCCGCCACGGCGGCGTCCGCGAGCGCGCCGCCGATTCCCTGGCGGCGCTGCTCGGGCGCGACGAGGATCGTCAGTTCGGCGTCCTGCCCGAACGCATCGAGCGGGGCGTAGCCGACGAGCGCGCCGTCGGCGTACCAGCAGAAGTCGTGGGTCAGTCCCGGTGTGCGACGACCGATCATCTCCCAGTTGAGCTTGACGCCGTGCCCATCGTGGGCGGCGCAGCGTTCCGCGAGAGCCTGGAGCGCGGCGAATTCGTCCGTGCCGAGCTGCTCGCGCCCGAGCAAACCGTTCGCTGTCATCGTTGCTCCTTTCAGGTCGTGGCGCTGAGGCGCGGTCGGCGGTGCGGCGAGCGCGGGGTGGCGAGTCGCCAGACGAGCAGGCCGAGGAGCGTCAGGCTCGTCGCGATCGTGAGGATCAGCCCGACGGTGAACGAGCGCGGCGCGTAGACGAAGCGTACCTCATGCTGCCCCGCCGGGATGGCGACGCCGCGCGCCAGATAATTGGTGCGGAGGATCGGCGCGGCGTGCCCGTCGATCGTCGCGGTCCAGCCGGGTGCCCAGGACTGATTGACGATCAGGAGCCCCGCGCAGGCGCTGTCGGCGCGGATCGTCAGGGTGTTGGCGGTCTGCGCCGCGACCCGTTGCGCGGCACGGCTTTGGCCGTTGCAGTTGTTCCCGGCGGGCAGGGCGGGCAGCATGCTCGTATCCTCGCGCGCCAGGAGATCGTCGGCCTGCATGTCGGGGATGTGCGCGGTCGTCGTGGCGAGCGCCGTCTGCTCGTCGGCGACCAGTCCGACCCGATAGCTGACGTAGGCGACGCCGCGCGAGTCGGGGAGGCGGTAGATCCAGCCGTCCGGCCCCCGGTAGATCGGCTCGACCCGCAGCCCCGGCCAGTTGACGCTCAACCATTCCGGCGTCACATCGGGCACGGCGGCGAGCAGGGTGATCCCGATCTGCGGCAGGAGATCGTGGCGGACGCGGCGCGGGTAGAAGTTGAGGACGACGGCATCCTCGACCGGGTTGGCGGCGACGGAGGTCGGATCCTCACCTTTCACGATCCGCCAGAAATCGGCCTGATGGGCGGGGAGCAGGCTCTCGTAGCCGCCGGTCGTCCGCAGACCCAGGCTCTGTGGGATCGACCCCTGGAACATCGGTGGTGCCCATTGCTCCGGGCCGTTGACCGTCCGTAGCGCCGCGATCCGCGCCTCCGGCCCCGCCGCCAGCAGGCGCTCGACGAGCGGCGTGGGTGGGTAGAGTGCGGCAGCGGTGCGCGGCTGGAAAGGCGGATTGATCGCCCGCCCGTAGCCGATCAGCGGCGCGGCGGTGCCGAGCAGCAGCAGCGTACCGATGACCGGGAGCCAGCGTCGCGCGGCGGGGAGGCGCGCGGGGAGCCAGCGGAGGAGGCGGTCGGTGCCGATCGCCGCGACGAGCGCCCAGAGGAGCGCCCAGACGAAGAGCATCCGCCCGAGGGGTCGGAAGTAGGCGAGGCCGGGGATCAATTGCGTGCCGAGCCAGGTGAGCGGCGTGCCGAGGACGTAAAGGGCGAGCGCCGCCGCCGCTGCGAGCGCGCCGCGACCGTCGCGACGGGTCAGCGCGAGGGGGGCCAGCAGCAGCGGCACCCAGCCGACGAACCAGAGCGCGTGGTTGAGGGTGCGGTCGGTCGCCGGGAGTTCCGGGCGGAGGATCGCGCCCAGGGCGACGAGTGGCACCCGCCAGGAGGTGACATAACGGTCGTATGATGCGCTGGTGCGCGCCATCTGTCCCGCGAGTTCGAGCGTCGGCAGGAGTTGCACCGTGCCGAACCCAAGTCCGACGATCGCGGTGAGGATTGGCAGGGCCAGCAGGGGGGTGAGGTTGCGAGCGCGCAGCTGTGGCGAGGTAGACCCCCGCCAGCCGCGCACGAGCGCCCCGAGGAGCAGCGCGCCGTAGTAGCAGCCGACCGCCAGCCAGGCGACGAGGGCCATCAGGATGTTGCTGCCCAGGAGCATCGCGCCGAGCGCCGCGCCGGTCCAGGCAGCGGCGCTTGCCGAGCGCCGCTCGACCGTCTCGCGCGCGCCGAGGAGCGCCAGCGGCAGCAGCGCCGTGATCGCGGCGATGTGGCCGAGGAGGAGCCAGCCGAGGGTGAAGCTGTTGAACATCCAGACGGTCGCGCCGAGGAGGGCGGCGATCTCGCCGAGGCTGCGGCGGCGCAGGAAGAGGCGCATCGTCAGGCCGCTCGCCCAGACGTGCAGGAGCAGGAAGAGATCCTGCGCCCAGGAGGGGGGGAGGAGCCGGGTCAGGAGCAGGCGCGGGGGATAGAGCAGATTCGTCTCGCCATTGGCGAAGAAGGGGTGCCCGCCGAAGGTGTAGGGATCCCAGAGGGGGAGTTCGCCCGCGCGCAGCGCCGCGCCCGCGAAGACGATCCAGGGGTAGAAGGTGTCGGCCTGATCGGTCTGCGGGAATTGCTGCGGCTGCGGCGCTCCCGGCTCGTACCACGGCTCGACCAGCGCCTGGGTGAGCGACACGGCGGAGAAGGTCTGGCCGCGCAGGAGCGGCGCGAAGAAGACGAGCGTGGCGAACAGGAGCAGGGTCGTGGCGAGGAGATCGGCGCGGTGCGCGCGGATCCAGGCGAGCGGGCGACCGCTGGCGCGTGCGGGACGCAGGGCGGTGCCAGCGACGGGATCGGCCTGCGGACGTGCGACCCTCGTTGCCACCCTCTGCCCTCTGCCCGTTGCGACGCCCGATCGCGCCCCCGGATACCGCTTGTGCCTTTTGTGCTTTCTGAGAGCAGTGTAACAAACCGCACACGACGGTCGCCAGAGCGCCGATCTGCCATCGCGCCTACTCGCTCGGACCGGGGCACTATCCGTTGTCCTTCGCCCCCCCCGGTATGAGTCGGGCGCGCACCCCCGTAAGGGTCTGGCGTGCCGCCATCCGCCACGGCTGTCGTTGCCACGCCGTCAGCGCCGCATCGCGCTCTGCCAATTGCTCACCCTGCGCCGCCCAGGCCGCTTCCACGCGGGCGGCGTAGTCGCGGCGGTCGTCGGCGGCGATGCGGGTATTGGCGAGCTCGGTCCGGGTAGCGGTCAGCGTTTGCACTAAATCAGGCACCAGGGAGCGCGGGCCGAGCGGGCCGGGTTGGCGGCGGGTCGGCGCGGCGCAGAAGGTGGCGAGCGGGGCGATCGTGCGGTCCCAGGTGAGTCGTTCGCGCGCCAGTCGCTGTGCGGCCTGCCCGCGTGCTGCCAGTCCCGCCGGATCGGCGAAGACCGCATCGAGTGCCGCCGCGATCGCCGCGTCGTCGTCGGGTGGCACGACGAAGCCCGCATCGTAGCCGCGGATCAGCGGCGAGAGTTCGGCGTAATCGGCGTAGAGGGGTGGCAACCCGGCGTGGAGGAAATCGACCGTGCGCGTGTTGAACGCCAGCTCCCGTTCGAGGGTATGGGCGTAGAGATCGAGCGCCAGATCGGCCTCGCGGTAGGCCGCGCGCAGCGCGTCGTAGGGGAGGACGCCGCCGAGCGTGACGCGCGGGTGATCGGCGACCAGTGCGCGTAGTTCGGCGAACCACGCCGCGCCCTGCGAGTGGACCGGATGGAAGTCGGCGTGGATGAGCAGTCGCCCGCGTCCGTGGCGCTCGATCGCGGTGAGGGTGGCCCGCAAGGCGCGCAGCGGATCCTGCCAGGCGTAGGTCATCCCGGCGAAGAGGAAGCATGGCTCCGCGTTGGGGGGCGCGTGCGGTTCCTGCGTTGGGTCGCAGCTGATCGGCACCACGCCGAGGCGGGCGAGGCAGTCCGCCGGGGTGAAGCCGCCGAGGAGGAGCCACGGCGCGAAGTACGGGCGCTGGCGCTCCCCGGCGCAGGTGACATAATCGGCTGCCGCGAGCGCCGCCGTCTTCAGGTGGGCGAGCGCCGCGCCCTTCGCCGGGTCTTGCGCCAGGAATTCGAGGAGGAGCGGCCCGGCGAGATCGATGACCAGCGGGGCGGGACAGTCGCGGATCTGCCCGGCCAGGATCCAGCTCGACGCCACCACCACGTCGGGCGCGGCCTGTGCGATCGTCTCGTTGACCGCTTCCCACTCGAAGGTGTGTGGCAATGCGGCCGCGTGGTCCTCGGGAGCGATGGCGACCAGTTGCTCGTCGAGGCTGTGGCGCGGGAAGAGCAAGGTGACCGCGTGTCCTGCCGCCTCCAGGCCGCGCGCGAGGGTCCAGGCGCGCAAGCCGCCGCCATTCGTCGGCAGTCCTGGTAGCGGCACGACCGAGTTGGCGAGGACCAGGACGTTGCTCATCGGCCCCTCGCGCAACGAGACTGCTGGATCGCCAGCCCTTGACTTCCATCACGATAGTATGAGTGATGCAACAGTCGCCGGTTCACGTCGAGTCTCTGCGCCCGCGCAACCCGCCGAGCGTGTGGCGCAGCGCCGCGCGCCAGGGGGCGCGCTGGTAGGTGGCGAGCGCATTTGCGGAGGCTGCCAGCGCCGCGCCGCGCTCCTGCCACGCCGCCTCGACTGTCAGGGCGTAGGCTTCGCGCTCCTCGGCCAGGCGTTGCCAGGAGGCGCTTGTCCCCTGCGCCGTCGCGAGTGCCGCCGTCTCGTCCGCGCGCGCCGGGACCAGCGCCTCGATTGTCAGCGCGTCCGGGCGGCGGACACGACGGGTGGCGTGCGCGCACCACGCCGCGAGCGGCGCGATCGTGCGGTCCCAGGTCAGGCGCTCGTCTACCAGGCGGCGGGCGTTCGCGCGGCGTGCGGCCAACGCGGCTGGATCGTCAAGCGCCGTGCCGACCGCCGCGCCGACCGCATCTGTATCGGCGGGATCGACCACGAAACCGGCGTCGTAGCGCGCGATCGGCCCCGCCAACTCCGCGTAGTCGTTGTAGAGCGGCGGCAAGCCGCAGGCGAGATAATCGACCGTGCGGGTGTTGAAGGCGAGTTCGCGCTCCGGGTTGCGCGCGAAGAGATCGAACGCCAGATCGGCGCGACGGTACTCCGCCAGCAGTTCGGCGTAGGGGCGCTGGCGCTCCGGGTGCAGGCGCAGGCGCGGGCGGCGCGCGGCCTCCTCGCGCACCCACTCGATCCACCGCGCCCCGCGCGAATGCTCGGGGTGGGCGTAGAGGAAGAGATCGAGGGTGCCGCGCTCGCGGCGCTCCAACGTCTCCAGTGTCGCCCGCAGCGGCATCAGCGGGTCTTGCCACGGCAGCACCACGCCCGCGCAGAGGATCGACGGCTCGGCGTTCCCCGGCGCGGCGATGTCCGGTGCCGGATCGGGCGCGACCGAGATCGGCACGACCGCGACGCGCGCTGTCAGGTCGTCCTGGTCGAAGCCCGCCAGCGTGAGCCAGGGGTAGAAGTAGGCGCGCTGCCGCTCGCCCGCGCAGGTGACGAAATCGGCCAGCGCGAGGCCGCGTGGCTTCAGCGCGGCGAACTCCCGCGCCTTGGCGCGGTCCTGATAGAGGAATTCGAGGAGGATCGGCCCGGCGAGATCGACCGCCAGCGGGACCGGGCAAGGACCGAGCCGCGCGGCGAGGAACCAGCTGCAACAAACGACCACGTCGGGCGCGTGCCGACGGATCGCCGCGCCCGGATCGGCCCAGGAGAAGGTCTGTGGCAGCGCCGCCGCCATCGTCGTCGGATCGAGTTCGGGCGCGAGGGCGTCGAGCGGCTCGCGCGGGAAGACGAGGGTCACGTCGAGCCCCGCCGCTGCCAGGCCGCGCGCGAGGGTCCAGCCGCGCAGCCCGCCGCCATTCGTCGGCAGGCCGGGGAGCGGCACGGTCTCCGTCGCCAGTACCAGCACGCGCGGCGGGCGGGCGTTCATCGCGCCGGTTGTCGGCGGAGCGCGGTGGTGAGGGCGCGCGCCAGCCGGGGTGCCCGGTCGCGGAGGCGATTCTTCAGCGGATTGGCCGCGCGCAGCGTGCGGTCGAGCGCGTCGGTGTGCCGCGCTAATGCGCCGTAGGCTCCTTCGAGCTGGGCAACCCGTTCTTCCAGCCGCAACGCATACGCCTCGGCGTCGAAGAACTGGCGCTCGATGCTCTCCCGGTAGGCCGGGGTGGCGGAGAGGATGTCGTCGAGCTTGTCGGCCCATTCGTCGCCGAAGCGCCCCTGCAAGCCCTGCTCCAGCCCCGCGACGAAGTAGTAGTCGAGCGCCGCGCCGTAGAAGCGGCGCGGTACGCCCGGATTCCGCAGCCCGGTGACGCCCGCCTCCACCGCCAGTTCGGGGTGCTTCGACACCGCGTAGGCGGCGGAGCGCCCGTTGACGACCTGGCTGCGGAGCATCCCTGCGAGGCGCATCTCGTGGAGGTGGTAGATGATCGCCTCGCGATCGTAGACAAGTCGGACGCCCGCCTTGTGGAGGCGATAGCCGAGCTCGATGTCCTCGTAGGCGGCGGCGGGGAAGCCCTCGTCGAAGCCGCCGAGCGCCAGCAGATCGGCACGCCAGGCGGAGACGTTGGCGGTGTAGAAACAGCGGAAGGTTGCACCCTGCGGGTCGGTGATCTGCGCGAAGTTGAAGCGGTAGCCGGGCGAGAGGAAGGCCATGAACGGCGTCACCGTGATGTCGGGGTGCCACGCGATGTAGCCGATCGTCGCGACCTCCTGGCGACTTGAGGCCGCGTGCCGCGCGAGGAGTTGCGCGTCCGGTACGCAGTCGTCGTCGGTCAGGACGACGATCGGCGCGGTCGCCGCGTTGATCCCCAGGTTGCGCGCGGCGGCGGGGCCTTTCTTCTCCTGGCGCAGATAGCGGAGGGTGTAGGGCGCGGTCGCGGCGAAGGAGCGGATCTGCTCCGGCGTGTCGTCATCCGAGGCATCGTCGCAGACGAGTACCTCGAAGGCGTCGCGCGGGAAGGCGACCTCGCGGTAGCCCTCCAGCACCCGCCTGAGTTGTCCCCAACGATTATGCGTCGGCATGACCACGCTGACCCGGAACGCCATCCCCACTCCCCGCTCGTCGCCATTCATACACCGGGTGGCAACTATAGGGAATCGTCCCGACGCACGCAAGCGCGCTCAGACGAACCAGCGCGCCAGCTCGCGCGCCGTACGCCGACGACGCCGCGCCAGGATTTGCGCCCGCTTCGCGCGGAAGCGGGGGAGCAGGCGGACGAAATCGCCGAGCGCGCCGAGCGAACTCGACTCGATCGTTAACAGCCCGGCCAGGATCTTGGCCTGATAGGGGAGGATGAAGGGGAGCGCCCGCAGGAGCGCGCCCCACTCCTCGTGCTTGACGAGCAAGGCCCAGCCGTTCTTGACCGAGTGGCGGCGCAGGAAGGGGGACATTTGGCGGCGGTCGCGCCCCAGGTGGAAGCTGCGGACGTGGCGACCGCGCGCCGCAGGTTCGTACCAGCTGTCCCAGCCGAAGAGCTGCGCGCGCCAGGCGAGATCCACATCCTCGCGGTACATCACGAAGTCGTTGTCGAAATACTCGCGCCCGCCCGGCGTGTCGAGCGCGACATCCTCCAGCATCGCGCGGCGATAGGCCGCGCAGGCCCCATCGACCCCGAAGATCGGCCCCGCTTCCGTGCAATTGTCTCGCGCCGGGCGACGATTGCCGCGCAGCCAGGGGCGGCGACTGCGGAAGATCATCAGCCCCGCGCTGTCGATCAGCGCATCGTCCGGGACTGGCGCGGTGGCGTGGGCCGCCGCGAAGTCCTCCTCAGCGAGGAGCAGCAGCCTGCCATTGACCGAACCGACCGTCGGCGCGCGCGCGAAGACCGCCATGACGGTGGAGACGAAGTCCGGCGCGAGGAGCACATCGGGGTTGACCGTGAAGATGACGTCCGCATCGGACACGGCGATCAGCTCGTTGTGCGCGCGTGCGTAGAAGTGGTTGCGGGCGAAGGCCACGACGCGCACCCCGCGCGCCTGCCAGGGGACCAGCCGCGCCCGCGTATCGTCGGTCGAGGCGTTGTCGATCACCGTCAGGGTGACGTGCGGATAATCTTGCGCCAGCAGACAGGCGAGGCAGGCATCGAGCTGCGCCGCGCTGTTGTGCGTCAGGACGTGCAGGGCCGCGCGCATCATCGCGAGTCCCCATCGCGCGGCGGCGTCGAGACGAACGCGCCGCGCGGCCCCCGATAGCGGATGCGCGCGCGCGGCCCCTCCGGGCGGCGGTAGGGGAGGCCGTCCGCCGTGTCCGGGTCGAAGTTCGGGTTCCAGAAGGGGTCGTCGAAGTCGCGCCAGGGCCAGTCCACGTCCGCCACACTCGGCAAGGCCGGGAGCAGGGCGCGGCGGTCGAAGCGCGCCAGTGGTGTGAAGATGATCGCGTAGCCCGCCCCCTCGCTCGCGCGGAGGCAGAGATCGACCCAGGCCAACTCCGGTGGCAGATCGTCGCGCCAGCCGCCCAGTTCCGCCCAGGTCGCGCGCCGGATCGCGGATGCGCCGAGCGCGGTGGCGCTGACCTCGCGCGCCAGATCTTTCAGGTTGAGATAGAAGTTGCGCGTCGGCAGCGTCGCGATGCCCGCATAGGCGTGGCGCGGCTGCCCGCCCGCCCCGATGACGATGCCTGCCTGCGCCACCGCGCCCGCCGCGAACGTCTCCCCGCCGACCACACCCACGGAGGGGTAGCGCAACTGCGCCAGCAGCGTCTCGATGGCTCGTTTTTCCGGTCGCGCCGCCGCGTCGAGGAAGATCAGGAATTCCCCGCGCAGCGCCGCGACCGAGTCCCGCTGCGGCGGATCGCCGGGGCGCTGCGCGAGGCGATCGGTGGGGGCGAGCGGCAGGTGCGCCAGATCGCGGATGACGATGCCGGGTGTCCGCAGCGCCGCCCGCCACGCGCGTCCCTCGCCCATCACGACGAGCGACACCGCGACCCGGCCCGGAGCGCGATGCCGCGTGACGAAGAGCCCGTTGAGGTGGCTCGGTTCGAGTCGCGCGGCGAGGCGACGGCGCGCGAGCGCATGCCCGAGCGCCCGCTCCGTGGCGATCAGCGTGTAGGGCTTGGCCGAGGCCACACCGGCGGTGGAGCCGGGGACGATCCGCCAGGAGTAGAGCTGGCGCGGCAGATGCGCGACCGCGCGCGCGTGCTCCGCGAGGCGCAGGAAGAGATCGTAGTCCTGGCTCCCGACCGTGGACGAATGGAAGCCGCCGAGCGCCTCCACCAGCGTGCGGCGCGCGGCGGCGAGGTGGGTGACATAGTTGCAGGAGAGGAGCAGGGTCGGGGACCACGCGGGCTTGAAGAAGGGCGCGACGCGGACCCCTTCCTCGCTCAACTTGTCCTCATCGCTGTAGGCCCAATCGACGAGCGGCTCCGCCGCGACGACCGCTGCGATCGCCGCCAGCGCATCCGGCGCGAGTGTGTCGTCGTGGTCGAGGAGGACCACGAACTCCCCCTGTGCGAGCGCCAGCGCGCTATTCGTCGCCGCCGCGATATGCCCCGCAGTCGGGCGGAAGACCACGCGCACGCGCTCATCGCGCGCCACGAAGCGCGCGATCGTCGCGCGCACATGCGGCTGCGTCGAGGCATCGTCCGCGATGCAGAGATCCCAGTGCGGATACGACTGCGCCAGCACGCTCTCCAGCGCCGCCTCGAAAACGTTGGCGGGCGGGTTGTGGACGGGGATCAGGACGCTGAGGAGCGGATTAGCGGCTGTAGCTGTCGAAATCTCTTGCGGCCTCGTCCCTAGCCAGTTGTCGTATGACTCATCCGCGCGCGTCTCACGCTCTCGTGTCGCGATCAGTAGCCTGATAACTCGCGCGCTGCCACGCAGCAGGAAGAGGTAATAGCGCAGATGCACCACGACGCGGACGATGAAGAGGCGCGGGTTGGTGCGGAGGAGAATCCAAGCACGTCGAATCAGGTACAAAATTCTTCCTGGACTCATACGCTCCTAGAGGGTGTTAAGTACTTACTGCTACCAATTGTGTAACGTCTGCCGGAAACTGGCCGACTCGGCGGGGTAGATGTCTCCGCGTTGCCCACCGGGTGGCCCGCTCTCCTCGTGCCGCCGCTGCTGCGACCGTTACACCCGCCGGAGGGCGTTCCGGGCGACGCTGATCGCGCCCGGATTGGTCCTTGCGAGAACAAGCGTTACCATGAAGTCCTTAACACCCTCTAGTCCTACAGTTGTCGTTGCGGGGCGGTCCAACCGCGAGACCAGTACGAACGCTGTCTCAGCACCAACAACCATGATCGAGGAGGCAAGTACGAACGCCGAAGTACAGCTGTAGTACTTTGCTGCCGTCCCCGGCGGACAGGTGCCGCCAGTGGCCCGGCGGCCTCGCCACGACCGCAGCGGCGGTGTCCGCCTGCGGGTCGGCGGGGCCGGGGAGGGCCACCGGCTCGTTCGTCGGCATGGCCAGGACGGAGGGCTGCCGCCGGGCCACCACCCCGCGCAGCGCGGGGTGGTGGCCGTAGACCGCATCGCCCGTCACCCACGCGCCGGGCACCCCGGCGTCCAGCGCGCGTTCCAGCATCGCCCGCGCCAGCTCCGGCTTAGTGCCGCATTGCAGAATTACTTGTCGGGATACGGCCCTCACCCCCGGCTCGTCCGCCCAAAGGGCACCCGGCTCGCCACCCCCTCTCCCCATCCGAGGAGCGGGGGAAGAATAACCCGACACGTATCCGTGAAACACAGCACTTAGTGCGGAAGGTGGCGTCCTCGGGGACGCCCGCCGCGGCACACCGCACCCGGTCGTCCGCCCAGCCCTGCGGCAGGTACAACTCGCGGTCCAGGAAGGTGTGGCCCTGCGGCGTGGCATAGGCCAGGAACACCCCTACCCGGCAGTTCTCCACCCGCCCGGCGGTGCCGCTATACTGCCGCTGCATCCCGACCGACTTGACGCCCTGCTTCGGGAAGCCCGTCTCGTCGACGATCAGCACCGCTTCCGGGTCGGCTAGGCGCTCGACCACGTAGGACCGCAGGTCATCGCGCACCGCGTCGGCGTCCCACTTGGCCCCGGCGAGCAGCCGCTGCCTCCCGTAGGGCGTCGCCTCCCCGATCTGCTCGGCGAGCTGCCAGCCGTTCTTGCGCTCCACCGGCCCCAGCAGCCCCGCCACGTAGCGCCGCACTCGCCGCCGCGACTCGGCCCGCCCGAGTGTGCTTCAGGCGCGCGCGCAGCCCAGCCAACGCTGCCCCCCACCCCTGCACCGTCTGCTGATCGCTTGTCGCTGTCATCCGCGCCCCCCTCCCGCTCCAGGAGGAGGATACCCACTTCACGATATGACTGCAACTGTGGTGCTATCATCTGCCGCACGATGATGGCGTGTCCCTGCGCTCCGCTGCCGCAGCAAGTGCTTCACCGAGGAGTACGCCGATGGACCCGCGCGCCGCGCGCTCCCTGGATCGCCTCCTGCCGCGCCTTGAGGCTCAGTACGTCCAGGCGATACCCCCCGCCGCCTGGGTCGCTTTCCGCGCGCGGTTGGTCGCGCACTTCCCGACCCTCTTCGACTGCTTGGTGCGCCTCTACGGCGAGCAATACGACTTCTTCTACCATCTGGAGAGCATCCTGGGGATGATGGTGCGCTCGTGGCTGGCCCGCCCGGAGGAATCGCGCGCGCTCGATGAGCGGCGACTGGCCGATCCCGTGTGGTTCGAGAGTGAGCGGATGCTCGGCGGCATGTGCTACGTCGAGCGCTTCGCCGGTAGCCTCGCCGGGCTGCGCGAGAAGCTCCCCTATCTCCGAGAACTCGGCCTCACCTACCTGCATCTGCTGCTGTTATTCCTCGCGCCGGATGGGGACAACGACGGTGGCTATGCGGTGAGCAGCTACCGGGAGGTCGCGCCCGCACTTGGGACGATGGCGGAGCTGGCGGAGTTGAGCCGCGAACTGCGCGCGGCGGGGATCAGTCTTGTCCTCGATTTCGTCTTCAACCACACCTCGGACGAGCATACCTGGGCGCGGTGCGCGCAGGCGGGCGACCCCGACTATCAAGAGTACTACCTGATCTTCCCCGACCGTACGCTGCCCGACGCCTACGATCGCACCCTGCGCGAGATCTTCCCCGATCAGCGGCAGGGGAGTTTCAGCTACCGGCCCGATATGGACCGCTGGGTCTGGACGACCTTCAACGATTTCCAGTGGGATCTCAACTACGCCAACCCCGCCGTCTTCCAGAGCATGGCCGAGGAGATGCTCTTCCTGGCGAATCAAGGGGTGGAGATCCTGCGCCTCGATGCGGTCGCCTTCTGCTGGAAGCGGCTGGGGACGAGTTCCGAGAATCTGCCGGAATCGCACCTCCTCGTCCGGGCGTTCAACGCCCTGGCGCGGATCGCCGCCCCGGCCCTCCTCTTCAAGTCGGAGGCGATCGTCCACCCGGACGAGGTGCGCGAGTTCATCGGCCTCGGCGAGTGCCAGACCTCCTACAACCCGCTGCTGATGGCGCTCCTCTGGAACTCCCTGGCGACGCGCGAGACGCGCCTGCTGAGCGACTCGCTCCGCGATCGCCTGCGCCTGCCGGACGGCTGCGCCTGGGTCAACTACGTCCGCAGTCACGACGACATCGGCTGGACCTTCGACGATGGCGACGCGGCCCGTCTCGGCTTCGGCCCCTCCGAGCATCGCCGCTTCCTCAATGACTTCTACACCGGGCGCTTCCCGGGGAGCTTCGCGCGCGGCGTCTCCTTCCAGGAGAACCCGCGCACCGGCGACGCGCGCATTTCCGGCACCACCGCCTCGCTCGCCGGGATCGAGGCGGCGATCGCGGTCGGGGATAGCGCGGCGCTCGATCTGGCGATCCGGCGCGTCCTCCTCCTCTACGGGGTCGCGCTCCTGGTCGGCGGCATCCCGCTCCTCTACCTCGGCGACGAATTCGGGCAGACGAACGACTACGGCTATCGCCAGGAACCCGACCACGCCGGGGATAGTCGCTGGGTCCATCGCCCCGCGATCGATCGGGCCATCGCCGCGCGCCGGGACGACCCGACGACCGTGACCGGACGCATCTACATGGGGCTACGTCGGCTGATCGCGACCCGGCAGGAGCACGCGGTCTTCGCCGGATCGATCACGGAGATTATCGAAACCGGCAACCCGCACGTCTTCGGCTTCCTCCGTCGCCACGGCGAGGCGAGCGCCCTGATCCTGGCGAACTTCACCGAGGGCGCGCAGCGGGTCGAGGCGAACACCGTGCAAGCGCACGGCCTCGCCTACGCTTTCGGCGATCTGGTCGGTGGCGGGCGACTCGATCTCGGGCGGAATCTGCTCCTCGCACCCTACCAACTCCTCTGCCTGATGCCGCGCTGAGCCCGCCATCGTGCATACACGGGTTGGTGTGACCACCGGCAAGACAGGGCGTTCCCGCCGACCTATAATGAGGGTCAGCGATCGGCGTTGCCGATCGTGCGAGTGGCGGGCGGCGACACGCTCGGTCGCCGCTGAAGGGGGAGCGCGATGCACGGCACCATGCAGGATTTTCCGCTCACACTCCAACATATTCTCTGGCGTATCGAGAAGCTCTTCCCGAAGAAGGAGATCGTCACCCTGCGCGCCGATGGCGTCCATCGTTACACCTACGGCGACTTCGTCGGGCGAGTGAAACGGCTCGCCAATGTGCTGGCCGGGCTCGGCATCGGCGCGGGCGACCGCGTCGGCACGATCGCCTGGAACAACTACCGCCACCTGGAACTCTATTACGCCGCGCCGTGCATGGGCGCGGTGTTGCACACCCTCAACCCGCGCCTCTTCCCGGAACAACTCGCCTTCATCATCAACGACGCCGCCGACCGCGTCCTCTTCGTGGACGAGACGTTGCTGCCCGCGCTCGACCGAATTGCCGGGCAGATCCCGACCGTGGAGACGATCGTCGTCCTCAGCGATGGCGGCGCGCTACCGGAGCACAGTCTCGGCGAGCTGCGCGACTACGAGACGTTGCTGGCCGCCGCCGCCACGGAGTACCCCTGGCCGACCCTCGATGAGCGGAGCGCCGCCGCGATGTGCTACACCTCCGGCACGACCGGCAATCCTAAAGGCGTCGCCTACACTCACCGCTCGCAATTCCTCCACGCCATGACCGGCCTGCAAACGAGCGGGCTGAGCCTGAGCGAGGCGGACAGGGTATTGCCGGTCGTGCCGATGTTCCACGTCAACAGCTGGGGGCTCCCCTTCGCCGCCGGGATGGTCGGGGCGACACAGGTTTTCCCCGATCGCTGGGCGGGCGATGGCGCGGCGCTGCTGCAACTGATCGCCGACGAAGGGGCCACCTTCCTGGCCGGTGTCCCGACCGTCTGGCTCGCCCTGCTGCGCCAGATTGAGGAGACGGGGGCCACGCTCCCCACGGTTCGCACAATCGTCTGTGGCGGCTCGGCGGCACCCCCGGCGCTGATCATGGGGATGGCGCGGCACGGCCTGCACGTCGTCCACGCCTGGGGGATGACCGAAACCTCCCCGATCGGCACCGTCGCCCGCGCGCGCTCCTGGCACACGCCGGAGGAAGCGGCGGCGCTGACGCTGACGCAGGGGGTGCCGGTGCCCGGTGTGGAGCTGCGGATCGCCGATATCGAGACGGGCGCGGAACTGCCGTGGGACGGCGCAGCCTTCGGCGAGGTGCAGGTGCGCGGCCCCTGGGTCGCCGCCGGATACTATCACGACGCCGATACCGGGAAGCTGACGGCTGACGGCTGGTTCCGCACCGGTGATGTCGCCACGATCAACCCCGATGGCTACATGGCGATCGTGGACCGTACCAAGGATGTGATCAAGTCGGGCGGCGAGTGGATCTCGTCGGTGGAACTGGAAAATACGCTGATGGCGCACCCGCGCGTGCTGGAAGCGGCGGTGATCGCGCTGCCCCATCCGAAGTGGCAGGAGCGCCCGGTCGCTTTCGTGGTGCTGGCCCCGGAGGCGCGCGGCCAAATTGATGAGGCGGAGTTGCGCGCCTTCCTCGGCGAGCGGGTGGCGCGCTGGTGGCTGCCGGACGAGATCCGCGTGATCGAGAGCCTGCCCAAGACCTCGGTCGGCAAGTTCGACAAGAAGGTGTTGCGCGCGGAGGCCGTGCCGCTCAGCGGCGATGCGGCGAAGTAACCTGGAATCCTGGCGGGTTGCCATTGCTCTGGGGTTGAAATACCCATGAAGGGCACACTGCCCCGGCTAAGGGCGGCTATGCCGCCACAAAGTCCCCTTCGGGGACTGGAGCGTCCCGACCGCAATGCTTACCCGGATACTGCTACAGTTCTTGCTTAGTGCTGCTATGAGTTGAGGCAGAATAGAACGATGTAGGTGGATCCGTATAAGCACCCACGGTCGCATTCTGGTCGTGAGCAGCAGCGCGAGGGGCGGGGGGTTATCTTCACCGCCTCTCACGCTGTCCGAATCGCCCGTGTTGGTTCGCCCGGTGACGATTGCGTTAGCTCATCAAGGGGCGCGGATCGAAGATGACCTGGAGCGAGGCGATTTTGCCGTCGCGGACGCGGAGCCATTGGGCGATCTTCAAGGTGACGTCCGGCTTACTCACGATCTGATCGTAGATCTGGAATACATTCTCACCCTCGGCAGCGATGACATGGCGACGGACCTCACGCACGTTCGCCAGCGTCTGCTGTAATCCTGCGATGTACTCTTCGATGCCATTGGTCGTCCCCATCACGCCGTCGAAGGTCACGTCCTCGTGTAGCAGTGGCCGCATGGCATCGAAATCCTTCTTCGCCATCGCGGCGAAGTACGTATCGACGATCGCGCGGGCCGTGTTGGTCGTCATGGTCTGATCCTCCTCGTTCGTCGTGTGATCGCGGTCAATCTCATCTGCGCTCGATAAGCGTTACCGTCCCTCGCCCCGTAGCGCAGCACAGGCGACCTACACCCAGCGTAGCAGGCGAATGGCGACACCCTTATGTCACCGTTCTGCATAGTGATCCAGAATCTCCTGCGCGGCCTGCCGTAGCAATTGACGTAACTCTTCTGGCGCATCCACCCGCGCCTCGGTGCCGAGACTCAGCACGATCCGCACCAGCCAGGCATAGTCCACCGTGTGCAAACGCAGCCTGATTTGGCCCGCTCCCGTTGCCGTCCGCTCGATGTATTTCGCCAGGTGTTGTTCGCGCTCCAGTCGCAAGACGCCGCGCGCGGTCAGATCGATCCGCACTTCGGGGAATGCGGGATCGACGTGGGTTCTGCTGACCTCCAGGCTTTCCGTGTCTCGCGGCGGCAGCGCCCCGCGCGCCTCCAGCATGCGGTCGACGCGGTAGGTGCGCGTTTCCCGGCGCTCGTGGGAATAGGCTTCGCAGTACCAGAGCCCGTCCGCCGTACGCAAGTGGAGCGGCAGCAGGGTCTGATGCGATTCTCCGTTCTCCGAGCGATAGATCACCGCGACCCACCGCTCCTGGCGTGCGCTCTCCACGAGTCGATCGAGGAAGGGGGTCGGGTAGGGCCGCGAAGGGATATCGATGGAAAGGGTTTGCTGCACGCGATCGAGGTGCGCGCGCTCGTGGCGCGGGAGGAGAGTATCGACTTTGGCGAGGAGTGACTCGCGATCCCCTTTGTAGGGCGTTTCGGCCAGACGCGCGAGGCCACCGAGCGCCAGACGCAGCAGGAGCGCCTCGTGCAACGTCAGGGCGAGGGGCGGCAGGGAGTAATCCGGCGGCAGGGTATAGCCACCGGACGCCCCCAGGTCGGCCACGATCGGGATGCCCATCTCGGACAGCGCCTGGACATCGCGCAGCACCGTGCGCCTGGAAACCTCGAAACGCCGGGCGAGTTCCCCTGCCGTGCGCTTCCTCTCTTGGAGGAGTAAGAGGATCGCGGTCAGGCGGTCGATACGATTCATCGTGCCCTCGCCCCACAATGTCCGGCTTCTGTTGTCGTCGCCGCGCGCCCGGCGTTAATGCGGCGCACGGTAGAGGGTCGAGGTCGGCGGGATCTCCATCAACTCGATCTGATTGCCATCGAGGTCGTTGATGAAGGCGAGCCGCTGCGCCGCCCGTCCGGCGCGCGGCGGCGCGTTCGGCGCGATGCCGAGGGTCGCGAGATGGGCCAGCGTCGTCGCCAGATCGTCCACCACCAGGCAGATGTGGACGTAGCCGAGCGCTCGCTCGACCGGCGGCGGTGGCGCGTTGCCGCCTGGGAAGAGTTCGATGAACTGGCCGGGGGCGAACTCCAGATAGATCAGCTGCACGGTGCCGTCCGGGTCGATCCCCCGGAATGCCTCGCGCGCGCTGAACGCCGCGCCGTACCACCGCTTGCTGCGCTCCAGATCGCGCACGCGGAAGGCCACATGGCCCAGTTGTGTCATTGTCGCCATTCCCCAGCCCCCCCCCCCCCACAATGTCGCGCCCCCGGTCGCCGCTGGCGTCAGACACACGATCGTAGACCCAGGCGAACATACCACAATCATCACCGTCAGCGTGGTGCCCTCTGGCTTCACCGGTGGATGAACGAGGAGGTGGCCCGGAATCGCTCCGGGCCACCCTCCTCGTTTGTTGTTGTTGCGCGACTCTAGATGCGGGAGCGCGGGTCCAGCGCGTCGCGCAGGCCGTCGCCGATGTAGTTGATCGAGAGCACGGTGAGGAAGATCATCAGGCCGGGGAAGAGCGCGATGTGCGGCGCGAACTCCAGCTGATCCTTCCCGTTCGCGAGCATCGAACCCCAGGTCGGCACATCCGGCGGGAAGCCAAGGCCGAGGAAGGAGAGGGACGACTCGCTGATGATCGCCGCGCCGACGGCGAGGGTCGCCGCCACGATCACCGGGGAGAGGACGTTCGGCAGGATGTGCTTGAATATCTGGCTCGACTCGGTCGCGCCGATGCAGCGCGCCGCCTCCACGAACTCCTTCTCCTTCAGGGCGAGGAACGACGCGCGGACGAGGCGCGCGACCGGCATCCAGTTCAGGAAGCCGATGACGGCGACGATCAGGATCAGGATCCCGTTCTCCACGCCGAAGGCTTTCTTCAGCTTGTCGGAGTAGAGGTAGCTGATCAGCAGCAGCAGCGGCAACTGGGGCAGCGCGAGGAAGAGATCGGTGATGCGCATCAGGAGCGAGTCGGCCCACTTCCCGAAGAAGCCGGAGATCGCGCCGACGAGCGTGCCGATCGTCACCGAAACCACCATCGCCATCAACCCGACAAGGAGCGACTTCCGCCCGCCGGAGAAGACGCGGGCCAGCATGTCGTGGCCCAGATCGTCGTAGCCCATCGGGGCGGTGAGGGCCGGGGTCTTCGATGAATTGAGGATATCCAGCGCCTGGGGATTCTTGGTATAGATGAACGGTCCGAAGATACAGGCCAGGATGATGATCGTCAGGATCGCCACCCCGGTCAGCGCCATCTTGTGTTTGCGGAACTGCCGCCAGGCATCGCTCCAGAGGGTACGCGGCTTGCGTACCTTCGCGCCCCCGGCAAGGGTGCCGCGCTGGCGTAATGCGCCCGCTGCGCGTGCTGTATCGGTCACTTCGGCCATCGCTCTTCCTCCCTCATGGCACCGGGCAATTCGCCCTTACCGTGCCGGTCGTGTCCTGTGCGCGGTCAGCCCGCGACCCGGCTCGGCTTAGCTGAACTTGATGCGCGGATCGAGCGCGCCGTAGACCACGTCGGCGACGAGGTTCGAGAGCACCACCAGGATCGAGATGATGAAGACGACCGACATCACCACCGGCGTATCGCTCGAGCCGAGCGACGTGATCAGGAGCGAGCCGATACCCGGCACGCGGAAGATCTGCTCGGTGATGATCGCGCCGCCGAAAAGGCCCGGCAGTTGCAGCGCGATGATTGTGATGACCGGGATGAAGGCGTTGCGGACGACGTGGCGCATGATGACGGTGCGCTCGGTGAACCCCTTCGCGCGAGCGGTGCGGACGTAATCGAGCTTGATGTTCTCGAGCATCGAGGCGCGGGTGTAGCGCATCAGCGTCGCCGCCTGGAAGATCCCGAGGATCAGGACCGGCAGGGCGGCGAAACGGAGCCGCTCTCCCAGGCCGAGGAGCCCGGTATCGGCGGTCTGGGACTCATAGATGAATGGCAGCCAGCCGAGCTTGATCGAGAAGAGGAGGATCGCCAGGAGGCCCGAGAAGAAGGTCGGGATGGAGAAGCCGAAGAAGGCGATGGTCGTCGCGACCTGGTCGAAGATGGAATACTGCTTCACCGCCGATAGCACCCCGATCGGCAGGGCGATCAGCAGGCCGAGGATGAACGCCAGCCCCATCACGAAGATGGTGGTGCCGATACGGCCCACGACGAGGCCACGGACATCGGTGCGCGAAGCGAAGGAGAAGCCCCAGTCGCCGCGCACCCAGGAGGTCGCCCACTTGGCGTACTGCACCGGGATCGGATCGTCCAGGCCGAGCTGCTTACGGATGTTCAGGCGCACCTCCGGCGGCACCGAGGGGTTCGCCGCGAACTGCGACATCGGGTCGCCTGGGGCGAGCTTCAAGATCGCGAAGATGATCATGCTGATCACGATCAGCGTGGGGATAGCGGTCAGCAAACGCCGGATGATGTACGTGCCCAACGGATCCCCCCTCTTAACACACTCGCCAACCCCGAACGAGCCCTTCGGTAATGAATAGGACGCACGCCTCCGGGCAACTGTTCCCGGGTGCGCGCCCATTTAACCCGCGATCACCGAGCCGCCATTCGTTGTATGCTGCCTACTCGGCGATCTCTCCCCGTCGCCGGTGTCGAGAATGCTCGACAGTTGTGGCAGGGCAATAAACGAATATGCCAGAGGGTTACCGAAAGGATCCTCCAGCATGTGCGTCGCTAACGAATGGCGAGCGAAACGCGGGTACGTAACGGAATTATAGCGGACAGCGGCACGCTGTCAAATGGCGCAAGGCTCAGGAAAAGGAACGGGTTTTGGGCGAGTGGCACAAGCTAAGTGCTCCTTTTCATAATCAGTAGTGGGGTTAGGTTTGGCTTACTTCCTCGCAACCGCGCCGCCCCATCCCCACAAGTATTTGTGAAATGGAGCACTAAGCCTATACTACGCTCTATCAGCGACGTAGAAGCGTTTTTGGTGCCAAATGGAGGATGTAATGATAGACCGCGCGATCGATACCGTCGCGATCATCGGCGTCGGGATCATGGGGTCCGGGCTGGCGGCGGAGTGGGCTGCGGGCGGGCGACAGGTGACGATCTTCGGGCGCGATGCCGCGCGCGCCGGTATCGGGCGCGAGCGTGCGGCGGCGGCGTTGCAGACGCTGGAGCGGGGGGGCTTGCTCCCCGCCGGGGGCGCGGACGTGGCGCTGGCGCGGATTCGCCCGGCGATCACGTTGGAGACGGCGGTGGCGGGTGCCGAGCTGGTGCAGGAGAGCATCCCCGAGGATCTGGAGTTGAAGCGCGACCTCTTCGCCACCCTCGATCGCCTCTGCCCGGCGGAGACGATCCTCGCCTCCAATACCTCCGGCCTGCCGATCTCGCGGATCGCCGAGGGGCTGACCGGCGCGGCGCGCATCATCGGGATGCATTACCTGAACCCGCCGCACCTGATGCCCCCGGTCGAGGTGATCCCCGGCGCGGCGACCGCCCCGGAGACGATCGCCCGCGCGCGCGATGCCCTGCTTTCCTTGAAGAAGTCGCCGCTGGTCGTCCGTAGCGAGGTGCCAGGCTTCCTCTGGAATCGCCTCCAATTCGCCCTCGCGCGCGAGGCGTTCTGGCTCGTTGAGCAGGGTGTCGCCACGATGGAGGAGGTCGATCTGGCGATGCGGCAGGGGTTGGGACGGCGCTGGGCGATCGCCGGGCCGTTCGCCTCGCTCGATCTCGGCGGCATCGACACGATGGCCCGCGTCGCCGAATATCTGCTGCCGGAATTGAGTACCGCGCAGACGACGCCGCACTTCCTCGATCAGCGGATCGCGGCGGGGCATTTTGGCGCGAAGACCGGCGCGGGCTTCTATCCCTGGCCCGCCGAGCGCCATGCCGCCGCGCTCGCCCGGCGCGACGCGATGCTGCTGGCCGCGCTGCGCGCCGACCGTGAGGAGAGCGCCAGGGCGACAGAGTCGCCGTCCGCGTAGGATACCGCGATACAGGGGTGCTACCACCGCAGCGCCCGGTCGTGTGTATGCGCCGATGAGCGAGCCGCAACTGTTGCCAGCGCCCGATGAAGGGGTCGCCACCCGGGTCGCCGCCCCGGTCGATGTCGCCTATCGCGCTCATTTGGAACATCTGCTGGACGATCTCCTCACCTGAGTGGCGCGGCTGCGCGTGGCCTTGTCAGCGGCATCGCCCGAACGGTGGTATCCGGGACCGAAGCGCGGGCGAAGTTGCCGCACACCTGTCCTCTTTACGGCCTTCTGCGCGGCGGGCAACCATCGCGCCATCACGGCGTTATAGCAATGCTGTGTTAGCGCTTGATAGGAGGGTGGGGGACGCCGTATGCGACAGCCGAGAACTGAGATGGATGAGCCGGTTTCCCGCGCCGAACTCCTGGCGATGCAGGCCGAGTACGATCGGAAGCTTGCCGCGCTGAGTGGGGCATTGGCAGAGTCGCGGCGTTCGCGACCGCAGCGGCGACGACTCTTGCTGCTCCTGCCGCTGGTGGTGTTGCTGGCGCTGGTCCCCTTCTCGATCCGCGCCGCTGGCTCCTTTAATGACCTGACCGGCAGTGTCCACGATGCCAATATTCAGGCGATCTACGACGCCGGGATCACGACTGGCTGCGTCCCCAACGTCTCGTACTGCCCGACCGCCAACGTTACTCGCCAGGAGATGGCCTCGTTCCTGGCGCGCGCGGCGGGACTCGGTACCAACCCCCCGGTCGCCAACGCCAAGACCGCGCAGACGGCGATCAGCGCGACCACAGTCGGTGGCTACGCGCCGAACGCGCTGATCCGCGCCGCGCAGGCGACCAGCACATACACGCGGGATACCAACGAGTTCGCCGTTATCTCGGTCTTCAATACCGGCGCCCCCCTGAACCCGATCGCCTCGGTGGTGATCACCGCGCCAGGGGCCGGGTTCGTCGTCGTCAACGCCACGCTCGGCGTCTCAATCGAGCCGTCCAGCACCGGCGGCACGTCGAGCAACACCGTTGGCTACGCGCGCCTGCGCGACACCAGCGCGGTCAGCACCGGGCTCGCCTCTCCGCTGCTGAGCACCGCCACCGGCAATGGCTCGCAGGCGACCACCCTCGGCCCCACCTACATCTTCCCGGTCGCGGCGGGGGCGCACACCTTCGTCCTGGAAGCGCAGAAGAGTGGGACCGGGACCGTCAGGGTCTTCGATGGCGTGGTCACCGCCCTCTTCGTCCCCTTCGGTTCGGGCGGCGCGGGGACGTTGGAGGAGGGCCAGCCGTAAGTCGCGCCACACCGGCTGCCCGCAAAGCGATCGGCAATGCAGCGCCGCCGCTCCTGAAGGGGGGCGGCGGCGTTTGCGTTCGTGTGTCGAGCGGTATGGGTGCGAAGGCCGAGCGGCGATCAGCCGCCACCCCCGTAGCGGTGCCCGTCTGGCGCTTCCTGCTCATTGACCTGGGGCCAGACGAGGACGAAGCCGAGCTTGCCAATTAATGTGTTGTTCTGGAAATCTGACAGTGATTGTGGATTGGTTTTGCATCGTTCATAAATAGCACCGGGCGTTGTCGGTGTACTGGCATTGAGGCAATAGGCTGCTAACGCCCCCGCCGCCTCGCCGATGTTCCACTCCACCGGGTGCAGCCGGTAGCAGCCGTTCGTGACGTGGGTCGTGCCGATATTCTTGCAGGCGGGGAGGAGATTCTTGACCTTGTCCGTCTGCTGGATGTACGCGCCGAGCGGGATTTGGAAGCGGTAGCTCGCCACATTGACGTATGTGCGCCCGTTATAAAGGCTGTTGCCGTCGCCGTGACTCGGGTGTAGATCGATACGATAGTAGCCGATGCCGACGCTATCGGGAAAGACCTCAGCACTCGCGGGGAGATTGCGCTGCTGGCGCTCGTCCACGCCAACGTACTTCTCATAGATCGGGAATGCCGCCTTGATCCGCCGACTCTCGCGTATATAGACCGATTTGGCAAAGCCATCTTTGGTGCCGGTGATATCCGGGCGTGTGCGGAGACCGGGATAGCCGATGCCGTTACCATCGGGGTGTGGAGCCTCGGTCTGCATCCAGTACAGCAGCGACATACTGAGTTCCTTCGCCTCAGTTAGTGCCGTCTGCTTGTCGATGGTAGTCCCCTTCGGCCCGACGAGTGGCGTGAGCCAGTAATCGGTCTGCGGCCAGTTGGCGAGGGTAACGTCGCTCGGATAGACGCCGGAGAGGCATTGGTCATGCCAGAAGATGCGGCGGTAGTGCCACATGTCGCCGTTCAAGTCCTGGCTCGTCGGTCCCTCGAAGAGGTAGCGTGTGCGTGGTTGTAGCGTTTCTGGGTGAGTATCGGTCCAACTGAGAAGCTTACCCGGCCAAGGTTGCTTGAACTTCGGGGTGAAGTCTCTCCATTTAGCGTCGTAATTGTTTGGTTTGTTGATCGTGAAGTCCTCGCCGGGGATGTATTCCATCGGGAAGCACCAGCTGACCGCCTGCTGATCGAGCGGTTGTGCGGCCCCCGTCAGCGCGTGCAACTCCTTCGAGTCGGTGGGCTGATCCTGCTGGCTCTCCGCGCCGGTCACGAAATCGACGTTCGCCAGCGGCAGCAGATCGCCGAGTTCGGTCGCATCGAGGACGTATGCGGCCTGGACGGTGCGGTCGATGTTGCCCGCGCCGAGGTCGGTGAAGGTGACGGCGCTGATGAGATCGTTGGTCGAGGTTGGGGAGGATGAGCCAAACGACACGCTCTTCGGCACATGGCGCAGCAGCACCGTCAGCTTGCCGCTCGCCTGATAGGGCTTGAGGGTCGCGGTCAGCACCGCCAGCGCCACCGGCGCTTCATGGCAGAGGGCGCTGACGATCCCCATACCCGGATTCAGGTAGGGGCTGGCGTAGGGAGCCTTGCGGAGGGCGTAGTTCTGCCGGTAGAAGCTGCGAACATCGTTGCGGAACTGCCGGTAGCTCGCTGTGCAGCCGGTGGTCTCGATCCACGGATTCTCGTCGGGCGGCACCGCCTGCGCGGTCAGCTGCCCGCCGAGCCAGTCGGTCTCCTCGGTCAGGATGACGCTGCGCCCGAGCTTCAGCGCCGCGAGCGCCGCCGCGACCCCGCCGACCCCACCCCCGGCGATCAGGATGTCCGCGCTCAGCGTATCCGCCGCGCCGACCGCGTCGGTCCGGTAGGCGATCGCACCTGCCCCGGCGCTCATCGCCGCCAGCGCCGCCGCCGACCAGCCGAGGAATTGTCGCCGTGTCACCTGTCCATCGCGCGGCATCGAATCGTCCCACCCCTACTACCAGCGAATATCGCAACCCTGTTGTACAACGATCCGTCGTGCAGTTGGTTGCCCCACACACGATGGCGAGGAACCGCAGTCGCCGCTTCTGCGCTACCACGTAGTCGTGCCGCACTGGGATCAGCGCCATCAAGGCCGCCAACACCGCCCCTACGTCCAAACCGGGGGCGCGATTTGCCCTTGACCAGCGCCGAAAAGCGTGTACCCTTCTCCCTGTGTGAACGTAAACGCTATGGGGGCCACGGGGAGGGGAGATGACCGATCAGCCGTTCGACATGAAGCATAAGAGCCGGACGCTCTTCGAGGGGCGCGATCGCGCGGCGGCGCGTGCCTACCTGAAGGGGATGGGCTACACCAACGAGGATCTCGCCAAGCCGATCATCGGGATCGCCAACACCTGGACCGAGACGATGCCGTGCAACCTCAACCTGCGCCGCCTCGCCGGCTTCATCAAGCAGGGGATTCGCGCCGCCGGTGGCACGCCGATGGAATTCAACACGATCGCGATCAGCGACGGGATCACGATGGGCACCGAGGGGATGAAGGCTTCGCTGGTCAGCCGCGAGATCATCGCCGACTCGATCGAGCTCGTCGGGCGCGGGCACATGTTCGACGCCGTGATCGCCCTGGCGGCCTGCGACAAGACGATGCCCGGCGCGGCGATGGGGATCATCCGCCTCGATGTGCCGAGCATGGTCGTCTATGGCGGCACCATCATGCCCGGCAACTTCCGGGGCAAGGACGTCACGATCGTCGATATCTTCGAGATGATCGGGGCGGTCGCCGCTGGGCGCGCGACCGACGCCGATCTCGATGAGTTGGAGACCGTCGCCAGCCCCGGCGCGGGCGCGTGCGGCGGGCAGTACACCGCCAATACGATGGCGACCGTCTTCGAGCTGATGGGCCTCTCGCCGCTCGGCACCGCCTCGGTCCCGGCGGTCGATCCGCGCAAGGACAAGGTCGGCGAGCGGGTCGGGCACCTGATCATGGACATGCTGCGCGAGGGGATCCGCCCGAGCGACATCCTCACCCGCGCCTCGTTCGAGAACGGCATCGCCGCCGCCGCCGCGACCGGTGGCTCGACCAACGTCGTGCTGCATCTCCTGGCATTGGCGCGCGAGGCGAATATCCCGCTGACGATCGACGATTTCGACCGCGTGAGCAAGCGCACCCCGCTGATCGCCGACCTCAAGCCGGGCGGGCGCTACACCGCCGCCGATGTCGATCGGATCGGCGGCATCCAGGTCGTCGCGGAGCGGATGGTCGCGGCGGGGCTGGCCGATGGCGCGCAGCGCACCGTCACCGGGCGCACCCTGGCCGAGGAGTCGGCTGGCGCGATGGCGATCCCCAATCAGGATGTGCTCGCCCCCGTCTCGGACCCGATCAAGGAGACCGGCGGTCTGGTGATCCTGAAGGGGAATATCGCCCCCGAGGGTTGCGTCGTCAAGGTGGCCGGACACGAGCGACCGTATCACCGTGGCCCTGCGCGTTGCTTCGACCGCGAGGAAGACGCGATGACGGCGGTCACCAGCGGCGCGATCAAGGCGGGCGACACGATGGTGATCCGCTACGAGGGACCACGGGGCGGGCCGGGGATGCGCGAGATGCTCGGCGTCACCTCCGCCGTTGTCGGTGCGGGGCTCGGCGACACGGTCGCGCTCCTCACCGACGGGCGTTTCTCCGGGGCCACGCGCGGCCTGATGATCGGCCACGTCGCGCCGGAAGCGGCGCTCGGTGGCCCGATCGCCGCGATCCACGATGGTGACACGCTCGAGATCGATATCGAGGGTCGCGGCCTCAACTTCGGCATCTCGGACGACGAGTTGGCGGCGCGGCTCGCGGATTGGACCCCGCCCGCACCGAAGTACACCAGCGGCGTCTTCGCGAAGTACGTCGCGCTCGTCTCCTCGGCGTCGGAAGGGGCGGTCACGCGCGCGCCGCAGTAGTCCGCAAGGGTTCTGCTCCGACGATTCGGCCCCACCCCCGCGCCACGCAGCTGGCGCGGGGGTGGGACTTTTTCTCCGCCTATTCAGCCTGTTCCGCGCGACGAGGTTGTTTGCCACGCGCCACCGCGCCCGCCACGGTTGGGGTGCTGTGCTACACTCCACCCCCGAAACGAAAGGGATGCGGGGGGACATGGACTGGGGGCGACCGGGCGTGGTGCTGCGAGGCTGGGCGGAGGCGCGGGGCTGGCGGGGTGGGCTCGCCCCCTTGCTCGCCCTGATCGCCATGTCGGCGGCGAGCGTGGCGCTGGCCGGGGCATTGATCGTCCTGCTCCTCCTGCCGAAGGGGGGCGGCACGCCGGTCCAGAGCAACGATACGGGGACATTGCGCGAGCTGAGCGCCACCGCCGTGGCGGCGGTCGGGTCGGCTGGGCCGACCGCGATCCCCTCGTCGCCAGAAAGCTCGTCCGCGCCAACCTCGACAACTGGAGGGTTGCCTTCCCCGACCCCGACCCCCGGCCCTGCGCCGAGCGCCGCACCGACCGCGCCCCCGGCGGTTGCGGCGACGCCGAGCGCCCTGCCGACCCTCGCCGCGACTGCAACTGGGACCGTACCGCCGAGCACCGCCCCGACGGTTGTGGCATCCGGCGCGACGCCCAGCGCCGCGCCGACTACCGCCTCCACGCCGCGACCGACGCCGACGCCGCGCGCCCCGCTCCTGCCACCGCCCGCGATCGGCGCACGGAGCGCGATCATCTGGGATGCGACGGCGGGCGTCGAACTCTTCTCGAAGAACCCCGACGAGGCGATCGCCCCGGCGAGCACGGCGAAGATGCTGACGGCATTAGTGGCGTTGGACCTGCTGAAACTCGACACCCGCATCACCGTCGACCCGCGCGATGTCAGCCGCCCCGAGGACAACGAATCGACGATGGACCTGGTCGCGGGGGATACGCTGACCTTCGGCGATCTGTTGTACGGCATGTTGCTCAATTCGGGGAGCGACGCGGCGCGCACCGTGGCGCGGGCGGGCGGGCTGATCCTCCTCGCGGGCGCGCCGGGCGATCCGAGCGGGCGCTTCATGGACGAGCTGAACGCGCGCGCGGTCCAGATCGGGGCCACGAACTCGCATTTCGTCAATCCGCATGGCGACGACGCGCCCGGCCAGTACAGCACCGCGCGCGATCTGTTGCGGATCGCCGACGAGGCGCTGAAACGCCCCGACTTCGCCCGCGTCGTCGCCACACCCACGATCACCGTTAAGACGGTCGATGGCGCGCGCAGCTTCGCGCTCCGCAACACCAACGAATTGCTCTTCAGTCGCCCCGGCATCCACGGCGTCAAGACCGGCACGACCCCGGAGTGTGGCTACTGCCTCGTCGCGGCGCAGTGGCGGGCCAGCGGGCGGGTCATCGCGGTCGTCCTCGGCGCGGCGGATCGCGTCGCCGACGCGACGATCTTGCTCGACTGGGTCAACGCGGCCTATCCGTAATCGCCGCGCGCAAGGGCTGCGCGCTCGTCCACCCTCACCCCCGGCGCTCACGCGCCACCCCACCGCCCGGGGGGCACCCGCCCAGCCGAGGAGCGGGGGAAGGCTCAACCCCACCGGTGATTGCGAAACGCGGCCCTTGCGCGCGTCGCTTAGTGCTGCGTTTCGCAACTGCGTGTCAGGTGAGGCGGCGAGGGGACAGCCGAGAGCGGGGCGGGGCGGTGGCAGCGCCGACAGTGCGGCGAGGCGGTCGTCGAGGTGCGGCCGGGTGAAGCGCCAGTGGAACGGCACGGCCGTG
>JAABUU010001475.1_pt1 | contig 39564 bp, 32 predicted proteins | sample 5559301 | NCBI WGS metagenome assembly JAABUU01 (sample SAMN10711884, study PRJNA513360) | rock metagenome | isolation source: Antarctica rocks | place: Antarctica: Victoria Land, Richard Nunatak white | reverse complement strand
TATAGAAGGAGAGGGTAGAATGACAGGCTATTAAAATATAATATATCTCTTTTAATTCAGTAGTAAATTTGATGGTTGAATGCGGGGAAAATTTGTGAGTCCGGCTTTTTTTGCTACCCGCGTGCCAGCGAAGACCGCATCTCATCTGCACTGTGAAGCAAAATTCCTACTTCTTCACTCTTTGCTTCAGCCATCTTAGCAGCCCACGCGATCGTGTAATCGTCGTCTGATATATAAGGCACATACGATACAAGCCTTCATGTTATTGCTCATACAATCTTTACAAATCGATGCCTTCTTGGACAGGCTTTGTCCTGCACCACCACCAGTCTCGGCAAACCTCTCTCTCTCTCTCGTATACCTCAGAAAAAATCTGTTACAGCTCCATGACTTGCATCGCTCACCAAATGCGCATATTTAGCCAACACCCCCCTCGTAACTGTCTTCCTCGGCTTCCTCCACGCCCTCGTTCGTGCAGCGATTTCTTCGTCACTGACATTCATACTGATCTCGTTCGTCTCCGCGCTAATAGTAATGATATCCCCGTCCCGGACAACCGCAATCGGCCCACCCACCGCAGCTTCAGGCACTACATGTCCCACTATGAACCCATGGCTTGCCCCACTGTACCGACCATCCGTCACCAACGCCACGTTCGTAAGTTTCGCACCCATAAGCGCTGCAGACGCTTTGAGCTGCTCGGGCATGCCGGGGCCACCTTTGGGTCCCTCGTACCGTACGATAAGAACGAGATTCTCGCCGTGCTTTATTGAGCCTGAATTTAGGGCGGCATCGAGCTGAATTTCTTTATCGAAGACGCGGGCCTTACCTATGAATTTCGTTCCCTCTTTTCCGGTAATTTTCGCAACGGCCCCACCAGGAGCGAGATTGCCGCGCAGAATTTGGAGATGCCCAGTGGATTTTATGGGATTGGACAACGGGCTAATGATGACTTGGTCTTGAGCCAGAGAGGGAAAAGAATCGATGTTTTCGGCGAGAGTTCTGCCTGTTACGGTTGGAATGGAACCGTCAAGGAGACCCGCCGCTACTAGGAGCTTCTGGACCGAAGGGACTCCGCCGATGTCGTACAGATCCGCCATGTAATACTTCCCGGACGGGGCGAGGTCGGCGATGAATGGGATTTTGTTGCTGACGCGCTGAATATCGTCGAGAGTCAGGGGGACGCCCGCGGTGGCTGCCATCGCGAGAAAATGTACAACGCCGTTGGTGCTTCCGCCCAGAGCCATGGTAATGACCATTGCGTTTTCAAATGACTTTTTAGTAAGGAGATCGCGCGGTTTGATGTTCTTTTCCATGCAGGTCCTGATGGCATCGGCGGCTTTGACACATTCACGCATTTTAGCAGGCGAAGTGGCCGGGGTTGAGGAAGAGCCAGGTAAAGTAAGGCCCATTGATTCAATGGCAGTAGCCATGGTGTTAGCCGTGTACATTCCTCCACAGGCGCCGGCTCCTGGGCAAGCATGCTGCTCGATATCGTCCATGATCTCGTCCTTGGTTTTCTTAGTGTCTCCACCATCCTCGGGCTGGACCAGACTATTGTAGATGTATGCTCCGGAAGCTTCGTAGCATGTTGAGATGTTGATTGGCTTTCGAAGGAGCTTACTATACCCCACGGCGATTGTGCCACCATAGATCATCAACGAGGGTCTGTTATGACGGGCCATTGCCATAACGCATCCTGGCATGTTCTTGTCACAACCTGGTAGGGTGATACAGGCGTCATGATGTTGGGCGCATGTGACGGTCTCGATACTGTCGGCGATGATCTCTCGCGTCTGAAGGGAGAAGCGCATACCTGGACGCCTTAGTCCAGAAATTATAGATCTATTAGCCCATCAAACAAACCTTCACCACCCATGGTGATGGCATCTGAGACCCCGATGGTGTTGTATTGCCAAGCTAGCATGCCCTGCTTCTGCACGGCTTCTTTGGCGGTTCGGCCGAGATCCAGTACTGAGATGGCCATCACGTCAGGCTCCAGGCTCAAAGCTCACTTCAATCTTCAATCTAAGACTCACGGTGCATGCTGTATCCGAGTTCAGCACGTAAAAGATACACGGGACTAAAGAGACGTCTTACTTGCATGGATTCCCTTCCCACCACACAGAAGCTACCCCGACATGAGGGCTGTTCTTCATGGCCTCTTTATTTGGCACGCCTGCAGCATATAACATTGCCTACGTCCGGTCAGTATCGTTTTCATTCGGTCCTGACCAGGAGTCCGTGTGAAAAGCTGAAAGGGCCTACCTGGGCACCTGGGAAGTCATGGTCTTTGGTAATGGTTGAAGAGTACTTGTTGAGTCTCAGCTTGCCATCTATGTCTGTGGCATTGTCTGGCAGATGAGGGAAATCGAGGAACCTCGGTTCCTCAGGCAGGTCCTGCTTTTCTAAATTCGAGGGGTCCATTGTATTGTTCTCCAACGAAAACAAGGTTCAACTTCCCAGAAGAAAAAGAGACACCACGGGGGATATATTCTCGGAAGGCTACTCAATCATAGAACATCAAAGGCGTATTTACCCAGAAGAGAAGAGAGTATATGTAGTTTGGTACATAGGTTCTAGAATACAAAGTTCAAAGAGAGCTTGGCGAAAGGTCAGGCCGGCATGATTGATGCGGTTATAGAGATCACGAGGTTTGAAGAAATGGTGATATGATTAAAATTGGCGGTGTAACACAGTAGTCGAGGCCGAAGGTGGCATCTCCGAAACAAGGTAGGCTATCTACCTTGTGGAGAACTAAAGAAGTCCCTCGTGGCAAAAAAAACACAACTTCTATGCATTAGACTATCCATCAACCCATGAATCGGGCAATCAATCATGGCTAAAGTAGATGTCCTTCCGTTTGGCTAATCCGACAAGAGGGAAATGTTCCGCGGGACCAAACGGTTGTAAGTAAGCTAGAGTAGCCATCCATCTACCTTGGCAGCAAACAACTCATTAGTTTCGTGTTCTCTGCCGGTAGACGGATTGTTTCTTGTTCTCGTGGCAGCATCAAGATCCAGGAGTGATTGGGGATGCGTTGAAAGATCAGAATAATCGTCATACAGAGTAAAAAGACTTGTGACGCACTGATCTTCTTCCCCTAGACGATTAACGATTAACCTTCTGCTGCAGCCAATCGAATAATCTAGAACGTCCGAAGGGAACTAAGTACTGTACCGTTTGAGTATCGTCTGGATGTATGATTATATTGTTATTGTAAGGTAAGGTACCCAGTATAATCCGTACCTCCGTAATGATGGCAGTCTTTTCAAATGGGGAGTGGCGATTGGTCGTAGTAAGCATAATTGTTTCCGTCAACGGCTGGCTCCTCCAGCTTTATGTGAACACAATCCCGCTTCAGCGCAAGCAGGGAGACCTCCTTCAGGTGAAAATGCTTGAAGCGTTGGCGATCCATCTGTAGCCAGCAACCGCTGCAGCTGCGCTTCTGCGCTCATCATTGGCTCTCCGACGTATCGATTTATCGATACACCTGGTCGCTTCAAGCACAATCTATGATATTACAGCCGTGGGACATGGCGATATGGCCTCCCTGCTTGATCGCAAACCGTCATACTATTCATGTATTCATCTTTCTATCCTTGGGCGCTGTGAGACTGACAGGAGCTACACCGACATTCAATTTACAGCATCTAGGAAAGATCTCGAGCTTTACGCTCAACGACCTTCAACAGCGCTTTCGCTCCTCTGTTCAAATACTCGCAGCCTTGACACGTGAACAATATGTACGGGCAATCAGTGGTCAGCTAGGGGCGTGGGACATGGTGCAGCTCATAGCAGCATGCACCTTGATTGGGGCATTCAGGCTCTGGAAGCAGAGGCGGACAGCACCGCAGGAAAACTCCAGAGCAGCAAAGTTGCTGGGAGGTGATACGCGTAAGAGTCTCGACAGCACAAGAGCATCATCACAGAGTCTTAACAGAAGCTCAAAATCAGGTGAGTCTGCGACATTGCCGGTAGTGAAGTTCGCAGGTGCTCAACGGTGTGTCATTGATCCTGGGTTAGATGCAGAAAACACCGACCCCGGTCTCCTGAGGAAGCACTCCAGCATCAAGTCTTATACTACGTCAACGGCAACCTATCCCTCAATTCGAACGTTCTATAGGCCGCATCCTCAAGCCGATAAACTCCCTAACAAACCAACACCCCTTCCTCTACTCGTATTCGTACATGGCATCGGAGGTTCGCTGGCACAGTTCCACCATCTCCTGACCAGTCTGGTCAACATCGCCCCATGTCTTGGAATAGACCTACCCGGATGCGGTCTCTCTGAGTTTTCGCCAAGCGCATGGAATTGTTACACAGCGGAAGCTTTGGTGGAGTTGCTTGCCAAAGTGATAGAAGAACACTGTGATAATGAAGCAAAGCAAGGGGTGATACTGGTGGGACACAGCATGGGCTGTTCGCTTTCGGCGCTTCTGGCTTCTTCAACCTCCGGCGTGCAAGCCAAGGGAATTGGCGTCCTTGCCCTTGTTGCCATATGCCCGCGGGCTGCGCCACCAACTGCGGAGCAAGTTGCGACTTATCAGCGACTACTACGTGTACCGACTCCTATATTCGATATCTGGCGAAGCTGGGATCGGAGAGGAGGTCCGGAAAGTGTCAGCGTTGCTCGGTTTGTTGGATTAAGTGCAGATGTCGAAACCAAAAAGCTGCAAGAGAGGTTCAATACCCAGAGTCGCACAGCAGTTTGGCGCAGAATGGCTTGGGGGGCTTTGCCGATATATAGGGCAGGTACAGTGGCACATGGAGGGTTGCCTGGGCTGGAAGTATGGGCGGGACTTGCCATGCCGCTTTTTCTTGTTGGTGGTGAGGCAGACAACCTTACCAAGCCGGAAGAAATTGCCAAGATCGGTAGAGCGCTGGGCAGAATTGTCAAGTCGCCAGTGGGTATGTTAAATAGTACCACGGAGACACTAGCAATCAGCACAAGTGCACCTGGCGATACCGGAGACGGGAAGTTAGAGCCAGCTAGTGGAGATAACGATCAGAAGCAAAGTACGTCAAACACGGAGACTACAATTATACGAGGCAGCGAAGAGCCAAACGGCCAGATTACGGATGGACAGCCCACTTTTACCAAACGACGGCAAGTTCTGAAAACGAGTATCCTGCCAAGCCCGGCCTCTCACGCCCTCCTCTACGATCCAGCCACTTACCGCACCCTAGCTGGCCTCATCCAAACCTTCCTCTACGAGCACGTTGACAGCCGGCTCTCCCTCGGATGGCAGCTCCAGCACCTATCAACCGAAGGAAAATGGGATGTTAAGAACCTCGCAAAGTGGCAAGCGGTGCGGCCCGTATCCGAGCCCATCGCTGGCATCTTTCGAGCCATGAAAACCCTCCGGGAGATTGACGATACCCACTCTCCAGATATTTTTGTCAAGAATTGGAGAGGTAGGATCAAAGCCGTCATTGACATCAGCCACGAAAGCCCCGTCTATGACCCTAAGGCTTTGGATCAGGGCGGCATCGAATATAACAAATTCCCTACCGTCTCCAAAATCCCTCCAACCGCCGAGGAAGTCCGCGACTTCATCAAGCTCGTAGACCGTCTGCGCTCCAAGCCCCCTTCCTCTTCACCACCCACCCCCTCAACCCTTCCCCCCTCCACATCAACACTGGCACCGCTCATCGGCGTCCACTGCCACTACGGCTTTAACCGCACCGGCTTCTTCATCTGCGCTTACCTGATCGAGAAAGAGGGGTTCGGTGTGCAGCAGGCGATTGATCTGTTTCAGGAGAAGAGACCGCCCGGGATTAGGCATGAGCACTTTTTGGACACCTTGTTTGTGAGGTATTGTGTTGGGTTGAGGAGGGCGCCAACGTTCTAGGTGGGGGTCGGGGCGGGCGAGTGTTCTGGATGGGGGAGTTATAGAGGGGAGGGGCGTTTAGAGGTAGGCGTTTTATGTTTGTAGAGGGGGGAGTTGGTTTAGATATTTACAGATAGATATTGGCTAGTCCTTTGATATGATTGAACGAGGCCTGCTCTTTATGGTCTGTGAACTGAACATCGCCTACTCCTTCTAACTTCGTTCGATAACGCTGGCCTTCGTATCCGCAAAACCATCTGAGCCCACCCCGTCAGCTGCACTGAAAGTAGCAACGTCTAACATTCCCAAAACAATACCATACCTGGCACACGTCAGCATCACGAATGGACCAACAAGGTGGAGGGGAAAGGCACTGACTTGTATTTTCCCAGAGTATGTTTCGTAAAGATGTCCACCGTGGGGAGCAGATTGCGGACACTACGCTTTTCAAGCAGATGGAGTTGTGCTGGACAGGTTTGGTCGATGATGTTCTGGATTTTCAGTGCACCCAATCAAGAGCTTTAGCGCACTCGGAGCATTGCCGGGATAGGGTCCTTGATTCGGCGGGCGGTAATTCAGAGTAGCATATCTAGTATGTATGCATACTGTACAAGCGTCTTCACAACCCCCATCCACACCATACCCAAGATTAGTAGTACACCACTTCGCCCGCATCATCAAGTCAACAGCTCCCGCATATCCTGCGTTGAGAGCTCGAAATCTCCGTAATCGGACCTCTCCAGCCCTGATATGTGCAGAGGTGCTGGGCAGGGTGGAGTGTGAGTATCGGATGGGGGAGATGAGTGAGGTTGGTTGGTTTCGTAGTCAGCTATGAGAGTCTGGAATTCGGAGTCTTTGATCCCATCGTCGAAGTCAAAGTCTGAGTTTTGAGGATCGGGACTAAGGGTTGGGCTATCATTGCCGTAGTCGTCGTTTGGGAGCATATCTGCAAGTCCAGGCTCCTTATCTGGCTGGTTGACTCCGAGGCGTTGGTCATTGCTCAAACAAATTTCGTCAATGTTCTCGACTTTAAGGTCGAGTTCGTATCCAGCATCGTCCCCATAATCAGATTCTGACTTGCCTGAGCCTTCGTAGCTTAGTTCTTTCCTGACTTGTGCTACTGTATAGCGACATTCGTTTTCGTGACCATGGATACATTCTTTCTTGACTTCGTCCCTGGAGACCGATGCTGCCTTCGAGTAGCATTCAGCTTTAGACTCCAGGTTGGGAACCCTGAGCTCGACAGGTACGTTATCGTCCGTATAGTCTAGATCCTGCGTTAAGATCATGTCCAGTATGTCTGTGGTATCGTTGACGGGTATTAGAAAAGGACGGGCTGGTGGAGGAGAGGCGGTAGGGACCTTTGTTGTAGTATCCGGACCTGCCAATTCTTGCTCAATTTGCGTGTTGCTTGCCAGGAATGAATCCCAGTCGTCCTCGATAGCAATTGATAGTTTGGCAGGCTCTGCAAAGAAGAGAGGCTTAGGAGGGATGATTGGATTTGCTGATCGTGGCTGCAAAGGCGCTCGAGAATTCGGTGGAGCCATTTGTTGCAGAGAATGTTTCGTACACTCCGGCTTTTGTGATTTGGGCTTTTCTGTCGTCGCCATTTCAGGTTCGGGTGCCTTCCTTTCCGTTATTTCTAATTCCTGATCCTCGCTCTTCGCAATCTCAAGTGTCTCTTTGTCCTTATTCTCAGTACTCGGCTGCACTTCTCCCCTCTTCCTCTTGACACCTGTACCCAAGAATCCGGATAGCCTTATTTGACTCGGCCCAACATAAAACCCCTTCACCGGACTAGGTATATTCATCCTAGCCCTTGCCTCCCGTTCTCTTTCCTCCCTTTCAACCTTCTTCTTCAAATTAGCCTTCCTCTTGTTTTCCCTTTCCCTCATGCGAGCTGCCCGCTCTTGAAGCTCCGCGGTTCGCTCAATGCGCCGAAGCTCACTTTCCGATAAGCGTGGTCCGGTCTTTTGGTAGGCTTTCTTGGCTTGCCGGAGCGTTTGCGGAGGGCGTCTTGTTGTGGTGGGAGGAGACATCGTAGATGCGGCATTGATGGATAGGCGCACAATGATGAGAGATGCTGCCCCTCATGTCTGCGGTTCAAAGCGTCTATGCTCGGGATGGGGAAATCTATATTCCGTCTGCCTTGCACGCCTTGAAAGGCTTAGTTCCATTCCATGATTTAAGGTATCAACGCCCCTTATCACATCCTATCATCGACCAGTCTTACTTCTTCGTAAAGTACCTGGACAGACGAATCTATACCTAATCTTCTCTTCTCACAAAGGTTTTGTATGCAAGCTCTCAATCCAGTTAACGGTTCATATCATCGCAAGATTTCCCCAACAGATTGCACCAATTTTGTCGCTTTCGCAAACGCGGAGTGCTCGACGTGCATTAGGATAGTCCCGCTGGAGGAAGAGTCGCCTCCCCCCAAAATCGGTTCATGGCGCTGTACAACCAGTATGAATATGGGTTGTGTAATCGACCTCCAATGACGAGAACATCCGTGTATATTACGAGAGTGTTTCTTTTATCTAACCACGTTCCCAAAACATCTGACTTAGTCTTACGTTGTATAGTCGGGCCCGTCTAAACAATCGCAGTCTTGATGTACTAACAAACGTACCTTCAAAGATGGCAAAAGTTAGGTTAGAGGAAGCAGTACTGGGAAAGGGGCAGCCATGCGTCTCTACTACATCTTCTTATCAGAAATGGGCCCCCTTATGCGTTGCGGATACAATTCTTTTTTCTTAAGTTGAAGATCCGATCAAAGCCATCGAGACCTATGTTCTATTCTTTCGGTGATGATGAAATTTGCTCCTTGGAGTGTACACAGGTGGAAATGAATGGTTGTTTGCAAAGGTAAGGTAGTTTCTTTGGGTCAACCCATACAAGTGCATTAGTCGTTACTAGTGGTTGGATCCCAAGAACAAGGGGAATAATCTCCAGTTTCCAGCGTCTTCATCTCTTCTGACTTGAGTTCGAAATCGTATACATTGGCGTTCTCTTCGATTCTCGAATGCGTTACAGATTTGGGCAATGGCACAAAACCCTATCAACAGATGTCAGCGCTGTTGTCCAATGGCAATAACAATCCAAAGTTAAATACCTTTTGCAGGCTCCACCGAAGCAAAATCTGTGCCGGTGTCTTATTGTATTTCTTTGCCATTGGCTGCAGTACTGGCTCATCGAATCTCTGGCCCCTGACAATAGGGCAATAGGCCTCAAGAACGACGCCACGTCTCTGACACCACTCTACAATGTCCGGACGGGTGAGCCAAGGGTGCAACTCCCATTGGCCGACGCTGATTGCTCCAGCTTTGCCCTTCCCGTTCTCCGCTTCCAGCTCTTTAATGTAGGACTCTAGCTCATTGAGATGGTGAACGCCGTAATTTGAGACCCCTAACGATCGAATCTTGCCGGCTTGCTGTGCTTCTACTAGTGCTCGCCATGAGCCAGTACGACCTTCTTTGCCACCGTATGGGGCGTGTATGAGGTATCTGTTACTGGTCAGATCATTGTCGTGGCCCCTGATGTTTTTACGAGCAAGGCTAGGAGGATGCCTACAGATCAATGTATTCCAAACCTGTTTGTTTGAAACTGGATTCTATGGAGGCCTTCGTTTTCTCATATCCCATTGACTTTGGAGGAACTTTTGAGGTAAAGAATATTTCACTTCGAGGGATGCCTGATTTTCTGATGGCATCGGAACAAGGGCCTTCATTCCGGTACACTCTAGCGGAGTCTATCTACTAATAAGTCAATTGGTTAGCTCTGGTTTACGAAGAACCTGCTCACCAACATGCCGATACCTAGTCTTGAAAGCGTGCAAAACTACGTCTTCAGCTACATCCGCGGGTCTGTTAATGTTCAGTCCTAAATTATTCCTAAAAAAATTGCATAAGCCAAGCTCACGTCTGATAAACCTAATCATACAATCATAACAGTCAGCTCTAGTATATAGTGATAGTTAAAGATTTAAAAGGCTCATTCGATAGCATGAGTGTTTTATGTCAATGTGGAAATACTCTTCGCCTTCGCAGAGAGAAAACCATTCAGTAGCACAAAGCTTGGCTATAAACACTTAAAATCATACTTACTCCATAGCCCAGCGCCGGAATCTCATGCCCTGAAAGCATACGATACGTCGAATTGATGGTCAAGTTTGCCATTGCTGCTGACGCAAATTCTCTGACTCTGGGGGTCGAACATAGGTATCCTGTCACATTACTAAATCTAGCTGTTGCCATTATCATACGTAGAATCTCAACATCAAGAGAGCATTATATGTATATCCACGGTTGCACAGTAATGCAATGCTTGCTATCGTAGTCTAGCTTTGGAGCAATCCACGGTACAGTGTACTGTAGGGCTTATCGATAACAGAAACCAAGCAACAAAGAAAGTCCAGGTCCCTTTTCTTGATTGATTCGAATCTCCCCCATGAATCCTTCGTCATCTTCTAACTAACCCCGTACGACACCAACTACAGAGATCCTTCTACGATGCGCCTCATAAAACAGAATATCGAGCGTGATGGCTCAGGCACAGTTACCCTCTTCCCTGAAGACCCTGAGGACATGGTAGGCCCTCGACCACAAGCCCCGAATTTTATGTTAATGCGCTTTTACACAGTGGTTCACGTACAATCTCATTCGTCCCAGTGATCTCCTCCGAGCCTCAGCTCTCCGCCGTATAACAACCGAATCTAGCACGGGCTCTACCTCCTCTACTCGAATACACATGTCCCTAACGGTTCGCGTCACATCTCTGGACTTCGACCCTCAGTCAGCGCAGTTGCACGTGTCTGGACGTATCGCTGAAGAAACCAAGTTCACGAAAGTTGGGCAATACCATACGCTCGACTTAGAGTTACAACGAAATTTTACGCTAGAGAAGAACGATGGATGGGATAGTGTGGCACGAAACTTGGTAAAAGAGGCTTGCGATGCCGGTAAGGAAGCGGACGTGTGGGCTGTGGTGATGCAGGAAGGCTTGGCCAATGTAGCTGTGCTGACAGGGGCGAGAACGGTCTTGAGGCAGAGGGTTGAGGTAGGAGTGCCAAGGAAACGGGGAGGCAGAGCAGGCGACCACGACAAGGTAGCTTCCATGGATTTCTGAGGCAAAAGAGTACCATGGGAGTAGATGCTAATAACGTAAAGGGACTTGAGAAGTTCTTCCAAACCACACTGGAAACACTTTTAAGACAGATCGATCTGAGTGAATCGAAGCCTATACTCCTTGCCAGCCCCGGATTTACCGCCGCCGCTTTCCTTAAGTTTACTCTTGACACAGCCACAAGGGCAGGTGACAAGGCGCTGCTAGCGCAGAAGAACAACTTCATTGTCGTTCATTCCTCATCCGGTCATCTGCACTCCCTGAACGAGGTCCTTCAATCCTCAGAAGTACTCGCCCGCTTAAAAGATACCAAATATGCCCGCGAAACACGCCTCATGGATGGCTTCATGACCCTGCTCCGGAAGGATGATGGTAGGGCATGGTACGGCCCTAACGAAGTGGAGCAAGCAGCCGAGAAGGGAGCATTGGGAAGAGGAGGTGGGGTACTGCTGATTTCAAATGCGCTTTTCAGAGCGCAAGATGTAGGAGTTAGGCGGAGGTGGGTAAGATTAGTGGATAAGGTGAGAGATGTTGAAGGTGGGGAAGTTAGAGTGCTGAGTAGTGAGCATGAGAGTGGGAAGAGGCTCGATGGGCTTGGGGGAATTGCTGCTATATTGACATTTCCATTGGAGGACTTGGATGAAGAAGAGGGTGACAATGGAGGAGCAAAGGTTGCTACGACTAATGGCCATGCAGAAGACGGGCAAGTATGAAGGGCTGCTCTAAGGGATGAGTGAAACGTTGCGGAAATCAAGGCCAGGGATCCCTAACGCACCGGAGCTGCATTGGCGAACACTCCATAGGTATTCCGCTGCCATTTGCATAAATTGCAACGGACTTATCGCTTTCCCACCGGAGTCTCGGTCATACTCAAGCACTCCGGCCGGCACCAGCACGTATGATGTAAAGGGAAAACAGATTGGCCCCGGTTGCCACATCTAGGATACCGGTTACAACCGCCTTGCCGTCGGAAAGTTCCATCCTTCCTTTGCATGTCGCACTACTACGCCGCCAAGCATAACAGCTGCATGGGGACGGTTGTCCTTGACCTATCAGGCAAGCATGAGCTTCGAATCTGGCAGAGCACCACCTCTGACCACAGTGACCAGATAATGATAAGGTTATCTGAAACATTGGATCCAACATTGTTCCGACGGATTACACATCTTTCGGCGCCCGAGACACCAAGACCGAATCCGTTCACCAAACTGGTTGCCTACACGCAAACTGTGTTCGAGGCTGCAAGCCATAAGACCCTTGCACAATTACCAGGAGGTATAGCAGCGTCTGAATGCCAACCTAGAGAAGCCTATGTGTGCTAAAAGAATGGCTCCCTTGTAGAGCTGACAGGCCATTGGGTTCGCATCGCAAAATCTAACTCATGCGTATTCTACCTGTAGGACTGCAAGCTAGCAAGGCCGAACCTATCCGCAACTTGCAAGCGAAGCCAGGAGTACGAGGCCTCCTACGGCTGTTGTTTAGAGAGTCTAACGTCAATAAATCAAACAGAATTGTTGGAGAGATTTGTAATTAATTAGCTGGCCTTTCAGGCGGCGATTTGAATACCAAGACTGAGAGTACTCTCGCACCCCCGACGTGGTGCTAAGCGGCAAGCGCGCAGATTCGAGGATAGGAGAGAGGCGTAGATTTTGCATTGTTAGGGTTTGCTGTGGTGCAATTGAGGGGGGAAAGCATGGTCATCGAAGCTTCAAAGCATACATTGTCAAAGGTGTCGTAATGACGCCCTGATCTAATAACTCAATGAAAAGATGTAAACTTTTCTTACCTGCGCGTATTCACGATTCACCAGCTCCCCTGCCACACCATAACAACGCCCACACGCACCAACTCCAATCTCCTCCCCGATATGCCCTCTTGCATACTCCCAACCTCCTCCCCAGACTCAACCCTCATTTTCCACCGTCCAACCCAATCGCCCCCTTGGCCTCCTTCGCAGACATCTCAACACTCATCCAAGGCTCATTACCCTCTTTCTCCTCGACAAAAGTCCACTCGCTGCCATCACTACCGTTGCCAACCTTCAAGACCTTGGTCTCGCTAAGCGCAAACCCCCCAGCTCCCAACTCAATCCCACCACCCTCCTCCACCTCCCTCACAAAAACCGGCATCTCACTGGCATCCATGGCCGCCTCCGCCGCCTGCTTAGCAAGCTCCGGTGCCTTGGCACGCTCCGGCATCTTCGCAAGCCCCTTTGCAAGCTTCAGCTCGCTCTTCGCCTTGCTGATGCACTGCCGGAACACTAACCCCTCCTCCACGGTCGTCTCGTCTAGAAGCACGGCATTGAGTAGTTGAGCCCGGTCGGTGTTGTGCAAGCTCTCCCCGTAGAGGGTTTTGAGTGCGAGAGCGACGACGGGGTTGCCGAGTTCGTTTGAGCGTTCAATGGCGGCGTCGACGACTTCTTTGAGGCCGTTTTGGAGTAGGATCTTGGGTGGGGTTGGCGTGGTAGGACGAGATGGTGGAGGCATAGACGTGTGGTGGTTTGTCTGGCTGCCGGGCTGGAATGCTTTGAGTTTGGCCAGGAGTTCCTCGGGGTCGGGGTACGTTTGGGAGGAACGAGGATTGAATTGCGGCGCCTCACGACGAAGCTGGTTTGTAGCGGTAGCTTCAAGGAGGGCAATGCGATCGTTCAGGGATTGGATATAGCTGGCGGAGAGCCTAGATCTACGGGCTTCGGAGACTCTTGCTGCTGGCTTTGTGATCTTCATGTTGGGATCAGTGGGCTTGTGATCGGTAACGTTGTCTTCGGAGCTGTGGAGATTGTGGGGTTTTGCACGAGGCGGGAGGTGATCGGGCTCTGCGTGAGGATTGGGAGCTTGAACACGAGAGGATTCGCCAACACATCTCTGCCAGACGGCTTGTAGAGCTCCGGCCCTAACGTAGTCCACGGGCTTGTCGCTGGAAGACATCGTAGTCGCGTTGTCAGTTGTTCTGCTGTTCAGCTTGCGTAGACGTGGTATTATTAGGTTAAGTTGTAAATCTGGTCTTGCTTGGAAGGCTGAAGATGTGATTCGTTCTATAGTGGAAGTAAAACGAGGCAGTCGGAACGAAAGGTTTTAATACCCGGCAGAAGTAAAGGTGTCGAGGCCAGCGATGTGTTGAGAATTATCGCTTGTGCTAGTCTTGACATTCACTATAAAAGATGTTTTGAGAATTGATTGACCAAGATTGCCCAAACACGTGATTTCAATATTCGAAATATTGGGTACGATAGAGCGCAGCAAGTAGTGACGTTGGATCATTCTTAAGGATCTGTTTGAGACATGTATACGCCGAAGAGAGATGCTTTAGACCTGGAGATCGTGAACATAGGAGACGAGATCACTACAGCGCCTTCTTACATGGATCGCAACATATAATTTCAGATACAGGGCACGCCGACGTGTGAAAGGATGAAAGCACCCATGGAGCCGATATTTCAGGATTGATGGACTAAGTTCGATATTTCGTATTGTCAATATTCAATATACAATGCGAAATATTCACGGGGATGAGGACATGTTTTGCAAACAGACGTAAAACATTAGAAGCAAAGGAAAGTCTATGAGTGTCTCATAGGATGACTTGAGATTCCCCCTTGTGGCAGCTGTACATTTATTGTAAACGCAACCTTCCTCATGTCGAGAGAGCCGCACACAAAGAGATTCAGCAAAGAAACATCATCAGCAAGCACTTAGCCGGCTCATGGGAATTTCAAGCATGCTCCTTGCATTGGTAGAAGTCAGTCTGTACGTGAATTCGCACGTGATTAGTTGGCTTTTCTTGACAAAATGCAAACGATTGCGACAATATAATCGAGGATTTTTTGCCAGCAGCGAGGTGAGGCCTATCCGATCCAGGAAACCACGCTCCGACGAAGTTGAGAATACAAGCTGCCGACCAAACCTGGAATTCATGCTCAGAACAAAAGCATAGTTGTCAGCGTCACGGTTAGTGAAACAGTAGGTATGAAAATTCGGGTTCAATGAAGGTATGTGGTAACATCCACCAAGCGGTCGAGATCTAATAGTCCCGAACTGTTGGTGGGACATTGTGTTGCCGGTATGAAGAAGCAGCGCCTGCCATTTTGAATTACATCGTCCCGTATTCCAAAGATGAAGAATGATTGGGGATTCTGATATCTCATGTCAAAGCGCTTTTTCAGGTCTTTGGGAACCTGTCTCACCTCGCTGTGCGAAAATGGCTTTCTGAAGGTCAGCCACGGCAAATGGAAACTTTAGTATGCTCCTTCGCGGCTTGGGTCATATATGTTCATGCAACTCGGGGGAAAAATATCTGCCGAAGTATTTCTGAATTGAATTGAATCGTCTCAATTCTTTACGACCAGCCGCTTTGTACAGCGAAGTGGATGTAGAACTTACAAAGCGGAACGAACAGCTAAGGCTCCAGGAACATTTGGTGATAAAGAAAGGCTACTTCCTTAATCATACAGTCTCCTTCTAAGACACGAGCCTCAAGTAAACGTCGCCCAAGCACCAACAATTGTCCCCACTAGTGGTAACAAACCTCTACCAAAATTGAGGGTGCCCCACCAATCAATTAGTTCTTTCGCGGACTCTTCGCTGTCGTTAAGATTGGTGACTATATCATCAAGACTCATAGCTTTCAGATCGTTGGCCTCGTTCAAGAGTTTCCCATTCACACCCCTCATGAGGACGAGCGTATATGGCATAATGCTGAGTGTGGACAATGCCGCCAATCCGTATAATTCGCCTTTAGTCTGATTCAAGGTTTTAGACAGCTTGTAAGCCAGATATGCGAATGCAGCCGACGACAATATGGCCATGGGAGGTGCAGCTGCTTTTCCTTGGTTGAACGTCTTCTGCCACTGTCGAACCCCGAGAGAACCTGGTGCGAGTAGCAGCGAAGGAATTGTGACATATGATATAGCCAGTATTCCACCTGAGCAATTTCTGTCAATTTGCGGCAAGAGATCCACAAGAGCTGACGCACCGGATAAACAAGCAGAGGCGGTGATCCCCAATGCTTGGGCAGCACGGATAGAACCCTCTGACATCTTGTGGGCGGTTGCGGATGAGCTGTAGTATTTGAAGCTCGCTGCAGACTCACAACCGACACTTCCCTGATCAACCTTGTTATTACTCAGAGGCTACCAAGTATGCTTTGTTCGCCCAATCTATGAGATCCCTTGAATTGGAAGTTTGGAATGCTTGTCGCGATAGGAAATTATTGTTGTAACACCAATGTGATCGACAGTCACGTGCCGAGCAACTCCGCCTATCAGTCACGAAACCTCGGAAGGCTACATACTTTAGAATCATCCCTTGGGAGGCTCCCTTATGGGCCTACTATAAGAATGACCTTTCCTCTGTACGGGTTATGAAACTGTCGTCAACCTCTCTCAATTCTCGGCGATAGTATTCTACCATTCTAGTTAATGTGGAACTGCCCCGCCTTAACAGGACCATATCTGTAACAGTGATTGTGACATCCGAGTCCAATGCGACGCGCGCCGCCATCGGCCAACCACTGCTCAGGCATCGACGAATCCTTTCTTGGATGCGACCTACCGCACATCTGAAGAACTATCATCAAGCTCATCAAGATGGTAGAAATGAATGCTTTTAGGATACTGGGGGATGTGTCCCATACTGTGTCTAAGTGTATCCTCATCTGGGCAATACATTCAAATCAGAGCGCCGAAGGTCAGCTCGTTCTGTGGATCTTCCCTTAGCTTGGTACTGATATGATGTTAGGGGTCTCTGTGATCACTCAAATACTGTATGTCGCTGTTTTTGCCACAAGATACATCGACCTATTCTGGACTTCTCCAATGCATACTTGGTGGAACATCATTCTCAAGAATTTCTACATCCTATCATCTCTATATATTATCCTGATAATGATGCGGGTTTATGCAAGGACAAGAGAGCGAGAGAAGGCTTGGAGGATGGGAGCGTTCTGCCTCGGGGGAGCAGTCCTCGCGGCACCAATCGTGGCCCTTATTTTCAAGGACAAAGACGTAGCTTTGGCATTTCCTGAGGTACTGAACTATAAAAGATTCAAATTCAATGCTGACAGGCTGCAAGGTACTTTGGACATTTTCCATCATCCTAGAATCTGTTTGTGTACTACCGCAGTTGCTCTTGCTGCGGCAGACAACCGTTCCTACAGTGATCGATTCATTCTACCTCCTCACTCTTGGCTCCTATCGGGCCTTCTATATCTTGAATTGGATGTTACAGTACGCTTACGAAGAGCACCATTTTGAGCCCATAGCTGTTATCTTCGGTATCGTCCAGACAGCCTTGTATGTCGACTTTGCGTGGGTTTATTGGACGAGACAACGTGTCAAACTCCGGAACGGTGGCGTTGTAGACTCCGAAGACCTTAGCCGCGGCTGGCTGGTAAGCCGTTTGCTAGGACGGGGGGGTCCTAATCCTGACGACGAAGAAGGCATTTCAAGTAACTACGCAGTAAATGGCAAAAGAGAATCCCTAGCTGGAAAATGGTTTGGTTGGGGTGCTAGAGGGATTTCGGTATCAGCGGATGAGGGAGTCCTCAACCCTCGACTTCCGCAGAAGACGAGGCTGCATCCAGGCGATTCGACAGCGAGAGATGACGAGCTGGCTGGTATCCTAGAGGACCATGGAGAAGCCGACAGCGAGGATGACAATGCTCCCGTGAAATTATAGGCTGGTTGATGATCGTACCTTGGAAGCTTGGATTAGAAGTTGAGCATGAGTAGGAATGCTCCCAGCGACAAAACATTTACTTCAAAGTGTGGGCCTTAGGCGGTCCTTCGTCCCATGTCAGCTGTTGACGGGTGTAGGGGCTGGTGGTTTCTATGATTTTGACCTGATCAAAGCCAAGGATTCGAATCCTTCGACCATCTCCGAGCTGCCACCTTAGCTGGACCTGATCATAAACTTCTAAATCCTTCCGCTGTTGGTTGGGGTCCAGACTTCTTAGCATAATTGAATGAACTAACGCATAGAGCCGCACCGTCGGGGCCAATTTTATGCGAGCACAGCCCCGAGGACGTCTTCAGTGTTGGCCTACAACATGTCGCTCAGGGTTTGTTTGCTTGATCAGGTTTGCAATGGCCCAATGGCAATGCATTCGTCTGGGCCATTAAGGTATGTCGACTCCTGCAGTCTTAATGAGAAAGAGATTAAATGCTTTGGGATGATGTGCAAACGAAGAACTGGCTTCAGTGGCGGAGCTGGAAACAGATTATGGGCTGGCCGTGTGGAATGATTAATTGATGTTGAAATCCTTCGTGTTCCCTCACGGTGTGTTTCACAAAGTGCACTGCCTTCGGCGCCAGCTGAAACGAACAACAGACGCCAGTGACGTGCGAAGCTACCACAGTAGCAGCATCCCAGCCGAAATAATAAATATCATAAATATAATAAATAGGTCTAATAGCTCCAAAGACGTAAAATATTAATAGGGATTACTGCTGACACGCAGAGTCCCGGTCGCAAGAGCTTATAAAAAGACGCATAATTTTGGCTCAAAGCGCTCTATTAACCCAACTTATTTACTTACCTACTTTCGATCTAATCTCTAAGATCTCCATGTGGTGCATTTCAACTAGTGGAGAGTATCGATAGAACACTACGGAATAGACAACCATCTGCTGAATACCTAATGTTACTAAATGAGGATACATCGACTGGGATGTTCCTACTCGTCTAATGCCACGAGGTACTTTATCTCACTGGCTGTTGCTAAGGAAAGCCCGTAAGCACTCTGCGGGAGCGAGGAATCTGATGAGCCCCAATGGCTTAACGACGGGCTTGGAGCAGAATTACAGAACTACAGACCAGGCAGATTCAGGAGTTTCTAAGGTCTAAATTAGCACAGAAGGGCCATGTTGACAGATTAGCTTCGCTGAATGGCTTCCGACCTTGGCACCTGTGCGGTCGAGCAAACGTTCCACCTTCTTTGGAGCGTTCAGCATAACCGTGTGGACTGTGAGAACTCGACTTTCTGATGTATGGGATATTGAGACTCGTACGCAGGTCGTTGCCTCTGGTAGAATGGGATTTGATCGAGCATTCAACGGCGGCAGATCTTGCAGTACCCTAAAGTTTAACTCCCACATGGCGACTCCTGGGTGCCATGGCTGTGGATCATTAGTGAGTTACTGGCACGGTAGGTAAAGATCGGTAGGCTCTGATAGGTCAGCTTGGTTCTTGGCCGTCAGTTGGTGTATGTATCCCTATTCTGGACTTGGTACATTATTAGCCATGAAGGAAGGCGCTTAAACGTTATACTCTGTACGTACGGCGTACTTTACGTTCCAAGTCACTAGTGGAGGTACGGAGCTTCAAACTAGGTATCCGTCAGTCTTCGGCCGGTCTGACCTTCCTTGCAATCGCTTGCTATATCTCGTCAGTAGTCGTCACGATTATCTCTCAGCGAGCCTTGTGAAAAGCCAGTCGTGGATAAAATGGCACAGTGCGAGCTAACCCTAAGATTCCCCAGAAATCCTGAAACAGCACAGCTGAGCACGCTACTAGCCACGTCGACCTCGATTGCGATTGCACCCTAGTCTGGATCCATTGTTCCTCTGGTTCTGACGCTGCAAGATAGGTTCGTGCTGCGCAGCGCCTGACGTGGTGGCCAAGTATTAATCTCTACATGTCTATTCCTAACCCTTTAATTTCTGGTTACACACAGCCTACTTACCATTTCTTTCTATTTACTCTGTGTAACCTCCGTTTGAGACCTCAAATGTGCATACTGAACTGCAAGTCAACGGCACTGACGACGTTTCGCTGACCGCGCGTTCTTTACTACCTTGCTGTCATCCACTCATTTCCACATGACACTCCGTCCTCGATACTCAATTCGTTCCTCATTGTATATGCCGGTGCACCCTGGCCCTTCCACCATTGGCCGCAAGCAACCCTCAACTCTTCATGCCTTTAGATCGATTCTATGGTGGAACCGGTCTTGATATCCTCTACCCGATACCAATCATGAACAACCATCATTTCTCAGAGTCCGAATGGGATCCTTCACATCTTGTATGTCTCTCCATTCTACCCCGTACGTTCCTGCCTCTGCCTTGTATTTACACTGGTTTTGTGTGCAGATACCGATCAACCAGAACGTGTATGAGACGCCTTATCCTATCCCAAGAATCCCTCCGCCAATAGAGATCACGCCACTACCAGGACATGTCATGACATACCCAAGACCGAAAAGCAGCCCCAGCACTTTTGGGCCCAACGTTGAAGATCTGGTCTTTGCGGAGAACCCTTCCCGGATGAAGAATGAAGACTATCACCAGCAGTTGTATTCCATGTCCCCAATGCCGACAACAAAGGCACCAAATCCTTATCTTGGAGGGGATTATGCAACGCCGAACCTGAGCATATCGCCTGGTAGACAAGGCCTGATTCCAATCGCACCAGACCCCGTTGGTCTTCGACAGATGAACGCTCAGAAGCGTATGCGAGAGGAGGAAGAGTACTCGGAGTACGGCCAAAGGAAACGGAAGCGAACGCCATCTCAGTCTGGTCCGGTAGAGCTCAACGAAGAAGAGCAGTTGTTGCTTCGGTTGAAGGAAGAAGAGAACCTCCCTTGGAAAGATATCGCCGTGCGTTTTCAAACGGACCTTGGCAAAATGTACCAAGTTCCAGCGTTGCAAATGCGATTCAAGAGATTACGTGAGCGTATGAGGGCTTGGAGTGAGACTGATGTGAGTTCTGATATTTTTTTTGTTACTCCCAATCATCTGTGTTCTGATTCTGAGAAAGGTTCAAGCTCTCGAACAAGCCTACGAGTACTGGGAGAAATTCCAATTTGACATTATCGCCGCAAAGGTATACATTTTCTGTCCGAAATACATTCACCCGTCGAGCCGAGTACACTAACATGTCTATGATCAGATGCTGGACTTCGGGGCCTCCGAGCGGTGGCCCGCCAAGTACTGTGCCCGGAAGTGGGAGGAGATACACCCAGGAAGACTACCCTTTCAGACACACTCCAACTTCCTCCAGGACCCATGGGACACCGAACGCGCAAGCCCCGCGGAATCAACCATAAGCCGCAGTCCACGTCCATTATGACTGCTCATCTCGCAATACCCCACGTGATTTGTTTTTATTTTTAGGCGCACTGGTCAGCAAATTGGCGATAGCATCACAGCCCGGAGTTGCCGAGACGCTAGATTGAGGAGTCATACGGGGAAACCGCAAGAGCATAGTCAGCGAAGTCATTTCCAGGAGCCAGCGTTTTGATACGGGAATCTTTGATGAACCTAAGGTAGACACGTTGGCACACACCGCGGTTTTGGCGGTTTTGGCGGTTTTGGCGTTTTTGAACCTATAGAAGTATAATTCGATTTCTCTGCTGTTCTACGATCTGCATTGGGGGTTTTTAGACGCTGGTAGTCATAAGGATGGTTACATGTACATTGGAAGCGCCATATATTGGATAAATGAATATAAGAGATGTTTTGGATTGAAGCGTCGCTTGAGTTTGCCTATCCCATGAGCATTCCATCACATCACATTATTGAGCCATAATGCCTGGGGGGGGGGGGGGGGGGAGGTAGCGGCCGAGATGTCCTGATCTTCACACACTAGCATGATCTTCAGCTTCTCGGTGTCCCCATCGAGAAAGTTAGCCTACTGTGCTTAAGGAGAGCGCCCTCAGTTCGGAAAAACCGGAACCTCCGGAAATTTTAGTTGCGGATTTTCGGGTTTTCCATTGCCCATCAGCATCCGGAACTCCTAATCCAAAGCTTTACCTGACGCAACCCCGTTTGTTGAGGCAGGACACGACCAATCACCCCCTTACAGTCGGTTGGGAGATCATAACCAATTTGAAATCTCCCAGAGACTTCCCATAGAATAGCTGCTGGTCTCTTGAACCGGGCCCTGCATACATCGCCAAAACCCGGTGCCTTACATATGCGACCAGGTGTCGTGGGCGGCAGCAGTTCCCCCCCCTGGAAATTGAAAAGGTCGACTGAACCGCTAGGCTGTGTCGCTGGCCTAAAATGACGCCGCGAGAGGAGCTGGGAAGGCTCAGCCACAACGACCGCTAGTATGGTACCTGCAGTACGGAGTACCTTTAAGGTCGTTCATGGTACAGTAGGTAGCGGGGGGAGAAGTTGGGAAGGTTTCAGGGCTGAGAAGGGGAAGGCCGGCGGGTCATCCTGACGTGTTTGAGAAGTGTAAGATGTGCGGGTTTTTCAAGGGGGTGCGATGAGTCATGATCTTGCGAGATTACTGTACCTACCGTACCTCAGGTGCCGTATAAAGTATGGAACCTAATTAATGTCCTGATGGGCCGGAAGGCCTGTGGTGGGTGGGTAGGTACTTTAGGGGCCCCGGCACAAGAAGCGCATGAGTGGTGCCAAGCTTTCCCGCCGCCTGAGCACCCCGCCTTAATCCATTCCGCTGGGTCCACGTGGAAACTGGGAATATATGTTACAACAGCCAATGCAAATCAATTATGCAACTGTTCGAACTGTGACGTGCTGGGCCTCTTTGCAACTACATATATTCTATGTCGTGCAACACTGCTACGAAGCAACTGACGTCGAACGCATCGAGTAACCCTACTACGTGGAGTCATCGTCCACAGGTGGTACTGTACCCGTACTTGTCTCAGCGAAGAGAGCCAGCGCCTTAGGCACAGCCAGCAATATGAAATTTGCATGCAGCATTGATGTAGAGTTCATCACGTTGAACCAATCATCCGATCGCATCCTCTAACTGTCGCTAAAGGCGAACCCCGTTTGATCAGCTATGAAGAACTCGGAGCAGCATATTCATCCATGTTTGCCCATTTCTTTCATCGATTCAATAAGATTGGAGGTCATTGCGATAGCCCCCAAGGCTGAACATAAATCTCCAGAAGTGGTAGCCATAGCGCTCTGTAGAGGTGTGGGGTCATGACAACCTTCCTAAATCGGACTCTGATGGCTTCTTCGGGTAAACATGATGGTCTTGAACCTCAAAATCTTGGTTTCCTTCTCACACTGCGTCTGAGTTACAGGACTTGAATTAATCGAGGGAGTACAAACGACGATGCGTTTCTCAGTCTTGGGCTTACTGATTTCCTTTGTACATTTCGTGCTTATCGCCGCCTCTCCTGTTGAGCGGCGCAATGCAACATGCAAGAAGACTAAAGTGGCAATCCTGTTAGAGTTTCAATTCATCTCTTACTTGACCCGTTTTGCTGACTTTCGTTTGCAGTGGTGCTGGACTCGCAGGCGTCACAGCTGGCGTAAGTCAAGCATGAAGATATTCAAATCTAGAATGGCGCTGAGCTCTACTAGCAAGCACTATCGAACGCCTCACTGACCGATTTTCTCATTGTCGAGTACAATAATGACATCGGCGGAAGAGTCGCTCATACCAACTTTGGGAAGAAGGCAGATGGATCCCCTTATGTTGTTGAGCTGGGTGCTAATTGGGTAAGGACAGAAATTTTGCGGTCTTTGGATCATCTGATAACTTGACTTTGAACAGGTGCAAGGTTTGGGAACACCCCCGGGCCCCGAGAATCCAATCTGGACGTTGGTAGGTTCTCAATGTGTTTGTACGATCTCTTATGAAAATACTCAATTTCAAGGCAGGCCAAGAGATACAACGTGACGAATACGTAGGTTCCATATGACTTACCTATGCGTCAGTGGCTAATAGTGTCGAGGTTTTCCAACTATTCTTCCATTGAGACATTTAACCCAAACGGTCCTGCTGACTTTACGTCTTTGTTGACTGACTACCAAACTGCCTACGCGGTTATGGAACAAGATGCTGGCTATATCTTGTCCGAGAACCTGCAAGATCGAAGTGTACGCTCGGCGTTGAGACTCGCGGGTTGGAAGCCTAAGCAGAATATGGAGGCTCAAGCTACCGAGTGGTGGCAGTTTGACTGGGAATATGCGAATACTCCAGTCTGTATCACTTGAGATTTTTTGAAGTCCTTGATACTGATAAGGAACAGGAACAAAGTTCTGAGGAGTTCGCCATTGTCAACTATGTATGCCGAAGAAGTCTCATCTGTCAGCTTAGAAGTTAATAGGGTTCAGAATACTACCTTCTATCAATACTCGGCCGATAATAATTACGTCTACGATCAGCGGGGCTTCAATACCTTCATCAAGGGCTTAGCATTCACATATTTGAAGAATAATGACTCGAGATTGCTGCTCAATACCGTGGTTACCAACATAACTTACACCCAGGATGGCGTCACCATTGATAACAAAGACGGAAGCTGCATCGATGCCGACTACGCTATCTGCACATTCTCGTACGTCTCCCCAGAGAGCGTTGACCTCAGCCAACTAACACACCAGAAAGCCTTGGAGTACTTCAAAATGATGCTGTAACATTCAGCCCTGCCCTGCCATCCTGGAAACAAAACGGAATACAAACTTTCACAATGGCAACCTACACAAAGATCTTCTTCCAATTTCCCAAGGTCTTCTGGCCGCAAGATACGCAGTTCTTCCTCTACGCAGACCCCCTTGAGCGTGGCTACTACCCCGTCTTCCAATCTCTTGACGCTCCCGGCTTCCTCGTTGGCTCAGGCATCCTCTTCGTTACCGTCGTGGCGGAGCAGAGCTACCGCATCGAAGCCCAGGACGACGATACCACGAAGAATCAAGTCCTCGTTGTACTAAGAACAATGTTCGGCGCCGGAAACGTCCCCGAGCCCACGGCGTTCATGTACCCCCGTTGGAGCCGGGAGCCATGGGCCTACGGGAGCTACTCCAACTGGCCACCTGGCACCACGCTAGAAATGCATCAGAACCTCAGAGCGAACGTCGGACGAGTGTGGTTCGCAGGCGAAGCGACCAGCGCCGAGTATTTTGGTTTCTTACACGGAGCCTACTTTGAGGGTCAAGCTGCAGGAGTGAACGTTGCCAATTGCTTGAAAGGGGAGGGTAACTGCAAGGGTGAAGTCAACTACAATGTTTTGCAGGGAACGACACCAGAGAAGGACTATAATCTGGCCAACGGATGGGACGTTACTAGTTTCCAGACTTATGGGTTTGGTGGCGGTGCTGGAAGTGGTGCGAACGGAAGTCTATCGCGGTAGGATTGCTTGTTTGTTGCCTGGCTTTGCGGTTCAAGAACGATCTTGCATTCGTAAACTCGCGATGAGCTGGCGTTTTTGTTGCTCGGCTTATGACACAACAACGATCTGGCAGAGGTACAAAAGGTAGCTATTTTGTCTATATTGAGCCTTGTGTGTCAAGCTTTTTCAGCGTCAAATTTCTCCAGTTCAAGTTTCTTATGTATTGCACATCATCTCAAGTGAATATGTCCACCTATCGTTACAGCGTCTGATATCCTTAGATTCTATTTCTACATAGCACATTGTCTCAATTGAATATCTCCCCTCCCTCATTCCCTCGTTCTTCTATACTTCCACTTCTTCATTCACCCCTAGCAACGAAGACTCATCCCCACACAAGTCACAAGCACATATCATGACTGATGTGTTATCCCTTCATGATGCATGAGTGTATATATACGGCACCTTGGACATCTTTTTTCTTTCTTGATATTAGTATCTTCGGTCTGCTTTTCTGTGGCAACTCATCCAGGGAACATAAGCTTGGAATAAACCACCAAAGTACAACCTCTGTCACGGTCAAGCTGTTACGAATCTCACCATTATGGGCGGAGGATATAGCGATGCTCCTGCTGCGGCAGCCGGCAGCAACTCAACCACCAAATACCCTCAACAGCGTTTGCCGATGCCTCCTGAATCACGGCCAAATCCTGTGCCCACCATGTTGGAGGCGTGTAACCACTTTTTCAACAAAGCAAGACCTTCTACCAAAGGAGCTGGCAACAGATCAACCGACGAACGTCCAAAATTACGTTTATCGGTGCACCCTCCGCCCCAGACCGGTCGCGTCGCCGACTTCAAGAACGGTCCAGCCATGAAGGGGCTGCGGCAGCATTGTATGCGCCTCCAACACCGCCGTCACTTGCAAGCTCTGACGGATGAGAAAATTGCGGGTGTGGCTGAATGGTGAGTCTTTATCTGATTGATCTGTGCACCGGGCGGGTGTGCTGATGCATTTGTTACAGGCTGGAAGGTGTGTCATTAACAGTGGATGCAAAGCCTGACGATGCCTCCAAGGTCGTAGATGGAGGGCGTGCCAAGATGGAGCGTGATGTTGAACCATTGAAGTCGGCGCGTGGAAAGGTCCATGACGACCAGGAAGTCCCTAAAGACCTTTCCGGCACTCGCGAAGGAAAATTCAAAGAGGCAGCACTATCGAAGATCGTAAAAGACATTTCCGACAAGCGGTCCAAACGATATGTATACCAAATCGACGAATCAGGTAGAATGGTACAACGCGCAATTGAGGGTCCCTTCTCAAAATCGCCTGCGATCTCTGGACCGCAAACACCCAAGGCGACAGTTGGAAGCTCACGGGGTAAACGCAATAGAAATTATATGTACCGGTTCGATGAGTCAGGTGTGCTCCGCGACTTGGGCCTAGAGGCGACTGAGGCATCTGGAACCGGGAAATCGGAGGTCACGGTTCGGAGGCCTCTGTTTCAAGACTCTTGTCCAGTCACTACACGGGAAGATTCGACGGAGAGATCAGAGGGCCCATTTTGGACATGTCTGTTCGAACGCCCCCGTCCAGCCACCCCCCAGCCCCAATCACAAAAGCACACCCCCCAAAACGGACTTAAGCCTGCAGAAAAGAAAAAGCAAAAAACCGGCATACAAGCAATGCAGGAAGCCCTCGCCGCTCTTCACAACATAGGTTCTCAATGGAAAGAAGTAAACGAAACCATCGCCGCTGCTCGGGATATAGCTAGCTGTAAAGGAGCCTTCGACGACGAGCTCCCAGGTCCCGCTTTCGACGAGCCCCCTTCCAACATCCCCGTGCAGCCACCCCCAATGACCAGGTGGAGGAGCGCATCACCCAACAACCCACTGAGCGAAAAGGGATCGAGCTTGCGCAAAAGAAAAATGAAAAGGAAAAAAACAGCAACACTGGCAGATCTAGCCGCCCTCGACGCTCTCGACGGCATCAAGCCCACCCAGCAAACGCCCAGCAATGCAAGCAGAAACGGAAGAAGAAGTCTACGCTTCCTTCGGCATCAAGCCCGTCCAGCAAGACCCCGCCATGCAAGCAATTATAGTAGAGAAGGAGGAGGAGGTCAACGCTTCCAACGCCACCCCGCCAACGCAGCAAAACCCAACCGAACACGAAGAGGATAATCGACCCTGGCGGGCTCTAAAAAGCCTCAGCTGGGGGAGAAATCAACAGAACGGCTCGGATTTCAACTCGAGGATAATGATTGGGAGATTGTGGAGGGGGCGGGGTTGTGGTGAGGATGGGGATGGGGATGGGAATGGGAGAGAGCGGGGGGGGTGTTGTGGTGGGTTTTTTTAGGGGGGGCTGGGTTGTTTTTGTGGGTGGGGGTGGTTGGTTGTGGTGTGGTGTTTTGGGGTCTGCGTGGTTTAGCCTGCGAAGCTGATTCGAATCATTTGTTAAGGGAGAGGTTTTGAAAAAACGGGCATGCTCTTCACTCAAAACCTCACCTCAGTTCCGTTCGGATGTGGATTGGAACAGAAGCCCTGCGAATGCGATTCTCTTGGTTCCTCGGAACAGCAAGTTTCAACAAGTTTCAGCAACAACATACACTTCCCTGAAGCTCAATTCCAGTTCAGAAGTTCATTTGAGCCGTAACCACAAACCCTACAACCCTTCACGAGCTCCCCTAGTGCTTCTTCTGCTGACTCTCCTTGAGCACCTTCTTCACAATCTTCTGCTCCTCGATCAAAAACGCCCTGACCACTCTATCCTTGACGCAATTCGAACATCTCGATCCTCCGTACGCGCGCTGGACGGTTTTCTTGGGCTTGGAGATGTTGGCGTATTCGCGGGGCCGGAGGGCGGGGATCTGTTGTGTTTATGGAATACGTTAGCGACTCATCTTCCTCGTATATATATATTGCCAATGCGGGCATAGTAGGCGGTTGGGAAGAAGTGCCAGGGGGGGGGACCCACGCCTGGGAGTTTGATACCGCAGTCACCGCATTTGGGGGGGCTGCCGCGCTTCTTGATGTGCTGGTATTGGAGCTTTCCGCCGGGGGTTTTGACGACGCGGACTTTGTTGGAGCGGGTGTTGTATCTATATATCATTATGAATGGTCAGCCGTGGCCGCACATTTGTAGAGTGTTTTGTAGAGGATTTTGCGTAGAGAAGGCCTGTCGATGGTGGTGATGAGCTGGGGGTCTTACGGATTCCTCCGGCGCTGTTGCGGTGATGGTGTCAGCTGGTGCTCTTTTGGAGAATAGAGAAGACCGAACTTACGTATGTCAGTCTTGTAGTCATGGTGGTTGTGGGGTTAGTCGTCGGCGTGAAATTGTCGATGGCAGGCTCGTCGACTATTTGTGTGGGCCGCACGGTTTCGAGTAAGCGAAACGCTAGTCCTAGTCCTACACAGTACACAGCAGTTAGCGTAATCCTTAGCGCTTCGGCTCTATCAAAACTTGAGGGGCGCCACAATTGGAGATTCAACACTTACCTCGAGACTGGAGGAGTTCATCGCGTCTACAAGAGAACGTCAGGCGTGCCTCACGACTCAGCAGTCTCATTCCGTCACAACAAGAGTCTCGTAATCACCAAGTTCAGATAGGCTTGCACCTACGATTTGAGGAGCTATCACATCCACCTACCTTCAGATGCAATAAGAGCAACATCGCCAACGATTCCTCACCATGTCCAACCTTCCACCTCCACCGCCTCCAGGATGGGGAGCGAAACCTCCTTCGATGTCCTCAGCTCCACCTCCACCTGGCTACCAACCACCTCTAGACCCCCAAGCCGCCAAATTCGCACAGAAAAAGAAGGAATGGCTTCGATTCCAGCGCAACCGCTTCGGCGAGAAACGCAAAGGAGGTTTTGTCGAGACACAAAAGGCAGATATGCCACCAGAGCATTTACGGAAAATCGTCAAGGACATAGGAGACGTGTCGCAGAAGAAATTCAGCAGCGACAAGCGGAGTTATCTGGGTGCTCTGAAGTTCATGCCACATGCGGTTCTGAAGCTTTTAGAGAATATGCCAATGCCTTGGGAGTCGTCAAGGGAGGTCAAGGTGCTGTATCATGTGAATGGGTGTTTGACAATGGTCAACGAGGTTCCAAGGGTTATTGAACCGGTGTTTCACGCGCAGTGGGCAGCGATGTGGGTTTGCATGCGGAGAGAAAAGAGTGATAGGAGGCATTTCAAGAGGATGAGGTTCCCGCCCTTTGATGATGAAGAGCCGCCCTTGTCGTGGTCGGAAAATATCGAGGATGTGGAGCCTCTGGAGCCTATACAGATGGAGCTTGATGAGGTTGAGGATGGTCCAGTTTACGAATGGTTCTACGAACATCGACCGCTACTGGATACACCTCATGTCAACGGTCCGAGCTACAAAGAGTGGAACTTGTCACTTCCTCAGATGGCAACACTTTACCGGCTGAGCCATCAGCTCCTGAGTGATCTCGTCGACAAGAACTACTTCCACATGTTCGACCTAAATAGCTTCTTAACAGCGAAAGCTTTAAACGTCGCTATTCCCGGTGGTCCAAGGTTCGAGCCTCTTTACAAGGACGTCGATCCTAACGACGAGGACTTCGGAGAGTTCAATGCCATCGACCGCATCATCTTCCGTGCGCCAATCAGGACGGAGTACCGTGTCGCTTTCCCTTTCCTTTACAATTCTCTTCCTCGAAGCGTCAAGCTCTCTTGGTACTCATATCCACAAGTGGTCTACGTGCGCGCTGAGGACCCAAGTCTTCCTGCCTTCTATTTTGATCCTGTCATCAACCCGATATCTTCTCGCTCCGTAGCACCAAAGAACATTACAGTCAGTCATGAAGATGAGATATTTGGTTATGGTAACAATGAGGATGAGGAATTTACGTTGCCTGGCAAGATGGAGCCTTTTCTGGCGGACGAGGAACTTTATACGAGTGAAACTTCATCTGCTATTGCTCTCTGGTGGGCACCCTTCCCTTTCGATCGTCGTTCGGGACGTATGGTACGCGCCCAAGATGTGCCGCTGGTAAAGCAATGGTATCTGGAGCACTGCCCGCAGGGCCAGCCGGTCAAAGTCCGCGTGTCGTATCAAAAACTGCTTAAGACTTATGTATTAAATGAGCTGCACAAGAAGAAGCCGAAGGTGCAGAACAAGCAGAATTTGATGAGATCACTTCGAACCACTAAGTTCTTCCAACAGACCACGATTGATTGGGTTGAAGCGGGCCTTCAGGTTTGCCGTCAAGGCTTCAACATGCTCAATTTGCTCATCCATCGGAAGAATCTGACCTACTTGCACTTGGATTACAACTTTAACCTAAAGCCTGTGAAGACGTTGACGACAAAAGAGCGAAAGAAGTCCCGGTTTGGAAATGCCTTCCATCTGATGCGGGAAATTCTACGTCTGACCAAACTGATCGTCGATGCTCAAGTTCAATACCGTCTTGGCAACATTGACGCTTTCCAACTGGCGGACGGGATTCTTTACGCTTTCAATCACGTTGGACAGCTAACAGGCATGTACCGTTACAAGTACAAGCTCATGCATCAGATCCGGTCGTGCAAAGACTTGAAGCATCTCATCTACTATCGCTTCAACTCAGGTCCAGTAGGTAAAGGTCCAGGATGCGGTTTCTGGGCACCAGCATGGAGGGTGTGGCTGTTCTTCATGAGAGGTATCATTCCGTTGCTTGAGAGATGGCTTGGAAACTTGCTATCAAGGCAATTCGAGGGTCGACATAGCAAGGGTGTAGCAAAGACGGTAACGAAGCAAAGAGTCGAGTCACATTTTGATCTTGAGCTTCGGGCTTCAGTCATGGCCGATTTGATGGACATGATGCCCGAGGGTATCAAGCAGAGTAAGGTCAACACGGTATTGCAGCATTTGTCCGAGGCGTGGAGATGCTGGAAGAGTAATATCCCGTGGAAAGTGCCTGGTCTACCTGCACCTATCGAGAATATCATCTTAAGATACGTCAAGAGCAAGGCGGATTGGTGGATATCTGTCGCACATTACAACCGTGAACGTATAAGAAGAGGGGCAACAGTCGATAAAACTGTAGCGAAGAAGAACCTGGGGCGACTCACTCGGCTGTGGCTGAAAGCTGAGCAGGAGCGCCAGCACAACTACATGAAAGACGGTCCTTATGTTTCTTCTGAGGAGGCAGTTGCGATTTATACCACTACCGTCCATTGGCTCGAGTCAAGGAAGTACTCTCCAATACCCTTCCCAGCTGTCTCATACAAGCACGACACGAAGATCTTGATCTTGGCTCTTGAACGACTGAGGGAGGCTTACTCTGTGAAAGGTCGTCTAAATCAGAGCCAGAGAGAAGAGCTTGCTCTTATTGAGCAGGCTTACGATTCTCCTGGAACGACCCTTACTCGGATCAAGCGCTTCCTGCTTACTCAACGAGCCTTCAAAGAAGTTGGTATTGATATGAATGACAACTATAGTAGTATCAATCCTGTCTACGACATTGAGCCAATAGAGAAGATAACGGACGCTTATTTGGATCAATACTTGTGGTACCAAGCAGACCAGCGTCACTTGTTTCCTGCTTGGATCAAGCCTTCGGATTCTGAGGTGCCGCCGCTCCTGACTTATAAGTGGGCTCAAGGTATCAACAATCTCAGTAATGTGTGGGAGACTGCAGATGGAGAGTGTAACGTTATGATTGAGACACAGCTTTCGAAGGTGTACGAGAAGATAGATCTTACATTGCTGAATCGTCTTATGCGCCTGATCATGGATCACAATCTCGCTGATTACATCTCGTCGAAAAACAATGTGCAGCTCAACTACAAGGACATGAACCACACCAACAGCTACGGAATGATTAGAGGTTTACAATTCTCGGCCTTCGTTTTCCAGTATTATGGATTGGTGCTTGACCTTCTTCTGCTTGGTCTGCAGCGCGCCAGCGAGATTGCAGGTCCTCCACAGAGTCCAAACGACTTCCTACAATTTCGCGACCGTGCTTCTGAGACTAGACACCCAATTCGACTGTATACAAGATACATTGATCGTATTTGGGTCTTCTTAAGATTCTCTGCCGATGAGTCGAGAGACCTCATCCAGCGGTTCTTGACTGAACAACCAGATCCGAACTTCGAGAATGTAATCGGATATCGCAACAAGAAATGCTGGCCTCGAGATTCTAGGATGAGACTGATGAGGCACGATGTCAATCTTGGACGGGCCGTGTTCTGGGATTTGAAGAACAGATTACCTAGATCGATCACGACCATTGAGTGGGACGATACCTTTGCAAGTGTCTACAGTAGGGACAACCCGAACTTGTTATTCTCAATGTGTGGATTCGAAGTCCGTATACTGCCCAAGATACGGAACACCAACGAGGAGTTCCCCGTGAAGGACAGCGTCTGGTCTCTCGTGGACAATACGACCAAAGAGCGGACTGCTCATGCCTTCTTGCAGGTCACAGAAGAGGACATACAAAAGTTCAACAATCGCATCCGGCAAATCCTCATGTCGTCAGGCTCTACCACGTTCACAAAGATTGCCAACAAATGGAATACCAGTCTAATCGCACTATTCACATACTACCGAGAAGCTGCTGTATCCACTGTAAATTTACTTGACACCATTGTCAAGTGTGAAACTAAGATACAAACCCGTGTTAAGATTGGCTTAAACTCTAAGATGCCTTCCAGGTTTCCGCCTGCCGTATTCTACACGCCCAAGGAATTGGGTGGTCTTGGTATGATCTCCGGTTCGCATATCCTCATTCCTACGAGCGACAAGCGATGGTCAAAGCAGACCGATACTGGCGTCACGCATTACCGTTCGGGAATGAGCCATGATGAGGAAACGCTTATCCCTAACATCTTCCGCTATATCATTCCTTGGGAGGCAGAGTTCATTGACTCTCAGCGTGTCTGGACAGAGTACTCGCAGAAACGTCAGGAAGCCAATCAACAAAATCGTCGATTGACTCTCGAGGATCTGGAGGACAGCTGGGATCGTGGTCTTCCACGTATCAATACGCTTTTCCAGAAAGACAGGAGTACCTTGAGCTTCGATAAAGGCTTTAGGGCCCGGACTGAGTTCAAGACGTATCAGTTAATGAAGAGCAACCCCTTCTGGTGGACAAGCCAGAGGCACGACGGCAAACTGTGGAATCTGAATGCCTATCGAACGGATGTCATTCAGGCACTTGGTGGTGTTGAAACAATCCTCGAGCACACGCTGTTCAAAGCTACCGCTTTCCCCTCATGGGAAGGTCTATTTTGGGAAAAAGCATCTGGTTTCGAGGAGTCCATGAAATTCAAGAAGCTTACCAATGCCCAACGTTCAGGTCTTAATCAAATTCCAAACCGACGCTTCACACTGTGGTGGTCGCCAACAATCAATCGCGCCAACGTATACGTGGGTTTCCAAGTACAACTGGATTTGACCGGAATCTTCTTGCACGGCAAGATCCCAACCCTTAAGATCTCCTTGATCCAGATCTTCCGTGCGCATTTGTGGCAGAAGATTCACGAGTCTGTCGTCATGGATTTGTGTCAGGTCTTCGATCAAGAGCTGGATCAGCTAGGTATTGAGACTGTACAGAAGGAGACGATCCATCCCAGGAAGTCGTACAAGATGAACAGCTCCTGTGCAGACACCCTACTTTTTGCAACCCACAAGTGGAATGTTACGAGACCGTCGATACTGTTTGACACGAAGGATATTACGGAGCCCACGACTACCAACAAGTTCTGGATCGATGTTCAGCTTCGGTATGGCGATTACGACTCTCACGATATCGAGAGGTATGTGCGCGCGAAGTACCTAGATTACACGACAGACAGCATGAGTATCTACCCATCCGCGACCGGTCTGATGATTGGTATCGATCTCGCTTACAACCTTTACTCGGCATATGGGCAGTATTTCCCAGGTCTGAAGACTCTTGTTCAACAGGCCATGGCGAAGATTATGAAAGCTAACCCAGCCCTCTATGTTCTGCGGGAGCGTATTCGAAAAGGTCTTCAGCTGTATGCATCAGAGAGCAATCAAGAGTTCCTTAACTCGCAGAACTACTCGGAGCTGTTCAGTAACCAGATCCAGCTATTCATTGATGACACTAACGTCTACCGAGTTACAATTCATAAGACATTCGAAGGCAATCTGACTACAAAGCCCATCAACGGAGCAATCTTCATATTCAACCCGAGAACGGGACAGCTGTTCCTCAAGATCATCCACACCAGCGTTTGGGCTGGTCAAAAGCGTCTGGGACAATTGGCGAAGTGGAAGACTGCAGAAGAAGTGGCGGCGTTGATTCGGTCTCTGCCAGTCGAGGAACAGCCAAAGCAACTGATTGTTACGAGAAAGGGTTTGCTCGATCCTCTGGAAGTGCATCTGCTGGATTTCCCTAACATATCGATTCGAGCTTCGGAGCTCCAGTTACCCTTCCAAGCTGCGATGAAGGTCGAGAAGCTGGGTGACATGATCCTTCGCGCTACTGAACCAAAGATGATGCTCTTCAATCTATATGATGAATGGCTTAAGACTATCTCGTCTTATACTGCCTTCTCCAGACTTATTCTCATCCTTCGTGCGTTGCATGTCAATCAAGATAAGACGAAGTTGCTGTTGAGGCCTGACAAGACTGTGATTACGAAGGAGCATCATATCTGGCCTACGCTCTCTGATGAGGATTGGATCAAAGTTGAAGTGCAACTCCGAGATCTGATTCTCAACGATTACGGCAAGAAGAACAATGTCAATACGTCCAGCTTGACTAGTAGCGAAGTCCGGGATATTATCCTGGGTATGGAAATCAGCGCACCGTCAATGCAACGCCAGCAAGCAGCCGAGATTGAAAAGCAGCAGCAAGAGCAGCAGCAGCTCACAGCTGTCACCACCAAAACTCAAAATGTCCATGGTGAAGATATCATTGTCACGACCACCTCCCAATTCGAGCAGCAATCCTTCGCCTCCAAGACGGAATGGCGTACTCGAGCCATCGCCACGTCCAACCTCCGCACCCGTGCCAACAACATCTACGTCTCTTCCGACGACATTCGCGAAGACGGTCACTACACCTACATCATGCCCAAGAACATCCTTAAGCGCTTCATCACTATCGCCGATCTCCGCGTCCAAGTAGCCGGCTACCTCTACGGCAGCTCCCCACCAGATAACAACGAGATCAAAGAAGTCCGCACCATCGTCATGATCCCCCAAGTCGGTAATACCCGCGATGTGCAGCTCCCGCAACAACTTCCTCAGCACCCCCAGCTTGCAGCTATGGAACCTTTGGGTGTCATCCATACTGTGTCTGGCAACGAACCCCCTTACATGACTGCGTCAGACGTAACTCAGCACGCCCGCCTTATGGCCGCGCACCCAAGCTGGGACAAGAAAACTGTTACCATGACCGTCTCCTTCACGCCCGGCTCCGTCTCTCTAGCGTCGTGGGCGCTAACGCCCAACGGCTACAAATGGGGCGCAGAGAACAAAGATATGAGCAGCGAGCAGCCGCAGGGATTTTCGACGAGTATGGGGGAGAAGTGCCAGCTGTTGTTGAGTGATAAGATTAGAGGATACTTCTTGGTGCCTGAGGGTAATTTGTGGAATTACAGTTTCATGGGGAGTAGTTTCGGGAGCGTAGAGAAGAAGGGGGTGTTTGTTAAGATGGATACGCCATTGGTGAGTTATTATGGATCATTTCCTAGTCACAGACTTGAGCCTCTGCTAAAATGTTGCTATAGCCTTTCTATGCGGATCAGCATCGACCGTTGCATTTCCAGAATTTCGCGGAGCTCGAGGACATCTGGGTGGATAGGACAGACAATTTTGCGTGAGAGTTCAAAGGACGGTCAAATACTTACCGTTATAACACCAAGCAGCAATTCCGAGCAGCAAAGGAGGTATAGGCTGGCGTTTGGGTGTACTGAGTACTCGAGGTGTACGACCTCGGGGAAAGGACAATAGTTGATGGTGTAGAGAGTAGGCTCTGTGTATAGCTACGGAGTAGCGTAGGTAATAGGTATACCTATCCATTGTATCGATGAAATCAACCCCTACACGTAAACCGATTCTATGTGGCAAAGTGAGGCAGTAGTCTGATGTCCGAATTCCCCACAAACCTAAGGTAAGTAAGAGTCCAGTGTCATTGGTCGTTGCTTCATGTTGCCAAAAGGGGTACAGAGTATTTATACAGTACCCCGCCTCCCGCCGATTGGAAACGGCGCCAATCAGGGCAAGCTGTTGATGGTGATAACGGCTCTCGGGTATCAAATACTCTCCAAGTACCGCGCAAATAGCTATGACAGCATAGTCAACCACCTATTCGAGCTATGATATCTACTTTAGCCGGAGAGAACTGTCTGTTCATTTTCACTGAGGCTTGATGAAGGTACTATTTGGTGCAACAATGAGCTTCTTTTATTGAAACAATTGTGACGTCGTTAACATTTCGAATGTACAGTAACGGAAAGGCCATGATGGCCGGTGAACGGACTCCGTTACTGCAAACGGTGGTCGTTGCTCCCCAGCGGCAGCGCTACACTCACAGCACGATTCGACGCTTTTGTACAGTTGCTCTCGCCAGCACCCTCGTTGTTATCGTTATGCTATTCCTCCTCCCAGCGGAATGGCTGCAAGGAGGCAGGGAGGACACCTCTACAGACCTTTCCGGAAAATCACCGTATCCGCACTCGGGGTGGCCCCAAAGCGAGGGTCTGTCGTACAAGGAGCTGCAGGAGATTCTACAAAGAACGCCCCAAGAAGACAAGGCTAGGGAATGGAGCCAGTACTACACTGCTGGGCCCCATCTGGCAGGGAAGAATCTCAGTCAAGCCCTATGGACAAGAGAGCGGTGGCAAGAATTCGGCGTTCAGGACTCCAGCATTGTGTCATACGACGTCTATGTGAACTACCCAACCGGTCATCGATTGGCGTTGCTAGAAAACCCGAACAAGAGCAAAGGGAATCTGGGAACGCGAACTGTGGAGACAGACAGTAGAACTGAATACAAGGTCAAATACGAATGCAGTATGACAGAAGATGTTTTGGATGAAGATCCGACTAGTGGAATGGACAATCGCATCCCAACGTTTCATGGATATTCCGCAAGTGGTAATGTGACCGCACAATTTGTCTATGTGAATTTCGGCACATATCGAGATTTCGAGGATCTGGTAAAAGCAAACGTTAGCCTAGAGGGCAAAATCGCCATTGCGAAGTATGGTCGTATCTTTAGAGGGCTCAAGGTCAAGAGAGCGCAAGAGCTTGGCATGATTGGTACTGTCATCTACACTGATCCTCAGGAGGACGGAGAGATCACGGAAGAGAATGGATACAAGACTTATCCTGACGGTCCTGCAAGGAATCCTAGCAGCGTCCAGCGAGGTAGCGTGCAATTCCTGAGTAAGCACATTTAAAAGATGAGAAGAATTCGAAGCCTACTGATGATTGCAGGCGTAGCTCCTGGAGATCCGACAACCCCAGGTTATCCATCAAAGCCAGGCGTGCCTCGCCAGGAGGTTGATCATGCCATTCCTAGTATTCCTTCGGTTCCCATCTCCTACACAGATGCCCTTCCAATTCTGAAAGCCCTGAACGGCCATGGCTCAAAAGCGTCAGACTTTAACAAATACTGGCAAGGTGGTGGTCTCGGATATAAAGGCGTCGAATATTATATTGGGCCTTCCCCTGCAGATCTCGTACTCAATCTGGTCAACGAGCAAGACTACATAACAACTCCGATGTGGAATGTCATTGGTGTCATCAACGGCACTCTTCCAGATGAAGTCGTTGTACTCGGAAACCACCGAGATGCTTGGGTTGCTGGTGGCGCTGGTGACCCAAATAGCGGCTCAGCTGCTATGAATGAAGTCGTACGAAGCTTCGGCACCGCCCTTGCAAAAGGTTGGAAGCCCCTGCGCACGATCGTATTTGCCAGCTGGGACGGGGAAGAATACGGCCTTATTGGATCCACCGAATGGGTCGAGGAATACCTCCCCTGGCTCTCAAAGTCTGCAATCGCCTACCTTAATGTAGACGTCGGCACCCGCGGCCCACAGTTCTCCGCCTCCGCCTCTCCACTTCTCAACAAAGCCCTCTACGAAGCCACCTCCCTTGTTCAATCGCCCAACCAAACCATCAAAGGTCAGACCATCCGTGATCTCTGGAACGGCCATATCGGCACCATGGGCTCCGGCTCCGACTTCACCGCCTTTCAGGACTTTGCCGGCATCCCCAGTGTCGACCTGGGCTTTGGCCCTTCCGCCAACAGCGCTGTTTACCACTACCACTCCAACTACGACAGCTTCGCCTGGATGGACAACTTCGGCGATCCGGAATGGCACTACCATGTGGCCATCACAAAAGTCTGGGCTCTGTTTGCTGCTTCTCTAATTGAAAAAGCCGTCCTCCACCTTAACGCCACTGACTACGCCACGGGGCTCGCATCCTACCTTGACTCGGTCAAGAAAACCGCTACAGACTCTGCGTACCCAAGCATGCAATCCCTCTCCTTCCCCCTCCTCGACCGCGCCATCTCCTCCTTCCACACCACCGCCACCACCTTCGACGCCCACGCCGCTTCCTTAGCGGTTTCAATCGACGAGAGAGTGCCATGGTGGAAATGGTGGCAGAAAGTGAAGTTATATTACGAAGTCCGCAACGTAAACGACAAGTACAAGTACCTCGAGCGGCAGTTTTTGCATCCCGAAGGCCTAGATGGGAGGACTTGGTTCAAGCATGTTGTTTTTGCGCCGGGGATTTGGACGGGGTATGCGGGGGCGACGTTTCCGGGGATTACTGAGAGTATTGAGAGGGGGGACCGGGCAGGGATAGAGGTGAGTTTTTGAAATTTCTTCTTCGCCTATCAATCGAGTTGCTGACGGCATGAATTTTTTGCAGCGATGGACAAATATTATCAAGGGAAATATCGATGCCGCGACGGAGTGGCTCAAGTGAACCTTTTGAAATGAAGCCTCGTTTTTGCCTTGCCAGTCCAGCGAATTGGACAAGCTGCGCCGACTGGTGCGCAGGTGTCTAAACGAGAAACGAGCTTTTTAGATACCATTTTTGCTACGCTCTCATATTATCCCATATCTCTACCTATTCTATACTTATCACCCCCTAGCCCCAACCCTGCAAACCCCACCTCTCCACCTTCCCCCTTATCATCCCATCCCTCACCAGCGGCGCTCCGTCCTACCAACAACCCGACGCCAAAGCCCAAGGCAAACCCAAACGTAGCTACGTACTCGGACTAAAAGGCCTGTTTTTTTTTCTTTTCGAAAAATCAAAACCCTCCCCCTTTCCCCCCCTTTTAAAAAGCCTAAAACCCCTTCCTCGTCCTATGTACAGTAAATCCCCCTTTTCCCCCAAAAAGAAAAACTCAATCCCACCCCTCTCTTCCCCTCCCCTCCACCCCTTTCCAGCCTGACACCCAAAAAAAACCCCTACCTATAAAGAACGTGATCTCTCTCTCTATTCCCCCCCCCCCCCTTTAAAAAAAAAAAAGATAAACCCAAAAGGAACTCGCAAAAGAATCCCCTTCCCCCTTCCCCTTTTCCCGCCCTCCTCCCTCCTCCCTCTTTGCTC
>JAABUU010001474.1_pt1 | contig 39565 bp, 32 predicted proteins | sample 5559301 | NCBI WGS metagenome assembly JAABUU01 (sample SAMN10711884, study PRJNA513360) | rock metagenome | isolation source: Antarctica rocks | place: Antarctica: Victoria Land, Richard Nunatak white | reverse complement strand
CCCCGGCGAGCGCATTGGGGAAAGGTAACCCAAATTGATAGAGGCTCCCCAACTACACTGCTGTTAGGGCTGATCACTGCTTCTAGGGCTGAATGCTTCCGATAGGGCTGAGCATAGATGCAGATAGGCCCCGAGGCATCAACATCCCCAACCTCATTTACTAGGTCAAATCTCAATATTTTTCAATTATTTTGAAAGCATTGAATTCAGCTCATTCAGGGCTACAATTATGCCCCCCAAAGTATGTGGGGTAGTTCGCGCATCGAGGTTGATCCGGGCGAATAATTCGATAGCAGGTAGGAAATTCACCCATTCGCCCCGCCGGTAGGGCTGACCACTGCTGCTCGGGCTAACCACTGCTTCTAGGGCTGAAAGCCTCCGATAGGGCTGACCACTGCTCCTAGGGCTGAGCATAGGTGGGAACAGGTAGGCCCCGGGGCATCAACATCCCCAACCTCATTTACTCGATCAAACCTTGATATAAATCAATTATTTTGACGGCATTGAATTCAGCTAATTCAGGGCTACAATCATGCCTCCCAAAGTGTGTGAGGTAGTCAGCGCGCATATGTTGATCCGGGCGGGGGAAGGGTTACTACTAGGTGGGCGGCCACCCAGCGCAGTGAACCTTCCCAACCTCAATTACTAAATCAAACCTCGATGTTTTTCAATTATTTTGAAAGCATTGAATTCGGCTGAATCAGGGCTACAATTATGCCTTCCAAAGTATGTCAAGTAGTCAATGCGCATAGATTGATCCGGGCGGGGAAAGGGTTACTACTAGGTGAGCGGTCACCCAGCGCAGTGAACCTCCCCAACCTCGATTACTAGGTCAAATCTGAATATTTTTCGATTATTTCTGAAGCATTGAATTCGCCTGAATCAGAGCTACAATTACGTCCCCCAAAGTATGTGGGGTAGTCAGCGCGTCGAAATCAATCCGGGCGGGGGAAGGTGATGAACGCTGGGCGACCGAGCAGTCAAAGCCGTCAATATTCCCTCACTCGTTTACAGAGTCAAATCTGCGTCTTTTTCCATGATTTCTGAATCGTTGAAGTCGCCTCAGCCGGCTCGACAATTGCTGTCAGAGAAAGTACTGCGCTCGAGCGCGTCTAGCCGGCGTTCGAGCTGGGTACGAACCGAGCGAGGGGGTGGGTACGAATCGACGTGCCAAGCGGATCGCCGCCGAAGAGGGTTGAGTGCGTACTCAGAGTGAGTACGATTGAGAATAAGAGGTAGAGTCATTCTTGATTCAAAATATAAATTTTGTTTCTTTTCAAGCTTTAGTAAAATGAAAAAAGAAGAATCAGACAGAGATTTTTGCTATGTTCATTGAAGACATCAATAGAGAAATCATCTACAATACTCAATGCAAACTAGATGTCATAAATGTCTTTTCAATCAATGAAATGACTCAGAATTTAGAAGATATTAAAGTCAAGTTATCATTGAAATATCAGAATTTTCTAGATGTCTTTGATCAAGCTCAAGCAAACAAGCTATCGTCTCATTGTTTGTATGATCATAAGATAGAGCTTACTAGTGATGTAACATCATCTCATTATCAAGCATATTGAATGTCTCTTTACAAGTTTCAGAAAGTAAAGAAATATTTGAATGAAAATCTTTTCAAAGAATTTATAATCTTTAGCAAAGCTTCATATTTCTCACTTGTTCTGTTTGCGTTAAAAGCAAATAAAGATTTATGATTTTACGTTGATTATCAAAAGCTTAATTTTACTGAACGCACTTTAAGCACTATTGAAGAATATAAATCAAGAGATTTTAATGAAGAAATTTTTTAAGATGATGTGAGTAGACTGATCATCAAGTTGAGTTTCAAGTTAACATTTTGAACTCAAATTAATATCGAGTCAAATTGCTCACATTTTCAACTCAACTCAAGTTGAATTGCTTATATTTTCAATTCAACGCAATGTAATGATTGTTTCTTTAACAACACAAGATATATACAGAGATCAAACAGTAATCACTATTACTAGACTTGAGATCTGAAGATAGCTGAGACAATATTATGTATTGACTATTTACATGAGTTGAGCACGAAGCTTCTATCTAAGAAAATGATCATCGTTATATAGACATAGAAGATTCGTGCGATCATCTGAGTCGCTGAGTGATCTTGTTGACTCAGACTCTGAATCATGAGAGTCGCTTCATGATCTCAATGATTTCATATAACAAATCATTAGCACGTGATCATGATCTTTACTAGCTCAGAGTTCATCATGCTATGAACTACGCTCTATTTCGTCGTAGTTTCTATTTCAACTCGAGTCGTGTTTTAACACTAGATTCTCTTCAAGATTTCTGTTCTCAGAAATCATTGTTTCTGTATATTTGAATCAAGTATTCAAATTGTCGAGTTCTGTCGCAAAGCGTCGTCGTCTCTCGAAGAAACTTCGTTCTAACGATAGTTCAGTTATGCATCTCTGCAATCACTGTTTCAATCATTTCATGAAGTGTCGTGTTGACACTGACTTCGATCGTTGTGTTGAGTGTATGCATCTAGATCGCAAATGCAATCTGATTGTCTCAGAGACTGAATGAAAGCGAGTTCGTAAGAAATGAGCTCGTCTTCGTGTTGAGCTGAGTGAGACTCTGACTAAAGCAGCTCATCTGCAGAAGCAACAAGAATTAATTGAGTCTTGCTGAGAGAATATGATGCAACAAAAGTTCAAGAGTATTGAAGAACTTGAGAAGAATGAACGTTGTTGAACAACTGAGTCATCTATCAACGATCTTCTTCTTAACGTTGATTTCGAACAGCTCAAAATTTCTTCTGATTTCAACTGATTATCGAGTTTCTTTGCTGAAATTGTTGAAGAAGCTTCTGACAGTTCTTGAGATTTTTCTCTGATTCTCAAGTGTTCTCGATATGATCATAATCTTTTCACTTGATCAATCAATAAAACTGATCTATGATGTTCTGTTGATCTAGTATATCTTTCACTTCGTATTCAACGTTCTGACTTTCTGAATCAATTTCTGAAGATTCTGTTTGAATTGATGTATTCGAGTCTGCAGACTTCAAAAGACAGATATAAAATATCAAATGTATTCTCATAGATGCTGACAGATCTAATTTGTAGTTAATCAATTCTTTGATCTTTAGAATTTTATAAGATTCTAGCTTTGTGTGATTCAGTTTGTTACTTGATCTTTTCGTTTTGATGTTTCGTCTTAGAAGATATACTTTGTTTCTCTTTTTAAAAGTAGATTTTCTATCTCTTTTCTTATTAGCATACAGAATCATGCGCTTGCTGAGAAACTGTATGTTCTTCTGTAATTCTTTTTGCAGCAGCTGCAATTGTTCTATCTGTAGCGTAGCTTTCTGAGCTAATTGTACAAACTCACGCGATTTTTTAAGAGTTTTTGACTCGAACTCGTAGTTTGCAAAGAATGATGACATGCTGATTACTTCTGTTGTTGCGCTATTGAAAGTCAACTGTGCTACTGATAGTAGCTGTACTCAATCATTCTGTTTATAATTAATATAGCATCTAAGATACTGTTTCAGTGTCTGATTCATTCTTTTCGTTTGTTCATCTGTCTGCAAATGATAAGCTGTTGACAGCTTATGATGAATTTCTAACTGATTCATCAAGAATTTTCAGAATTTCGATGTGAAGAGCTTGTCTCTATTCGAAATTATCTCGTCTGATAGTTCATGATTTGCTACAATCGTTCTTAGAAATGTGTAAGTCAAATCTTCTGCAAATGTTGCTTTCTTGTATGACAAGAAGTATTTATACTTGATTAATCTGTCTGTTATAATCAAGATAAAGTCATACGTTGTTTCGATGACTCTTTTCTTCGACTTAGATAGCTTGACTATAAAGTCTAAAGCTATGCTTTTTCATGCACAATCTGATGTGCTGAGACTTTTCAAAAGTTCATAGAGTTTATGTTGATTGTGTTTCATACAAACATACACATTGCACTTTCTGATAATATCTTCTATCTGTTTTCTCATCTTTGAAAAATAGTAGATTCTAGATATTCTCTCAATGATTTTATTCGAATCTTGATGTTCGTGTATCATTGACTTGTAATGATCATCTATCATCTCTTGTCTGCATCTTGTTGAAACATAGATCAGATTCTGAAATGTTAGTATTTCATTGATAATTTCAAAGTTCGCGTTGTTCTCGATATTCTCTATAATATCTTGCGCGACTGAGTTCTTCGCTAGCTCTAGCTTTACTCGTTTCTCAAGATCTCTGTTGTTGATTCGTAAAGTGACTGCGTTTTGTCTATTATAGACAATCGAATCATCTGAATTCTCTTGTAAAATAGTCTGATTTATCTGTGATTTATCTGTCATATGATCTGCTCTTCTGCTCAAGATGTCGATCTTTGAGTTTTCAGATTTCTTTCGATATTGAATTTGAAAGTTGTATGATGACAACTTCTTTGATCATCTAATCTGTCTTCGATTTAGAATTTTCATGATCGTGAAGTATAGCAGATTCTTATGATCTGTATATACTTGAATCTGATGTCTAGATTTTTCTAGATACACTCTTCATTGTTTGAATGAGTTGACAATAGCTAGCAGCTTCTTGTCGTGTATCTCATAGTTCAATTCAATGTCTGTAAGCTTTCTACTGTGAAATGCAATGAGATGCAGACGTTTTTTGTCATCTGATTGACTGATACATGCTTCAATAACTTCGTCTGACGCGTTCATCTCGAGCGTAATGAGTTTTTCTGATTCAAACATGATCAGTACTGACTGAGAGATGAACAATTTCTTCAGCTTCTTGAAAGCTTCTTTTGCTTTCTCAGTTCACACGAACGATATGTCTTTTCTCGTAAGATTTGTAAGTGACGAGATGATTCTGAAGTATCTCTCTATAAAGCATTTATAGAAGTTTGCGAATTCTAAAAAGAATTAAACTTCGATCTTTGACTTTGACATAAATCAAGTCGTAACAGCTTTTATCTTTTTTGAATTCATTCTTAAACTCTGAGACGTGACTATGAATTTCAAAAACTGTACACTTTGTACATGAAATTCACTTTTTTCTGATTTGATGCGCAGATCGACTTTCTTCAAAGTCTGTAGAACTTTTTTAACATGTTGCACATGTTCTTTCTTCGTCTTTGAGTATACTAATATATCGTTCAGATATACTATGATGAATTGATTCAGATAACGTTGTAATACGTTATTCACAAAGATCTGAAACGTGACTGAGACATTGATTAAGTTGAAAGACATGATCAAATACTCATAATGTTCTAATCGAGTGCAAAAGACTGTCTTTCACTCGTCTTCTTCTTTGATTTATATTTGATTGAATGCTTTGAATATATTGAATTTCATAAATCACTGTGCACTCTGCAATCTATTCTGCAGTTCTGCTATGAGCGATAACGAATAACTGTTTTTAATCGTGATGTTATTTAATGCTCTATAGTCAACACATAGTCTTAGACTTTCATTTGATTTTGAAACAAACAGAATTGAGTATTCTGCTGACGACTGTGATTCTCTAATGAATTCTTTTCACATGTTTTCTTTCAGATATTGTTGCAAAGCATCGAGCTTTTCTGTCAACAATGAATAAATGAACTGTTTCATGAGTTTTTTGTCATCAACGAGCTTAATCTCGTGATTTCACGATTGATGTTTGAATAGTGTCTTCTGATCACTTTCTTTCTCAAACAGAATCTTATATTTCTGATATTCTTTAGAAATAATAGCGATAACGAGATTCTTCGAATGATCGCTCTGAATCTCTCTGCTTCATAACATCTGTGCATCGTTGATTTCTCTGAACTCTTTGCGCATTTCTTCGCTCATCATGATGAATATCTTCACATCTTGTGATGACTTTAATATCAAATGTAATCGCGTCGTTTTCATACTTAGAAATGCAATTGTCTCGTTGATTCAATCAATCATTGAATTGATCGTACGAAGTCATGATATGTCTAGAACTATATCACTGTCTGACTGCTTTGTAACATCTAAACGTAATTTCTTTCAATGTCGTTCGAGTCTCAAATGAATGAGTTGAGTTTCTTGATCTATTAGTTAATTATTGTACTTCATGAGTGTTTCATCGAAGTTTCACAGATTGTAAGATTCTTTCTTTTTCTGCGTAGATATTTGCGCTTCTTTAGCAAATTCTGAAGATATGTAATTTCTCATGCAGTCACTGTTTATGAATAGTCGTGCTGCATGATCTTAATCTTGACTCATACTCGTAACTGCGACGAGTCACTGATGAAGATAAATATGCTTTCGATTTTCGATCTTCGACTAAACTTCTTTGATGATCTGTTGATCGAAGAGTCTTCTAGTTTTTTGAACTAGAAGCTCTTTCTTTCAGTACTTGTTCTATGTACTGAAATCAATCTGAATTGATCTTCTTAAGCGAATATTTCTTCGAATCACACAGATCAAATCTCTCTCTGATGACTTCTGTCATCTGTTTAAGCTCTCTGAGTATGTGATCTTCATCAGAGAGTACATATTCTTCTTGTTTGATGAACTTGACTTTCGTGAGTGACTTTTTCATGACTATGTCATGATATCAAACGTCTTTACGCGATGTGATCGACTCATCTTGCATAGTGTCATAGATAACTTGATGTATATCATTCTTGATCTGTTGCATTCGCTGTGAAAAATCTTTCTCTTTCTGTTTAAAGAGAGTGTACAATTCGTTGTACATGCTTATAAAGCTTGCTTGACTTGTAAGCTTTCTGAGATCTTTCTTTACTTCAAGACAATTCTCTTCTTGATCGAGAACATCTTCTGCTGCGATAGTGAATGCTTGTAGAGTTTCGCTAAGTCGACTTTTCTCTTCAACTGCTTGATGAATAACTACTTCAGTGCTGTTCAATCTGTTCGAGTCATATGCTTCGCTGTCGAGAATCTCTGATTTCGCGATCATAGTGAACGAACTTTCGTCACTATTCTCATCGTGTATTTCTGATTGATGATGAGTTGCTGCGTAGAAACAATTCTTTCGTGAGAATTTTGAGTATCATTCAGAATCTTTCTTATTGCTCAAATGAGTGCGACAGTTGTTCTTGTAACACGTTGTTCACGACAATGCTTGATGCTTGTCTTTCTGATCTTCTTTCGTCGCTGCGAAAGATCTGTCTTGCTTGTCATAAGACTTTGACTTGTTTTTGTACTTGTTCTGAGTACAATTCTTGAAGTAATGATTTAGCTTTTCACATGTGTAACATGCTTTGCTCTGTTGAACTGTTTTATCGCGAGCGTTCATCGATATCTTTCGAATTGCATCTAACTTCATAGATTGAGAATCATAGTATGACTGTCGTCGTTTCTTCTTGAACTTTCGACTCAATACTACTGACATAGTCAATTCTTTACCTTTTTTCAGACGTCTCTTGTACTGTCTGTTATCGATTATCACTGCTCTGAATATCATTTTCTGCAAGTCAGCGAATTTATCGATTCTAGCGATTTCATTCTTGACTTTCTTTCGTAGTTCTTGATAGAACTGACTGATGAGAGCTGCATCGTCTCATTTCATATTCGTCGCAATATGCTGAAAGCTGATCGAATAAGTCGCTGCGAAGATTTTCTGTCGTAGATTGTACAACTGTCGTTTCGCTGTACGTTCTTTGTCAATGTCTTCAAATACTCTTCTTAGACGTTTTTCAAACATCTGAGAGTCTCGAAATATCATGTTGATTTCTTCTTCTCGTTCTTCTGATTTCTTCTGCAGATAATTCGTTAGATAGTGATGAAATCATGTGAATGCATTATCTCTTAGATAGATGAATGCAAAGAGTACTTTGTTCTCGATGAACTTGAACTGAGATGAGTGTCGTTTGATGTATAGCTCTATCTGTACTAGATATGCTTCGAGTTTATCTCTGTCATCGTGATACAAGTTCAATGTTGAGATCTTGATCTTATCTGCGCTGAAGATGCTTGCTTCTTGACTGAGCGTGACTCGTCCTGACTGGCTAGACATGACTGGAAGAAATGAACGTCTCTGATATCTTGTGAAAGAGTGATGCTCAAAGTGTAACGGTTGTCCCTTTAACAACACAAGGTATATACAGAGATCAAACAGTAATCACTATTACTAGACTTGAGGTCTGAAGATAGCTGAGACAATATTATGTATTGACTACTTACATGAGTTGAGCACGAAGCTTCTATCTAAGAAAACGACCATCGTTATATAGACATAGAAGATTCGTGCGATCGCCTGAGTCGCTGAGTGACCCCGTTGACCCAGACCCTGAATCATGAGGGTCGCTTCATGATCTCAATGATCCCATATAACGAATCATTAGCACGTGACCATGATCTTTACTAGCTCAGGGTTCACCATGCTACGAACTACGCCCTATCTCGCCGTAGTTCCTATCTCAACCCGGGCCGTGTCCTAACACGCAACTTGATTCAACTGAGAATTGAGTCAACTTGACTCAACTCGCCAAGAATTCAAGCTTGACATCAAGAGAGCTAAATATAGAAAATTTTCCGGTTTTTGACTTTTGCATTACCTTTTTGCATTACCTTTTTGGTAGGAAGTCATGAAGGGGAACATGAAGGTCGTTTGGTAGAAAGTCATGAAGAGGAACATGGAGGGGAACATGACGGGAAACATGACGGGGAAACATGAAGGCCGTTTGACTTTGGTAGGAAGTCATGACGGGAAAACACGGTAGGAAGCCATGAAGGGGAATTATGTAGGCTGTTCAACCAAGCTATTTACACCTATCTAATATCTTGTCGGGTCGAGTCGGGTTTTCGGGTCGGGTTGTCGAATCAAGCTTCTCAACCCGACTCGAGACCTCGGATCCAACTTCTCAACCCGACCCGACACTTTTCCAAAAAAATTTCAACCCGACCCGACGCGGTCAGTCTAGGTGTGGGGACAGAATTCTCGAGCGCTTAAAATAACTCGAGGCTCAAACTGCCTAAGGGTCTAAACGAAAGTCTCTCAAGATTTGCTTAAAAAGGCTTAGACCTCGAAGAATCGAAACACGGGGGTAGAAGTGGTCAGTATGGGTTCAACTCTCTGTTCCGACGCCCGTTTGGTGACCGTGCACCTTCTTCCCGTCTGAAGCAAATTCAGACAAAAATATTGGTATATGAGGGTCAGAGCGAATATGTGCATATATTGACTATCTAGTAGGTAGAAACTATGGAGGAAGGAAGAAGTGGGCGAAGGGTAAATACCCATTCCACTAGCGCCGGATCAATGCGGAGATTACTAACCACAGGGGTAACAGTACTGTTCCCTGTTTCCAACAAAAAACACAAAAACAACTACCCGCCGGAGAATGTCTTGAATTCTTGGGGGCAAAGAGGATAGACGCTTATTCACTCAACGTATTGCCGCCTTTTACCAGTGCGCTTAAGCTCTCGAGCGTGAGACATTGGCGAAACACAGATATACCCGCGGTTGTGTGGATGCTTTTGTACTTAAAGCTATATTTCGTTCGAAGAACGGGTGACAAGACCTCCCCGTATCTTTCTAGTCAGAGATATGTAATACATACATACCTTCCGAATCTACCTCTATTTCATCTCTTCTTTCGGCATTCACAATCAAACACCTTCTACTTCTTTTTCTCAGAATCTCAAACCCTTCTCAAAAATCATCATGCGTTCGTCTTACATTCTTCCCATTCTTAGCTCCGTCTCATTCTGCTTTGCTTCACCTGTCCCCACGGATGCAGCGGTCGCAAAATGCAGGGATCTTAAACATAACTACAACGGCATAGATCCCACCTGCTGGAACACCCTCAAAATGGATGACTGGATGATCAATTGGAATGCCACCGCCTGGGCATGCAACACCAACGAACCATGGGGCACTTGCTTCATGCGCCTAACAGAACAAACCGACCATGTTGACTGCCTAGTCGTCTCACTCATTACGTGTCCCCGTCCAGTGGTCGGTGCTATTGTGGAGGGTCCGGCAGAGATCTATTACGGTGCTTACAGCATTTGGTGTAAGCTATTCTATCGAATCCGAGCAGAAACACACAGGTTTTACTGATTCGCCGGCGTAGCTTTACAAACAATCATTACCACATTATATTCCAAGAACACCAAAAACCCCTCTATACTCCCAGTCCTCGATGCAGTCATCCCATCACTCCCCATTACTTATCCATCAGTGGCCAATAAGTATGGGCTGGCATTGGCGTCGATCTTGACGGACTTCCAAGTGGGTGATCAAAGGCCGTTTTTGGCGTTGGCAAAGGATGGGAGTCTTTTATTGAAACCATAATTGAATATTTGTAACGGATGGAAGTTGTTAGCCTGTTGCAGGTTGGTGAATGAAGAGAATAGGAATGAAATCTAGTTGCATGCTTCAAGCCAACTTCCCGGAGGACTGACCTCGGAGATAGAGAACTTCTCTATACCTGTAGGATTGCGCAGGTAGCTGCTCAAACTCTTGTTTTGCCGCAATGCATGCGTCGTCACTGCAAAGCCATGCGATCTTTGAGTGTATCGTTATAAAGTAAGAAGGTAGAGAATATAACTTTTTCAAGCACCGTAGTCCCTTGAGACCCTTCAAGCGTGTCAATACGGAGAGCTTCCAACATCGAATGAGTATGTAGAAGCTCTTGCTCTGATCCCTCGCTTGTTCCTCTATGTGGCGATTTAGGTGTTTTTCGACTCTGCTCTTGTCCCTTCTTTGTCGGCATGACCTTTATAATGCTGCTTTCTGCCACTGCATTCGTATTTGCACTCTAAACTATTTGTCCCTTTGCAGACAAAGCGAACAACAGAGTGATTCGAGGTCTAATATGCCCGCCTCCCCGATCTACATTTTATCGTTCCTTCTACTGTTTCTATTGCTTCAACATGTATCTGCATTCGATGGCTTGTGCCTAAAGGACGTCTCAGTTGCTGTTCAAGGGCTCCGACGAGAACGAGGAAAGCTCTAGATACCAATGTCTTTCCCCCTCTTTCTTCCCCAAATTTTGCGACGTCGACTAGAACAACAAGAATCAGATCAATCTCAATGCATTTCATTACTATACAACAAAGGCCTACGGCAGAAACTCGTCTATCACAACTTACGCTTCTTCTGATCTTCATACTCAATATCGTCAACGTCAATTCAGTCTGCAATGGCAATCGCTATGACAGTCCTGACCCCGACGATTGCCTTGTAGCTCTCACCCAGTTCCCACAGAACAAATCTATTCGCTACTTCGTGAAACAGCAGCTGCGCAGCGAACCTTCGCTAGCCTTGTGACTTGAATTTCAAGATGATCGAGAAGTGCACTTTCAGAAGACGATTGTGCAATTGCCGAAATGAATGTCTTATGATTAGATGAACTTTTGTCTTTTCTGTATACTATGAGAGAGATGTGCTTGATAAGTTCTGCTATGATAGATCATGAAAAAATTCAACGAATTGATGAGCGAGGTTTACTGATAGCATATACTTGAAAGATTAGACGTCTGCAATGTTGCGCTATTCGTCTTCAGACATGACAGAAGACTCAATGTGACATCGTCGACATTCTGATTTAACATTCAGGAAACAGAAATGCAGATCTACAACAGATGTCTTTCGAACAAAGATGAAGATGAAGTCACTTAGCTCGAAGATATGTCATACAGTCAAGCAAGCCTCTAGTTACTTTCGAAACGGTTTCGCTGATGTGAACAAAGACGAGCGCAATGTATCAGGACTGAGCATCTATATGTGAGCTGATGACGCCTCATTCGAATTCGTAATGAATCAGGAAATGGGCGAGCAGTTTCCTTATGGCATGGATTCCACGCTCACGAATGATGATGACGTGGTACGAAGCAATGCGACATTCGCTGCTGGGCTGAGCGTAGGGATAAGTACTGGAAACACAGTAGTTGTATCGACATCATAAATAGTATAAGAGTATTGGGCCAGTTTCAAACTATTTCATTGACTACCTTATTCATCACTCTCATGCGCAACATTTCACTGGAGCACTGAGGGAGCAGGGGCGAGCGGAGAAGGACAAGGGTGCAGCACGAAGGGAGCACGGGCTTACCTTAGCACTGTAATAGGGGAGATGGTCATCGCCCATCTCCGGGTTTCAGCTCGCGGGGGGCTGGAAAAGTTGAGCCGGGGTCGGACATAAGACTTGGCGCCGGGTCGGGTTTCAGCTCGCGGGGGGAGGGCGCCACAGCGTGAACGAAAAAGGCCCATGACTAGTGTGAAAGCTCTTGAAACGCTGCAGTTGGCTTTTGCTGGGTGATTTTGTTAGTAAACACTTGATCTGAACAAGACTCGAACCATGCTGAGGGACAGAAACTCGAGCTATAGACGGTGCTGAAGGCTTGGAATGCCGTGGTAAAGTATTGACGTCAGACCTTGGAAAGTCTTCTTCGAAGTTGACTTGCAAATTACGCCCGAAAGATATGCAAATCTAGAAATTTCCCAAAACGCTACCATTAGAAATAAACATCCACGCTTTGAGTAGAACAACCCGACTACGTTGTATTTGGAACGGAAGAAGCACGAAAAGACAACTCAACAGGGAACGCTCTGAAGCTAATTACCTCGACTCATTCACGCGTACCATATAGAGCAGGGTACAAGCGGCTACATATTATCCATTCAGCGGGAAGTTGATGCAGGCCTGAATATATGTAGGCTTCAACATCAGACATTGGGATTGACGCTGTATGATGACTCTAAGATGAGCTTCAAGAACAAATTTGTTTCGCTACGTCCTAAGGCGAGGCACAGCTCGCATCAATCGGCGCGTCTCAGCTTCGAAACAAAAAGAACCAACATCAATTACTATTTCTAAGGATTAAATCATGGATTGAGTTGTAACTGTGAGAGGCTGAAGCAAAACAGTGGGAAAGAGCATTCAAACCAAGTAGGAATATTGAGGATTCGGCGACAACGGTTTCTTTCACAACGACGATTGAACATCTTTTGGACGAGCGGTGGACGAGCGGAATATTAATGTAGGCAATGCTGAGTTGTTGGCAGATTGATAGCACACGGTTTGGCTCATGAAACTGAAATTGGGCGCTTCCCGGGAGCCAAGCGTTCCAGCACTTGAAGCGATCATCAACACGGGTTTCCACAACTGTTTCATCGGTAGTCGAAAAGTATCATGCTTGCTGAGTATGATTGGAATAGGTTTTGTGAAAGGATTTGGAAGGATTTGGAAGGAATTCAAGCCCTCGAAGTTGATTTGCTCGATGGCTTACGGCGGTGTGGCGGGCGCTAATTCTCAGACGTTTCTCAAACGCGAAACCCTACTCAACCAACCACATGAAGCGCCTGCACTGCCCGCGCTGCTCGCGCTGCTTGCACAGCCTGAATTACGATAAGGCTTCTCTCAAACTCGACTTGACATGGTTTCCTGTATAAAGATGTCTCGATTGCCGTACCTCCCAAGACCCCTACTTTCTCAGCTGTTCTTTTACAGCGACACATCAACATGAATGTATCGCCAAACACTCGATGGATGGGCTTGCTTCACTGGGCCCTGATCAGCCTGGGTCTTATCTTCGGTCTTTCCTTGATCGATTTGATTCTCTCCGCAGTTTGGGCTGGTAAACTCTTGAACTCGGACACAAGAGACGAGCAAACTAAGCCTGCTACATCGTAAGTATCTCCTACCTCAACAGTATCATGATCCAAGCGCAAATGACAGCTCGACTCACTTCACAGCAGAACCTAGTCTTCTACTCGGCAACAATGCCCGTGCTCACTATCATATGGGCTGCCTTGAACGTCGCACTAACTCGCCTTCTATCGCAACTGCCAATTCTTCCACTGATTACCTCCGTCGTGATTTTCTGCGGCTGGATGATTCAGTTCAACGTCTGGATGTATTGCGAGGTTACCGCCCCGAACATCGAAGAGCAAAGTCCATCCTGGTGTCCCAACTCGTCGGTTTGGAATGGTCATCGGGCTCGTTACGGCATTGGTATGGGAAAGGACTGGTTGGGTCTTATTATTATGGTGGCGGTACTGGCATACATCACTCTTGCGGCCATGGCAATTGCGAGAGGGAGGAAAGCTTCGAAGCAGAGCTTCGGGATGCAGAAAATATCGGATGATACGCAGGCATTAACTGAGTCATAGGCGCAAACACGAGAGTGTGACGGGGGCCTTGAAGTGCTTCTAGAATGACTTATGCCTCCTTTGTTAATGGGTTTTTGATCGAGGTAATTAGCAGATTCAGATTACCGCGTCGATCTGTGGGTAAATAATACAGGAGCTTTGCATATCAGCATTTGATCATAATGAAGGAATATTCATAAAGTTAAAAGATGATGCGTAGTGATAAGAATGCTAATTCTACAAGCGAAGTTGCGGACTCTTGTCCATACGAAGACGTTGAGCGTGAAGATCATTTGAATAGCAGGTAGCATAACATTTAGGCAAGCGTTAACTACATCGAGCAACGGTTCAAGGATGCTTCAGAATACAACTTCTATGAATGAGTAGGTGAAGTCGAGAAAACTCAGTCGTTGAATGGAAACAATGCGAAGAATCGTGACCACCAGTATACTGCACTTCTGTTGAACATTGTTCCTTGAGCAGCACACTACATCGTAAGAGTGAAGAAAGAACTTACACGGTCCCAATGCTGAAGATGGCCGAAATACTAACAAATTTCGCGACTGGCGTTTGTAAGTTCCAGAGCAATGGCATGAGCATAAGCACAATACAAATGTCGATGAGTAGGTTGATAATTCTAGCTGAAAGAAATGCTTGTGTCTTGTCTGCATATTTGCCGTCTATCGATTTGTCCCAGTGGTATGTAAAAGGTCGACAAAGGAGGAAAGCCTCAAGCAAGACAACCATGCAGTAGCATAGTGTTAGCACGATCAAAGCTCAACAGAAGGAACGAAAGGTCCGCTGGGGGAATATTCGGATGTACAAGTGGAGAATTGATATCTTCACAGCTGAGTTCGACGCGCTTCATATTGGCTTCGCTCCAAGGAAAATCTGCAACCTTTAGCAAGGATTTAAAAGGATGAATTGGAAATCGCTGACGACTGCGCACCTTGCTCAATATTATACGTTGCGACATGTTCGCATCTTGTACATGCTGGCCAAGTGCACCGACTAACACGGCTAATACGTTCTAAGCGTGGACCACAACTAAGTGCAATAGCGAATTTACCTGCCATCGCGAGTGCAGCAGAGCAAGTTGTTAGGAACTATCTCAACGTCAGCGGCACTTGAACGGCGTCTGTAGAATGCCACCGACCAGGCCAAGGAAGATGGCGTAGTCGTTGATCTCAAGAACGTGTTGCTTGATTCTCCGTGCCCAGACTCGAAGACCCACGGCTGTAGCAGCGATTATCCAGAATACGACGCACACAACTAGAACCCCTATCCCTTTGCATTCGCCATGGGCGAAGATGAGCCCCATCGGATGATATTCACAGAAATTCGTATGAGAAAAACTTCAGCAAAGCCAAGAAACGTAAGAGGTGCGAAGCTTCTTACATACAGAGAGCTCTAATGTTTTACCGAAAGCGCATGAGAAAGGAGGTTCTGTGACTTCAAGAGCGGCAACAAGGCAACTTCATTGGTAGTCGATAAAGGAAAGGGAGGTAACCGTGTAGGCTTCCGTCGACAAGTAATGATTGGGAAATAAGTATGCTAACTAAATCGAGTATGAAAGATACGCCGTTTAGCTCAGCCTTGGATTCGCATTCTCCTATTCCAGAAGGACAGGAGCCCGCAGCTCTCCACGTGTGTGGGCCTATCACGGTAAAGACCCTTTGCTCGGGTTGGAGCTGGGCAGCTAAGTCCTGTAAGTCCCTCTTACCCGAAAAAGCCATCAAGTGCGAGTAGAGGCAGAAACGCTCACCCACATCCATGCACGTGGCCCAGGTTTTACAGGATGGTCCCCCAACTACTCATCGTCCGTCGTACAAAATTGAAGCTGTCACTCAGATATCATGAATGTGGGAACCCTTGCGTAACGCATGCAGGGTTAAGCTCCGCTGACCCTGAAATGTCGGTTTGTTCGACTTAACTGCACCAAGGACGGTTGGTATCAAGGACACGGCCCATGAAAAGTGAGCACAGTCTGGGGCACCGTCTTTCAATGTGCCGACAACATAATCTGCTAAACCCGATCGAGTCGAGCGATATTTAGCCGTTCTGTTCGAATTCGGAGCTGTCGTAGCAGCATTCCTTCTCGTGTTTCGCGAGGAGCGGGGATGGAGATGTACCTGTGCCGTCAGGAAATGCGAGAGTACTTAAGTTATGTTCTCGACCCAATTCTGTTCGGCGGTTTGCAGTATTCATATCGACGGCATGAAGATTAGGTTGAAAGGGATTGTGACCTTCTAGATGCCTTCCGGGCTGCCATGACCTGCCTGAATTTCCTCTATGTTAGGACCGATCAAGGCGGCAATGTACGAGTACCCTTAGCCCCTCTTCTGGCGCAGCAGACGCGCCCAGCTTGATCTGTCAACAAGATCAGACTTGCGGTAGTGAAACCAAGTTTATAGATGTTCCGCCTTGTCAAAAAGAATCCAAAGGGTTTGCACGTAAGACGCGCGCACGTTAGATTCCTGTCTACCTCTCAGAATCCGAGGCGCAGGGGAAAAATCACAGCTACTTTTCCAACGACAGAAATATCGCAAGCGATACTTAGTTATATCCTAGTTTATGTGAATGCCGTGTCGATTACTCACCACTTCACCCTTCGTGAACACTGTACTGATACAGATCCCATCATTCCTTCCTTTGAGGTCCTTGTCATCCTGCGAGCTGTGCCCCTTACCCCGCTGAAAGCAGACTGTGTGCGTTACACCACCCGCGATAACACGCCCCTTGAACTGCACCACTAGTACTCTGAGAACCGCCTACTTGCTTACCTCGCCATCAAGCTTACTAGTTTCGAATATGTTGTTCGAGACCCTAACACATGCGGTCTTTCATTCAAGGTTGCTTCACTGTATCTAGGAATAAGGTGTCACTAGACACTTGATGCCGGGCTTTGCTTTTCGTTCACCTTCAAATCTGCTGTTCCAACTTGACAGTGGTCGATAAAGATGGCTAAGAATGCAGACGAACATGACTTTGTCATTGTGAGCGGTGGTACTGTCGGCTTGATTGTTGCAGCTCGTTTCTCCGACGATCCGAATGTGAACGTCCTTGTCCTCGAAGCTGGCGACAATCACATTAGTGATCCTAGAGTTTCCATACCAGCGAGATGGCCGACTCTACTGGGTTCCGAGTGCGACTGAAGCTTCGGCACGAAACCTCAGGTCTGTCTTCTTTCAATTCTGGAGTTCAATACCTAACAAGAAGCTAACATGTCTATTCGCGTAGGAGGGTCTTCGAGGATGAATTATCGGTCATCCGCAAGGCCGTGTACTCGGATGCTCGAGTGCTATCAACGGTCAGGCACTTATCCCCACATCGAAAGCTGAAATTGATGCCTGGGAGAATTTGGGAAATTCGGGATGGGCGTGGGAGGAATTAGCGCCCTACTACCGAAGATTCCATACCCTCACAGTACCATCTGAACCTGCCCGCCATCACCTGGGGCTCGATTACATCAACGATACTATTCGGGGCACATCGGGCCCTCTACAAGTATCGTTTTCAGATAATGCAGAGAATGCTTTGCCTGATGCTTGGTTCAAAATCTTCCAGACGCTTGGGTTTGGCCTCCACGGAGATTCATTTTCCGGCCAAGTCACTGAAGATTACAACAGCCTTGGAACCATCCATCCTGTTACTAGAGAGCGAAGCTACTCGGCTGTAGCTTACTATCAGCCCGCCAGCCAACGCTCAAATCTGCATCTGGTGATGGGTGGAAATGTCCACGAGATAATTCTCGAAAAGACAGATGCATTCGGCGCCGTCGCCGCCTCAGGCGTGAAATTTACTTGTGAGGAGAAGGAAGTCGCCGTTCGAGCTCGTAAGGAAGTCATCGTGGCTGCCGGTGCCTTTCAGTCACCAAAGCTGCTGAAGCTTTCCGGCATCGGCTCTGCCGATTTGTTGGGATCTCTTGGCATCGATACCATTGTTGACAATCCTGGGGTCGGAGAAAACTTACAAGATCATCTCATGACTGGATTCAGCTTTGAGGTAAGAGACGGAGCCAAAACAATCGATGACCTAGCTTGAAACGATCCTCCAGCTATGCAGGCAGCTATGGGAGCGTACATGGCTAACACATCAGGACCCTTCGCCAATCCCGGAGTCAATTCAATAGCTTTCATTCCTTTCGTGAATGTCGTTGACGCAGATGATGGAGCCAAGTCAAAACTACCTCTTGAGGAGAGCCATGCAAATGCCAATGGTTCGACGATGAACAGTTTCATCCGTTCACTCAACAAAACTAGCGACGAAGGTTCGGCCATGCTTTATACTTACTCAGTACAAGGCAATTTCGAGGCTGATGGTGAAGCCAACCCCAAGGATATAACCAAAGCTATTATGCATGGTAATTTTATCACCATGGGAGTCTGCCTTCTGCAGCCCATGTCCAAGGGCGCCGTGCACCTTACTTCAGCCAATCCCAAGCAAAACCCGTCTGTCGATCCCCAGTACCTTAGTAAGGAACTCGATGTCGAGATATTTGCTCGACATCTTCGATATCTGCAGACACTTGTCAAAACACAGCCATTGGCATCCTTCTTGAAGCCCGATGGGAAACGTAGTTCCCCAGACACAGACCTGAAGGATCTTGACGCGGTTAAGGAGTTTGTTCGAACCACTGCTATATCAAATTAACATCTCGTGAGCACGTGTGCCATGCTAGCGAAAGAGAAAGGAGGTGTGATGAGCGAGAGATTGGTTGTGCATGGCACGAAGAACCTACGAGTTGTGGCTGCCAGCATCTTCCCAATCATCACAAGAGGGAACCCGATAAACAGCGTGTACGCAGTGGCAGAAAAGGCGGACAACTGAATGATGGAAGCTTCGTATACAAGAACAGGTGGCGTGTGCCAACAGTGGTCTTGGAGAATTTGTGAATAGTTTGTAGATAGATCGGCAAAGCTTCCGAGCTAGTAGAGATCTTCAATCTTCCAATTGCGGCTCTCATTGCTTGAAGCTATGACATGGACATCCGTATGTATTAATCAAATTTCTCCGATTTAGAGCCTCAAGGGTGAGGGGAAATGCCAAGCGCTTACGTGATGTGACTGAAGTATTATTCTACAGTATTATTCCTACCATCATAACATTTACACAGGTCAAGCCAATGAGCCGCATGATAGCTCCCCCAGACAGTCTTGCTGTTGCAGCAGAACCCCCGTGGAAGCTGTCCATGATATGACCCATCGGCGCTGGATGATCCAGCGCCCACGTCTGCCCATCTTTTCCAGCAGTATCATTGATGCCGAAAGTACCACTTATGGCATCAGTCGCCTTGCCGTAAAGTGTATTGAGAAGAAGGAATTCGCAGGGATCGTATGCTTTGTAGGGCGCAATAGAAACGTCGAAGTGGTCTGTATGCGAGAAAGCAGGGAGTGTAGTAATATTAGAAGTGAAGTCAGGAGGATTCGTGAACCCTATGGTTACACTTCTGGTCAGCATCTATGTTGCGAACCAGAGGTATTTTGACAAACATATTGGTGTGGTGGTGCCATTTCGGTTCCAACAGTTGATCTGCAGAGTGGTTGTTTCGTTTGCTGGTAAGGGTGTCCACGATGCTCTGATCATGTCTTTGTAAGACACGAGCTGTACAGACTCAAAGACGGTGTTCGGATAGGTGAAGTTCCAGAGAAGAGGCTGAGTAATAGTGCTGTTTGCAATCGTAGAGTTGGCTGTAGGTGCTGATGTGGTCATATTGGATTGGGAGCAGACCAGATGCAGTTGGCAAAGAGCGTGTAACAGCAAAGTAACCACTGGAAAAAGACGTGGTGAAAACATGCTTTGAAATGTTGTAGTGGTTTCCGCCGTAGGATTTGAGAGGGAGCAATCGAAAATAATTCGACTGGACTCACGGAAGGTTGATGGGTATACAATTGTCGGGACATTGAACGCTCATGAACTCTCATGGCAGAATCGGAGGCGCAGCATTGCTGCCGTGTCAGCTGCCTATACACAGTACTCCGTAGAGCTGTATGCATTCAAGTGGCTACGGGTCAACATGGTTAGTCACCTGAATCAAAAGAGTCGCAGCATTGTTTGCAGGAGGATGCGCGAAGGATCAAGGCAGACTGTACCTGAGGTACATAGAGTTTCATCCTGGCGGCTAAGGGGCTAACCTCATTGGTCAGCGCCAAGTCGGCGCAAGAGTGAAGTGATTAGTCATCATCCCGAGGCGTTCCATCTGTTCTTGGAGCCCTCCGTATCACAACAACAATAAATGATAATGTGCTCAGCCATTCTCGCAAGATTTAGAGCATCAATCAGCGTTGAAAGTCAGCCAGAACCACAAAGTAGTCTCTACGCTCAGTTTCAGATCCTTTAACAATACTACTATGAAAGGCAACACTGCTTTAACGTACATGAACAGCAGCGGGAACTGGCTCGTAGCCCAACGTGTAAGTCTTGAGAACAACAATATCTTCAACACTAGGCAGTCCAAGGTATTGTAATGTGGACCGCAGTACCATATTCCATCAGCACTCGGTTTCCTTAATATTCGAAATTAAGACATGCTGATTGTGATCTTGGAAAGGTTACAGTTTCTGCTGCCATGGCCCCTGTTCTGTTAGGTCGGGCACTACTCGGAATCTCTCGATGTGGCAAGATGTGCTTTTCCCTGGTCAAACGCTACTAGATGGATCCCAAAAGCCTTCGTCGTGCCATCCTCTTCAGCCCAACCTCCTCACGTAGTAGCGTAAAGTTGAGGCCACCAGAACAGATTTCCAATACTTTCGAAACAGCTCAAAGCATCTCTGGCGTTGAAGTCCCTCCGAGACGACACCCTTTTTTTATTTCTCCAAGGGGTTTGAGCAGTGATCCTCCAACTTGTATTGTACACCAACGTCAACCCTATTGAGAGTCTGAAGTGTCCAAGGTGAAAGGTCAGCGCCACTTTAATGTCGGATGATCCTTATGCATCTTGTCATGCTGTATAGTGTTGAGCTCATCTTTGTTCCTTAGCCTCCTTGTTTCAAAGTCATCTCTGCATTTAATGATTTCAAGGTTTAACATCCTTCTTGCATCTGTTATAGTTCGAACGGATTTAATCCTTCAGAAATATTGAAACCCAACATTCCTTCAAGGCTTTTCTTTTCCCCCATCGTCTGCTGCTCCAGTCATTGCGGCTGCTTGACCATTATAAAAGACAAACTTCCATCAAGCGTAGTACTTCTCGCAGCAGTAATCATTTCGAACAGTCGTTGTGCCTATTAAAGAGTTCATCCCTTATCTACAAAATATTCGAAGATTCATAGAGATTGATATCAGCGCCTGAACTTCTCCTACATATCAACTGGTCATTATGCGTCCAACAATCACATTATTTAGCCTTGCGGTTCTTGCTTTGAGAGTTACTGCAGTTGCTTTGAGATCTGTTCCTGGCTCCTCGACTGAAACTTATCTGACACCTCGCGGAGACCCACCACAGTCGGTCGATAATAGTCAGCTGAATACCTGTTTGAACCCGCAATACACAAACAAAGGTCAGGTCTGTATTGACGTAATTCAAAAGTCACCAAGGCATGGGATACTAAGAAATGTCTTTATCACAGAGAGTACAAGGTTGCCCAGCGAAAAACAAGTTGGATGGAAATGGCGACTGTGGACCTCTCACTCCGGACAACGGGGTAAGGCTTTTCTCCTGTTACAGGAGCGTTCCCGCATAACATATTCATAGTGTGCCGCCTTCTGTCAAGTCGACGTACGATGGGACTATGGTCCAGAGATTCCGTTTGAAGGAGCAACTTGCGGTTGTTCAGAGACACCCTGTGCGATAGTGTCTACGCAGTCTACCGCTGTCCAGAACTCACGTTCTTTCAACGTCGGAATATCTCTCAAAAAAAGAACCTCGGAAGAACGGGAGATAAAGGGCCTCAGCCCATCCGACCTCGTAAACGTGTTCAATGCCGGTGCGACTTGGTCCTACAGCACCACGTACACAAACGCAACAGCTCACACAAACACAAAACCCGCAATTGCGTCTAACAAATGTGGCTACTGGACCTTTATACCATATTATATAACGTGAAACTCCCGTCTTCTTTTAGTTCTAGACGAAAAGCCCTGCTGACGATTCTGTAGTACTTGTGGAAGTTTAACTTACGCTGACCAGGTCCCTCAAGTAGACTATGCCAGCCAGCCCAACAGAGACTATTTCATCTGCGGTAGAACCATGAAGACTACTGGCGACTGGTGTCAGCAAACACCGTATATTGGTTCTCATGGAGGGCCTGTGGGAGTGACCGTCTTTGTTGCCGTTAACTGCGACGTCGGTTGGCCCCTCGGGTTCTGCTGGCAAGATCCAGCCTACCTCAACGCAGGCGTGTCTCACAATGAAAGCGTTTACAACGACTATCTGGACGTGCATCAAGATTTCGACATGAACAAGCCTGTTGAATGGACGCCAACAGTTTGGTGTGAGGAGGAAGAGCAGGGTTATAGCCAGGGAGGTATCCCCCTTGGGTGCACTGCTGGCCTACCCTCTGGCATCTCTCTGGCTGTTTACACACCTCCACCTACTGCTTAGACAGGGTCGCCCTGAACGTAGCTTCAGATTATGTTTATATCATTATACGTTCATTTGGTTAGGTTTAACCAGATGCACAGTGGAATTTTGACATGTGGGACACTGGGCCAATGGATAGTCGATTTACATCTACTCTCACATAATGTCGTAGGCTCAGAAGCATATCAAATCTACTAAGTGAAGCTGAACAGCCATCCCATGCACATGGTCTCGATAGCCGTCTGATCCGCGGTCCGATTGAACTTTGTCTTGCCGTTAACAGAAGACAGACAGGTAGACTCGTACGACGTCTCCAGGGGAGAGCGTTAAGTAGTCGAGCTTGATTTTGACGTATGGACAAATCCAGGAGTCACGCGCGCTAGTTGGGGCCGACGCCGGGGCTAAAGCGTTTGGAACTTATGAATCTATTCAAATGTTGAAGTTCAGAGACCACTGTAAAACATAAAAACCATTGCCAGTAATTCCTTTTGCATTCAGCGACTTTGCTATAATTCTAAAGCGGACCTTCCACGCAGGTATCAGTGCAACCTTGCAGCCATTCTTGCTGTCTGTGGTAATCCTATTTTGCACTACGATTTTGAGTACAGGGTCTCGATTTCCCATGCTCCTGGCGAATGTAACTAGACCGGCGATAAAGCCATCTGTTGCACTGAGCAGAAACGTGGCCCACTATAAATGGCAAGAAGTCCCATGGTCCAACTTGAAGGAAAGTCAGAACTGTGGTAGACAATAAGCAGTGATCAGTACCAGTAGCAAGATTTACTTGAGGTCTCTTTATGAGCGATCACTGCCGGAGGAACTGAGCTTCCAATCATGTCATTACCGATCGTATTAGTCGCGTCCATGGCACTCGTACTAAAACTGAACTTGCAATCTTTCCCAGCACTTTCTAGGAGGTAAGTCCTTAATTTTCTCCGTGTGATCACTGAAGATCTTTCGATGCAACATATATCCTTCTTCCATTGTCTCTCGAGGTAGCGCTACCGATAGATGTACAATCTAGAGCAAAGGCACCAAGAAACTAGACCGATGCGTTCGAAACTGCCTAACTTGGATGGAAGCCCATATGACACCCAACCCACTTCCCAGGACCGGGCCCATAGTTACTCCCGCCCGTTGAGATCGGAGCCGGCGTCCCAAACACATCCCAACATTTCACATCCGCCGATCCGCCCGCTATGGACGCGTCGATACACGGCTTACAAGCGGCGTAGCAATTCTGCGCGTTCGCGTACCCACCATCCCCACCCTTGAACCAACCGGCGCCGTTGCAGTTCATGCCATCCCAGTTGTCGGGGGCGGTGTTGTAGCCGTCGAAGCACTTTTGCATGCCCTTGATGTAGTCCGGGCTCGTGTTGGCGACGTCGGTGTTGTTTTGGCAGGAGGTCCAGTGGACGTCGGCGCCTTGGGTAGCTTTGGAGTGTTCGACGATCCAGAATTGGAAAGAGGTGATGCCGGTGAAGAGAGTGGCGAGAGCGAGAAGGAGATGAATCATTGTGAGAAGCGAGTGATGAAAACTCTTGAACTCTATTTAAAAGTTAACGACAACGACGAGTAGTACTGATAAGAATATGCATCAGTTCAGGCCCCTAACCTAGATACAGATTTTCCAGCCAGAGACCAACCTTTGAGACCAATGCGGCTGAGATTTTACGTGAATTGAGCACTTTATCTACCTTATGATGCAAATCCATCTAAGGGAGCCCCATCCTACTTATACACCTTGACATACCCCACCCCTATCATCACCACTTCTATTCCCGTCTACAACTTGGCCGGAAAAACTGACGGGTCGCTTCTGATAGTAGTCCGACGATGGTTCAAACAACCCCGAGGTCTCAGTATTGTTATAAAAATAGATTCGCGGCCCGTACAGCGCTACTCGTAGCACTCCACGACCGATCCCACAAGAAATCCGTCAAAGAATACTTCAACAAGGTCGAATGGCAAGAAACTGAGCGCAGAGACTAGTAGTGTACGCGAGGCGATGCTGAAATTATACATGAAGATACAGATGACTTGTCGTGGTCCAAAAGACACTTGTTAGAAGGGCGGATGAAATAAGCGCTTAATCCTTGAGGATGGGATAGGTTTGAGAAACTTGGGAAATCCAGCAGATTGCTTTATTGTTGTCAGAGTACGAAAGCTAACGAGGGTCGTGAAACAACCTGCAGCTCTCGTCCGATGATGGTGCACCAATCCGCCGCCTTCACATATATATTTGGCCCATGCCTTTTCAGGTCTATCGCCTTCAGTCTTTTGGGTCTGAGTTCCAGGTTACGTCTGAGAAACCACTGTGCCCAGTTCTTACTAGGTGTACGAATCTCGTGATCGTTCGCGGAAGTTGGAAACACGGAGGACCGCTGACGGGCAATCAACTGCGCAAGAATTGGTAGATGTTACACCCGCCACGGATGATCATTTCCAGCCATCCGTAGTCCTTCTTGTGTGAGGACCTTCTCTTCCTGAGGGTTGAGGTACTGTTGGTTTATTGTCTTCTCCTTCCTCGTCGGTCGGCCACTGGCAATTGGCACGACGCCAATGCGTGGAGGTCGAAATACTGGTCGATGTTGGCACAGCAGCACGAAAAGCAAGCTTAGTGATTTCACGACAAGCCATCGTTGCAATGTGGGCGTCTTGCTTCGTATGGCGTGCATAAGTGATCGGCAAGGTCCTGGAGGGGCGCAGGTACCCGAAAGTCATTACGCTTGAGTCCACGCCATTATTAGAAGCTGCGATTTGGCCTCGCCCTCGCCCAAACTCAAGCAACGAAACTGCTCCAGAGCATTCCTCTCAACCATCTTGGAGCCTGCCCTTACTCGTCGTTCTCTTCAACCTTCTCACACTTCCATTTGGTAATATCATGGGTGACCCTAAGGTGCTGTCAGTGACACTAACAGGCTATTTACTGTTGGTACATGAGGTCATATGGGGGCATTTTGATATTTTGGTTGTTGCTGAATAGGAGTCTGATTTTGAGGTTACACAGTGCTCTACCCGGAACCAGAAGAGTCATTGGTCCGAGCACACTCTGTATTTCTGTGTAAGAAAATTCAAGTGTGAAGAAGAACTCTGTAGGACCTGATCAAGATATCACACGAGCAACATGGATCATTGGTCAAGAAAACATCGCAACAAAGATTCTCTCGGCGGATTGATTGCGTTGTGCTCTTACCAGATACACTGAGAGCGAATCAAAAAAAGATTGAAGCAATCATCACAGCCCTCCAGAATGGTGAGCCGGTACAATGATCCGCTAATTTTTAGTCGGTTGAAGCGTACGTTTGATAGCTGAGAACAGTTCAAGTGGCAGCAAATTAGTAACAGGGGCTGAGGGATGCATCAATGTAACCGCACAGACTATGCTAGTGCAGCACTTTACGGAATGTTGACACTTGACTGGCTGTGCTGGAACGAGCTTCAAACAGAATTCTCCTAAGCCGTAAGGTTGCTGGAAGCCGATCTTCCCAATTCCGAAACCGTGATTCCGAGAATTCCAGAAGTAGCTAAAGCATTTCGATGCCTTGAAGTTTGGTACCTTCAAACGTCATGTGAATCGAGTGCGGTGAAGCCATCATGCCGCGGCGTGTACCGCAAGGATGTCACGTACATAGATACTCTGACAGACAACAGATATCCTGCACGGTATTGCAGAACGCAATCAGTGGACGTTATGCTAGGGATGTTCAACTAGAGGAAGAGGAAGTTGTTCATTCCCTTTTGCGCTACGGTGCAGACGTTAATGAATCTTGCCCAGAGCTTGGCACAGCGCTCCACATGGCATGCCACAAAGGGAAAGACAGTATCGTTAAGATACTTGTCGATCACGGGGCTGACGTCAAGCTCCAAGGAGGAGAATTTGAAACTGCTCTAATTGCGGCTGCAGTTGGTCTTTCAAATATTCAGCCTTGTTCGTTGGCCTCTATTCTATATGACGATATTATTGCGCTTCTCCTCAGACAGGGGGCAGATGTGAATGTCTGTAGCAGCAAATATGGAACGGTGCTGGATATAGCGCTATACAAGAGCCCTGTTAAAGGAGCTTGGCGCCACTGCGACACAGTGAAACCTTTTTACTATGTTTTAGAAGGCGTATGTAGGAACAGCAATAAGTAGAACTCGCTGTTATAGGGCAGTAAATCACGGTTTCCACAATCTACCTGGCCGCGTAATGAAGAAATTGTCCTCGTTCTATGCATGTCAATATTGGTGGTCAATGAATTCACTTTTGATTAAAAGGACTGTTTAACTTCTCTTCTACTGAATATGACATTACACACTCATATCTTTAGGATACATAATCTCTGCGTCAGCTTTCTCACTCAAGCTTCATCTAGTACACAATGTCCTCCCCAACCTTCGTCGTCACATACTCTTCACATTCAACATACTCTTCACATACTCACTCACACTGACTTCAAACCGCTCCTTCATCTCCCGAGCTTCCGATCACATACTAGCGTGCTTCATCTCGCCCAATATAAACTCATATCCCAGAATACCACTCTCTAGCGGCGTCCTCCCAAGTATCCAGACAATCTACCCATACTCTTATCGGTCACGGATATAAAGATAGACCCGTCCGTGCACCTTGGCTGATGAAGGCCATTGCCACCATCCTTTGCTACTTAACCATCAGCGCCCCTATGTTGCACAGACGCCGCGGCATGCTGATGTCCTTCCCTTCTTTGGCTCCAGCGTAGAAGACCTCTTCCCACTAAGCACAGATGTCACTATCTGTACTGCCGATATCCTCCTGAACATGTAATCGTTGATGGAGCCTGGACGAGAAAAGAGAAGTCAGCTACCGATTCCGCCTGGAATGACTTTCTGCAGGAGAGGGACGAAGGATACAGTAGATATCAGCGTGTTTACGCCTTCATATAATATTTTCTATTGAGCCCTTGGTGGCGTGGGCCAAGTCACGTTGGACGTTACTCGGCTTCATTTCCTTGAGCTTTCGCGGAAGCTCTTGTGATTCTACATCTGATATCTGAACCAAAGTTGTAATATGGGGCTGCTTCTGAGCCAGCATCCGAAACGCGGCCGACGGTTAGGTATGAGATCTGAGTTTCAATAGCAGGCACGGCGAAAGAAGAGGGTCGGAAAGCATAAGATTTGGGAAAGTTGGGCTCGATGGGACAGGACCGTACCATAGGTCGTTCACAATATGTGCAAGATACTCGTACGTAGTACTAGGGGTTTTAAGGATGTGCAAGATATTCGAAGATACAAGAAGAGAAAAGGGAAAGAGACTTGGAAAAGTGAGAAGGGTAATGAATATAAGTGAGCAAAGTCAGCTAAACCTGCTATACAGCCCATGAGGATCATCAAACAATTAAATATATTGGCTGACATATAAACAAACATCATGTACCGTTCAGCTTCCATAAATTTGCATCATCGAGCCTATGACTGCCGTTACATCATTTACAAAACTACAAGATGCAGCGAGTATCCGAAGGCGTGAAGTTACCTAGCGATAGACTGTATATGTTTGAATTTATATGATGTGAACTTAATTAAGATTTGCCTGTAGAGTGTGAGAGGTACGGGCTCTTCAAATGACAAGGCTGTCGGAACGTACAGTATGATAAGGGTTGAATTAGGGCACAGAGGATCATTATGGCGCCGAAGTCAAATGTCCAGTCTTTGCCAGCACATTGATATATCCTTCGATCAATTCGCTCCTACTTCATATTATTTAAGACTCAAATTGAATTAGGTGGCAGAAAATAACAGATAAAAGGGCCGTACTCGAGGAAATCCTACATATAGAACATTCCGCATGGGGCTAGTAAGGAACCTCTTTCAAGGTATCTAGCACCGTCCATTTCCAGGCTAAGGCGTTCCCCGCATGTGAAGGCAGTGCGTTCCGCTTTCTCTCTGCAACGTTGGGCCTCCTCGCCCAGAGATCTTTCATAGGGTCAGGAATGTTGGAGTGGGAACCCGTAACCTCGACACTACTGCAACAAGGATCTATAAACTTAATACTTTTGTCTTCTGCTTCTGAGTGCTGATATTTTGAAGATTCTTGATCTCTCCCTCCTGTGGGCTCTTCGTAGATCTGTGCCAGCTTCGCTCCCTCGGTGAAGATCGGGGAGCAATGAGGCGTGGTAATAGTAAACCGCCTATACGTTAGATGGCCAGAGACTTTGGATTGGGCGTACTGATTGGTATACTGTCCGTTGAAATAAGCAGTGCGTATGAATTCACTTTTCTGACCCTGCTGTTAGCTTTCCCTATTGCAGAGCTGCTGAAAAGACTGCCTTACCATTGATGATGGATTGTACCATGCCTCAAACGGGGATGCACCAGGATCAATTTTCCTCTCGTGTCCGGAACCGTAACGATGATGATTCCAGAGCTCCATTGGCGAAATAGGCAAGGAAATGGCACTGATATCGGAGACGTCCGAGAGACTCAAACCTGATAGAAAGGAGTGCCCGATAGAATTGCTGAAAGATGATTTGGAGAATCTCGACTCGTCCAGGGCAACCCTTTTGTAGACCCTAGAGGTTTGGAGGTCTTCTTCAAAAGCAAATTTAAAGAATGCTGGACTTGTTGCTCGTTGGCTGCCTTGCGCGTTAATCCCCAGACTGTCACTCGAAGGAGCGGTTGAGGCAGCTAGAGCAGGATGCATGCATTCGATGCTTCTCAGTCTATGGGACATATTCACATTGGACTTGAGCACCCGGCGAACAAGAGTGTTCAGGTTTCTAGTCGATGCCAAAGCCCCGTCCATAGAGGTACTAAAAGCATAAGTCGGTCAGCCTTCTTTTGCACTGTCTATGCACGTTAGGATTAAATGCGTAAATTACCAAGTTAATGTTGTTAGCATAAAGGTTAGTGACGCTTTAGAAGTCTGAAGACGCTGTAGGAGTCTGCCGATTGCTGCCTCTTTCATGGTCCATTTCAATCTGTCTATGACTTTCATTGGCTGATCCGTCTTCAACATCTCCAGGGTTTGCTCCAGCTCGGAGAAAATAGAAACGCAGTCGGTAAGAACAACAATGACTTGCTCAATCATGATGAGTGATCTTCGGGATCTGAAGGTCTCCTGTTTCCCTAATATATATCCTTGCAGCTGATTGAGACAAACACTGATGCCTGTAACTTCCATGAAGACAGCTCGCGCCGAATGGGGAGCTTCTTTTGCACTTCCTGCAAAATCCTTCAAGAGGCTAGACACTTGACACGCTGCAACTATTAGTCCGGCGATCGAAGTAGCGACTGATAGAGGGTCCATATCGTATAAAATCAATAATGTCGAATCAAGAGATGTGCGACTGCGGATGTTGAATCCTTTGCCGCTCTATAACATGAGCTGGATATACGTGAAGTGTAGAGAGCTTACGCAGCCCTCTTGACTTCGGGTTCTAACCCGTCTGTAATGCAGCCTGACGTAGATGATCCACCAATGATATGGACACGCTTCCAGGCAGCCTTGTGCATCCACACCACGAAGCCGCTGAGGTAGTGTGGGCACCAATAAGCAGATGAAAGCATGACTCGTAGGAGGAAGGCGACAAAACGAGGCATCAGATGCCTTATATCTGCACCAAGCATTCTGTGTCTGTCCATTAGCGCATGGAGCTAAGTTGAAGCAAGACTGAGATGTTGCGATAAGAAGGCGAGACTCTAGATGGGCAAGTAGGTAATGAAAGAGAGTTAAGGATAACCCGATGCTGTGAAGAATAAAATTAGCTTTCGACCCAAGAAGAAAGGACCTGGACTTCGGTCTAGGCTGATCGATTATAGCATGTTAGAGACAACAAGAGCCTTGTGCGGGTGGCAGTGCCAGCAGTACAAGGCGTTACAACAACAACACAATTTACACCTTTCGGTAAAATTAAGATAGCCGACACTTTGACCTACAAAGCCAAGGACCAAGGCTATTACCCACTCGTCACCGATACGCTTTCATTTCTTGTCCAGTCACCCCACGCGAACCATATCCTCCCCTGGCCCCCTCTTTCTCTGGAAAAGCGCTCTTAATCCCCTCCCCTGCCATCTCTGTTTTCTGCCATGCTCATCCACCATCATCTGCCCATTTTCGTCCACAAGCATGTATACTGGCGGTGGGCCATTAGGCTCCGCTACTTCAATATCTGCAGGCTCGTTGTTCAGTCCTCCTCTTTCACGTTCTCTAGCGGCGGCCGCAGCCTGTGCGCATCCATCATTGTGGCTTCGCCCATCCCAATCGCTGGAGGAGCAAAAACAGGTGTTGGCTTGCAATGCGGCGATTCGAGCTGCGTTGGCAGCTTCTTGCTGGGCGAAGAGGGCGGCGTTGACTTCTTTGCGTTCACGACGCGCGGTGAAGATCTTCTGGATTCTGATGGAGGGTCAGCTAGGATTTCTTTGTTCAAAGGAGACCCATGTAAAGCTGTCTTGAGCAGAGCGTTTAAGGGAAGCAAAGGAGACATCCAGAAGAAAACAGCTTACCTATTGTATGTAGCAGCGCCAGCTGCGTAAATTAGAGAGGCCATGACTTGAGAGGTTGAGAGGCGATACGCTCCTGCCTTCTTGACGCAGACAATAATTTCGCGATGAATTCAAACATTTTGAAGGGATAAAGTATCCCTAATACCAGAGACGGGCGTCTTACGAATGTTCTCTAAACGGTCCTAAGGGCGGGCAGGGATTTCGAGAAGACTATCCGGATTAAGTCGATTTAACAGAGGCTCAGCCACACAAGATCAGTCAACAACGACAATTAACCGTCGAAGCAGGCAACGTTAACGGAAAAGTAATGGTGGTAATGACGTTCATAAGCTTGGTATGTTGAATACCCGCATCTAGTTCAGAGAAGCGCAGGAGGAAAACAAGTACCGTCAGAAGTACAAATTTCCCGTTCTACCATTACATCTTATCTCCTCTAAAGTCGCTGTCATACAAACCCGAAACCCTTCAAATGTTCTTCTGACTGACTATGCACATTATAAAACTCTCTCATCTCTTTGAAAACGCCAAAGGTCCTACTTCTTTAGTGTGTTGCGCAAACGCGCTACTCCAATATCAATTCCCCACCTCTCCTCAGGTGCTTCCTCTCCAGAATGCGGCTTATCGATCGTTCACCATCCCATGCTGAAAACCTCTTCATGCCAGATATTAGTTTCTGCCACCGAGTTCACGCTTTCTTCTCTAAGTCTGCGGACTGGGTTACTACCAGCGAGGAGAGAGGCTTGCGCCACGATCAAGTTTGGCGCTTTAGCAATGATCAGCTTCGACCAGAGTGTGAAGATTATGCACACCATTACGACAACGAGAAGTACGATAAGAGCGATTGTGGCACTGCTAGATTGGACCGCCCGCAAGGATTGCTAGTTGACTGTCGCTGTTCGATGAACAGTGCTATTTCCGACATTACTCGTCACAGAGCGTAACTGATTGATTGACTGAGTACTATAGAGTATTATGCCTCTGTGGCCGCTTCCTGTAGATGTTCGGGCTCTAACAAGAAAGAGGTGTTGCCAGCCGCCTGATACTGCAGCTGGGTAGCCGCTAAAAGCCCTAGGAACATGGTGAATCCGTCATCTGCTAGCAGGGAATCGAGTGTGCTATCAGTCCAGTATTGGCTGCTAGAAACGAACCAGCTTGTGAATAGGGCACGAATATGTTTAAAACATGTTTTTTGACTAACTTCTTTAGGCTAGCTCAAAGCATGTTTTAAACACGCTTCTTGAAGGAGGTTTAAAACACAGGGGTGGTAATTATTTATAGTAGCAAATTGATAGGGGTTAATTAGCCTGCAGATTGACCCCTCCATGTAAAGGAAGCTTCAAAAGCACCTGACCGTCGATGATGCTATTCAAATAGTGTATTGCACTGGTTCAGATGACTCTGTTGACGACTAGCTTCTTTGGCCATCTGCTGACGACAGTGTAGACATTGCACGGTATCTCGTCTTCCTGATACGATTATCTGCTGAAAGTTGTTAGCAACAGTCTAATTAACTGGTCTACCACCTCGTTGCGGCGGCATTGAGCTATGGGGGATGTCAAAAGGCCTGTAGGCTGTAGCTGAAGCAGCTGAAGCCTGGAGGTGACAGCGAGGTGGCGACAGCAAGGTAATCCTCCAATCAATGGCCCTTGTATGCTTACATAATTAAAAGCGTTGTTTAAAACAGTAAAAAGCCGCTAGGAGGTTTTAAACACGCTTTTTGTAGAAAAAGCGGTTTTATTCGTGCCCTACTTGTGAAAGTTCCGCAATTTCCGATTGGAGAGAACACGCACCCCGAAGGGTCGTTCAAAGTAACGTTGGCGATCATTAGCTGGTAGTATCGATTGCTCGTCAAAACCTGCAACCTTCAGTGGAAGCAGCGACGTCCCTTCAAGGTACGGCTGTACGGCTCGGTTAAAAGTGACGTTAATGTTGACTTTGTTAAGATTCCGAACACAAGAGTATTCAGCAAATGCTTTGAGAGTTATAGTGAATCGCTGGTTTGCACTCGTCCAGTTGGAACTGTAGTCGTCAACATTCATGAAAAGCCCGCTTATAGGGGCAAGGTTGTCGTCAGATCGAGTGTGATAGAAGGATGTAGTGTATTCATAATAAGTAGAATCGGGAAAAGCTGAGATATTGAAGCCTTCTATCCAAATACCTGAGGCTATCGGCAGATCAACTAGAGCACTGTGAATGTTTGGAAAGTACCCCCAACAATCCGGACTCTTACAGACTACTCTGGCAATGCCCTCTTCTTTTACATCTCGCTAGTATAGGTCGACCAATTCACGTCTACTTGAACAGCTGGCGCAGTCGCTAAAAGCGAACCTTCATGATCCAGGGCTTGACTGACTTCACTTGACAAAGACTTAGACGTGAGGTTGCTGAATATGAGTGAACCTGCAGTGCCAGATGGCGATGGGAACTGCATCTGTGAAGTCAATGTTCATACGGCTAATTTGATCGCCATCTCATCTAGGCTCTCGCTTATTGTATAGGTCATGAGTATCCTGTCGAAATATGTCATGAAGGACTGATCGATCCCGATGATGACTGTAAAGAATGCTGGCCTAACGAATGAGAATATAACCCTGCAGCCACGACCTTGATCGCTGAATAAACGATTACGGTCATCGAAGCTGTAAAGAAGGTCCAATGAATATTATGCCAATATGCATACGAGAACATAGCGAATGCTGAATGATCGGCCGCGTTGAAGAGCAAAGACTTTTGACCACTAACAGATCCTCTACTAAGCGCCATATACGAGCTTAGGGCCTAGGTGCAGCTACTCGCGCCTTCAATAGCATATCACAACAAGACTATGGTTGCGCTTGGGGTATAAGTCCATGCAAGGTGTTTGTATGTGGTTTGCGCACCGAAGCCTGATCAATTACTGGATTCTCTTAGAAGGACTTCAAGTGCGACCACAGTTCCAGTAATCGCGACCAGAAGACAGATTCGGGATGTGATATTAAGCATCAGAGGCTTGTAACATCCATTTGGTGTGACAATATCATTCTGGAGGGTTCGAGCTTATTTGAAGCTTAATAGTGCTCTTGCTATTCACAAAGGCTTTAGACATTCATCAGCATTGAGTCTGACCTTCAAGTCTTCGAGCCTCTCTTTGCACCTCTTGTCATTGAAATGACCTTTATTTCTGATTTGTGTTTGAAACCCTTCACTAAAGGCTACAATGATAGATGAAGCTCCTAGTGTGGCAGGATCTTCATACAGGCAAGACTTTGGCCTCAAGACAGTAGCACGGAAGATGACTGTGATGCCTAAAAAGTCAAGCGTGGTCTGTATGAAGAGTAAAGAGCTTCGTGCTTACAATCTGGGTTGAGGTAGCTTGAACGGGGCTTGAGGCTGTAAAAGTGATGGTAAGATGAACCGCGATGATTTGCGTATTAGTTAAAGGAGTAGCAGTCATAGTAATAGTGTGAGCAGTTGAGACCGAGTTTTTAGTGAAGACTAGACCTATGACTGCGTCACAGATGACCGTAAGTAGATATGAAGCCGGTGCTGGTTATCTACGCTTCGCATATCTCGGGATTGAGTCTCTTAGTGCTGTACGTTTACTCGTTCCAGCGTCAGCTCGATAGGCGTAAAGCGGAGGAATGCCGCGAGAGTGGTTTTGGATATCCGAGTACTCCTTTTAGTAATAGTGATGGTGATGCTGAAGATCTCTATAGAGGTTACGGAAATGGCGGAGATGCTTGTCGAGGTAGATGTGGAAGTCGTCGGGGTAATCGTGTTCGCAACGGTCGTCTTCACTGTAGTATTTGTTGTAAATAACGTAACCGTTATCGTGTTGGGTAGTTAAATGGTCTTAGACGGGGTAGCCGTGTTCCGGATAGTCTGAGTTGCCGTGATTGTCATGGTCTGAGTTCTAGTCTTTAAAGATATAGTAGAAGTTCTCCCAAGCAAAGTAGTACAAAGTCCATAGGTGATATAGGAGTAACCGCACTAGACCAGGAGAAGAAAGAACACCAACGCGACGAAATCTTCAAGAAGCTTCATGATGCTTTCAGGTCGTATAGAAGCCAAAGGTAAAGAATGGAACACAAACGATTGAGCTTACACCGAGAGAAGGAGGAGCGAGCGTAGGTTCTGGACACCTTCTTATACCGTATATTCAACCTTTCATGTCTTCTCTGGCTAAAATTCCCGCCCGATCCTCAAGGGGGAGTACGGTTGATCGGTCGACTTGATCCATACGTACTAGACCAAACCGAGGAAAATATCAGCGACGGCTCTTCCCCGCAAGGTCCAAACCAATTCCAGATCGTGCCGACGATCCCCAGAATGTGGTTTGTTGCGAGAATTCTCACTCCCGATTTGCCCTGCTAACTTGAGGTGTGCCAGCTATACCAGCAAATCTATAATCTCACGTCAGTCCAGCTTTAGACGTCCAAATCTCGTCCCCATATGGTACAGCATAACTTCAGAGAGCAACCCTTGGAGCCTAAGAGATATGTGCTGAGCCACGTATCAACTTTTGTTGCTCGATCTTCATTCCCTATTTTGCGACCTTCTTCATGAAATATTGACTTATGGAAAGGCTTGAAATTGCTCCAATACACCATGTACCATTTCGGAGGATATCTGCTTGCATGTCTCTAAATTTGCAGGCCCATCGTGACCAGCGAGCGCAAGTCCCATGCGCATGTATTTGTTACGTGGTGATCTTCTCTGGATCTCAAAATCTTTCCGTCCGATCCATTAGCGTACAGGAGCCCTAGAATTGTTGAACAGGACTGCCCAGGGGAGATAAATCGAGACAAGAAAGGGCCTGAGCGCAAAGATATCGAACAAGTAGCCAATGGCACGCTCGATATATGATTTGCGTGTTGGGTAACCCATTTTTTGGGTTACGCTATGGAGAAATGGGTTCAAAGAGGTCGATGACAGGAAGAATCTTCCGATCCACATAGAGGCATGACAATGGCCCAGCCAGAGGAGAAGTGCATCAGTGAGGGGAGAAAGGAATTCTAAGTAAAATACTAACCAAGGGAGCGCAGGATAGTCAGCGGTCCCATGTCCGTGGCATCGTCAAGCCAACTGATCTCTAGGATGACACGGATGTCAGATCATTGCGGGGAGATATAACCGCTGAATTGGACAATCATTCTTCCATCATCAGAATACAGACGTAGCACATGCGCGAAAGACTCTTCTACATATCATCTGGCACGTTGTATGCTATATTTCCTGCTGTTTGGTGTTCAAGGTTCTTTCTCGCGTAGAATAGGCGGCTTGGCAACTGTGACGTCATGCGCAAACCCCTCAGTTCTTCCATTTGTGTCACTCAGGCTCAACATTAAGTCTCTACATTGACGCAGCTTGTTCTTGTCGCAGGGAGATGTTCATCGAAGGCCAGCATGACACTCTCAACCCCCAACGTCTCCAACTGGAAGCAGCTGGTAGCCTCCCTCCAGACCGATCCGCCAATTCGCCTTGCCTACATCGACTGCCCTCCTCCGTACCCTCCAGATCAAGAAGGCATAATCCTCCTTCTCCACGGCTTTCCTCAGACATCCTACCAATTTCGTCATGTCATAACACCCTTAGCGGCTGCTGGCTACCGTATCATAGCTCCCGACTACCGTGGAGCTGGTGCCTCTTCCAAGCCTGCCTCAGGCTTCACCAAGTCGGGCATGGCCGAAGATATCCTAATGTTGCTTGACTACCTTGAAATCGATGACCCAATACACCTGGTCGGCCATGATATCGGCGGCATGATTGCTTACGCTTTCGCCTCACGCTATCATTCCCGTGTCATGAGTGTTGTGTGGGGCGAGTGTCCACTCCCTGGAACAGTCGTGTATCACACAAACAAGACAACACGTGCAGTACAACAGTTCCATTTCATCTTCCACAGCGTACTAGATTTGCCAGAAGCCTTAATAGCAGGCCGAGAGCGCATCTACCTTGAACATTTCTTTTCTAAGCTTATTTACAATGCGGCAGCTATCTCATCCGCGGACCTGGATCATTATGCCGAGATGTACTCGCAGCCTGGAGCTATGAGGTGTGCATTGGAGGTTTATAGGGCCTTTGAGGTTGATGCCCAAGAGAACCGTCACTGGATAGACACAAATGGGAAAAGCAAGGTTCCGGCCATGGCACTCAGTGGGGATAAAAGCGCGCATAAAGACGAAGCCTTGGAAATGTTCAGTGAGGTTCATGAGCAGGGAATTTTTGAAGTGGCTGTGGTGGAAGAAGCTGGTCATTACATTGCAGAAGAAAACCCCGAGGGATTTACAAGTGAGGTGCTGCGGTTCGTGAGGAACCACTCATCCCTCTCAGCAGCTGAGGGAGAATGAGCTTATCGATGGCCATTTGTGCAGTAGCCACTTACAATCCGAGGGTTTCGGCCGTTCTTCAACGAATGCCCTGCCAGAGAACAGACTTGACCTTATCGGACTACTAATATTTTTACTTTAAACAAGGGGGTTCCTGACGGATCGTTTGACAATGCAGCGGTTTACAATATTGCACAAATGACTATCATGCCCTTGTTCAAGAGCTAGAAGGTTCGAATACCTCGTAACCTCCGTAGAGAGTCTCAACCTAATTATCATCATTTAGGATTTTAGAGAGCGGCTTAAGCTCACCTTTGTCGTTGCAAAGACTTTTGAAACCTACTAATAGACGAGTCCCGTCTGTAAGATAAAGCAGCTGACAAACGATACGAGGGTTCAACGAGGAAGAGCTGAAAGCATTGCCCCCGTCAAGATGATTAGTGGTATGTCCAGCGACTCAGGACTCGTCAAGTGAAGTCCTCAACATACCACGTCGTACTTCAGACAAGGTTCAACCACATACACAGCTACTTTCCCGTATCAGCAAGCCTCTTAAACCCCCAACCCACTCGCCAGGGGAGTCTTCCCCAGAGGAAGAATGGAGGCTTTCTATGGCATCTACAAAGAGATTGAATAAAATGGTACTCGACCCTCTACCTCTACCTGGGTAGAGGTTAGTCTTTCTTGATGAGGCGTACTACGAAGACTTAAAACCCGCAAAAATGGTAGTTGAGGATAAATCCTTTCGGCAGCAAGCTTGGAGGGAATCAAGGAGTAAAGAGAAGAGGATGAAGATGGCAGACGTGGAACTTCTAGACGGAAAGTGGGTAGGTGGAAATACGACTTTGGTGTAGATTGTTGAACTGGGGTGACGGGATTGAATGTGTGGTTTTGGGCTTGCTGGGAGAATATGAAGGTAGGTGACTGGATGAATAGATGGGTTTGTGGATGGATGAGAGAACAGACAACCGTTGTTCTTTAAGGATATCCATCTTGGTTAATCCAGAGTACTCGCCAGATTGTACAGTATCAATACCAACTCGCCATACCCCAACTTCCAGCATCCAAACTTACCAATCCCATCCCCAGCAGCAAATCCCCCAAACCAGTCCAAGTATTTCCTTGCATAAAATCTAAAACCAGACATCCACTGCCATAGCCACGAAACCGAAAAGCCGTAGTGCCTCCATCGGGGGTCGAAAATGGCAAAGGCTATATCCAGCGAGAGTGAAAATGATAAACTTTTAGAGAGTGAGCAGGAGATATTGCTGACGTCGCTAACAGAGAAGGAAGGAAGGTGTGAGCATAATATAACGGACTGGTGGAACGGGACGGGTGGTATGGACGTCGATACTCAGGGTGGTGAAATGGGGAAATGGTGAGAGGTGTTGGTAGAAACGTGCTTGGATTAAGGGTAGGGCTTGCCGTTGTATTATGAGCTTGTGTGAATTGAAGGGGGGAAGGGGTTGCTGTTGGGGAATGTGAGAGTAGTTGTCGAGTACTCTGAATACGTAGAGCCATCGCAACGTGTGCGAGTTTACTGGCAAGGAAGCAATAGACAGGCGAGAGATGAATTCTACTAAATACGAGGCTGGGATGTAAGGGTTAGTTGGGAACAAATCTCCGTCCGCTGGATTGGATAAAAGTGGTTGGCGCCTATGTTGTTCTTGCTATGAAGGGAGATTAGAAAGTGTGAAGTTCGGTCGTGGTTACTATTCTGTGGAGTATGGAGAGTGAGGATGAGTGGTTATTGAGGGGTACCTTGGTAAAATGGAGAAAGCGCTGGGTACCTATCCAAGAAATACAGTCGCAAGGCTTATAAAGCTATGACTTGGGACTCGAGATCCGAATGTGAAAGATAATTTCTACAAGCACGGCGGCACGGCATTGTATATGCTGGGGATGGGTGAGACATTGGTTGAACTCATACAGTGAGCGTCTTGACCGAATTACATTTGGTTTACACATAAATTATTATATCCCATCAATTTCATACAATTGCCTAAAAAGCCAAGCAGTTCTCGTAAAACACCAGCTCATACGGCTTCTCTAGTGTTTCCACCAAATCTAGCTTAGGAGTACTCCCGGGCCCGTGCACGTTCCGGTCCCGTGCACACCCTAAACCCGATTAGTAACCAATACTATTTTTATTATTATTCAACCACCATTCATAGAATCAAATTGCAATTAATATAGAG
>JAABUU010001473.1_pt1 | contig 39566 bp, 42 predicted proteins | sample 5559301 | NCBI WGS metagenome assembly JAABUU01 (sample SAMN10711884, study PRJNA513360) | rock metagenome | isolation source: Antarctica rocks | place: Antarctica: Victoria Land, Richard Nunatak white | reverse complement strand
GTTAACAGTAACTAAGGAACGACTTACATATACGCGCTAAACCCGTTTGGCGGCTAGACTAGGCTTCCACTCAATCCCCACCTCATCTCAGCTTGCATTGAACCTCATCCCTTGCACACCGCATGGTAGTCATCCTTCATCCTGTTCTGACAAACTAAGGTAGCCGGTCATATCTTCATACTGTTTGGAGCTCGTTACAGCTCCATCACTTCCCTTTTCACCAGACTCCTACCTGGCGAGCTTCGAGGTCCAACGCCTCATCCCAAGCACTGTCGTCATCATCGTCAGTGCTCACGATGGCGTCCATGCCACCCGTCAACCCTGACACCTTGATCACTGTCAAGGTGGCTATCAACGGAAGCAACAGAAGATTCAAGCTTGCTCTGAGAGATTTGGGAGCTAATGTTCTTCCTGATAAGGTATGTGCTATGTACTTTGTGCAGCCTCGCGAGACAGTTACATGATGTAGAGGGCAACATCGTACGATCTTGCTATCTATTCCATCTACTCTCAAACTCTTATTGTTGTAATACTAACACTGCTACTAATCAGCTTCGGTTTCTCCTCGCTATCCCTCCCAACCAAACTGTCATCTTCGAGCGATTCTCCGATAGTGCTGGAGCATACAACACTCTCGACAGCAACAACCCGTCGGTCTATAAGCAGCTCTACCGTGCAGCTAAAGCAAAACTGAAGCTTCGGATCAAAGCTACCCTTGTTGATGACCATGCCGCAGTCGACCCTACCACTACCGGGGCGGCACAAGAGACCTCTACAGCAGCCGATTGCTTGAACCCCCAACGCTATGATCCTGCTGCCGATGCTGACCGAATCATAATTGCCAGTCAGCCTGCTGAGCGTACTGAGCAAACGAACCAGGAAGTTACCTCGAATGGTGCTATTCCCACGGTTCAAGCCACGGAGAGTCTGCAGCGCCAAGCTTATGATCTATATCTGAACAGCGTCATGCAGAGTTCGAGCATTCGAGCGGGACTCGAAAAACATCTCGGTATTGAGCCTCGTGCATCAGTTGCTGCCCAAGTCAAGTCAGATGAACCAGCACCAATAAAGAAGGAGTATGACGAGGTAGCACCCGGTTCGAGCGCGTCTTCAGCTCGTGAGAGCCTCCGTGAGCGCTTCTTCGCGGATATTGCCGGTATCTCTGCTCATCTACCAATGCACATGCGCAACGTGGATCAATCTCTCAACATCCATGGCTCGTATTCGGTGTTTTGCAACGAGTGCGATCACGCTATTCCCGGTGCCCACTACCATTGCAGTATCTGTGACGATGGAGATTTCGATCTTTGCCAGTCCTGTGTCGACTCTGGCGTTCTTTGCGGTGGCGAAGGCCACTGGCTGATCAAGAGAATTGTCAAGGACGGCAAGGTGATTAACAGCACCACGGAGACCATCGCGCCAAAAGCCACAAAGGTGGAGGACGAGAAAAAGAGCTCGAGCTCCCCAAGTTCCGAAGTCAAGGTTGACGAGGGCCTAGATGTGGAGACCCGCACATGCAACTCTTGTGTTGGTGGTGAGTGAACCGATAGATCTCGCACCACTTATGGGCATGACTAATTCAAGCCTTGTAGTTTTTGCAGAGTCAAAATTCGTCACTTGCACTGTGTGCGATGACTATGACCTTTGTCTTCCTTGTTTGGTTGACATGAAGCACGGCCATCACCCAAGTCATGAGTTTACGGCGGCAACTGGCGATGTATCACTTGGCGCAGCTGCCATCCGCATGTGTGCCCCAGGCCGCAACTTGCTACACTCTGCAGTCTGTGATGGATGTGACAAGGTGTGTAAACCATCACTGACGACTAGGAGCTTACATACTAGTGCTGACCAGTCGCAGTCTATCTATGGTGTTCGCCATAAATGCATGAACTGTCCGGATTGGGACTTCTGCTCAACTTGCGTCAAGAGTGCACGCCAGATTCACCCAGGACATCGCTTTGTCCCAATCTATGAGATCGTCGCTCCACCTCCGAGCCATAGCCAGAAACATCATGGCATTTACTGTGACGGTTTGCTCTGCAAGGGCAAGGCCATTCGGACTTACATCATTGGAGATCGTTACAAATGCGCCGTATGTCATGATACCGACTTCTGTGCGAATTGTGAAGCGGTCCCCACGAATCGCCACAATCGCACCCATCCCCTCATCAAATTCAAAACTCCGGTCAAGAATGTATCCGTCACGACTCTGGGCGAGAAAAACGGCGATGGCAGTTTGATGACCATGGGAGATGTGCCGGCTTCAAAGAGTTCCAAGTCTACGGAAACAACACCTGCAGCGCCATCAGCAAACGCAGCAACACAAGTCCAGACAGTCGCTGAAGTTAAGCCAAGCGAGCCGGTTGCTCGGGAAGCTAATGCAAGAGACGTTGTTGCAGAAAGTGACCCTACTCCTGAGCTTCATGCTTACTTCATTCGCGATGCTGTAGCGGATGGGTCAAAGCTTCGCCCCGGATCCTCGTTCGAGCAGGTCTGGACGCTTCGAAACCCGGGACCGCATGCCTGGCCTGCTGGATGCAGCGTTCGTTTCGTTGGTGGAGACAATATGCTCAACGTTGACCTCAATCGTGCAGCCAGCGTTAGTGACATTGCCGATGCTACGGAGAGTAATGTTGTAGGTCGTATCGTCGCGGTTGGCGAGGAAGTTGACTTCACTGTCAAGATGAAGACACCTCAGCGCGAAGGCAAATCAATCTCTTACTGGCGCCTCAAGACAGCCGATGGCAGACCTTTCGGTCACAAGCTTTGGTGCGATATAGACGTCTGCACACTTGAGGCTACTTCAGTGGTAGATGATCTGCAAGGGAAGGATGCCAAAAGCCCTGTTGAGGATACTGAAGTGGAGGCGGCGAAGTCCGAGCGCAGTGCTATGATCTTCCCCAAACTCGACAAGGAGTCCCCAGTCTCAAGTACGCACGACATCGGTCAGGCCAGCACCGAGCACACGACCGCCGAAGAGCGCGACTGGCTTGAGGAGGTCGAGCGCCTCGAACTTGGGGATGGAGAGACTGACGACGACGGCTTCTTGACCGACGAAGAGTATGACATCCTGGACGCTAGCGATGAAGAGTTTCTCTCCTCGGAGGCACAGAAGGCCAGTAAGAAGTGAGTGCTGAGATTGGGAAGGAAGGAGCTTACAAAGGCGGGCAGGGAGGAGGAGCTCATAGGCGCTGATTGGGGAGCGGAGTATCGAATCGAGCGATGGACGGCACTCGACATTCTGGCTTAAAATGAAATCACTGGCTTTATTGTGTGGTGGTGGAGGGGAAGGAAGGGAACAATCTAAATCAAACCTCACTCATTACCTTTGCTCTTTGCCTATTCTCTCCGGATACTATAGTTTGCTTTGGATGCGGGTTTGCTTGGTTGCTTGCTTTGTATCAATCACGAGAGAAACGAAATACTATGTCCCTTGGGATCCATACCTTGAGGCCAAGTGCTTGAAGGGCGAGTAGGGCGCCGCTGGGATGGATGGAAATCAGTGGTAGGGTTGCTTTAGGAAAGTGCCTTGGTGAGGTAGGTGATTGTGATTCGATTTGATGTGCTGGCTCAATATATACCATTCAGCCCTCGAGTCCGCACAACTTTGGTCACTCAACAAGATGGAGCAGGCATGCAGGTGGTTACGACCTGGTGGATCCTTATCTCAAACTACCAACGAAGGGTGGATGCACCCAACCCGGGGGCCTTGATGCCGACAAGATGGTGTAACAGTGAAGCAGGCACATCAGACATTTTCAGTCATGCTTGGTCCCGGACAAGGCCCATACAACTTTTTGCTTTTCTTTCCGCTTTCCCACTTTTCCACACATGACTTGCAGTAAAGATAAGAGCTCTTCTCTGAGGCGACCTCTTGCTTCACTCGTATTCTGGATAGCCAAGGTACAAAGTATGTACTTCCTTACTGGTCAACAAGGAAGCGCCAGGGACTACCTAGACCACAATGTCAATAACGGCAGGCAAGCAAGCAAGCAAACGGCCTACAGTAACGAATGGTACAGAGCTACCCTGCATTGACAGGTAAGATACCCTTTCCCAGTCAGTCTTCGGGCCATGTACCTTATCGACGCCGCTGCCTTTTTAGTTCAGCCAGGTTCTTTGTTACAGCCTGCCAGCTGCCGGACCGGTCAATTGGCTCCCAGGCATTCCAACGTTGCTTTGATGCCTGCTAAGAAGTGGCACCTTAAAGCGCAAAAGGCTAATAGGTTGTTGTGGCAGTTGTTAGCTGAATTGATCGTCAATCGGCGAGGGGGTTGCCTCCAACGACAAACCTGCTTCTGGCCCTGCGGTACCTTCTTATCGACGTATATCGACGCATGGCGGCGCTCACCATGAGATACTGGTCGAATAGGAAGAGGTGTTTTGATCGTGCCCAAAACGCCAACTTCAACCGTGGTCGTCCTGACACGCCTTCTGACCCGCTCTTTCCCAATTGCCGGGCCGTGGATCATCCGCAGCCATGGCGGCTAGCCCAAGTTAAGGAGCCAGGATCCTGAATGGAAGGAGGCAGGACGCCGTGCCTTAGCTTGGGGAAGCTGCCATGGCGTGGCACCGTCTCATGGGGTATAAATAATCTTCGACGGACCTCGACTCTCTTCTCTTCTGATCAACACTCTTTCAATCAACCCGCTTTATCACATAACCTAGAATTATCTATATTATACGACCAACCTACCGTTATCAAAACATGGCCTCTAGTCTCCAGAAGATCAGAATCGTACCCAACCCTCACTACAAGAAATCCGGACCCAAATCATACGTCTGGCTTCTGCAGAAGTACGGATTTCAACCTACCAAGGAGGGACCCTACTTCGTCGGGAAGAAGATCCACCAGCAAGGCAGACATGGAGTTCACGCGCTCTACGGTGGCAGGGCCCACATGCAGATGGTTCTTGAGAAGAAGACCGCTACTGGCACCACTGGAGAAGTCACCGCAGAAGATGTACAGAACGACTCCCTCTATATTTGCCCCGTGAGCATCGGTACGCCTGCACAGACACTCAAACTAGACTTTGACACCGGCTCTGCTGATCTCTGGGTATGTTGTAACTTTCTGCCCTCCTCGCGTGTTCAAGCTCATATTACCTCAAGGTTTGGTCCACCGAGCTACCTGCGTCTGTCAAAGATGCCGGCGCCTCCACACACCACATCTTCGACCCATCCAAGTCGAGCACCTTCCAGAACTCGGCCGGGTCATCTTGGAAGATCTCCTACGGCGACCAGTCCTCGGCCTCCGGCAGCGTTGGAACCGATAACGTCACCGTGGGTGGCTTGACCATCAAGAACCAATCCGTCGAACTGGCCAAGAATCTGTCCCCCCAATTTCAGCAAGGCACCGGCGACGGACTGCTAGGTCTCGCATTCGGCTCGATCAACACGGTGACACCACAGCCAGTCAAGACTCCGGTCGAGAACATGATCGCCCAATCCGACATCCCGCAAACCATGGAGCTCTTCACCGCCAAGCTCGGCTCGTGGCGCGACGCCAACGAACCGGACAAGGGCGAATCCTTCTACACCTTCGGCTACATCGACCAGGCCACCGTCACCGCCTCCGGCCAAGATCCCTACTACACCCCGGTCGACAACTCGCAGGGCTTCTGGTCCTTTGACTCCCAGTCTGCCACCGTCAACGGCACCCCCATCGACCGCTCCGGCAACACCGCCATCGCCGACACCGGCACCACCTTGGCTTTGGTGGATGATGCCACCTGCCAGGCTATCTACGACGCCATTCCCGGCGCTACGTACGATCAGGCCTCGCAGGGCTTCATCTTCCCGGACAGCACCACCGCCGACCAGCTCCCTGTCGTCACCTTCGCTGTCGGCGGGAGGCAGTTCGCTGTGCAGAAGGAGGATCTCGGCTTCGCTGTGGCCAAGCCGGGTTTCGTGTACGGAGGCATCCAGTCGCGCGGGAATATGACGTTTGATATTCTGGGGGATACCTTTTTGAAGGGCATCTATGCTGTAAGTTCTTTCCTATCTACGTCATCATCATCATACGGGTGGAGGGGAAACGAGCCTGGTGTTGGTTGGCGGCGGTGACGCTGACGGGTGTATGATGGAATAGATCTTCGACCAGGGCAATACTCGCTTCGGCGCCGTGCAGCGCAAGGAGCTCACGCAGAACTTGGCGCCGCCGCCGCAGTAGATGCGAGTCGAGGTACGAAGGGAGTGGGACGGTATGGGGAGGACGGATGGTTGGGTGGTGTCAGTGATCGTGCTTTGGTTGGGGAATATGGCAGCGATGAAATCCAGTTCTGGAGTGGGAAGGGTACACTGGCTGTAGGCTTTGAGACCTGAGATTCGGAATACCCTGATGCAAAGCAGCGTATACGTACGTAGATAGCTCGTACGATAGTACGAAAGAGACTGCAATGAAGACTTGACGGCCTTGAGGTTTACATGTCGCTCACCGCACAACGTTGTATACTTTGAGAACTTTCGGGTACGTAAGGTACGAAGTAGGGTCAGGCACGAAGTACATCGTTGCATTCGAATATCATACCTAAGTGCATATGACGTCATGACCCCACTGACTTTGCACTCACAACGTCCCTTCCTCTTTCTTCTTTTGGATACCTTAAGCATCATCCATCATAACAACTTCACAACGGAGGTATGTCTCACCTCTCAACCAAACATGTCGTTCCTTGTAGTAAAACTGACTCCACCGAAGAAGGGTTGCGCCGCTGCAGATATGTCACCAGCGTCCTACCTCGTCTTCCGAGCAAGCAATATCACCTCTAAAAAGAAAAGCACATTTCAGACAGATCAGCTCCGGAACGGCTAAAAAACTCCGCCTCGACCCAATCGCCCACAAAGATGACCTCACCATTACAATGTACCACGAACGTACCAAAGCTCTGATGCCAGAAGACCGTCAGCAGATCCACATCCACATCCCCTTCCAAGACGAGATAGAGCGCTGTCAGCACAAGATACAGGTATGTCATAAGATTGTGAATTTCTTTTCCTCAAACATGCTAATATCTACCTCAGGGACTGGAAAAACAACTTAAAACATTGCAAGAGGAGAGATTGAAAATGCTATGTGGAAATGCTCTCCTCGAGCTCGCGCGCCTGATTGCCAAAAGATATCGATCGGAGCTAGTGGATGACCCATCCACAAGACGACTACAACAATTCGCCGCCAATGTTACGGATGCGCAGCTCCAAAGTCTAGAAGTGCCACAAAAGTACTGGCGACAACTTCGAAATATTGAGAAGGTATGTAGACTCCCTCCTTTTCTTTTAAGTCTGCTAAGTAGACTCTAGTTTGTTGAGGCACGAAACCAACAAGCTCATGAGACAAGTGGAGCCTTCGCACGATTACTTCTTCAAGAGCAGTTTAGGGAATCACATGCATACCTTTTGTGGAAGGATATCTTCCCACTGGTTTATGGGACGACGTTGGAAGAGTCAGCTGCGGCCGAGAAGAATGAATTAGACAGTTTGATATATGGCTTGCATACTTAGGTACGTTCTGTATGATATCTTTGGGGAAGCAACCACCTCATATGTCCAGATGATTCAGTCTACCACTCGTTTTGGCTAAATGTGCGGGGAGCAAAGTCTGATTATTGAACACCATGAGGTTACACAGGCCTGTTGGATACACAGATGGTTGATCGCAGCTTTTAGATGATTGCAGAGGCGTCAGTCATCGTCTTGCTCCTCTACAGTCAGCTTCTTCGCACCGAGAGCATCAACCTGAGCCCTATCCTGACCACGCTGCTGATACTGTGGCTGAGACGGCTGCTGATATTGCATGGGAGGATGCACTGGGTGGCCTGATGCTTGAGTGGGAGGTGGTGGATGTTGACTTTGAGCTTGCTCCTGTGCCATTGCCTCTTGGATCCTCTTTTTCTTGCGCCTCACAAGGTCTCCGCGAATGCCTCGCAGATGCTTCACGGCCAACTCGATCAAGGGTTTCGGCTCCGTGCTGTTCTTTAGGGTCTGGAGCATGGTGTGGACCTGCATCTCCGATTTGAGATGTGGACACTGCCGCTGGTGGCCGTAGTGCGCGAGTCCGCACAGCCCACAATACTCGACTCCAGCGACTTTCAACGGGCAATATCCGACTGCGTGGTAGCCGTCGCAGGCTACGCATTTTCTTCGCCCTCCATTCGAGCGGGTTGATCCCATCTTTGCTGCACCGCTGGGGTGGGGCGCTGGATTTGGATAAGGTGCAGGACGCGAAATGACAGAAGCTCGTGCGAATTGTCGAGCTATGATGTTCAGGCTGGTTAGCAGTCATACATCAATGCAAAAATGTTTGTAGACAGATTAAAGTCTACAGCTGTCAGTCTTACCTTCCGTATCCTTCTCGGGCGAGCCCTGCGATGCTGCGATACCCCGGGCCCGACGCTTCACGGGGCTCCGCAATTCCTCGACATTGACAGCGCCAGCATCTGCAGGGTCTTCCTCTGCCGTGTCATCCGCCTCGCTCTCGGCAATCCGCGCTTGAAAGTCCGTATCGCTGTCGGAATGTTGCGGCATATTCGCAGGCGATCCAGGATCTTGTTCAATGATCCGGTCCGCCTGCTTGCTGTAGTCAACCGCCTGTAAATTCGTCAGCATGTCTGGGACCTTACAATACCTGGAACGAGGAGCCACTTACCTGACGCTTACGCTTTCCTCTCCCGAAAATCTCCTGTCTTGCCGCTGCTTCGTGTGCTGCTGCTCGCTCGCGTTCTCTGAGGAGGCTTTCCCACATGGAAGGGTCGGGCGGCCTCCGATCTGAGTCGGAATCAACGAGGCCTTCTTCCAAACTCCCCTTATCGTTAGCCCACACCCGCGCAAAGCTAAACTGTGATTCAGCCGAGTTGTCATTGCCAGTTTTAGTATTCTCCGCTTGAGTCCGATCTAGTAGCTTGTCCACCGAAGCAAAGTCGTAATGAATATCGCCTTTATTGTCATCCTTGAATAGTGCCTCTGTTCCGTGTAGTAAGATCGACTCGAGATCTATACCAGCTTCATCATCGGCGTCCATTTGCTCAATCAGGACATGGTCTAGAGCCATTTTCTTCTTTCCAATTTGCATGATTTTCTCTTCAGCACTATCGCGCGTCATGAGTTGGAAGACTAAAACCTTCTTCTTTTGACCAATACGGTGAGCGCGAGAGAGTGCCTGTATATCTTGATGAGGGTTGAAGTCAGGGTCCATGATGATCACCGTATCCGCCGTGGCAAGATTGATCCCAACCCCACCAGCACGTGTGGAGAGCAGAAAGGCGAACAGAGGGGAGTCCGGCGCGTTAAACCTATCAATGCGCTTCTGTTTCTGCAAGCTGCTGACACTTCCATCAAGACGTTCGTACAGCAGACCCAATCCGTCCAGGAAGTCCTCCACTATGTCCAGCATGTCCAAGAACTGGCTAAAGATCAAGACACGGTGACCCCGTTCCTGTAGCTTCGGCAACATGATGTCCAGAAGTTGCAGCTTCGACGACGCTTCGACTAGATTCCGATGAGAGACCGTTGCGTTATTGCTACGTTCTTCAATGGCTCTGCTGTAAACGAACGGATGACACAAGCACTTTCTCAACTGCATCAAGAGGTTGTTAAGACTGGACCGCTCAGTCTGTCTCAACCTCTTCCGATCAAAAATCGACTGTATGAGCTCGGGATTTTTAGCTAGGATGGATTTGTACAGCTTCTTCTGCACGATACTCATCGTCACGGGCACGATAATCTGAGCCATCGGCGGTAAGAACGTCAACACTTGAGCTTTTGTCCGCCGAAGAAAGAATGGTCGGACGAGCTCATGCAGTTGTGGCACATTTTCTTTGGTCAAAGTTTCGTACTCCACTTCAAGGGCTGAAGCATTAATGTTGGGATCCAGAAACTGTAGGAGGTTGAAGAGCTCTCGCGCGTTATTCTGCAGCGGCGTACCTACATTTGTCAGTGAACGACAGACAAGTACTGATATTGACTAATATTACCTGTCAGCAGAACTTTGAAAGGTGCCTTCAGCACGCTCAACGCCCCATATAGAAGGTTATTGTCGTTTTTGAGACGCTGACCTTCGTCGACGATCAACCCAGCCCATGAAACACTCCGAAAGAAGCGCTTGCACTCATCCGCCTGGGCGGCGTCGTACGACGTCACAACAACATGGCACTTAAGGTCCTTGCTGCCAGCTGGGAAGAGCTCATGTTTGTGAGCCAGGTTTCGAGCCGTCGCCGAGCCGAAGTACGTGACGACTGTTAGGGAGGGTGCCCATTGCTTGATCTCACGCCGCCAATTCGCGCACGTCGAGTTTGGGACCACGATGAGGAAAGGGAAGCACTTGTGATCCTGGACTAGGGTGGCCAACAATCCTATGACTTGGATTGTTTTACCAAGCCCCATTTCGTCGGCCAAGATGGCGTTGTGACATTTGTACCATTGGTAGTACAACCAATTGAGCCCCTCCACCTGGTATCCCATCATCTCTCCACCCGTCAAATTTGAGGGTTGTGTTTGCTTCATAAGGTTACTCTCAAAGTTACCGGATCGCACCCTTTTGAGATGTCGATTCAAATTGTGCTGATTTGGGACCTGTATGTACTTGGCTCGAACCCAATCGTTGTAGGCCGATGCAAAGTCTGTCCAACGCTCCCCATCCTCTGGCACCGGAGCATCCTCCCAAACAACATCCTCGTATCCGAGTCCTTTGAACTTTACAAGGGCCTGTTTCACCTCCTTGATCCTAGCCAAGTCAATGTCCTCCGTATGTACTTGAACAATGTTTGTGTATTGGACATCGAGCACAATATCCACTCTCAAGTAATCTTCCGGAATCACATCTTCAGCCCGCATCTTGGGCAGATTGTTTCCGTTATTGCGTCTTTCAAAAGCCTTTCGCATAGCAGCAGCGGTGACGCCCCAAACCCACGCTCCTGGCATCCAGGTGGTCTTGAAATATGAAAGGCCTTTCCACTTGACGAGGTATTCCTTTCCATCTTCTTTCATCATATCTGTAGAAAATCCCGGAGTATAATTGTCCTCGTCCACAGGACGCCATGCCACCAACGAGTCAATAATCCCAGGCGCATCGGCGCACTCCTTACATGCCCAATCCTGGCAGTATTCAGTCAGTCGTTGATCAGCATCACTTCCCGTATCAATTATCATGGCATCGCTTCCTCGCGGCGGCAGATGAGGTATATGGAATGCCCGCCAACACTGAGTACACCGGAACAGGACATTATCAACGTTGTTCCGCAGGGATGAAGCAACCTGGGTGATCGGGTCTTCGCCGTCGTTCGCCTCTCGATCTTTCTGTTCTTGTTTGGATGACTTCTTCTCCCTAAAAGGACGGCATGCCGGTCCGACCTCGATGCACTTTTGACACATGGCCTGATTAGGAGCCATCGGATCCTTCTCACCTGCTGTGCCAACGCAGCGTCGGCATTGAAGCACAAAGTCTTCTTCGTCGACTTTAGTCACTAGATGCGAACGGCCATTACGTGGACCGAGGCATGCCTTATGATAGGACAACGTGCAGCCTTGGCAAAACACCAAAGCTCCCTTCTCAGTGTCACGGCCGAAGACGTTGCAGGTTTCGCATGTCTGACAATGTCGGAGTCGGAAGGCATCGTTTCTGGGGAGCTCTTTGAAGACTTCTCTTGCACCAACAGCTCTCGGCGCATGGCTGGTCTGATCGTTCTCCGATAAGTCATCTTCCCCACGTTCCCTCATACTTGTCACAGCTCTGGAAACCCTGACGGACCGCCTATTTTGATTCGCTGGGGGGCTTTCGTTGCGCTTGAGACCTCTGGAGAGAATTCGAGATTTTCGAGGCTTTGCTGCTCGTAGCGAGTGACCTCTCTTACGTTTCCCTACTGTTTCCGCGTCCGAGGACCCACTCAAGGCGCTATCATCGCTCGATTCTTCATCGTAGTTCACTAAACCGCGCCCGATTATGGATTTTCGGCTCCGAGATGTGGCTGATCGAGAAAAGCGCATTGCGTGAGGTTGGTCTCTCCTGACACCCTTGGTTCCAGAGTGAGACCCAGATCTGCTGCTCGTCTCCTCTGAGCTCGTTCGTGGCGATTGCGGAGAATATGATGGTACCTTATTTCTTCCGGACCGCCTGCCCCGTGTGGTAGCTTGCGGTGCACTCAGCAGACCTTTGCTTCTGGTCTTCCGAATTCCTGCCGGATTTGACGAAGCAAGCTCGTCATCCTCGGAGAACAGGTCTATAGTGCTTGAGTCGAGAAAACCTGGCGGTCTACTCCGCTTGGCGGCGGCCTGTCTTACTGAGACCATACTGCTGAAAGCATCTGAACCTGACCGAGATGAATTTGACAGTTTCAAGACCTTATTATGGGCTGACAAGACTGAGGCGCCGTTCTTCAGATTGAGAAGGCGGTTGAGTGGTAACTAGCGATGCTTTGTTCTTAGTGAATGGTCTAAACAAATTGCCATCTGATCAGACTAAACGTCCAAAATGTGATTCGTTGATGAAGAAGACTGATGTGGAAATGGCTGTCATCTTGAACGAGAAGAATCCCTTATAGGGTTAAGGGGTGACGAACAAGTTCTATGTGCCCATCCTCAAACATCACTTCATACATCACTTCGTCCGATACCCGCAGTTCACGCAATAGTGAGCGAGGGGTGTACTCCTCGGTGAACACTCGGTATTCCCATTTCCGCTGGACTATAGGAACTTCCACCCTTATATCACTCCGAGTTGTGTGCACGTTGCCGGTGGAGAAAAGCGTCGTCTTTCGAGGAACTGGTTTGCCAACCTCGATATATTCTCCAACCTCATCTTCTCCGTCTTCTGAATCTCGAACGACCGAGTTCGATATTGACGACGCAGGATTGTGACGCCGGGCCTTATCTGTCTGTACCCGGGACTCATTAGACCCATCATCTCCTCCTTCGTCTTGTTCTTGGGTCTCGTGCACAGAAGCCGCTGGCGTTTCCGATACCGTACTTTTAGGGTGCAGCTTGTGATCATTGTCGCTTCCAGCATCTAAGCTCTTCCTGTCTGTAAGTACGCCAGTAAGTGCATCGATTGAGGCCATTTTCAACGGTGGACATAGAGACGCTGAGAAGCTAGAGATTCGTCAATGCTCTGCCGCAGTGCTGATAAAATGAAACGGCTAAGTCTGTGAAACATCCATAGCTCCCAATTGCTGAAGTTGCGCAATGCAGGGTCGCGTAGTCTCAGAAGTTGACGCGTCTTTGATCCAAATCCTGTATCGCGGAGCTCCTTACTAAAAGTGAAGGTTTGATGAACGCGATATGGTACCCTAGTAAAGTATCGATACGGTAATCTTACGCGGAAGCTGGCCGCTACTGTACTGCATAGGTAAGGTAAGGCTGCAAGGGTGAGCGCTAAAAATTATTTCCGGACGACTGTTGAAGTCAACCTTCTGGCCGGAACAGCTCTGCACTCTCAAGGTTATGCGTACCGTTTCTTGTATCATTGGCGGGAATTCTTCAGGGAAGATCTGGGCTCTAAGACAGCAGTGTCTTCATTACGAGCAACTCCTCAGACGCCTCTCTACCAATTCAGCAATAAATCGTGGAATTCGGCGAGGAAAGAGCAGCAGCTTCAGAGGAGAGGGCAGTTCCCAGATCGACAGTAATGGCTGGTCAGGAGGGGAGAAGGGCATTTCCAGGAGAGATGGCGGTTTTCAAAGTGACCGCAGTGATAGGCCGGAATGGAAGAGCAATAGCTTCAGAGGAAATGGACGTTCACAGATTGGCCATGGTGATGGGTCAAGAGCGAAGGGCGACATTTCCAGAAGAGATGGCCCATCATATGTTGTAGACCGTGGTGCCACCTTGAGGGGAGAGCGCATCGTTAGCAGAAGAGATGACCGTTTACAGAGTCACAGTGGTGATAGGTCGGGACGGGAAAGCAGTTTTTCTAGGAGAGATGGCCACTCACCGATCGGCCACAGTGGGAGGTGGGGAGGGGAGGATAGCATTTCGAAGAGAGGGGATAGAGGAGAAGGATACTCACGGAATGGGACTGGTAAGAAATCGACGAGCCAGCATCAAGAAGCGGGTAAGAGTCACAGGTGCATGGGCCGTGGTAGGGTGGCCAATCGAATTAGAAAGACACGAGCCTCCCCCGAAGACGATAATACCCTCGATAGGAAGCGCCCCACTTCCTGGTGGGATGACAAGAGTTCCTCGTTCCAATCGAGCAGGACGGGGAATGATATACATCCAACGCGCCACCACTTTATGGAGGCCTCGAAAGCCGGTCACCGTTCACATCAGTCTGTAGAAGTAAATGATAGCCTCCAAGACGAAGAACTAGCTGTCAGCAAAGCCAGCTTACGCAGTCGCAAACCCGCTTTGTCCATACCTTATACAACACCCGCTTCTGAATTCTTGTACGGGACATCTGTCGTTACCTCAGCTCTGAAGTCTAAGCGTCGGAAGTTGTACAAGCTTTATGTTCATGAAAGTAGCGGTCATTATGGAGGGCTGGCTTCCCAGGAAGCTACTGATCGACTTGCTATCGCCCGAAAGTTGGCTCTGACCGCTGGAGTTGAAGTCGTACCCGTCAATTCCGACTCCCTCCCCCTCATGGACAAAATGAGTGATGGCAGGCCCCACAATGTACGCCCTAAGCTGTTTCCGTCAAGGGAATCCCACTGACAGCATAGTTAGGGTTACATCCTGGAAGCCTCGCCATTGCCGAAGCTACCTATTACCAGCCTTCAGTCTATCAAGGTTCCGCAATCCAAATTCGAAGTCACGCTGGGCCATCAATCCTTTGAAGACGAAGCCATCAATGGGCTTGGTAACACCATTCAATCTTTAGGGGAGACTGAAAGATTTCCATTTGTACTTCTGCTCGATGGCATTGTGAGTTCCCTGCTTTCTGCACTCCAGTATTGGGCAATTTTACCTGTTATGGCATCCAGCTTATAGCAACTAGTTGGATCCGGGAAACCTGGGGGCTATCCTCCGTACTGCCTATTTCCTGGGTGTTGATGCTGTAACCATATCCACCCACCAGAGCGCACCCCTCACCCCTGTAGCGCTCAAAGCTTCCGCAGGCGCCTCCGAAAACATCACGCTATTTTCCGTTAGCAAAGTGGAGGAATTCCTTGAGGAGAGCGGCAAGAACGGATGGCAGATCTACGCGGCCGTTGCGCCACCTTCAGGGACTAATGCACGCAAGGGTCACTTTCTCTCCACATCAACCCTCAACGCTCCGCTTGATAAATCGCCAGTCGTGTTGATGGTCGGTGGAGAAGGCGAAGGTCTTCGTTACAGATTGCAGAAGCAAGCCCACCACTACATTGGCATTGGAGGAAGTAGGGCTGGACTGGGAGGTGTTGATAGCCTGAACGTCAGTGTTGCCTCTGCCTTGCTGACCGACGCTTTCCTACGGCCATACACCGTCGCTGGACGCACAACTACTGAAAGCTCCCAACCTCCGGAGGAACGAGTGTTCTAGTAGCCGACAAAGATTTGGTAAGACATTGCACTATATGGGTCTCTAGAGGACAATGTGTGCCTTATTAAGTCAATGCCAGCTTGCGTTCCTATCTTTCAGCAGAGATTCGCTTGAGATGACCGCTGTTGGTTTTACAATAGAGGAATTGGGTGAGCCCGGTTACAAGTCGGGGTTCATAACATCCTTCATTCTGTATTACTATGGATTACTTCCGCCTTTGTGCTACTTTGGCTCTACTCGGTCTCCAGTTTCCCCGTTCTATTTCCTGTTGACATTCTACGGATGGTCATTGTAATAAGGAGGAACTTGAGTAAAGTGTTTGTAGTTATGTTACAGCGTCGGATGGCTCCAATTTGTCAGCTCCGATTTTAAAATTTGGAGAATTAGAAGACCTCCTGGATATACATCTCTTTCATATCAGGGATCTCGGCTTTACTCTGCTTAGCCTGTGCAACAAGGAAGAAGGCTTCTGGTTGTCAGTTCCAACATTGAACTTCCAGAACTTGACCGATCCGCCATGCAGGTCCCAAGTGATGACACCTGTCAGCGGATATGCAATCACCCGAGCCGCAGATCTCACTTGACGGTTACAACATGCTTGAACGTTACGAGATAGCTTACACAGCTTGTGGTTTGCATACGTACGGAAGATTTGTTGAGGGTTATGGATTGTTTGTTGACAGGATTGGACATGGCCCTGCCACATCACCGTCCTAGCCTAGGCAACACCTGGCTTCACAGATAACACTTTTTTTATTTGTCTGTGTTACCCTCAAGTATTGATCGGACATTGAATGCAAAGTCGTGGGCATTCACCCCTGAAACGGTGAATTGCACAAACTGGTCACCTTCGGGTTCTTAAACCACCCTTCCACTGCAAGAAACCTTTCTTCTTTACCACCTCCTGTCAGCATCCGAGAGGATCTACTAGCAAAGCCTTTGCTTTCGTTCCTTATAAGTCGACTGAACTAAATAGCTTGAGTGCCGTACATGGTCTTGTCTACCTTTTAAGGTGCCTACCTCATCTCCTCTATCATGGTAATCCTCCAGCAACGTACTGACAAACACTCACTAGCCTCTGGATCAGCCGTTTGATACACCCGAACAAGCCGTACATCGTTCTTGGAGCCTGTGCACCAACTAAGCCATCTATGAGGTATCTTCTACTTGGTCAACCTACCTTAGAGCAAAACATCGGGGAAATATTACTTCTCTGACTTTTGCATTCTTACATCGTGTGCTTTTCAGCAACTGCAACTCCTCATCTCTTAGGATTGAGACCTCAGGTTCTGAGCTTTCAGGTCGATCACCTATTTTTTTCTGTTAAGACGAAACAAGGATCAGATGACCAGGTATTCCGTGCTTCACTCATCGAGTCCCGATACCACCAGCAACAGCAGGCAAGATGTCAGCTTGCCCACATTTCTTTATCGTTCGTCCTGACGGGACTAAGGCTCCGCTTATTGCGGTTGACGAACTTCCCTCAGACTTTCATATACTGGGCGTTCCTCCATTCATAACTGATGCCCAAACTCATGGCATGGTGAGCCTTGGTCTTGTACCCAGCAGTGGACGCTGTTACGTTGTTCAGCAGGATGAGAAGTCGTCTCCAATAAGCTCCGCATCACTTGGTCCCTCAACTCAGTCAGATAGCGACAAGCATGGTCCAGGTTTGCCCACGAAGTACACAGCATCCGACGTATGCTTACCCAAAACCGAAGGTCTCTCTCCAGCACAGAACGTTTTCCATGACTCTCGAGAGCGGTGCGGTCCATCTTCTTTCCCACACCCGTACAGTAGAGATACTGCCAGCGGAGCCAACTGGCCTCACTCTGAACCCCACGTTGACGGGACTCAGGTAAGCATTGAACCACTCATTGCGTAGCGAAGCGCTAATCAAACACCAGGCCATAATCGATGCTCTTACGAGAGCTCCATGCGAGACGGCTGCACAACCAGACCAACAGCCTTTAGAGCATCCTGTGGCTGGCTCTCCTCATCCTGCGCGAGGGAAGAAGATCTACTGCAATTACTGGCTACGTAAGGGCGAATGCGACTACATGCAACAGGGTTGCCTGTACAAGCATGAAATGCCACTGGACAAAGTGACCTTGGCTAGCTTGGGCCTCCGAGAGGTCCCACGCTGGTATAGGGAGCGATGGGCCTCCGTTGCGACATCTGCTCGCACGCAGAGGGAAGATCATGTCAATCGCCCTTGGAGGGCACCTTCATCGACCCCTTCGTTCCCAGACGTTCAGCTGGATGCTCCTGGTGCTCAACCGCTTGCTTCAACAATCACTGAGCCCACTCACATACGGCAAAAATGTGTACTTCCAGCCCTGATACGTCCTGAGCAAGGACTCGGGTTGAACGAACAACGACAACCATCGAATTCAAATAGTACCATTAGCTCTACTACACAGAACTGCGATGGCAGCAAACGCTCCAACCCGGGAATACTTAAACGCATCAACAGAACACAGCCCGCCCAACCGGGCAGCATCGCCCCTAATATTCCAATCACGCCAACAAGAGCTAGAGGGCAGTATCTCCCAGCTGAGCGCCGCCCGGAGAGTTCGCCTCAGCACCCGGGGGATCATGCCCTATCTGTAACAAACCCGCCAGCAGCGGTCCCAGCCATGATGCCTTCTCAGGCACCACTGAAACGCTGCTCGCAAGAAGCCCTCTGCCACGTCTTATCTAAGGCAACGTTCTACCCCGGTCTGTTGCGCACTGCATCACCGGCTCATCCGAGATTGTTCGTTAAGGATGGGCAGGGGAAGTATGCAGTCAACCAGTCCGTGGAGTCACAGAAACGAAAGAGCGCTGTTGGCCGTACACCGAATAGCCCAGTCGTTCAGAAGCAGTCTTCAAAGACGCTGAATGTCTTCGGCGACTTGGGAATTTGAAGAGGCGATGGCGAAGGACCAGACGTATCGTCCCTAGCGCATTGAACGATGTCTTTGCCCGTCTGGTCTCAGGATCGGGCATCGACTGAGCGCAACAATCTCTGAGGACCACGAGGAACCCGATGATTGTACGGAGCTTTGCTCGGCATGCATAAACATTTCAAGCAATGGTGGCGGGAAGTTTCTAAGCGCTTGAAAAAGAAAGAAAAGAAGCCCAAGGACAGTGCAGTCATCGTTATAAGACCTGAAATGTGGAATAGACAGGATAGAAGAAAATATGGGATTGACTTTACTCTGCAGTCATGCCAGCAAGGACAGATTCACATGTCGTTATCACACTTATCTCACAGTGCATTAGGGCCGGCAAAGAGATCTTGGCACACCATTCTACTGTGGTACATGGGTATCCAAGAGGATCACAAAACACTTGATACTTCAGAGACTGGAATGTGGTCACAGTTGTCAGCTGCGCATTGAGATCTTTTGTCTGAGTCTATGTCGCTCTCCAGACTACATAACTTATTTGGGCAACCACCTTACGCATTTCCTGCTGCAATGCCGGTTACAGGCCTCGGTCCAATATCAGACACACTTGTTGATAGAATATGATGGGACAATCTGCTTGTTTGGAGAGATCTGGTAGAGTTACTTGGGACACAGGAACAGCCCCGAAATCAGTACATACAGGAATGGATTCGAAATGCCTGTATTGAGATCTGTTAAAAATGGAAATAGTGAAGGATATGGAACGAGTTGTCTTTCGCAATCTGGAATTTGGTCGTTCCAGAAACATCTCTGTCCTGGGTTACCACTTTCACCTGACCAGACCGATGTGCACTACCGATTGCGACTTCCTCACCATCTTGCCAACGTTATCTTCAAGGGAAAGCTCCTGGGCACCGCTCCTCGTGAGTCCAGAATGAAGGGCGATGAAGGAGCAGACCACCTTTTCGCCAATCCCAATAATCAGTTCACTTTCATTAGACCTCTAACCTATCACGGCTCCGGGCGAAGGATGAATTTTATCCATCTTCCTTCGGCGCTGTGCGGTGATGGTCATCATCAGAGTGGTCGGGAACAAACAAGCATCCATTGGGTAAAAGCCAGCGCCTCCGTGGCCTAACGGAACAGCGCGCCGACCGCGCCAGACGTCGCACATCTGGACGATATACCCCGACTGCGTGGGAGGAGGATCAAATGGAGGCGTCGAGATTGCAACAGTTTGATCAATGCCTTCAGCGAATGCAAATATCTTGAGTCGAAATTTTCGAAGAAGGGACGGCCTTTTGGGGTTAGCGATTGTCGTGGATAGAGAGTCTAGAGTGTCGGGCGAATGATGAGTTATATCCTTCGTGTTCTGATCGGACAGAGTCACCGTCAGATTTGCTCGACTTATGAAAATTATGTACCGTGAAATCCAAAGGATCGAGCGAACAACGAGAATTGTACAAGTGAGGATACCAAGTCATGGAATCGTTGGGGGTTTGAGGCAGGTTTTTGTGTTATAGTCTAGGTCTTGTTCTACAATATGAGCGCTCTTAGCCACCAATGCCCCCTGACGCAACGCCATGAGCGAGAACTGGGTTATACATATATGTACATCAATATCTACCATCCCCCTCACCCTAGCCTACGCCTATTGAGCTTCTTTCCCTTCCCTTTCGCCTTCGCCCCCTGCTGCGCCTCCACTAAAAGCGCGCTCTCATCCCCGACCTTCGCGCTCCTCAACATCGTCTCGATCAACCTCACCCCATCCACCAGCTGTCCTTGCTCCGTCCTTTCCAGCTCCAGCAACTTCCTCTGCCGACGCGTCGCCTCTAGCTGCTGTTTCCGCTCCGGCGTCATGCGCCAATGATCCGGGAACTTCGGCTTCGTCACGAACTTGTGATGACGGAAGTCGAGTGGAACGTCGGTGAACATATCCGTCGAGTCCTTTGCTTCCGTCATCAGAGTGTCGACCAAGTCGCCCAGGTACCGCTTGTTCTGGGCTCGGCTCTCGAACATCTCGCTGCTCATTCTGACGAGGTCGGTTTCGGGGTTGTAGCGGACGCCGACGAGCTTGACGAGCTTAATCCGTTGCTCTTCGGTGAGGCCCGGGAGGTCTTTGGTGCAGAACTCTAGTACGACCTTGTTCTCGGCGGGGTGACGCTCGCCCATGTAGGTTGTGTAGCGGAACCGTAGCGGTTGGTCTAGGGCCGGGGGTTCGTATGGTTTTGCCAGTTCTGCGAAATAGCCCTAGTGTTAGCCACATATACTCCCACTGTAGTGATGTGTCTGATGTGTGACATACTGCTTAGCAATGGCATTTCCCAAGCTGCTATCCGAGCATACTCCCTCATCTCACGGTGCTGCTCCAGCTCCCCATGACCCAGCGAGGTGATATCATCATCCTCGAATTCGTCGTCCTCGCCCGTACCCTGCTCATCCTCCTCGCCCATTGCCATAAATCCTGGTCTTATCTTTGGCGGTAGCGCGTCCACCTCGGGCGACTCCAGCGCGACTTCATGGACGGCTTGCGATACTGCGGCAGACAGTTCAGATTCCACGGCGGGGCTGGTCATGTATTTGTCTAGCTTGCGAGCATCCGCTTCGAATGCTTCTCGCTCTTTCGGAGAAAGCGAATCATAATGTGCGCGGGCGTGGGGTTCGAGGGAGTCTATGAAGGATACGGGTGTTTGCCGTGATGTGAATAGACCGTCGTCCTCGTCGTCATCGTAGTCGTCGTCGTTGTCCTCGTCGCGACGAGGTGCAGGGGGGGAGGTAGTAAAGGCTCGGAAAGGACGACTTGGTGCTTGCAATCGTGTACGGCGTCTCGACGGTATTTGGCACGTACATCGTCGAGCCGTAGAGATTAATCTGTGAACTGCTGCAGCCATTGCTGCTTTCTAGGCTTGCAGTGGAGCTCCGTCGATACCAATTTGTAGAAGCGCATAAGGTGTGTGTGTCGCAACCCTGAGCTCTAGTTTATGGTGAGCCGTTAAGACCAGGTGCGCAGCGCCCTCAATCCCTCGAGGCCCTCCGCAGACCGTCTGTCAAGGTACGATGATGGGCACCTCAGAGAACTCCTGGAAAAAGCTTTGCTTTGTCACGATAGGCGCCACAGCTTCGTTCGACTCGCTCATTGCAGCTTCTCTTAGTCAAGACTTTCTCCGGACTCTACGTGATGCGGGCTATACCGATTTGCTACTGCAACACGGCAACGAGGGACAAAAGATCTTCGAAGATTTCGTAATAAAACACAGGCTTGACAGCCCTGAGCGCCAGGGTTTGAATATCAATGGTTTTTGTTTCAATAAGAGGGGTTTGGGCTGGGAGATGAAAGAGGCTAAAGGAGGAGATGGGGCGCACGAGGGCGTCGTTATAAGTCACGCGGGTACGCATTACCATGATACTTCCGTCGGAAAAGCCCGACTGAAATTATCTTCTAGGATCTGGATCTATATTGGATGCCCTACGGGTCGGCGTGGCCCTGATTGTTGTCCCGAATCCAGACCTCCTGGACAATCACCAAGTCGAGCTAGCGGAGGAACTGGCAGCTCAAGGATACGTGGTGCATGGACGCCTGAAGTAAGTACTGTCTGCCCGAGGTTTAAAGCCTCTTCATTCACGTTCATCGTTAGCGATCTGTCAGCAGCGATCCGTGACTCTGAGAACCTGTGCAAGAGACAGAAAGAGTGGCCTCCAATTAACAGTGGAGAAGACCAGACAGGAAGAGGCTTGGCGGGCGTTATGGATGATGAGATGGGCTTGGTTGATTGAAGTGGCCACTTCCGTTGTGACGGGTGCCATTGGATCCCTGACCATCCGCACTGGGACCGCGTAACACGGTCCCTAAATCTGAGCGCAGCATCCGTGCCGGTTCAATCAAGATTGGAAAGTCACTTTGGACCTGATACTCAGCGAACTCCAAGCCAAAGGCATCGAGTATCTCCGCTTCTGCAAGAACCGAAAAGACACCACTGCTTGCAAAGCTGAACGATGGCCTTGGCTCACCCGCGCGCTCCGGCTGCAGCAAACATCCTCTTTCGACTCTGTTGATGGGCTCAACAGTTAGCCGGAGCAAGCGGGAAGCTCTGTGCAAGATAGCGAACGCAGCGTCGTACCCAAAAGCTATCTACTCAATGATGCGGGTCTTGATGGATAGAGTGTATTTGGCCTTGGAGTGCCTCCCGAGACGAGGGGAAGTACCGGGGAGCCATCCCAGCTGTTTTGGGCATCCAACGCCCATCTATGACGCGGGAACAGCCATGTCGGCAGCCGTTGAGAAGTTGTGGAAGAAAGATATGTGTAATAGCTGGCTTGGCGGATAATGGGAAATGATACGAAAGGTGGCCTGACAATGGCGTGACGATAGGGCGATGATCATAGAAAACGAGGCTGTATGAAGATGTGCGATCGCTTGAAGGCTTGCCTGCCTTCCAGCTGACCCGCCTGCCTTCCAGCTACCCCTGCCAGCTTGCAGTGGTGATGCCGAGTGAAGGGGAGCAATCTCCAATAACGAGGTGGCAGTCAGTCAAGCGCAACTGTCAAAGAGGCATAAATTCCCACCGAGTGCGAAACAAACCCTCTTCCCACACAGGTAAGGGATTTGGGTCCCGGGAAGGCAGAATCGGGGGTGCGGACGTGACATGCTTAGCTCTCATATCGCAAGCTAAGCACGTCTGCATCCTAGAAAGCTTCATGAGCTGAAATCTTTTGCCTACTCTGATAGGTTCCTTGCCCGTGAACAGCCTAGGAGGACCGCTTGTGAACTTTACGGACGGTATCTGCTGTGGAAGTCCTGCAAGATGGGTCTCGACTTTGGTCCTCTGCCAGTCGAGGAGCTGCCTTTCTGGTTCCGATTTCTCCGAGCGCTGGAGAGAATTATGCTGGTTTGATTACAGTGAATTTGCCGCCGACCATGTGGATGGTCAGAGGTTCAACATCGTTTTGCATCGGTTGTCGACGCATGTGAAGCCGATCCAGCGTCCGCCGGCTCTTGTTCGTGTTCAGAAGTTGACTCCAGCGCCAGTCGAGGTTCCGAGTAATAGTGATCTGGCGCCGCCCACGCCTGCTGGGTCAGCGCCACGGAGGCCAAATGCAGACTATTGGAAGTACGAAGTTGGCAGTTTTGCTGTCAGTATTCCTGTGACGAAGGCGGAGAATTTCGTTCACTATGAGTTGGATCAGCTGGCGATTATGAAGTATCGGTTATCGCAGACTCCGAGTACGGATCGGTGGTTTCCGGTGTTGAAGAGGTATGTCGGGGTTCTTTCGAGTCGTGTTGATGGGCTGGGGAGGGATGTGGGGGGTGTTACTGCGAGTGCTGGGGGTGCGCCGATCGAGGTGCATTTTCCGGGGTGTGATGACGGAGGGTATGGGGAGCCTGACGGAGGGTATGGTGGACAGACTAGTGGTGGGCGAGGATATGGAAGGGAAGGTGGCAGCCAGGAATATGGTGGGGGGCCTGGGTATGGGGTCGGCGGTGGTCAAGCTGGGTACGGTGAAGGTGGCGATGAACAGACTGAAGAGTATGGCAGAGAGGACATTCATCATGAATGAAAACAAGGGACCCTGTCTTTGTTGTGGTGCTCAGTATGATGAGCAAGTACTGTGATTTAGGTGGGATTTGAGCATCATCACGAGTCTCGTAACACGTTTGCCTCAAACTTGAAAGAAAGAACCCTTTGCCCGACAGTGTTCCATGCTGCTTCTGCTCCCGTGCGATTTACAACGTTCAGCCGAAAAGCTAATGAACCGATCTCTCCCAGGACCTCGATGACTTGGAAACCCACATTGATAACTTCTTTTTTGGTTTGGAGAGCATCCAACATCCGGCCTTTATCAAGTTCCTTCTGCTTTGCATTTTTGGAGATAGCTCTGCGGGGACGAGATGTAAAAGACTAAGGAAGGGGTCTGCCATTGTCGTGTACTTTAATACGCAGTTCGACTTGTGAGGCGCCGATCCTGGCGCAAGAAAGATCGTGACAGTCGTGTACAGCGCAGGTGGAGACGCGGTGCCTACGTCCCTTTTATACTAATCCTCCTGTGTGTCTTAGGTCATGCTGTCGATAAGTGCGCTGGTCGTCTTTGGGCGGCTTCGGGGGGTGGCAGACTTGATGGTGACTGCATCAGACGTGACATAATTTAGAAGTTATTCCTATTGCGTCTATATGTCCATACGATAATCCAGCTGTGAATGGTCTACGCTCTTGTGTATACTGAACAAGCTACCAATAGTTCATCTTCCTATTCCTGGAGATGAATGGCGTGATATGAGGGTTGCCAACGCAGAGTTCATCTTGGTATCTCCCAACTGGCCCTTATTCCTCAACGACGCACTGGCGATGGCTAACTCAATTTGATGGGATTGCTCGTAAGGTCTGCTTATGTTGGTGTTAGCTGTTGCCTGTCGGAGGTTTCTTAGGAGGTACAGTACCTGGCGGTAAAACTGAAAAGCCTAGAATAGACCATATGATATAACTCTGAGCTGCAAAGTTGGTGAATGCTTATGGGCGCTCCATCAGGGGTCAAACCGCTACTGAATAATCTGAAGAGACAGGTCAGAAGCGACGCCGAGCTTTGGCGCACAGGACCCACATGTATGATATTTATAGTAAGCTGGTTCAAGGCACACCGACCACACGGCTGTTCCTTTTTAAGGGTCCTGAGGTCCGCAGGATTGTGTATGCAGCTTTGAGTTGACCTTGTCAAACTTCGAAGCGAATGAACGTGAATATCCCTAGCCACTACGGTAATAGTACTTTTGATGTTCGTCCGTAAAATTCGACGATAACAAGACTTATGTCTCGTCGCCTAGAGTGACATTCGACCCCTGGCGGGTCGGTTAAGAGGCGTCGGGGAACCTAGGTTCTCCTTACGAGATACAGGAGGGCACACTCCCATAGCATCTGGAGTCCAAGGCCGGTTCCGCACATTCGAATAAACAGACCCTGGGGAATCCGTCTCCAATGGTTTGTATAGATTACCTCCGATGCTCTCCTCTAGGTCTGACCTGGTCTTCCTGGTCCTCGGCACGTTCAGTGTGTGACCTGCCAGTCCGGCTATGTATGCAGGATTGCTACCAGGGGTGTCACGATTGAACGCAGATGACGATGGACTGCTCTTCCGTCTTTGATGGATGTTGGGGCTGGAGTCTTCCGACCAAGACCAGCAATGAGGACCTGGGGTGTTTGTGGAGCCATCGATGACGATGGCCTTGTTCGGCGACGTGGTAAGCTCCGTAGACCCTTGAGGCCGCACCTTGTCACCCAGCAGCTTCTCGGCTTTTCCCATCAGATCGCCCACAGGCGTGGGTGAGCAGCATCGTCGACGAGTATGGTTTCGGTCGGCGAAACGGGGGACCTGCTCGGGGCTTTCGGATCGAGAATCCCTGCGTACACGGTCGATGATCTCGGCTCGTTGAGAGGCCGTTAAACTGAACGGATCCGGGAACGGCGAGCTCTCGGGAAGAGTGGGCAGAAGCCGTTGCGGAGTGATGCGTTGACTGGGGCTAGATAAGCTGTCTTTGAGGGGGCTCGGGGTTCGCTGGTCCATTATCCAGCGACCTGTATCGTTCATGATGTCTGATGCCGAAGTACTAGTAGTGGTCCCTTCCACGGTTCTAATAGTACTGTCTTCCTCTGGGATATCGATCGTTTGCGATTGCGCTTGATTCTTGGCACTCGCCGAATATTCAGGAGACGTAGAGTAAATAACCTGGCTTCCCTCCGTGGTGTCCGCGGTACTGTTGGGAGCAATCGCCGTAGAGGCCTCCCCGAGCTTTCCCGTCTGCCCACACGCGTTGAAGGGGGCAAGTGTGCAGATAGATGCTCCTTGAGAATTTGCTCCGAAATGGTGATCCAGCCTCTGAAGCACCACCTCCGAGGACACGAAAGCCGTATCAAAGTATTGTGCGACATCTGTTAAGGAAAAGAAGCGGGACACTGTAGAAATGATTCGACAGGCCAACAGGAGACTCAGAGAGAGTATTGAAATCACCACAAAAGATGTGGGCACGTCATCCTGACGGAGAGTTTCTTCTGGGTTCCCGTTGGACGCAGTTGTGAATTCGATGTGGAAGCGCCGTATCGTCTTGTCAGTCTGTTGTCCAGGCATGCTGATGCGAGTATGTTTGGTCTTCTTGGTCGTCTTGAAAACGTCATTCCTTGGACGGATGTCTTTCTCAGACGATACTGGCTCAGCGAAAACATTTCATTAGTATTGGCTTCCTCTTGCCGTTTCCAGAAACATATTTACAGTATAGGTGAAGAAGGTGTTGATGATGGGGTGTCCAGGGGTCGCTAGTCATGCAGGTTTCGGCAGTGACGAGCTCATCGTGGACAAGATTGATAGCATGGCTCCTTCACGTCGAAAAGACCTCGTCGAGTGTCAATGCTGAAGGCAGGTCGTACAAGCCCCCAGCCTATCCGGCGGGCGTTTGCAGCAATGACTGCTCGCAGTGCACGTCGTTTCGCTCCTTTGAACCCTGAAAAGGGCAAAGATAGCGATGCACCAGTCTTGCAGGGCATTGTCTTCGATGTTGATGGAACATTATGGTAGGCATACTATCTCGAACTTCTACCAATTTCCAAACTAAGGGTCGATATAATTTTCCTGCTCCGCTCACCTAATGTGCCAAACACGTAATATAAACAAAATATGCTTCGACAACATTCCCTATTTCCTTGATGCCAAGAAGCACACGCATGTATATGCCGTTGGCCGTCATAACTGTTTCATTTCATAATACCCAGCTTACAAGCTTCACTATGAGCTCCATCCTATTACTCTGGATCAAACGCTGACGGCGCTTTACAGCGAGCCGCAAACCTACATGTTCGGTGAGATGAGGTAAAGTCACCTAAGCTCATCTCATTAGTGGGCCAAGGGCATCCTTTGAACAAGAAACACAGGACAGCTGTCGGCATACCCAAAACTTCCGACATTCTCGATCACATCTACGCCCTTCCCCAAGCCGAACAAGAGCAAGCCATGACCAAGATCCGCCAGATCGAAGGAGTAGCCATGCTCAAGCAGCAACCGCAAGCCGGCCTCATCGAGCTCATGGAATATCTCGAAAGTAGAGACGTCAGGAAGGCGATCTGTACACGGAACTTCGAGTCAGAGCCCCTCAGCCCCTCTTACCGAGGGACCGTTGACCAATGTCTTGGTGTAGCACACCAGTCAACCACCTGATCTCAACGTTCCTGAGCGGCCAGATCTTCTCTCCCATCGTGACGCGCGAGTTCCGCCCGCCCAAGCCTGACCCGGCTGGCATCCTTCATATCGCGGCGAGGTGGGGCCTGCCCGACAGGGGTAATGGCCTGATCATGGTCGGTGACTCGCTCGATGACATGACGGCGGGCTTTCGAGCCGGAGCCGCCACCGTGTTGTTGGTGAATAGGGTGAATGCGCATCTTGCGAGCCATGAGCATACGGATCTCTGCATCAGAAGGTTGGATGATTTGATCGAGGTGCTTGACGAAGGGTTTGAGGGAGAGATAGGGCAGAGTGAAATGCAGCCGGATACGGAGGCGCAGGCTAAAGCGGTCTTGGGACAATAGAAAGTTATCTAGGGTTTGAGCGGAAAGCCTTTGAGAATAAATAGGTTGCTTCTGGTTCCTGCGCTTTTGTATCGACCTCTAAGAGGTTACGTCGGAACTGTTGGGGAGAAGATGAAAGTGGTCGCCTTAATACCCAACGATTTCCTTAGTTCAACGTGATTTTGTCTGTGATCTGGTCAATTCTTCCCATTATTCTTTCCATGCTGCGGCGTCTACCTTGCTACGGGAAGGCTGCCCGGTCAAAGTAATATCAGCGATCTACACGCGAGAGTACATTGAGGTTCTAGCCCGTCATCAAGTGGGAACCGAATGATTGTAAATATCATTCGAATCCAGAGTAGAGCAAGAAAACTCCAAGGTCTGATTGCTTTGGAAAGCCTGCCCTGACCCGCATACTATGACAGCTAAGCCCGAAATGAAAAAACCTCTTCTGACCCAGCCTGGCAACCCATAAGCACTCGTTCCTTACCACGCAAACCACCCTCAGCCAATCCAGTCGCTCCGACGCCAAAGATGTCAAGCGTAGAATACATGAGCTCTGGCACGGGTTGCCCGCAGCGACACGGTGCCCTACTTCTTCTTCCCTTTAGCCTTTCCCTTTGCAACGGTGCTCGAGGTTGTCGAGCCGACACTGCCAGCTCTGGAGGTTACAGCAGACGTTGCCTTGCTCCCCGCACCTGACTTGACAACGTCTAATTGCTTGTTCTATTCCGCATGCCTTGTCAGCCTATCGTAGAGATACCATCTGGGGCCTAGCTGCAGCACACATACCTTGACGCCATTTTTGGCCTTCTTCTTAGCCGGGCCAGTATCATCGTCATCCACTTCCATCTCGTCCTCCTCAAAACTTCTCCCTTTTGCTTTGCCAACGCCGTTCCCATTTACTTTCCCGTCCCCAGCCTCGAATTCTCTTGCCACTGTCGTCAGTAGTGTAGCACATCTTCTCCCAATCTCGACTGGGGTTCTACTGAGGAAGAACCAATCAAATCTGAAAAGTGGACTCTCCCTGATCTCGTCCCTTATTCTCTCATAAATGCTCTCTCCATCCACACCGAAGCGATCTAGCATAACGAGCAAGAACCGATCTTCTTCCTCGGTATATATCTTCTTGTTTGTCGTGGAGACGGAGTAGTTGAGCTTCAATTGCTGCAAGGGAACGCGATACATCTCCATCTTTCTCCTCAGCATCTTCCGCTGGTGGTTCAATTTCCGTGATTTCTCTTCTCCAGCTTCGATTGTGGCGATATACTTCGGAAAGTCTTGGATCTCGGTGTAGCGTTGCCAGAAGACCTTTGCATACTCCTTTACTTCTCGTTCGTTCTTACCATCAATTTCACTGGCGATATCGGCGTAGCTATATCTCCCGTGCTTTGCCGCACCATTGATGAACTGTTGGAAGTCACGGCGATTCCAGTAGATGAAGCCTTCCTCGGCATAACGTTGTTTCATCTCTTGTTCCTCCTCGGTCAAAGGTGTCGCATCGTCAATCTCTTTCTGTTCTAGATCCCGCTCGGCTTCGCGTTCACTCAGATCTCCGTCTTCGCCCTCGGCGAGGGGAACTTTGTAACCAATCTCTTTTCGAAAATAAGCGGTCTCACGCTCCTGTAAGTCACGCAGTACCGGCGGGAAGAACTGGTAGTCATGTACTTGAATCTGCTTCGGTGCTCGTGGAGCTTTCGGCTTCTGCTCTGCAGTTCTTCCTCCAGTGGACAATGCTTGGCGATAGTACTTGTCCATCGAGTAGGATTGCTCTTTTCTTTCACGCTTGGCAGGGTTGATCCAGCTGATACCAATCTCTTTCTTCCGGTTTGTAAAGTCCTCCCCATTCCACTCGTAAGCGTTCTCAGAGGAGAACTTTTGCAAATCATCGATACCAAGCTTCTCGTATCGTGCATTGAGCTCTGCTGTCCGTTGCTCACCATGCTTTAAGATCTCGTCAATATCGTCTTCACTCAGCTCGGATTTGCTGCCCAAGACCCCAGTGGCCCCTTTGGTCTGAAAGACCTTCTCAGCACCGTGCTGAATCATATTCAGGAGGTCGTCTTTGGATGCTGCGTTCTTGGCTGCCTGCTGCGCACGGCCTTGCTGGATAACCAACTGATCGAGCCGAAGTTTTTGCGCCGCTCTCTCGAGCACTTTCTCTTCGATTGCATTCTCGGTGACAAACCGAAAGACGACTACTTGCTTCGTCTGACCGATACGGTGGGCTCGATCCATGGCTTGCAGGTCGGCCTGCGGGTTCCAGTCACTATCGTAGAGAACAACAATATCTGCGCTTGTCAAGTTGATACCAAGGCCACCAGCTCGGGTAGTCAGGAGAAAGATGAATTTCTCTGAGCCTGGCTTGTTGTAATCGTCGATTGCAGCGATGCGATCTTCGTGAGCAGTAGACCCATCGATACGACAGTATTTGTGATTACGAAACACGCAATAGTCTTCGAGGATGTCGAGAACTCTGCTCATTTGGGAGAAGATCAGGATCCTGCTGCCTTGTCGTTTCATACGAACCAGGATCTTGTCGAGCATTACCATTTTCCCAGCGTTGTTGATTAAATGCTCATCTGTGGTATATGGTGGACCTGGCTCGGCGCCTTCGAAGAGATACGGATGATTGCAGCATTTCCGAAGCTGCATGACGATGTTCAATAGTCGAGTCTTTGACTCACGTTTGCCGGCCGCTCCGTTAACGGCATCGATGTCCTTCTCCAAAATCTTTTGATACCAACGGACTTGCATCTCGGACATGCCAATGTACAGATTGACCTCTTTCTTCGGTAACAAGCTCTTTTCGACATCGCTCTTTACCCTCCGCAGCAGAAAAGGTCGGAGCACTCGATGTAGTTGCTGTACAACAGTGTCTTGATCAGCGTCTTGGTTGGAGAACCACTGGTCGAAGGCTTCTGAGTCCCCGAACACATCCGGTAACAGGAAGTTAAGCAGTGCCCAGAGCTCGTGAAGATTGTTTTGAAGTGGGGTGCCCGTTATGAGGAGCCGGTTCCGTGAGCTGAAAAGTCGTATTATCTGAGCTAGTGAGGACTCCTCATTCTTGATGCGGTGAGCTTCGTCAATGATGATGTATTCCCAAGCGAACTTCTTCAGATGCGACTTCTCTCGTAAGATCATCTCATAACTTGTGACGCAGACATCAAACTTCTCATCGATCAGTCGGTCGTTAATGAGCTGATGTCGTTCGTCCTTTGCACCCTGCAATACCAGTACGTCAACCTCGGGGGTCCACATGGCGAACTCACGCTTCCAATTATCCAGTGTGGACTTCGGAACTGTAATCAGATGTGGACCTTTGATACCACGGAGATGGCGAAGGTAACCGAGAAAAGCGATGGTTTGCAGAGTTTTCCCCAGACCCATCTCATCTGCGAGTATGCCGGATATGCCATTTTCATGCAGCGAAACCAACCAGTTTAGGCCGGCGACCTGATAGTCTCGCATTTCCCCTCCCTTGATAAAGCCTGGAGACTCTCGAAAGAGTGTTTCGGCTTGACCTCCACGTTTCTCGTCCTTTAGCAGCTCCGCATCTTCTTCCTGCTCGGTTCTCCGTCGGCGCTCACCGGCAGCACCACCAGTACGCATATGAACTTTCTTTGCTTTGGCTGCTTCTTCCTCATTTTGGCGATCGATTTCAGCCATGATCTCCTTTATTCGCGGATTAGGATTCGTTTCAATAAAGTGGCGGAAGAGGTCTGTGAGCCCTAGCAAATAGCGGAAGCGTCGTATAGAGTCATTTTCCTTGGGAGCGTAAGATATGTTAGCTACAATTTGTATTACCTGGGAGATGATATCGACAATAGTGAATTACCTTCGACTCATCTAAACGATTATGCTTCTTGCCAAAGACGCTTTTTCTCAACTGCGTTGCCTCCGATCTCCTCTTCCGACCGTCCACGTGTATCACATCACCAGCCACACTACTGGCAGTGGTATTAGGGTTTGTGTCCGAGTCCTAAAAACCAAACAGATGAGCATAGCCAAGCTGGCTGACTGTTACTTTTCTTCTCTTCGAGTAGCCTACAGTGTAGTCAGGTGTCTCCTGTATATCCTGTAAACCTTTAGTCAGTACAAACTCTGGGGACGTCCGACGTGAGAGGGGTTGAGAACATCCCCAGTCTATCATATCAGGAGTTTTGAGCACTTACCACCATGCTGTCGTTAAGGTTTCCTCCATGCTGCTGATTCGCAGTATCTTCGTTGCCATCTGCCATGGGTGTATCAGCCAGGGATGTGTCCCCAGAGTCTGGCAGACGAGATGTCGAGGGCGCCATGGTTTCCAGCCCTCCCGGGCGAGATGATCTCTGATGAAACGGGCTGATATTCAGATCGTAGATGGACTCGGATACTGGGAAGATATGGAATATGGATTGGTGTGGAGCGTAGAGAGGAGGTGACATGATTGTTGTATACCTTAAGGTAACGTTAACGTTAGTGAATGAATGGAGAGCTTGGTTCCGAATAAGGGCATCGCGTACCCTGCAGAACGCGACCATTGGTCGAACACGCGAGCCATGCGTTATGTATGTAGGTACGAAGTACATTGTACCTTATTTATTTAGTGAATCTGGTGGGGCCCTTGGATGAAAGAACGCTCCCAGCACCGTAGGTTAACAATCTCAGTCGTCCTCTAGAACTTACTTCCACATCGAACAGGAAGTTCACATATTGATCAGGCTCCGTGCTTGGGGTGATTCTTTTGTCTTCGGCGTCGTACACGGCCCTCAAGAACTCGAAGGTCGGGTCATAAGACACACATAGTCGCTGTACGGTACGGCGGCTCTGACGTTGTGCTCTTTGGTGCGCTTCTTTCTGTGTTCTTCATCACAAATATGGCTATGATAGGCTTACTGGATGCAGATATAAGATCCCCGTCAGCCATGGACTCGATGCGAAGCCTGAACACCTCGCTACCAACGTCATCACCGAAGGCACGATCAGCACAGCCACCGGAACAACTTCTCCAAGCATTCAAGACCGCTGCGCTCTCGGTCACGAATCTCTACAAGACCGCAGCAATAGATCATGCTCGAGCACGGCAGTCAGGCTACCAGGATGCACTCGACGACCTGTTAGCATTTCTCGACAAGCAGAATATAGGTTTGGGCGATGGAGAGGGGTGGACGGTCAGGCAGTGGGCAACGGAACGTTTAGATGGGAGTCCACCAGCACATAACGGTAGTGACAGCGATGATGAGCGGGGCGAAACGGAGAAACGAGCTAGGAGCTCGTCCCCAGCGATACAACGGAAGTCTAGTCGAGAAGTCCTGCAAAATCGCCAAGCTACAAGATCCGTCTCTCCGGTTAGAACAGAGTCTGCTCCACCAGCACCGCTACCCACTGCGCAACAACAGTCCAACGTCTTTCCACGAACAGAAGCATTTACATTTCGATCGTCACATCCCTACCCTCAAGACTTCGACATGCACGTCCCGGAGCCTGAAGCGTCAAACACAACATCTCAGCCAGAAGTACAAGCGCTGGCACACACAAATGCCACCACACCCTCGGTTCGAGTAGATGTGGTCCCTCGGGGATCACGGACACCGCATCGACACGGACATCCTACTCGACACAATACCCGGGCGTCAACGTCAAACCGCACCCTGGGATCAGGAGCTGGTTCGAAGCGGAGGATACCATTTGGTGACTTTTTCGACCTCGGGAGTCTTGGAGATGGCAAAGATGGTCTCGGTGGCGGCGGGAAGCGAGGACGATTCATATGACGGACATTCGATTCCGAGTTTACAGGGGGAGGCAGCTTTGATTCATAGCCGCATGGGAGGGCGTTGTTGAGCATCGAGCATCATAAAGCGGCTTAGAAGGGCATGTCTAGCAGCAGTCTTGCATCGATATCAGTGGAGTACGAGTGTCGGTTGATGTTCTTAGTGAGTTCCGAAGTTTAATTCGACTGTCGGAGATATCTATCAATACTATCCATATAGGTCAACACACTTAGAATTTAGACTGACGGTCGCGGAATCAACCCAACACTTCGGTGTGCGTCTGGTACCGCTTAAGTAAATGGTGGCTTCTCCGGGCGAGCTGGGTAAATCCCCTTCCAAGTGCTCAAGCGCAGGAGATTGGAGTTCCCCATTTCTAACCTAACAGTCTCTGCCGATATACAAAGCCACTATGTCGTTGTAGAACACCTCTCCTAGTTAAGCAAACGCCAGAACCCCATTCCCACAAGGGCCGCTGCGATCGTAGTGATACCGGCCTGCCGTGACTGTATCCCGAATCTGGACTTGCTTTTTAAGATCGCGGTCTGTTGCAGCCGTAACTGGTGCTTTCCAGAGAAATAGCTGTATGTCCCTAGACCGATGAAAGCCGACGCACCTGTGTTGTAAGTTTTGGTCAGTAAAGCTACTTTGAAGGCGGCGTCCTCCATGAGACTGGGAGGAGGACTACCAAGGAGTTTGCAGGACAAGCAGTCATCCGGGCTGTCCTCTTCCAGCACGGTCTTCAACTTCTCGGGCTGCTGTAGTTGGTGTAAAGTAGGGCTCGAAGAATCCCGAGAAACTTGAGCCATCACCCTGGGGGACAGTTCAATATTGTCGTCAGTACGGGGTTGGTGAACCGGTTTGTGATATTGGGCACTTATATATGCCTTTAGTAGATGAATTGGCAGCAATTCATCTAGTGACCTTTTGTGGTACAGTGGGTTTTAGGCGACTAAAGGCGCTGAAATCACAGGTTGCTAGTAAAAGAGTACGTGTCGTGTCACCGCCCTCAAAGACTGGGCTCCGATTGGCTACGCAGCATCTGGCAGTACTCTCGAGCTTCTTCCACTATCCCTCCCACCCCCCCCACCTGCTTTGAAAAACATCAAGAGATTGAGCAACATGGGTAGTGCAGTAGAAGCACTGTATATACTTGATCAGCATAAGTAAATCTCAGAACCCGACTCCATGGTCTCCAGCTGACGACTCCCTCTGAGCGAGCCAATACTTCAGCATACATATCGCTCGCGGCCCCCGTCGCCCAAAGCCCTCTTACCACAGTACCTTGCACATCCAGTACCGCGTCCTTCCTTGATCTATTTACCAAACGCTACGCCGCCGACATTACTTTACTCGATAACTCATGCCAATCTTTTATTTTTAGCCCCCACTTCGAACGATAATGAACCCCTTCTCGTGCTCGAATTTCTACACCGGGTCATCGATGTGCTTGAGGAGTTCCTTGGCGCACCTTTACTCGCGAGTAGGATCGAGGGATCCTACGATGTAGCTGCGCAGCTACTTACGGAGATGTGTGATGCCGGCAATGTATGTAACACAGAACTCAATGCTTTGAGGGACGTTGTCGAGGTTCCAGGTTGGATGGGGAAGCTCTTGGGCGGTGTTGGACTACCAGGGTATATATACCCATGACGATGCGGCGATGCTGGACGACTGTTGATCTTTGGAACCTTCAGTTCCTCGCCAGCGCTTGGCCCATCGGCAAGCAGCTTTCAGCAGCAACTCGCTATCGGCTCCACTACCGCTGGTCCTGCCATTCCTTGGCGTCGGGCAAACGTACGCCACACGAGTAACGAACTGTACGTAGACATCGTGGAAACACTCTCCGTTACTCTAGCACCATCAGGCATCCCACTTGCCGCCTTCGCAAATGGGAGTATTGCATTCACCTCCAAAATCTCCGGGGTGCCGGAGCTACTCCTCACGCTTTCCGCCCCCGGAGGCAAATCAGGGATTGAGCGGGCCTTGGAACTACCTGTCTTTCATCCATGCGTACGGTTGGCGAGATGGAAAGAGAGGCCTGGTGAGTTGAGCTTCGTACCGCCAGACGGCAGATTTGTACTTGCAGGATACGAAGTGAACCTACTACCCTCGATTTCGGATCTCAACTCTCATTCCAGCGCAAATCTCCGTCTACCTGCATCTATCGAGGTCAAAACATCTCTGGGGCCTACGGGCTCTGAGTTCGAAGTGCGACTTCTCCTTACGAACATTTTCTCCGGCTCATCCTCCACATCTTCCGCCTCGGCGCGCTCGGGTATTGGTTCACGCATTTCTGGTACGGCTACGCCCACGTTTGGTGCTGCTAGCGGCTCTTCTTCCCAGCCTGCTCTCGAAGATCTCTTTGTTTCAGTCCCAATCCCGGGCCAGATAAGAACCATTACAGATCTACGGGCTAGCCGAGGCGAAGCGCAATTCTCGCCGGGCGATCAGTCCGTTGAATGGCGCATACCTGGTAAAGATGCCTCCAACGGCTCGGCGATGCTACGTTGCACGGTGGTGGGCCCGTTATCTGTTGAGGACGGAGACGAAGATGTGGCGAGTGGCTTCCGCTTCGACTCCGTGACAGGAGACTACGACGACACAGAGTCCACTTATCAATCGGTTGCGACAGCAAAGAAGGAGCCAACAACAAAACAGCAGGAACAACGAGATCAGCGGAAAGTACAGCAGAATGCGCAGCTCATGCCATCGTCGGCGACTTTGAGCTTCAGCGTAAAGGGGTGGCTTGCAAGCGGCATCAAGGTTGAGAGCCTTCTGATCGATGCTCGGAAGAGTAGGGGTCTGGGTGAGGGGGTGAAGCCGTACAAGGGAGTGAAGTATCTGACCGTGAGCCGGAAGGGGATTGAGACTAGATGCTGAGGAACATTAGACGTGATTACTGATGCATCTATTCACGAATCTCTGGTGCCACAATGGAGTTGGGCTGGATGGGCAAGTTAGGGCTCCCCTCAAATCCACCTTGGCTGGTAACTTGTGTCGTCTGAAACGAACCTTACCGACCATGCCCTATCTCTCAAGTAATAATATCATATAGCAGACCTGTTGTCTCCCATATCTCTAAGACACACTATGCATGGCTAAATAATCAAGAAAAATCTGAAAATACCTAGCAAAGAATTATCTGTACTGTAAAGAATTCATGGTCGGAACTTGCCGTCAAACATCGCGTTCTCCGTGATTCAGCGCGACCAGGGTGTGCATACAAGTCAGTCAATTGTTGACGCAGCAAACCAACCGATCCATCATACTTGAATTGAACTTGACCAGCTTTTGCTCCGACCTGTGCGAGAGAGGGCTCCACACCCAACCATCCACGTCTTGAGTGGCGCCGATTCCAGCATCCTGCGTCACACATTACAACAAGCACACTCCCTCCACGCACTCCCACCATGGCCGACACCCTCCACAACGCCCCAATCGTGCTCGACAACGGCAGTGGCACGATCCGGGCCGGCTTCGCGGGCGACGACCTGCCCAAGTGCTACTTCCCCTCCTTCGTCGGCCGACCGAAACACCTCCGCGTCCTGGCCGGGGCGCTGGAAGGCGACGTCTTCATCGGGGAACGAGCGCAGGAGCTACGGGGGCTGTTGAAGATCCGATACCCGCTCGAGCACGGCATTGTGACGGACTGGGACGACATGGAGCGCATCTGGCAGCACGTGTATACGGAGGGGCTGAAGACGCTGAGCGAAGAGGTATGTTTTTATTCGGAACGGAGTGCCAGGAGATACGGGGTGGGGGCATTGGGGCTGTGCGTGACGAGGGAAAGAGGGTGGGAAGGGATGACAGAAGCAAGCTGACAGGGACCGTCGACGGGTTCGAAAAACTAGCACCCCGTCCTCCTGACCGAAGCACCCCTAAACCCACGCACAAACCGGGACATCGCGGCGCAAGTCCTCTTCGAAACCTTCAACGTGCCCGCCCTCTTCACCTCCATCCAAGCGGTCCTCTCCCTCTACGCCTCCGGCCGCACAACCGGCATCGTGCTGGACTCCGGCGACGGCGTCTCGCACGCCGTGCCAGTCTACGAGGGCTTCGCCGTGCCGAGCAGCATCCGGCGCATCGACGTGGCGGGGCGCGACGTGACGGAGCACATGCAGCTGCTGCTGCGCAAGGCGGGCCACGTCTTCCACACCAGCGCGGAGAAGGAGGTGGTGCGGCTCATCAAGGAGAAGACGTCATACATCGCGCTGGACCCCAAGCGCGAGGAGAAGGAGTGGGCGGCTAGTAAAGGGCGCGCGGATGGGGGGGGGAAGGAGGTCGAGTTTACGCTGCCGGATGGGAATAAGCTCAAGGTCCCGATCCCCTTCCCAGACTCACTCACCGGAGGGTGTCTGTTCTACGGGTTCGAGCGATGGGATTGGGCTGGGCTGACGGTGCATTGGGTGCGTTAGATCGGCCCCGAACGTTTCCGCGCCCCCGAGATCCTCTTCGACCCGGAGATCATCGGGCTCGAGTACGCGGGGCTGCACCACATGGTCGTCGACGCCATCGGCCGCACCGACCTCGATCTGCGCAAGGCCCTGTTCGCCAACATCGTGCTCTCCGGCGGCGCGACGCTGACGAGGGGCTTCGGCGACCGGCTGCTGCTCGAGGTCCAGAGGCTGGCGGTCAAGGACATGCGCATCAAGATCTGGGCGCCGCCGGAGCGCAAGTATAGTACGTGGATTGGGGGGAGCATCTTGGCGGGGTTGAGTACGTTTCGGAAGGTTAGTGGGTGTTTTTCTTACTGTTTGGGGCGGGTTTGTGGTCGGTGTTGGTGTGGGTGTGGGTTTTGGATTGTGGGAGTGGTTGCTGATGAGGGTGCGGGATAGATGTGGGTTAGTATCAGCGACTGGCAGGAGAATCCGGGGATTATCCATTCGAAGTTCGCTTGATGCTTGGATGAGAGTTCCGCCATCGACCTTGAGCAAATCCCGCCTTCGATCTACAGCTACACACCTACCTTATCCTTTAAAACCATCTAGAGTTCGGGAGTTGGACTGCTGCACCGACCCCGGGAAAGACCGCGGGCTTTTACCGTCCACTCGAACCCGTTTACTCATGAGGAAGCATTACTCAGAAGCCGCAGATCTACTCGAATGTTCCGTCGTTATGCGGCATGCCGTAGATAGCTGGAAGGATACCCTACCTCGAATGGGCACTGGCGTTGGTGTTGGCGTTGGTGTTGCCAGCTCACACTGTTATGAGCGTTGAAGTGTACTAGTCCATTTCCCCGCGTTTGTCTACGTCCGGATCGGTGATGATTTCCTACCCTGGTTGAGATGGAAACGCAAGTGTCGGTGTACATAGGTACTGTAAGTGTCCACATGTATGGAGCAGGCTAGAAGGGATGTGCCTGGCAGGATCAAAGACTGCAGCTTAGTTTATACTTGTATGAAAGCTCGACCACGCAAAATCTAGTGGCAACGACGTGCTAGTGAAGCTGGCCATGATAGAGATATATTCTCATATGATGCTATGGTACGTGGATGGAGAACAACGCTGTAAATGAAGACCGCAAGCAAACGACGTAACGGAGCAAACATGTCGAGCAGAAACTGAAACTAGGTACAGTGGGCCAGAGCAGGCGCCCTCACCGGGGTATATCCTTTTGCAAAAGAAGAACTCCGCTGGTTGTTGTTTTGTGATCGGTGTAGGTGTTGTTCGTCCATCGAGGTGTTGATATGACGCCGTTGTGGGGTGACGGAGATGTATAGGTGTGTAGGTAGATGAGTGTCTATAGACACGCTTGGTCGTGACGAACATGCAACGGGACTGGTACCCGACCGTGGTGATGGTAGGAAGCAATACCAAAACGCCGATGACCCAAGGGAAAACAATCCGAATGCTTTTGATAACCCCGCCGTCTTAGGGTCCGTAAAATGTTGCGCCGCCGCCGACGACACGAGAATCAGAACCAGCTCGCCTT
>JAABUU010001470.1_pt1 | contig 39596 bp, 39 predicted proteins | sample 5559301 | NCBI WGS metagenome assembly JAABUU01 (sample SAMN10711884, study PRJNA513360) | rock metagenome | isolation source: Antarctica rocks | place: Antarctica: Victoria Land, Richard Nunatak white | reverse complement strand
CCCTGAGCCTTGACGCTCATTTGTCGACCAGCGGAAGAGGTGACTGTATCTTAAAGTAGGGTTACAATATTATCGTAGATGTTGTACTCTACCCATGGATTTTCCCATCAATGGAGGCACCTATCCATGGATCGTTTTGATCCATAGATATGAGCGTTTCAACCGTGGAAGGGAATGGGGTGCATCAGAGACGTGTCAGCTAGCAAGGTCGCCTAGCGCTTACTAACTTTAGGTCCCGTTTGACAGCTCCAAGGCGTTCCCAAACAAAGTGACTCCAGGTATTCAAGATTATTACATCGCGAACTTCATAGACTCAAATTAATCCTTCCTCAAGTATGGCGGACAGTGGCTCCTTACTACGACAGCTTGACTCTCAGCTTGAGCAACTGTTTGCTGGCTGGAACATCTATACCACTCTTATCTGCCTAGGGCTTGTCACCTACCTCATATATCCCTTGTTCTTTACACCGGAGCCTGACACCCATCCATTACTTCTCGCTCGCCAGTCTTCAACCTCCCATGTGCGACAACCAGGCGAGTCTGCCATTTACAGAGCGTTGGAAACTCCCCATGGTTATCCGCTCAGGACCGGGCTGAACGTGAAGGATCCCGGTGCTCAGAAGTGGACCAGTGGAAGGGATGGAGACTTGCGGGACGTATGGAGACAGGCATTGAAAGGCCCGATAGAACAAGATGGGAACACTGCTGGAGGACCTGGGAAACTGCTAACAGTCCGGGGGAGAGAAGAGGTTGTTAATTACGGGTTTGATCAGTTGACGAAAGAAATCAACGCCATTGGAGAATACATTGTGGCACATCGGGGTGCACGTGTTGCTATTTATCTTTCCAACTCTGTGGAATTGCTGGTTACATTCTTTGGTAAGGCCTACGATTGATCCCCCATCCTTCGTTCTGATCGAACGGCATAGCTGCTGCTTTCTACGGATTTACACCCATTTTCATCCCGCAAGGGCAATCGCTCGAGACCCTTACCATGATTTTGAAAGACACAAATGCCGATATGTGTGTTGCTGCTGCAGGCGCGATACCGTTGGAAGGGCTACTCAGTAAATACTCCGGTCTCATGCAGGTCATCTGGGTAGCAGAGCGAACTAGCCGTCACATGGAATGGAACGAAATCCCGGAAGGAGTTGGGGGTAAAGCTGATATTGCTGTCTGGCACGAAATTATCGATGAAAAGGGAGAATCATCTTCATCAGAGCCACCCGCGAGTGCCGTTGGTGACACAGTGCGGGATATAATTACGGTGTGGCAAACAGATCCAGGAGAGCTTGCCAAGTATGAGCTCGTGGGATTTACGCACAAGGCAAGTATTCTAACCGAGTACTTTAACCATACGTCTGACAAGGTTTCTAGAACATAGTGGCTGGCATAGCTGCGCAAATATCAGCTTTACCGAAGTCCCAACGCTTCGGGCCTTCTGATCTCTTACTGCCGCTTGATTCGCTTAGTCTTCTCTACCCTTTAACAGTGACTCTTGCCGCTCTCTTCTCGAATGCGTCAATTGTACTTACCTCGATCAGCGGGCCCATGGCCGACTATTCCATGGCATTCTTAGGCATCTCACCCACCATGATCGTTGCGTCTGAAGAAACAATGTTAAGAGCCTGCAGCGCCAAGAAGGCTGCTGTGACAGGAGTCTTCCAAAAGATAAGCTACTCAAGGCAAATTAGGTCTCTGGCATCTGGCGTGATGCCGAAACTGTCCACGACAATGTTGAACCAAAGTCCGCGCGTGATTTTCGTATCCCATCGTGCAGGGGCAAATTCGTTGCTTCTTTCTTCGGCCAACATATCTGATCTTAGGATACTGACGGGAGCTCGCATCATCTATGCTCTTACCTCTGCTAAAGTGGCTGGTGCTGCCAGTCAATCTAATGTCTTCGACTACCGAACAACGGTGAACGCGAACGAAGCCTCCCACTTTGGACCTCCATTAAGCTGTTTAGAAATCATGTTGAAGGACTCGCCCGAGCATAAGATTCGAGATGGTACTGATCCAACTGGCTGGCTCGTTGCGGGTGGGCCTGCCGTGGTAGGAGGAGAAGCCAACCTCGGCATCATAGCGAGCATGAGAGATGATAATACGTTGAAGCTTCCGTAGGTCGCAAGGTTTCAAGGGCAGATTCTACTGTCCTTGGCCCGACTTAGAAGAAGTTGCCTTGTAGAGAGGCTGGTTACGTCATGGCACTTTGCAGGACATAGGGCACTTCGGAATATCTTATATGTTTTTGACAGTCATTCCTAGAGATATGATGTGGGAACTGATGGATTACCAATCCGGTTATTATCATCTGCCTACCCTTGGAAATGTTAGGAATCATTCCTCTGGAAACCATTCATGCGCATGTTCAGTCATTTGACACGAGGGACCATCTCGTTGCAGAGGTGTTGTGCTGATAGCGTGCTCACTTTTGGTATCTAACAAACTCGGATATTCGAAGCATGCAGTACACCATACCTGCGGAGAACGAGAGACGTGTTTCCATGACTCATGTAATACATTTGGATCACTATTAACTGCAGCAGCCCTCATCACTTCAAGTCATCTTAAAAACCCAAGTTGATCATTCTACGAAAATATAGGCAATATCTACCCAGCACGGCTCTCAGTGTGGATGAGCGAACTCACAAAATAAAACCCCAAACATCTCAGCTCGGCCTCCAGCATCAAGGTTGTGTCGTCTTGAATAAGTCGTCCAGTACAAAACAATGTCTCTTTCTTAGGCTTCCTGGAGAGATCCGCAATAGAATTTACCGCATTGCGCTCATTAGTGCAGAGACTTTCACTTTCAAAAGTCAGGACCCATCGTTTAGAGCGCCTTGCTTCGTGTCAACAAGGTATTTGCTGAACCTTCCACCTTTTTTCACCATGAGAATGGTAAACCCTTGTCAGAACGTGAAGTTTGTCTCGGACACACACTGAGCTTACGCGCTTCCAAACAAAAAATCGGTTCACATTACTGCTCTTTGTGGACCGGCCTATCGTCGAGTACACTAGGGATTTCCTCCTTCCGCCGGCAGAGAGATTTAAACAAATCAAGCATCTCATTATAGAGATCCCAAAGTTTATTTTGTCTTTGCGAAGACTTGGAAGAAGCCCAAACTAATGATTAATCAGGCCTACGGAGACCACTCCACAGACCAAATTGTCAACAGTGTCACTTAATTGATAGAAATTCTATTCACGCACAACGGCACTGGGCTGAAGATTCAGGTCCACTACCATAACCTTTGGGAAGCAAGCAATTTCTACGTCGAACCGAATGTCTACGAGTCGATGATGAGCCTTGGTCGTCTTTCAAATGGTATACGAAGCCGTTTCAGGTGAAAGATGAGATGCTGATAGAGGCTCATGTGAACACGCATCCGAAGTACATGAATGACTGGGTTGATGTACTGTTGAGTGGGCATACACCTTTGTAGCGGGAACTGAGTCTTTGCAGTACTGGCACGTGTGCGAAGCTAATACAGATCTCAGAATAAACAATTTGGCACTCAGTGGGTCCTCACTGCGAACCTTGAACGGTTGGAAAAAGAGTGCCGGCAGGCTGCTGTCGAGGAGTTCAGAAGACGATGCCAACAGCCTAAATTGAAAAATTTCTACAAGGAAACACTAGACAGCTCCTCGTACATCTTGACCCCACGCCTCAAACGCTCCTGTGGAGGAGCACGCGCCACAATATCTCTAGCCTCTTTCAGTGCCGGTACCAAATCTTGATCGATCTTCTCCCCAAGTGATTTTCCGTATTTCGAGTCCTCACCCAAAACCCTCCGTGCCATCTTCATCCCATGCCACAGGGGCGCCCACATCATCACCTTGTGATCCGCATCGAACCATTTCATCTCTCCAGATGCTAGATCTGCATTTGCCCAGCACCACAGCAACATCTCAATTAAAGTCTCCACCTTTCCCCCCTCATCCTTTCCCTCTCCAACCAGTAAGGCTTTCGCCGCCTCCAATTGCACCACCACCCCCACAATCTCCGGCCTCGCTCTGGCCACATTTTCCGGACCTACATCCCGCGCCCTCACAACATGATTTGGATCCTCCAACAAATCCCACACGGTTCTGGCAAGCTTGGCCGCCTGCTCCACGGCCTCTTTCTCCCAATTCCCCTCTTGTGCCTTCATCACCGCACCCCACATCACCTCCCTCACAATCCGGACATCCGTCAGACGCACGTCCGTCCCCGGCCTCCTCAAACATTCCAATACTGCACCTTGCCGCCCCGCGATGTTCGCCCTTCTAACCATCTTCTCAATCTGCCACACGTGCAGCTGCCTTTTCGCCGTTTGCAGCCCTTCTAAAAACTTCGGCAAATTTTGCCAATCCTTCCCGTCCTTCATCAAGTCCAGTATCTTATTGAAGGATCGCCGAGTAGGGGGTTCGTCGCGGAGATGGTTCAGAGGTTGCAATTGGAGGACTTCATTCCCAACACGGACGGTAGCGGGTTCATCGCTTGTGAGGAGGGCAAAGTTTTTGGGTTTGTAGAGGAGGTTGCGTTGGAGACGGAGGAGATGGGAGGGAAGGAAGATGTTGCTGCGGAAGGTGGATAGGAGTTTGTCGAGCTCAGGGGAGGATGTGAGAGTGAACTGGGGAAGACCACCTGGTAGGCGTTAGCTGAACGCACTAGGGCGCAAAAGAGTGAGATATTGTACCATGTTTTCGGCGGGAGGGGGTGCTCGTGAAAGAACGAGATTGTGATGGGACAGCGAGCCGGCGGAGGCACGGACGGCAGCAATAAGATGCTTCAGTATAGAGACCCGCCATGTGCACAGTCAAGTGTACTAAAAATAGGGAGTGGTACCCTTTTGCTCGGATTGCGTAGGCGTGAAGCGCTCGTCCAACAATCGAGGTTATTGACGAATTTTAGCTCGCGAAGATTAGCGCGCTTTGCGGCAAGCTCGCCGCCCGACATTGACCTCAGCACAACTTCTCATCAGAATCACATCCCTTCTCACTTGACAATGGCGTGCTCAAAATCCACAATGCGGCCCTTGGCCTGCTGGAAAAGCTTTCTACGACAGTCACGGCAACAGTCAATACCGTTGCGCTGCCTCTCCACCGCCCCCATAAAACCCATACCCCGAATACCACCACGTCGACTTCCGGCAGACACCCCGATGAAACCCTATGTTCGTACGTACATGTCACTGCCTTCATAATATCAACTCAACACCCGCCTTCCCCCCCTTTTGCTACCCTCCCCGAGCTCAGCATTAACAAAAGTCTCCCCCAGCGCCCATGAGAATAAAAACCTACCCCCCTCCCCCCTCCACCAAAAACAACCACCCCTTCGCCATCGCCGACCTCACCGCCTCCTCCCTCTCCGTCCTCGACCCCACCGGCTCCCGCCAACGCCTCTTCTCCCGCTCTAACCCCGACGTCCCCAACCCCGGCGACATCCTCCTCACAACCTTCAAATCTGGCGACCCGTTCGCCGGCGTCTGCCTCTCCATCCGTCGCCGCGGCGTCGATACGGCTATATTGCTGAGAAACAGACTCCTGACGACGGGGGTGGAGATGTGGGTGAAGGTGTATAGCCCGAATGTGAAGGGGGTGGAGGTGGTGAAGAGGGCGGAGAAGAGGGCGAGGAGGGCGAGGTTGTTTTATATGCGGAAGCCGGAGCATGATCGGGGCAGTGTGGAGCGTGTGGTGGAGCAGTATTTGAGGCAGAGAAGGTTGGTGAGGAGTGGGGCTGTGGGGGTGCGGGATCCGACCAAGACGGCGAAGAATCCGGCGAGTGGGAAGGTGGGGGTGAGTGCGAGGTAGAGAGATTTGCAGCTGCGATGGCGGTGGGGGTGCATTGTACAGATCCTAAGGGCACAATGTGGTTATACGCATCAGAACAGATCGAACAACTTGTCAAGTTCACCTATGGATAGGGGTTTTATGGGTTTATGGGCTGTCGAGTTGTCGGCTTGTCAGTTCATCGAGTCGTGACATTGCGCAATCCGAGACCGGTCTTCCCCATACTCTGATCCTTTTCTAGTGTCAGAAAATGATCTATCCACTGAGGTCCTGCGCATTACTTTTCGATTCGCGGTCATTCGGTTCTTCATGGATTCCTTCCACAACTTTCTCTACTAGATACTGAGAGTTCCATATCCACAAATCATCATCTCATTAGGAAACATCAGTATTGGCCCACACACTCACCCCCAAACAGCATCCTTCCCTCTCCCTCTCCCAACCCCAGTCGGCGGCGGCGTCGTCAGCACATATTCCCACGCCTCCGCCCCATCAACAAACAACCTAAACCTAAGTATCCCCTGCTCCCCCCCCTTCACACCCTCAAGCTCCACAGCCCCAAACTTCGAGTTCCCATCAGGAATATACTTGATACACACATCGTCCTCCCCCTCGACCTCCCAATACGTTCTCACTGGCAAGTAAAACATACTCAACGGGCTCGTGCTAAACTCATGCACCGTCGCGCTGAGCGGCCACTGGCTACCCTTGGGCGGCGGAAACGCTGTGGCGGCGAATTCGTGACGATCGCCGCTGAGGATGACGACGCCTACGCCGTCGCCGCGAGCGCCGACGTCCCACATGGCTTCGAGGACGATTTGGCGCTCGTGGAGGTAGCCGGCCCACTGCGAGATTTTGGAGTCAGCATTGTTCTCTTAGGATGGACACATGAGATGTGGAATATGTTTGCAGAATATGTACTCTGGAAACATGTCTCAACACTTATGATTAGGTCCGGATTAGGTAAGAACAAGTCCGAAAATATGCTTACGGTGTCGGCGGAGCCGAAACGCCAGTTGCGGGTGAAGGGGATGGAGGAGATGATGAATTTCCATTTGACGCCGGAGGGTTCGGGACGCGAGAGGAAAGTTAGCAGAGAAGAGAGCTGGTCTCGGCCTAGCATGGATTTTGTGGGGGAGCTTGCGTTGGCTGAGTGCTCAGGGGTGCGGTAGCGGCGGGTGTCGAGGAGGAAGAAGGAGGCCGGGCCTTGGGTAAATTGGAAGTAGGAAGCGTTAGGGCGGACGGGAGGAGGGTTCACGGAGGTGTGGTAGAGGTGCCAGGGGTCTACGGCGGCGGGGTAGGGGGCGGTGGTATTGGCGTCCCAGTCGTTCGCGATTTCGTGGTCGTCAAGGACGTGGAGCCAGGGCAGAGAAGACGAGACTGATGGCCAGTCTGGGGAGGCGTAGACTTGACGGTACTCGCGGCGGTAAGTTTCGATATCGGTGCCGAAACGGCGAGGGACGTCGATGTAGATGAAGTCGCCTAGGAAGAGCATGAAGGCGGCGTGGAGGGACGGGATCCATTTCGCTAGATGCTGAAAACCTGGGATGGATAAAGGATGGGAGAGTGGATTATAGGGGAAATGTGGCTTAATGCAACTGGAGGTGATAAATGTGAATTTGTCATTATCTGAAGCTGTTTGGCCTGCAGGAGGAGCCGTAGAAAAGACCCCCGTGTGGTTATTTGATATTGCATACTCATAGCGACTAAATGGACGTAGTTTGGAGATGGTAACAACATATGTGTAATCAGTGTCATTTGACAGCCAATACACCGGGCTAACAGACTTCCATGAACCGTCCTGCGGTGGATCTTCTGGTTTGAGAGCACTTCGGTAGGAGATGTAAATGGGTAGCTGGGCGCAGTCTGGTTCTCTTAGGAGGATATTTGCGCTGGTATCAGAGACGTAGCCAACCCTAGCGAAAGATAGATCGTGACTTGGGTACAAGAGTGGGGCCCGGAAAACAAGGTCTCCTACGAAAATAACTAGTAATAGATTGATAGCAGCGGTGATACAGCTCCACAGTGATGATGCTGGACTGGGTACTCCCAACAGCAGTGTCTGAAGTATCCGAGGGTCTTTTCTCGCCTTTGCTTTTTCTTCATTAGCAGAATATGTTGCCTTGGTGGCTCTTGTTATGTTTTTTCCCGCGACTTCCAAAGACTTCTTGGTGGTGCTATTGGTTTTCACCACCGGACTAATGCTTGGTTCAATCGCAAGTACTTTCATGTCGGACCGCCAGGTAATGATGTACGAAGTAGTATAGATTACTGCAGACCCAAGCACTACTGGAGGAGCATGATGCCCAGGTATCTGCGGTCGGCCTTAGTCAGGTAATAGTACATCTGTGAGATGCTAGATAAATACCCATCTTAGAAAGGTGTACGCGACGAGACGTAGGATTGTTGAAGAGAGCACTGTCGAATATGCTGCTAGGGAAGCCATCGCCAACGATCTCGAGGAAACAACAAGCCTCTGGAACCATTAAAAGTATATGGCACAGATCAGTGGAAGTATTGGACTTAATGAAGGGAAGAAAAGAGAACAGTCATCGATGTTTGCTCTCTCATCAATCATCACGGCTGTCGAAACTCATCGAACAACAATCGATACCAAGGCCAACTTTCGTTTCTTTGCCCATGTCTTCTTATCGCACAAGTTTTGCATTGGAGCCCGAATACACGAACTCACTATTCTATGTGAACAAGGTATTCGTGGTATTCAAGTGGATATCTGTACGGAGACCCGAGGGTCAGTCGTTGACGATTTTCAAAAACACACTACCAAAATCACGAGAAAATCAATCATATTGTCATGTAGCGATCTCGAACATCTGATATAGACGACACAAACCCTATGGTAAAGCAGAATGAACTAAATCTACTCGAGCACGTGTCAAACAGTTAAGAGCCGCGGGTCTTTTGATGTTCTGACGTTCAGATTTGATAGGTGTTGAAGCCGCTTTATGCTGTCAGAACATCAAGAATTGAGAGGCAGAAGAATCAAGTGGTCGCAGCGATGAAACAAGAATCTGAAAATTCGAGATTCACTGTCCAGAATTGTGCTTCATCTCTAACTCAACTCATTCGAAGAATTTCAGTGTGAGCAGTCAACATAAATACAGACATGAGTCACATGACACTTTTCGATGATGCTCTTCTTGCTCTTTACCTCGCTTCACAGATAAAGCAGAACTGTATTTTCGTAACTTGCCTTGAGTATTAACATCGTTTCTTACTTCGTCGAGCTGTATTTATTCTCTATTCTCGATCACAACGCTGTGCTCGCTCTTCATAACAGCAGCTAAGAATCATATTCCATTGGTACTGGTCCACTTCTCGGGTCTCACGAATGCAAAGTCGAATTGGGGTTTCGCAACGTGAGGCTGAGCGGCGGGGTCCGCATGTTGCCGCAAACCAATCCCAGCCCATTCAGATCACACTCCACAGCCTTCCAGATCCAGTGCAGCACAACCACCACAGATCAAAAGCCCATTATCCAGACACCCTTTGACCCCAAACCCTTTGGAATGCTTCGTGAAAATTCGTCAACAATGACCCCACAACCTGATACTCCGGCCTTGCTGGACGCTATCGCTGCCACAAGAGAAGCATTCGCTCAGGCAAAACCTGGGTCTCGAGAAGAGTTGCTGGACCTAGCTCACTCATTGACCGCTGCGCTCGAAACACCCAGCGAAACTATCCAGAGGATTGGTTGGGCTGAGGTAATTCTTCAAAGCTTCTTTCGCCTATCCGTCTTCTGATCAGTATTGAGCCTCTAGCCCGCTAGATTTGCCGCTGCAAGATTAGCAATTGACTTGAAGCTATTCGACAAGCTTACTGCGAATGATAAGACAGGCTTGAGTGCTGCTCAGCTTGCGAAAGATACAAAAGCCGATGTCTCCCTTGTTGGCAAGTGTTCTTTGAATTGGAAGACAGTCGTCCAATACTCATTTCCCTTTACTAGCTCGTACTATGAAACATCTAGCGGCCATGAATATAGTTGCAGAAAAAGAAGCGGATACCTACGTCTCGACCGCTTTTTCGAAGGCATTGACAGAGCCGAAATATCGTGACGGGGTCACATACTGGTTTTTCTTTCTTCCTTTCAAAGTTCAGATCTGCACACGATACGAAGGTACCTTTCTGGGACTGGCTGAGCGAAAACGGCTACGTGGAACACTTCAACAACTACATGAGTGGTTATCGTCAAGGAAAGCGCGGCTGGATGGAGACTGATTTCTACCCCGTTGCAGAAAGACTCGGTCAAGGGCTGAGTGATAATGAAGATGCCGTCCTGCTCGTGGATGTTGGAGGTGGTATCGGCCATGACTTGAAAGAGTTCAAAGCTAAACATACAGACTTACCTGGACGTCTGATTCTGCAAGAACGGGCGGAAGTCATTACGCATATCTCGAAGTCCGAGCAAGATTTTGAAGCAACTGTTCATGATTTCTTTACTCCTCAGCCCATCCAAGGTATGTGGGACGATATAAAGAGCCAATCGCCAGCTAAAATAATGCAGGGGCAAAAGCTTACTACCTTCATTCCGTACTGCATGATTGGGATGACGATACATGTCGCAAGATCCTGAGTAACCTAGTCCCTGCGATGAGGGCAAACTATTCCAAGGTACTTATCAATGAGAATGTCGTCTCTGATAAGGGCGCTACATGGTCGATAACGTCCATGGACTGGCTTATGATGGTTCTTGGAGGCGTACGCGAACGTACGGAGACGCAGTGGCGAGCCCTCTTAGAATCGGTGGGGCTTAAGGTCGTCAAAATGTGGACCTATGAACAAGGAACGGAGAGTCTAATCGAAGCCGAACTCGATGGACAGTGAGCTGATAAAACATATCTTGGGCAACTCGCAGGCTTCTATCTGCCTTTTTTCCATAACGCTTTCGATGTACTGGTTGCCTAACCTGTTTTGCCTAGAAGGCCTATGTTTTGGTGGGGATCGATCAATTTGAAAATCGGCAACGACTTTTGCATGGTTATCATTGCTTACTGACATGACGTTTTCAAGGCTGAAGCATGCTTAGTCATGCCAATGGAACCCTTCACCTGCTTCCACCGCCGCCGACAGAAGGTAAAGACTCCTGCGCTTATGGATTGCCAGCCCTTGAACGAGCTATCGAGATACACCACTTACACCTGATCTCACCAGCAGTGGGTTCTGAAATAAGTCAATAGGACGGTTCCCATGCTGTGGATTTCACATACGCCTTATGAAAATACGTGGTGCGCTGTCTGCTTGCATGAGGCTTCTTCCTAGATAGCAGATCACTGCAGGTCTACTGGCTCATTTGATTCCCACCGATCCTGTAAAACTTTGATGTGACTCATGCTCTTTGAACAACATGCTAGTCTGCCAAGTACACGCCGCGAACCGTGGCTGTGCTGCATCGGAGGATTCGCGCAGCAATAAACCAGCAAGGAAGTTGGGCAGGCAGCAACCATGCCTGTGCCTGGTGAGATGACAAGCTTGCCTAAACCTCCGTCTATATAGTCTTTCATTCGCCTTCGTTACCATTCATGCTGTAAATAATAAATTCTGAGATATTCAAAATTCTCCTTTGCAGCGATAGCCCATCGTACGCCCAAAAGAACTATCTCGGACTCAAGACGCTAGAATGGGTAAGATGATAAGAATAAGAGCCATCACTCGCAGAGTTAGTGACGATTCCATCAACGAAGTGGAAGAAACCGATGGTAGTTCTATAAGCCATAACCCAACGTAGTACGTTCTATTGACCAGCGAACCAGATGTGAAGAAATCCACTGGCATGCGATGCGATATCAAGAACCTCTACCAGACTAAGGCGGATGAAGACGGAGACCGCGATTGGACCGAGAGCTATCCAGATTATATTGAAGAGCCTGCTGAGAACTCGGAGACTCTGTGTTATGCTCTGCTTGTTCGCAATCGGAAAAGTAGCGATAGTCACAAGAAACTCACGATTGATTCAATTGTCGTGCAGAGTCCGATCCTCAAAAGAATCCTAGGAAAGGTTCTCAAAGACTACCCCGGTATTACCACCGGACTAGGCCGATTTGAATTCGAAGCACCCTTCGAGCCTTTCGTTCACCGGTGGGAGCAGCTAGAAACGGCCAGACAGGCAGAGCAAGACCCGGAAGCCAAGATTCATCTCGATCTGTTATGGAGTACGCTCGAACACCAATTGAGAGACACGTTAGAAAGGAAGGCAGACCATGTTACACACGGTGTAATAACCTTCAAGCACATTTGGACAATATTTGAACCCGGATGTTTAGTTTTCATGGTTGATGATGGCCATGAAAGACTATTGCGCTTCAATGGTGGAGGTTTCGATTCGAGTTACGACTTGGAATGTCAGTACATTGATTGGGATGGCGAGCGCTTTGGGCTGAAAAACGAAACCATTGAAATCTCTGAATTCAAAGGGACAGCTTCAATCGAAGGTTTACGTGCTGTTCCGTTGGAGCACCACCAAAATAAAAGCAAGTTGGAAGAACGCCTCATCACAAGAGGTAAAGTCTTCGAGGCCAACAAGGGTTACCATTACAAACAATATGAAGGCCTTGGAATGGATGAAAAGTCCATTAAGTATAACATCGATAGTCGTATCGTTATCGACACCGACTCATACAACCGCTTTCAGCCGGATGGCCGGGTGCGACTTGATTGGTTAGACAATCAAATACTGACTGACGATCAACTGCTGATGTGCTGCGCATCTTTCCGGGGGTATTCCTTGAAAGACAAGAAATGGCTCAAGTTTTGGATAGACTCCGTCAAAGATGCTGTATGGAATGACAAGGCTTTCGAAAGTCTTGTGCTTCCCTCTGATCAAAAGGAACTTGTACTCGCCTTTGCTGAGAGTCAAGCAAAGCACGGGCACGCATTTGACGACGTCGTCAAGGGAAAGGGCAAAGGCATCATCATGCTCTTGAGCGGCCCTCCAGGGGTAGGTAAAACTCTCACGGCCGAGTGTGTGGCGGAGACCATGCGAGTGCCATTGTACATGCTATCCGCTGGCGATCTTGGCACTGATCCCAGTGTAGTTGAGGGAAAACTGTCCAGGATCCTGGCTATGGCTATTAGGTGGCAATCAGTTCTCTTAGTAGATGAAGCAGACGTATTCCTCGAAGCACGAAGTACGCACGATTTAGAGCGCAACAAGCTTGTCTCTATCTTCCTCCGCATCCTCGAGTACTACGAAGGATTTCTTTTCTTGACCAGCAACCGCGTCGACAATATCGACGCAGCGTTTGATTCGCGAATCCACCTGTCGTTGCAGTACGAGGAACTCTCTCACTCATCTCGGTATCACGTCTGGAAGACCTTCTTGGGCGCCCCTTTCTCAGGAGCCACCAGTTTCACAGAGGAAAATCTTCAGACGTTGTCAGACATTCCAATGAATGGACGCCAGATCAGGAACGTGATCAAGACGGCGCAGTTGCTTGCTTCGAGAAAAGGTGTGCCGTTGAGCTTCGACAACGTTAAGGCAGTGACAAATTTCAGAGCAGCCAATGCAAGAAACATACCAAAATGCACTTGCAAATAAGTGGGAGTCAATGGTTTGCCCTTAGCATGGGTTTGCAGATGGATTCGCGAACTTTACGGCCATAGATATATAGAGAATGATAGATGAAACACATGAAACTCAATCCATCGTGTAACTAGCAGCTGAGCTATCAGGAAAGAAGTCGCATCAATGCTATTTCTGGAAAGATGGCAGCTTCATGTACTCATACTTGTAGATTCACCCTTATTCGTCTCATTACTTCTTCAAAGGGTCTCGAAAGTCAGAAGATCTCGAAACGAACCATTAGACTTGTTGTCTAGTTGAAAAGTTTCTTCATTGCCTTTCAGAAGTAAATGCGATGAGAAGTATTGCATAGACTCATGGTTGGTCTGGCGTACCTCCGTACATACCTCTCGACTTGTGGTTCTTCGATACACGTCCCTATGATGTGACCTGGCATAAGAGGCTGCATGATAGCTGCAGATCGGATCAGCTCATGGAAGGTGGTTAGGTGGGCGTGGTGGGCAACAACATGAAACTCGCTCGAGGATCAACAGCGATTGGTGGGCGTCGCGAGAGAACATATTCTAGAATAAGCCGAGCTGCCCCCCTCAGCTCTTGACTCTCTCATGGTTATTATTGTTTCCCACTTCCTGTTCCCACATTAATATTATTTCAATTTATGATTGCCAGCGCATGCTGCATGTTCCTCATCCCCGCCCGCATTGGTGCTACTCCACTGGTTCCGCGCGTTTCTCTTTCCAGTGCATCTTCAGCCCGCACTCCTCATGTCTTAGATGTATGCACCGTCCGATAGGAAGCCAATCCATTCGGTATTCCAGCACCACAGCCGAGCGCATCATGGTCAAGGCTCCTGACCAAGTGCCAGCACCTGGTGTTTCTGCAGACGCGGCTCCTGCACAGGGCATGCAGTATCATGGCGGACGCAGCAGAATCCCAGCAGCAGATGACGCTGTCCATATACTAGAGCCCACAAATCGAGAAAACAATCCACTGCATTCTGTTAAAAGTCCTTATTCGCTCTCTACAGAGAACCTCAAGGCTCATGCCATAGCGCAATCGACTCCTCCCCTGGAGACTGACCAACAACCTCAAGACACTGATACCAAGGAAGGCTACCCCGCCCACCAAGTCGCCCTACGACGTTTGAACGGCACCGTCTCTGCCAACAAACACAATATCGCCACCTCCGAATCCGGCTCCACAACAAGCACCCAACCCGTCCTCGTCCGCTCCTACCCCACCCCCAGACCCACCTCCAACTCCTCTCAAGCAGCCGCCATGAAAAGAAAACAAAAGCCCACCGCCGACACCAACACCTACGACCTCCCACCCCTCGAAAGCTTCTCCTTCCAAGACATCCTCGCCTCCATCGACCCCGAAATTAGAGCCTCCATCGACACCATCGCCGAGATCTGCGCCCGGAGCAAGATGAGCTTGGCGGACGAGTACGACAGCCATCTCCCACCCCAAGGCCAGCTCCATCCCTTACGCGAGCAGAGCAACCCGCCAGAAATGGCAGCCCTCTCCCGACTCGAACCGGTGGAGGAAGCTTCACGATCCCGGCATGCCCAACGCCATAGTTTCGCTCTCGCCAGCACGTCCTCGGATCGGGCCCCGCTTGCACTTTCAAGCAGTCCGGTTGCTGCAACTTCGAATATTACATCGCAACCGAGATCCCCCCCGCAGTCACCGGCAAACACGCTCCAATTGTCGGGTTCGTGCTCGGACCAAATCATGGCTTGGTTACGAGGCTCTACCTCGCGGATCGAGAGTCTACAGATTCGAGATTCCAGCGCTGCGGATGCTCTACATAGGATCTTGGGCGAGAACAGGAGCTCGATGGCTTCGCTGTGATGGATGCATGTTACATGGAGCACAGAAAACGATGCGCATTACCGCTGTCGAAGAGGTAAAGGAAAGTCTAACCCTGGTATGGATAGAAACTTTGGACGGATCATATCCAAAAGAGCCACCCTCCAATTTCACCAACAGCCTCCATCACCCAACCCATCAAAATCCCAAAACCCACCCCCGCAGTCCCCACAACCCTTCTCCCATAAAGCTCCCGCACCCCCATCATCTCCCCCATCATCTCCCCATCGCAATCCCACAGGGCCCGGGAACCCAGCCACCAACGCCCCAACCGCGAAAACCCAACATAGCGAGCACAAAACTGGCTTAGCTTCATTTTCAATAAGACAATACAATACTCCAAGCACTTGCCCCTCCCCCTCTCACGTGAGGCAAGGTTGATGCCGACTCCCCTACACCGGCCACTCCATCCTCAGATTCCCAGCACACCTGGATCATCCCCCGCCCGCAACCTTCCCAGAAACCCCCAGACTCGACACTCCACCTCATCTCCCCTGGGCGATACAAACTCAGCAGCGACCATCGTGGTAGTTCAACATCACGCCTCCGCACCCCCCAAAGCTGTTTCCGTAGACGGGAAAGTTATAGCGCTATGGCATCCTTTGACGACCGAAGGAATGGGGTTCTGATTTGAGAGAGATGGGATGCTGGGTGGTGGAAGGCAGTGGAAAGCAATGGGGGGGCGGGGAAGTGAGTGGATTGCAAGAATGGGGCGTGGGGTGTTGAGGTCAATAGGTAATCTATGAGATAAAATGAAGGGATTGATTGCTACCCAGCTACCCGCCGTAGACTAATCAGGTATTACGACAACCACTCATCGAGCCGTAAGGTGCTCAAGCCATCACTATCGCAGGTGTGCCAACAGCCACGCTCAAGCCCAATCCCGTTCCATTCTGAGAACAAGCAGTCGACATAGCATTGCGAGAAACTCAAACGAGTGTCCAAGTCTAGCGCCCCCCTCCATCTCTCCCCATCTTCCCTACACATTCCCCTGCCCCTTCTTAAGCCCGACCTTCGTCTCCGATCCCCTAGAATCCCACCTCCCCCAACCTCGGCGCGCCCCCTTCCCAATCATGGCGTTCGTAGTACTTAAAAACCAATTCATACCCTTCCAAATCATGCACGATGCGATCCACGCGCCTATAGCCCCTGATGTTGTCCATGCGCGCGCACTTCTTTTTCGGGACTTGTTGCGCGGCCTTAACATCCAGCACATCACCTTCTCCATCGTCAAAAGGCACCGCTTTGGCTTCGAACAAGGTGACGGAGAAGCGGCCGGGCTTGAAGATGGAAACGACTTGCTCCACGACGTCGGCGGTTTCGCGGCCGGTTTGGCGGCTAGGGACGTTGGTTTCAAAACTGGCGTAGGAGCAATGGGGTTCAGGGGTCACGTGGACGGTGAAGTAGTGTGTAGCGTTGGGTCCGGTTGGAGCGGGGATGACGCCGTTGGCACTGAAACCGCATGGAGTGAAGAGGAAGGCGTCAATGCGACCGTCAGGGTATTTGGAAGGTGGGTAGACGGCGGAGAGCCCGGAGGCTTCGGATACGATGGTGCCAAGGGCGTGGCCTTCTGTTGCTAACTCCTCGGGCAGGTTGTAGAGCTGATTGTCGGTTTCATACTCTTCATCTTCGGAGGACGTATTGCTGAAAACGTCGAGGATGTCATCATAGCTGACTTGGCTAAGCTTGGAGGCGCCGTTGCCAGTGGTTTTCTGATCGTATAGAGATTGATCATTGATATCGCCCAGGTGCTGCTGTGCATCTTGGCGAGCTATGTGAGCTCGTTGAAAGTATTGACCTTCCGCGACCGCACTCGCGTGGTCAAGATAGAATTGTTTTGCGTTATCATGGTCCAAATCCGTCATCAGCATTTCCAAAGTTTCATCCTGCCCATCATCTTCCTCATCACCGCACGTCTTGATTGCATGGTTGGAAGTCGGTAAGTCAAGCATTTTAATCTCTGTTTCTTTCCTATCTGGTGTAGCCGGCGGTGTCAAAATGGTGTTGGGCTCGGTGAGATACAAATACCAATGTTCACCATTCATCTTGCCAATCATATATGCACTACCACCCAGGAAAAGCTTATCGAGTGATCTGACCTCATCTCTCCAGCTCCGGTGTGGACCACGCTGACGATCCGGAAACAGGAAATTCTTTCTGCTGTAGAAGACCCGGTAAGGAATCGCAGCTGTGCCGGTACCAGTCACAGAATTGGCCACAGTATGAGGAAATCCGGCCGCGATTGCAGCAATTTCAAGGATCCGAGGTAGGCCACAGAGTAGGGTCGTAGTACCACATGTCTTGAGTATCAGCTTATGAGGAAAGACGAACATGCTTGATTCCGACAAGAGGTAGGCATCGACGTGCTCGGACTCGACAATCGAGAGAACTTTGCAATTAACTAAATCCAGCATATCCTTCCAGACTTCAGAGGGCACATTTTTCAAGCCCTTGGGAGCCGTAGACTTTGGCAAGGAGCCTGGAGACACGCTGAACCATACTTCTAAAAGCTTCTCCGGGCCTAATCTAGAGTCACTCCTACAGCCCAATGAAGCCAATGAATTTGACGTACCTTCGAATGCATTGGTGGAATCGAGATCAACAGTAACATCACGATTGATGGTCAAATGCGGCGTACCACTGAAAGAGGATGGAGAAGATGTATAGTTCAGGGGTATTTCAGTATTGACCATCTCCGTGCGGTGACCTGGTCTGCTGATCCTTCCGGGCGGCTTTCAATGCTTGTTCTGTAATAACGTCAGCAATTATGCATCACATTGCCGCCACCCGGTAGGATAACATGACAAACTAACCTGGAATTGTACCTGCAATGCTAAGATATGTGATGCTCACTCCACCCCTCAGAAGAACAATGCGGTGTCCACCTGAGAAGAGAAGGCCCACGATAAGTGGGGTAAAGTGGAGGCTGGCTTTTGCCAGCAGCAGTAGGTAGTATTATCGGGTAAACCTTGGGGGTCGTTACGGAGGTCGAGCGGAGAGCGGGATGAAGAAGGCCTTGAACCAAGGAATCTTGGCTGTTTGTTTTGTTCCTTGCTCTGACAGAGTCCGATACCCTCTAGAAGTACCGGGTCTAGCAGACAAGGATATCTCCTGTAAGTAAGAAAAGGTGGTGGATTTTACTTTGGGTGTTTGTGGGGGGTGTTATCTGGGCCTGTGCAAAGCAGATTAGCTTCACTGATCATTTGTCGAAGTGTTGTGAATGTGGCGCTGTGGCCATCCAAATGTACGTACTTTGCAGGCTTTGATAGGAAGCGTAGCAGGTCCTTGCGGCTCATGAAGGATGTTTTAAGCGTCTGTAGATGAGGAATTGTGGCTCTGATAGTGATTGTTTTGCATCGACGTTGCCTGGTTGGAAGTTTGTAAGTGGATGTAATGTTAAGACACAGTGGCGTGTGAAGAAGTTGTTGTTGATCGCATAAGGTGTTTTCCCCCAGAATTTTGTGTGGTGAGCTAACAATTAGATGATGACCTACTTGCGCGCTAAATAAATTGAATTTCTAGAATTTCGTTGTTTTTCTCCATGGGAAACGGAGCATCGTAGGGCTGAACACAGCCAGATACCTTAGGGTAAGGTACCACGACTCGAGATGTATCATGTAGGATCATTTATTTACGCACCAACGACTCCAACAAGCATCGCTATTCTCTCGGGATTTCCCCAGTTCCGTTGATCGTTGACATACGCAGAATTCAGGCTAAACGATCTACTCATAAGAACTTTGGCGATTCCGCACTTATCTAACTCAGGATTTCCGTATATTACGGAACGATAAGCTAAGTGCGCAAAACACCCAGGCATAGTTGCTGGTTAATAGTATAGGGTAATCAATGACCTGTGGTCTGGACACTGCATTTTGAACAGTGCATCGAGTTCTCCTAACACGCAAGATTCTGGGTTGTTAGCCTCCTAATGGGGGTATTAGAACCGGAGTGTTGTGATCTAGGGGTGAAAGATTGCTGAGGCACATATGCTGGCATGGCATTTCCATTTGTTGGGTGGACCGTCAGGATTGAGAGGTCTCAATATAAAGGCTCCTACCTATTGTCAAATCAGACTTCGGTCAACACCCTGAACCTCATCAGTATAGATGGGTAGACCGAACAGATAGAAATCTTGCAACTTCCTCAAATACCTACATAATGCCCTTCTGACAAGTCAGCGCACAACCAAAAAGAAGTTTATGCAATGCCAGCGGGCACGTGGGATAGCTGCAGGTGCGGTCGGTAAGTGGCATTCTGCATCGAGCTGCACCTCGGATGACATATCGGCGCAGGCTGACAACCGACAGTGAGATTAAGTGGTGTCTGCGCTGTCAGTCGAGAAAAGGACTGTCTGGGGGCTGAAAGCTTTTCAGCACGATAAAACTCGTTCTGGACAGCGATTTACGTTTTCGGTTCACGGATAAGAGAACCGAAGGTTGTTTCAAGAGAATCTGCAGCAGGCCCGAAAGATCGAAACGCCAAGAGATAATGGACCTGTCAGGCTGTCAGGACTCGACGGTCTCGATGGTGTGGTGGCGTCGAACGCCTCTCGTGAACAGCAAGGCGTGTTGATTCGTCCGGCCACGGGGTGTTGTGCATATATCTAATATCTTGAGAACAGGACCAGCAGCTAGCCCTAGTTCTATCTAACGTAGTAGAGCAGTGCGAAGCCAAGTCACTTAGTGGAAGCAGCTCAGTCGATTGACCAACGGCAGCTGACTGAACCAATGCTCGATAGTCGAGGTACCTTACCCTAAGACTCGACGCCAGCTACTTGCGTATTGCGCATTTCTCTGTCTAGCCTGCTGCGCTGGAAGCACGCCCAACAGAGGGGAAAAGGCAAAGCCATCAGGATTGTCGGTGAAGAGATCATCCAGTCGTATCGGAACCTCTACAAATAGACGTCAATTCCATCCTATGTATCTTGTGTAAAAGGATGCGTTCCAGGTATACTGTGTGACTGTGTACTCGTACATAGAGTCATAGACAGACGTTGAAAGGATGAGGGGGTCCGAGCGGCCTCTACCTTATAATCCCTGTTACTGTAGTCCTATCTACCTCAGTAAGCAGCACTTGATGCTGGCCCAATCAACAAGCAGCACACCACCACTTCACCACATGAATAGCTACTCTACAAGCATGACTTCTGCACACTTTGCGACGACACCGCCTCCATGGTAGCCCAAAAAAAAGATCCTACCAAATCCTCAAGACTTTCCATCAAACTCATCCGTCTACTGTCACAATGCGCTTGAGCTGACGAGCAGCTCTCTGATCAGCATCAGTGGCCCTCTTAATGTGCCAAGACCAACCTCGAAAACGCAGTATCCTCTCTTGCCTGCGCAGGATGCGGAGGTCTTGATGTCAAGAGCCGGCGTCGTCGCTTTTCAGGCGCCGGATCGGCTACAGATGGTGGACATAATGGAGCATAGCTATCCCTTGCATGGGCATACACGAAGCATGTCGTGTACGTAGCATCACTTCCTAGATTCTTGGCTGCACATACGCAATGGCTCGAGCCATTTCTTTCTTGTTTGTGGGAGGAGTGCGCTAATCCACGAAGCCCTGGCATCGACAATAATACCAGTCAAGTCCGACGCTTCTCCACTGACGACATTTGCGACATCGCCAATGGCAACACAGGAAATCGGCCCCATCCTGGACCTTCCGATCGAGCTGGCAATACCGTTACCTGCTTCAAGCACCTGCTCAGGGGATGAAGAGGACTACGAAAGACAGGCTATGATGGGGCCCCAAACAACAGAAGAGGCACCAATCACCCATGAGGCACAAGGAAAGCAGGACATGTCCACCCCACCAGCAGAAGAGCTCCAGGTGGGTGTCACTAGTAAGGATGTGATCGAAGTCGCGGCCACCGAATTACCGGCCGTATCGTTGGACGAATTGGCTCAGCTCATCCGGCTTCAGAAATATCAATCTGGTCATGCTTCATCTGTGCAAAATACTCTTTCCCGTGACATGCTCCTCTGCGGCCTGAACAGGAGGTTAATACGCAGTACCACATTGGCTTACGCTGCTATGTTGGACCACTTCAAGGCCGATAACCAAGCCGGTTTCGCAGCGTTATTCAGAACATGTGAACAAATGCTCCATAAATGCCATGAAATTGGACATTCCATACCAACCGATACTGGGGACAGTGTTGACGATTCTGCGTATATGCAACTTCGAGGAGGTTCAACATCTTCATGGTTACAGGATCTGCCGCCAGCCCAACAGGATGACGTCCTTAAATTTTTCATGAGGATCAGGACAGATCCAAATTTCTTACCGGACCGTATCTCTAGCCTGTCATCTGCTGAGCTCGTTGCCTTGTCTTCTCCTTATCAATCTACTTCTGTCGTTGACTCTGTGCTAGAGAACCTATCTCATGGTAAAGGCAGGGGCCACGACAAGGCTCGTCGGCTTGGAACAGATCCCGCTTGCCTGGATACCTTAAGAGGATTCCATCACAAGGATCCGATGTTCGCTCTATTCTACGATTGTTTTGACGACTCTTCCAAACCAAGGTCCTCGGAGTATCTCCGCCGGATTGATGTATGGTCCACAACTTGTGCACGAACCACCACACTGGGGAAGCGCGGCAGTGACGAATTCTTGAATGTCGCCTTAAATTCTTTTGCTGGCCTGCAGGAGTGGCCACTGAAACCCAAAGTTGAGCTTTTCCTGATCCGGGTACTCCAGCAAGGGGCATTTCTTCTGGATTCGTCTGCCAGTGAACTCATCGACTTCAAGCAGCCGGTGGAAATACGCAAGGCCAGGGCTGCCATAGCCGGCTCCAACTTCTTTGACCAAGCCTTGAATGATCTCTTCAAACTGTTGACAGGAGGTTCAGCGCGGGATAGCATACCGGGGAGCGTTTTGGATTTTGCGCGTGCTTTTCTAGGCAGGATCAAGGACCCAAGAATTAGGATCCGCGCGAAGAATTTTATTGCCGCCAAATGGTACTTTTCATCTTTTCTCTCGAATATCCTTGTATATCCCGAGGTAAGTCAACTTCTTAGCTTGATTGACCCTAGGCATAACCTTATACGTATCAGAGCCAAGGTCTTATGATGACACACCACGTTGGAAGCACCGCCAGGCGAATGATACTCAAAGAGCTGGTGATCCGAATGCAGAAACAAGTGATTGACATCACTTCTCCTTGGTATGACTTGCAATTTCTCTAATATGTTTGATTAGACTCATTGAGATAACCTATTAGGAGAAAACCGCTCTTAGTAGCATCTGATATCCAGGCGTGCATTGGCCAATTTTTCCAGTATTTTGATCCCAGTGAACATAAAGATTCTACGTTTTCGATCAAACAGGGTCAAGGAGAGTTTGCCGCAAATACATTCAAGGCACCGTTGATGCTTAGTCTGCACTCTGTTGAGTTGTTGGTCAGGACGCTCTTTCCGGATTCTCCTCCTTCGTCAAGTTCTACGAACTCCATTTATGGTACGGACTCCACTGAGTCTTCAATTGCCGGGTCTTCTACCCTTACTACAGGTTCCATGGAGCCTGGGAGTGGAATGGTCTCATCAACGACTCCAAGCGTTAGTGGCACGTCTATGACCAGTACCACTATGCTTAGTGAAGGTCCCTTTGTAGGTCCACAAGTCAAGGAGGCGGGGTTTCCGCTGGCTCAAAGTATTGATTGTACTTCTAAGTTGAGAGCTAAGGAGACGGAAGAGGATCTTGGAGTCCAACTCAAGTCGGTATGCGGGAAACTGATGGAAAGGAAGGGACTTCAAACGAGCCCCAACGATATCCATTCTCCGGAAGAGTGGGCATTCGTCTACATTTCTGTGAACGGAGAGAAGCTTTCATTGGCGCCCTTTGAGACTGTCGCAAATTTAGATGAACCTTCAGGGACGGCAGGAGCGGACCGCAATCATCCGACAACCAACCAAAACATGGACTACGTGTTTTTGAGAGAAGCGGTCATTAAGCTGATGGATAACCAGGATAGGCTGAACAATCTCCTTGAAATCCCAGTCCTAGAGAGTGGATTTGCAGAGAATGACAGCTTAGACCTGCGATTAGAAGATATCTTTCTTGCAATGATGAAGACGTGCCAAGTTAATTTTGATTTCAGCGATGCTCACTTCTGGTGGAAGAGTTTGGAAGCGTTGCGTCATTTCACACATACCGAAAACTCACCAAACTCCTGTGAAACCCTCCTACGTTCGATTGGGCACGATGTCCGGACAAATACGATGGATCATGCTAGGATAAACGAGCAGAATGAGAAATGGCTTCGCTCATATAGGATCATGCAGGTCCAGCAACACAACGTGCTCGAGAGATTAAAAGTAGAACAGAATGCCTTGCGACTGAAGATGTGGTACATTTCGGATGTCAGACACTCATCGACATATGAAGATGCATTGCATGTCACACGCGCATTGCGGGCTATGGCCAGTCCACCACGTATGAAGCAGTCTGGAAGCATAACAAATTGGGCTCGTCATCGACTTCGAAGTTCTACTGCACACGATAGATACGAAGCTCAGGCACTCGAGGCTCTATCTGCACAAAAGGACCATGGTGGTCCACATAAGCTGGCCGACGAGCAAATCGATTTGACATCGAGATGGCTGACTCGGAACAGCGTCGAGAATTTCTGCAAGGGTGAAGAGAGAATTCACAGGTTCTGCTTTGAGATCCAGAGGTGTGTGAGTAAGCTTGGTGGGGCCAGTTTGCTGGACAGCCCGGTACTGTGGTCTAGCCGGCTCTTCGAGCGCGAAAAGCTGGCCTTTGACAAAGAGGAGGTTACTGGGCTTGGAGACGTAGGCTCAAATACAAGTGCGAATCCTTGGAGCCGTGGTAGCTTTTCATCGTCACAGAGACACGGTCCGGAATTGGTCCCAACCACTTTCCAAAGCCTGAGAACCAACGACATCACTAACAACATCAGCCGCCTATGGAATACTCCTAGAATAGCATCGCACGAGACTGCGGAAACTAATTCGGCTGGCATTCCTTGGGTCCAAGAACCAGTCCGTGCAAGACATTTGTGGTTTGACAACTCTTCTACACTCTTGGCAACAAGTCAATCTAAAAAGTTTCCTGATGACAATATGTTGCGAAGAAATCCTTCTGGACAAATTGGTAAAGCTAAGAGAACTGCCTTTATACGTCAAATAAAGCAAAACCTCACTAGCCTGTTGCTTAGCGATCTGGGCTACCTACTCTGGGCTCAAGGCAGCGAGACGGATGCTTGGGTTAACCTGGATCTTCCAAAATTACATTCAGACCCAACAGTTCTACTTCCTACTACGCCTCAACACAACAATGATAGCATGAATGAAGGCACGCCCGTACCCGACACGCAGAACACTACGGTATTAAAGGGACACACAGAACTTGATGGTTCAAGACCTACTGACCGATCTTCGACTGACACCGCAAGGATTCCCAGTGATAATCCTGCAGGTGGCCAACAGTTTGGCATTGGCATTCGTGGCTCCAGCTCTGGCTCTGCGTTTCCATACCTGGAAGCCTACAAAAGCCTCCTTCAGAAATTGTCTGCCAGCCCAGATCCGCATGTCAAACTCCAGGTGCTTTACGAGCTCGAGATGCTAGTGCTGAATTCTATACAACAATCATCAATCTCGGAGCACCTTAATGATTCTACGTTGGGCAAATCAAATACCCCTGTACCAAGAAACAATCATCTTACGGCGCGTACGATGAGGACGCCGAGAACGAAAGCGACAAGTCTAGAGGAGGTCGTCGCCAACTGCTTCGAGCGACGAGCTGGCACTATGAAACCTAGATCGTCGAACCTTATCCCCTCCCCAAGAGGTGCGAGCTTCTACGGTGCTGAGACTGAGGTTCCCGATACGGACGACATTGTAAATACTCTTTTGGCCATATTCCGTGACAGCAACTATCGCCCCCAGACCCTGTTCCGCGACCTCCAACTCATTGCAGCCTTCGTTCCTCCTGAAATACTTGATCACACCCCGAAAGGCAAAGCGTTCTGGGATGCGGGTCTCGCTGCGCTAGCGCTCAAGGAAGACTTGTGCGAGTCGATGATCGACCGCGCAAATCAAATCACCACATACCACATTTCGGGCAAGAACACCCCCAGGCATGATTTGTCCATACCTCAAAACCTCGCACATTCTAGCCTGAAGGATGCCGCTGAGTTATGGATCATTATCGCAAAGGAAGGCTCCCCTACTGCTGCACGCGAGCTCGGCCTCTTCTATCTCACGCATCCAGAACTTCTACCTCGCGTCACCCTTCCGCTCTCTAAATCCAAGGATGTCTTCAAGTCGGCCACGTCGAATGAACGGAGTGGGAACGAGTCCGGGGCACTGGATCCGTTGACATTTGCAGTCGTGTTCCACTGGATGGAGTTGGCAGCGAATGGAGGCGACAAGGATGCGAAGGACTTCTTGAGAGGAAACGGAGAGTTGAGTGCCGTGATGTGAGGATATATTATTACGACAGATTATAACATGTTCAGTTCTTGTTACACTGGGAGGCTTTTTGGTGAGCATTTAGACCGGTTGCCGAGGGGCTAGATCTGGTTTAAAGGTAACGGTGGGATTGGTGTCTTTTAGCAATTCATAGCTTAGGGGACAACATGAAGTTGTCCACTCAATGGGTATCACCCATTTCGGGTCCTTTTATAGCAAGTATTTCCTTTGCAAAGAAACGACACATTGCCTTGCGCACTCTGCGTGGACCACCTTTTTCCAATTACACCACTACTCCGTACCCAACTCTCACCTCGAAGAGGATGTTCCTCGCCAACAAAACCCCAAGGTCAAGGCACGTCAATCTATTTCCTACCGAGCCCTGATAATCCAAACCGAATTCGAGCACTCAGGTACACACGGAGTTAAATTAAAGCAGTGCATTAGTCTCATTCATTCCTGTTGGTTCAGAAAAAAACCACTGGAATCATGTTGGAGAAAATAGGGACTGCTGGTAGTAGTTCTCAAGGTAGATGTTTAAGGGGGAAGAGAAGGTAAGTAGACATGGATTGAATGGAAAGACTGTGGAGGTTTCACTTTTCTCATCTATTTATATGATCCGTGTTGCAATGCCCTACATTAATAGGCAGTTGCATCGTGGATTTAACAAAGTAGATACCTCCGCCGACGAATTTTTTTGGCGTTGTAAGTAGTCCTTTCGATGTTGAGCGATAATTACAATTTTCCTCAGTGCCTGAAGCCCCAAGAACATACTCAGCTCATGTTACCAAATATCATGACGTCGACCAACTCCCATCCAGTGTCCCGTTCCCCAGGCCTTTCGACACGCTCGTATGCTCACCAAGTTGAAGGAGCGAATCAAACGGGCTATTCGCCGCATACATAAAAACACCCAGGCTCCCGGCCCTCCCCACCGGCTCCCACCCGGCAGTATGAGCCCTTGTGACACAGCTCAGCCCAATCCTCCGCAAGCTCTCATAGATCTCTCTGAAGCTCGCCGAATCCGTCCGCTCAAAATGCTTCTCCCCCTCCATTCCGGGCAGCAACCAGGAGTCCTCGAGTATGGCGACCGCAATGGTGCAGTTCCCGATTGTATAACGTCGCGGCGTGCGCATGGAGTCTAGGCGCGGGGTGCGTTGGGGGGTGCGGCGGTTGCGGAATTCGAAGCGCGTCGCTCCGTAGCGGAGGTAGTCGCCGTAGGTGAAGGCCTGTAGGGCCGAGGGGCAGTCTTGGGGCACGAAGTCTGGGAGGATCCAGTCGTATGAGCTGGTGCACCATGGGGCGGATTGGAGGGGTCCGGGAATGGAAATGTTGGTGTTGAGTGGGGTGCTTGATGCTGGTGTTGGGGAAAGGAGGAGCGCAACGAACGTTGACAAGATAGCGCTGGGCCACAATACGAAATGGGCGGGTCGACTCTTCATCTTGGAATGTGTTGCTACAAGAAAGAAAATACTCAAATGCAGAATCTGGATGGGGAATCATATAGATGAAGTTGTCATCGCTTGTACGGCTACAACTTCCCTCCCAGCCGCATAGTAGCAGCTCGCATCAACGTCTAGATACACTCAATCCCACGCCCACACTATGCGCATATTATTTGGTTGCGGCAAGAGCGTGGGTTGAACGTCGAATCTTGCGGTTGAAACAATACAACGGCTAAAAAGTTCGCAAATTATTCTCTCCCAGTAAAGATTTCTTTTAGTTGTACGTGAAATATGGGAGTTGGGACTTTTGAGAGTAATAGTGTGTCGGTCCAGTCAGTCTTCTTAGCAACGGAATTGGAAAATTGGAAAACTCGAGGCCGAGGGTCGTCCTCCTCTTCAGCGGGTTTCAGCTCGCTGGCGGCGGAGGGTTGGAAAAGTTGAGCCGGGGTCGGAAATAAGACTTGGCGTCGGGTTGAACTTTAAAAATAGCATATTTCCCGCACATTCAAGACTTGACGGGCGGGTTGGAAAAGCTTCGAGGCCTATGCCGGGTTTCAGCTCGCGGGTGGGTTGGAAAAGTTGAGCCGTTGGACTTTGAAAATAGCATATGTCCCGCACATCCAAGACTTGACGTCGGATTTGGAGAAGCATCAACTGAGCATAAAGAAACATCGATGAACAACGAAAGCATCGACGCTGAAAATCGAGCGGATGAGATAACAGATTGACTCAATGGTTTGAATGTGAGAGTCGCAGTCCGCATATGCCGCGCATATACTAAAAAGAAACTCAGCCCGCTCGAGACCCGTGCAATGCAAATGTCGAAGACGATGAGAAAAGTGATGATGCAAATCACGAGCACGTCTGACGAAGATAACGTGAGCGATAGCTTGTGAGTGAGCATGTCACAAGTGGAGTTCATGATTCGCATGTTTTGTGCATATGCCAACTTTTCCCACCCTTCGCCAGCTGTAACCCCACTCTTCAGGACACCTTCCCACACAGAGAAAATGCCAAAAGTCAGAACATAAGAAACGTGACATCATCGCGGTACTACGCAAAGGATCCGAATCAAACCTCACCAAAGAGAACATCCCACCACGCGGGAATCATGTTATTGTATTGATAAATATTTGTGAGGCCCGAGGGCCATTCGAAACATTTGCTCAATCATTACCTTAACCCTGTATTCTAAAGCCTAGCGGCAACGCACTAGCGGCGCGTCAAAGCAAACAAAGAACCGCGACCTCGGAACAAATGGAACACATCCTCGTACTCGTCCATAGATCAACGTGTTGTACATTACTAACGTAGCAATCGTCGCAGCCTCATTCTCACATAGAATCGGCAGCAGATATGACGTTCTAATTCGCTGCGATCTTGACTTAACCTTGACTAACTCACAGGAGAACGCCATGGCAATGGCGGTAGCACCGCGAACGCCCAAGCCTCAGATTGCAGAAGCCGCCTTCTCGACTCCCTCTCCTGGTACCTGGCGTCATCCAAAATTTGATGAGATTGCGAGGAGACAAGGTCAAAATATCTTTGATGAGAGCAATGTGCGACGAATTATCTGGAATGGGGGTGCCTTGTTTATATTGTGGGTTGTGGATAGCTTCATTGGGTAGGTACGATTCTTGATATGCCAGGAGTCAAGACAAGGCTAATTCAGCGCAAAGTACAGAGATCAGGAGTACTATTGTACCTAAACATGTACAAGCCTATACGCAGCCAATCCTCATCATCCTGAACTTGGTCTTGCTCTTCAACATTGGAACGGCTCTATTGCCGCTTGCAAAGCAAAAGGATGATCTTATCGACATTCCTTTGACTCCAACCCAGCGAGCCCTACTAGGTCTTGATCCTAACGTTACACCCTCATCGACCCCCACCACACAGTACATCACACCTCCACGTTATCCTCGATCACCTACGCCACGAACGAGCTCACCCGGTAGTAGAAGCGGTAGCAACTCAGATTCTCCGCTATTACGAAAAGAAAGTCCGTTAGGCAGGCAGGAAAGCAACTCGCCATATTCGCCTTCTGCGAGTCCGATGTGGCAAAAGGCTGTTGGAGGCTCTCGAGATGTCACAAGGCGCAACAGCTTTGGTACGCCATCACCGCTTGGGCGTAATTTTGGCGGCAAAGATGCAAGTGTATTAGGGGCCCCGAGTACACCCAGTCCGTCGGTAGGGAGAGGAGCTAGTGTTGGTTTGAACAGTAAATGGCTGTATGAGAGGGGTAGAGCAAGTCCTAGGAGTAGTGGCATATACTCTTGAGCATGAAATGTATCATAAACGAATAAAGTCTCCTTGTATTACAAATACCCAAAGGGAAACAGTTCTCAATATGTACATAGCTATCAGCAAGGGTCTTCCAACGCCCTGATGGCATAATGGCCAATGCACTTTCTTCACCCCATACATAAAGTAAGTATGAACTCACAAACTGCTGATTGGAAGCTGACTCATCAGCCCTAGGGGCTATGTCCGGAAAATCCGGGGATAGCTGGCTGACGATTGCTTCAGTAGAGGCATGAGAGGTTGGAGGATCTTGCAATTCTTTCAACCCTCTATGCTACGATCAGCTAGGTAACTGAAGTAATCGTGAAGATAATTTGCCCACCATGGGCAATTCAGACTCCAAGCTTGTTTTCAAACAAGGCATCTTCAAGCTCTCGGAACCAAGTGTCATACCAGCAGAGGATCCCTATTGGAAAGGCGTGAGTTTCTCCCAACGCCTGAGCAGAAACGGCTGGTGCTAATAAGTATCTAGTTTTGGGAACTGCCCGAATCTACTGAAGACATCTTCAGTCTCTTTTCTCCGGTCGACGTCCGCCGAGCCCGTGACAACTCCCTAGGGAACCTTGAAACCCTCATCACAACTCTCACCTATCGCCTTTCTACCCTTCGACATCTTCCAGCGTTCCCCGACTTGGATCTTGCACCCCAGAAACATGCTCTCAATTGCATTAGAGTGCTCACGCGCATCCTGCCCTTCCTCTACGAAGCAGATCACCTCGAAGTATGGGAGGATAAGTTCTTCTGGCACGCGGGGAGAAAACTCTCAAACAAAGGCCGGGTAAAAAAGACTGAGATATTGTTCGATGAGTCTCATCCTGAAGATGTTACGAAGCCGGAGTCTGAAGAGTTGTACGAGGATGCCAGGCCTTTGGGGGAAGAACTGATTGATACATTGATCGATTTGTTATTCTTCGCAGGCTTCACATTACCACATAATGACCAGTTAAAGAAAAAAGTTACGTACTCAATATGGCAGAGTGGTGTAGGGTGCAATACGTCCCTGAGCTCAAGCAAGGAAATGGAAAGCAATAGGACAGAGATATTGCGACTGCTTCTGACTCTCTCTAGCAAGTCTTTGTATATGCCGGCTAGTGAGTATCAGAACAATTACGGTATGACTAGATCACTTACGAAGATCAGATATCCTTCCCGTCAAAGGCGTCAAAGCCATTACATACATCACGACGTGCCCGGACAAGCAGGTGGTTCTTTCTTTGCTCTGCTCCCTGCTAAACACTGTGGGTTTTCTGCCTTGGTTGCATGTTCTCCATTGACATCATCTAGACTCTCAACTACAATATTACTACCTGGCGACTTCCGTACGATCATGTGGTTTACAAAGATCCAAAGCAGGTGCTTGTATCTTATTGCCTGCAACTTCTTCTCGTTTTGCTTTTGTACCCTATACCAGAAGAGGACCGAGGCGCACCTCCGAAGAACTATATTCGACACTTCCTTGGCAGGCTACACCGCCCCCAAGATTTTCAACTTCTAGTAGATGGTATGACGAAGACCTTGAATCAACCGGTAATTACCTACGTATCAAGAAGTCATAGCATTACACTGATTCATACCTCAGCTACAAGCTACTTCCTCTTATCTCCCTGGCAGTCAGAAGTCAGTAGCATGGGCTCCCGAAATGATCATGCTGTTTTGGGAAACGCTCCAATGCAACAAGCGATTCCGATCCTTTATTGTTGACACCGATAGAGCCCATGATTTTGTCATCTTGATCCTCTTTTATGCACTAGAATACAAGACCGACGCTGCAAAACAGGGGCTTGTCCGGATGTGCGTTTTTGTTTTACAAACCCTCAGTACTGAGGAGAACTTTGGTAAACGCTTGAATCACGAGTTTGAGGGTCAAGATTCGCTACCTGCCAATATGAGATTGGACAAATTCAAGGGTACCTACGCTGACTTCTTGATAATCGTAAGGAACTTTCCACCAGTAAAAGATTGACTTACTAATAGGAACAGTCAATTCATACTCTTATCACAACGAGCAAAGGAAAGCTCGACGCCATTTATCCAGCACTCCTTGCGACGGTCAATAATATCGCAGCATATCTCAGGAAGTTGAGTCCTCAAGCAAGTATGAAGCTACTGTATCTGTTTGCTTCCATGTCCTCGCCGAGTTTCCTTCTTGCCAACGAGACGAATTACACACTTTTGCAGTCCTTGCTTGAGTCTATGAACGCTATAATAGAGCATCAATATACCAGTAAGTGGAAACGCCTGAATTGATATTTGGAATACGGTCCTAAATCATGGTGAAGGCAACAAAACTTTCGTCCAAGCTATTTTGAAGTCAAAGAAGCGGTTTGAAGCTTTGAGGTCGTTCACGTTAGAAAGTGGCAAAGAGGAAATTGAATTTCTGAAGCAACAAAAGAAGGACGCCGCAAATGGTGCGGAAACTGCAAATAGTCCCGCAAGAAGATCACGCAACAGCTCCATAGATAGCATCCGAAGCCCGCAAATTGCCAGAACCCCAACGCTCAGTAACGTCCCTGAGGAAGGCGGTGCTTTTGCAATTGGCGACGACGAAGATTCCGATGACGACGAGAATCACGAAATCCTCCCTACACAATCACAATCATCACCCTCAAACCATAACTCTCGAACACCTTCCGTGTCATCATCTATCGACGAGCCTCTCCCCACTCAACTCCGTGGGATGTCAGAAAAAGCCCGTGGCAAAATGCCAGCTGGCCAACCCTCGTTTTTGCGCCAGAATAGCACTACGAGCCTCAATAGTCACCCTGCAACCATCATGTCGCCAAACCCCGGATTCGATCCTACAGCACATTGGGTACGTACTTCCATATCCACTCATCAGCCGTACCCCCACTAAGACCTCACAGATCGACTCCTGGCTTCCCACTCTACCCCTCCACACCATACTCACTCTGATTTCCTCGTCTCACTCCCTTCCCCCAAAGCCTACATCTACCCCAGAACCTCCCTCCCCCGCACCAAGCCCGGCGCCTAAAACCCCAATATACATTCCCCCAACCCTTCCCGCCTCAATCGATCCCACACCCGCCCGCATCCACCTATTCTCTTGGACCCCGCTCTCCCTCGGCTGGTACGAGAGTCTACTCTGGTCCTTCATTTTTGCGTCTGAGATGGTGGTGCAGAAGGGGACAGTGGGGGTGTGGAACGGAACGGGAGTTAGGCTTTTCAAGGTCGAGAAGGGTGAGATGGGTGGCCCTAGCTTGAGAATGCCAATGGGGGCGGTGGATGCGGTTGGCGGGAGATTGGTCGGTGCTTTGGGCGGGTTGAGCCTCCGAGGAGGGCAACCGGCAAAGGAGTCAACTGCGATCAATTTCCCTGTGGCGCAGACGGAGGGCTGATGGAGGGCCATGGGAGAGAGAAAGGATTATGCTGTGCCAAGTCCATTTTGGATGAAGCATACCCCTAATGTCGCGAGCAGCTAGTAGTAATGATACCTGTGGAAACGAGCGTGAGGATTTCAGGAGTGCGCTTGGCATTATCTAGAGCCGATCACACCCACCGCCTTCGAAAAAGGTGATTCACAGACGAAATCCACGGATTCGCGAGCGAAAACTTTCAAGGGTGAGCCGGGGCGTTGGTCCGAGCCGGTTGGAGCCTAAAGGGTGGTTACGAAATAACTCGATATGGTGCTACAGTAGGTAACCATATAGCTAGTCACTATGAATACAAAGAAACGTTCAAAACCATCGTGGACTGTCTTTTTTGATGACTTTGAATTGAAAGGTGGCAAGGAAATATGTCCCCCCCCTTACTTACCCGCCGCCCCCCGGCCCCCCCCACATCAAAACCCACAGAGTTGGTGAATATATATATATTATATACACCCCGAACTTAGGATTGGGGATTGCCGTTTTCGATCGGGAAAGGGAGCAGGGCTGCTTTAGAGGGAGCAGCGGGAGCAGGGAGGGAGCAGGGAGGGAGCACACAGGAGTCGTTGGGTAATTTAATTATATTAGGTTCGATTCCTAACAGCGCTGGTACAATGGTGTTGTGGTTATCTTTCTTCTTTACAGGAGTCTTTGGACCCGGCTATAGCTGCTCATGTTTAACCTAAGCCTAAACTCCGCGCGCATTCTTCGGCTTTGCCTTGGTAGCCTACATATCATTGAATACGGAAAGTTTTCCGAATTGAAAGCTTGAACTCTACATAACAACGTTATCTGTATCAGTTCGGTGGCTATTTGGATATCTCGAATCTTCCAATCATGACCGAATCACGTCGGATGGCTTGCCTTGTCTCCTCCTATACGGCTAAAAGTGCTATAGGCCTCACTTCCCCCAGTTAGCAGTTCTATTTACTCGCTCTCAGCCTCATCCTACGTGACTAACTAAGTCGATCGTAAAGTCCACTCCTAAGCTTCGCCTTGTGTCTTCGGATTGCTCGCCTCGAACTCTCCGTGCATAAGTTGCTGTTAGCATCCCCAATTCTCCATTGAAGCTAGGAATCGTGGCAGCTCTAGAGCTATATCTTCCGTCGAAACAATCAAGTGCCTCGTTGACAGAGGCAGTTGCCTCAGGACTCAGACAAGTAAATGCAACTAGGCCCCTTCGGGGCTAGGTGCGCTACACCTTTTCGGGTAAGCGGCGACGGCTAAGCCCCTTCGGGTTAGCTGTATTGCTTACATACGTAGGTTCCATTTACACGTCTGAGCCCATTAGCCCGAATTACAGTCTGATATTCGTTAAATCTTGAATAATACCCGACTTCGCCGTCGCCTTACCTGATGCGGTAAAGTAAGAGCGTATTATTGAGTTAATTACATTTGTTCCACATGTTCAGTACCAACTCGATCGCCTACTCACTCACCATCCTACTCACCACCCTACTCACCACCCTACTCACCATCCTACCTACTCGCCTACCTACATGTTCAGCTACCTACTCAGCTACCTACTCAATCGCCTACTCAATCGCCTACTCGCTTCAAAACATGCTTCATGCGACGCGTTTGAATACGCGTCACTCGCTTCATGACCTACTTCGTAGTATGCTTCATACATACTAAGTCATAGCACATGCTAACTAGCTCAATAGAAAGCATCCTTCATGGCTCAATATCAGGCTCGATATCAGACTCGATATCAGGCTCGATATCGAACTCCCTACCGAACTTTCTACCAAACTTCCTACCAAACTCCCTACCAAACTCCCTACCAAACTCTCTATCAAACTCTCTAGTTCGAAGACATTTCTTTACATACATATAAATTTCTTTTCGGCATGTAAATAGAGATCATTCATACACATACATTTTACAGTTTCATAATTTCATTCTACTAGTACTAGGCCTGCCGTTGAATTCGAATCAATTCGTTGAGTTGATCGGGTTGGATCGAGGGTCTGACTCAACTCGTTCGGGTTGGGTTGATCCTCCCCAACCCAACCCGAACCCGACGGCAGGCCTAACATTAAATTCACAATTTGTATGAACGCGCATCAAGATAACGCAGATCAACCAAAAATACAGGCTAACGGGCTCAGACGTGTTACCCGTAGGCTGCGAAGTCATTCAGAGGGTTCCTAACTCAAAGGGGCTTAGGGGAAGTGGTTAACCCGAAGGGGCTTAGCCACGGAAACACGTCTGAGTCCTGACTCCTGAGTAGGGAGCGAATAAAACCGTTTCTTCTACAATAAACGTGTTTAAAACTCACTAGCGGTTTTTTCATGTATGTTTATTGGTTTTATATTATATAAGCAAGCTAAACCCAGCTGGTTTAGCTCAGGGGGTTTGACCTCGCTGCCGTCACCATTGATCTAGATCTATCCTCCTACCACCAGTCATGCCTCCTCAACGCGGTGGCAAACCTCGCAATCAGGCTGTTATTGATGCCTTTCAGAGCATAATCCTACCAACCCGAATCGTCTCTGCAGTGGAGTGCTTATACTGTCACCGTCAATTGGCGTCCGAGACTACTCGTCAGCAGACTCTACACAGGGCATTGAAATCGATGAGGAGAAGCTTTTGAATATGGAAGATAGACTGCTGCAGGAGGAAGTTGCTATGGCTAGGCTAAATCCTTCAAACGATGAGGTGCTGAAGGAGTTTCTGAATAGCATCGTCGACGGTGAGGTGGCAATGAAGCATTCAAATAATTGATGCTATTTATATATACCCCTGTGTTTAAAACATGCTTCAATAAACATGTTTAAAACACGTTTTTGACTAACCTAATTTGGTTAGGCAATAAACATGTTTAATACATTTCGCACCCTACTCCTGAGGCAAAGAGGCAGGAATGACCAAGCCATAATTAGTCAGCAAAAGAGGGGTTAAATACTCGCTCGAAGATCTTGCCAGCGCCCGCTCACAGCTGTGTTGAAAGCTACAAAAGTGCACCTTGAAGTGAATTCAATCATTTCCCCAGAACCTGCTCAAGAGACTCGATAACCCTCCACTGAATAAGACAGGGCTTACAATCGAAGAGTCTCTCTTCGTCCTTCTCTACCATGGTTTGTCACGTTATCTACCCTTCGAACGTCGCTAATTTACGACTATTTGTAGCCTGGTAAGAAAGATAAGAAGCAGAAGAAGAACACCTCTACGGTCAAAGATTATCTTGATGATATTGTGGAAGACGACCTGAGTGGAGGGAAATGGGCGCCTTCTAGGAATTGGAATCGGGTTCACGGAAATGGCAAATCCACCAGTGGAGGCCAGTTCCACATCGAGACCATGAAAGATAGCACAGGGAGATATGTCGCGAAAATAGTAGGGACGAATGATGAAAGTGTCGTGGTCATCGATGACGGGAACTCGGTAGATGGGCCTTCTTTTGTTCAAGTCATAGCGGTATTGAAGGAAAAATATTGTTAAGGCTTGGAGGAACTAGATATGCTGGAGGGTATGAAGATTCGAACATTGCACTTGCTACATAGCGACCGCTCCTTAGACTTCTTTGCATTTTGTACATGTGCAAAAGAAATGGTATGAAGGCCTATACTCAAACGCTCCTTTCAGCTTACGCTCCATCACGTATCCAATGGCGCCCTCCTCATCCTGTCGCCACTTCTCATGCTTCCAAGCCGCTTCCGATTGACCCATTTCTCGGAATCTACATTGAGCAAAATCGACAATTACGACTTCATATTCCGAGAGATTATCGTGCGTTCGTATCAAGACATTGCGTGGCTTGACGTCCTCATTCAGAATCCCATGATCACTGACTAAGTTGATAGTACGGATTGTCTCATCACAGATACGCTGCCAAGACGATGGATGTGCGTATTTCGTAAGGTCTTCAAGGCTATATCCGGTGATAAGCTCAAGTAATATGCCCCGGACTTCGAAAAAGGCGTTTTGAGTGGGAAATATGTCGAGCCGAACATCGGCAAGGAATCGAGGAACGCTCTTCCCTTGGAGATCCTTAAGACGACTGTAGGCTTCTACCTCGCAACTATGGAGATCGCGGCAGTAGTCAAAGAGGAAGGTCTCATCACGAGCGGTATCCCATGATTGGTCATCGATGCTATCATGCTCCAAGGCCGAAATAAATGTCGCTGCGCCGCCCTCCTCGACGAATGTTCGGTATGTGTCCTCATGATATGGGGTCCATTGGCCAACTCTATTGTCTTGGCGCAATTGTGTTGCATATCGCCAATCATAGAGCTTTAGGATCGAATGCTTTGCATACTTCGTAGAATCCGCCAGGACTTCGACTTCCATGACACAAGACAAGGTACTCGGCTGGATGGAGCGCAAGATTTGAAGTTTGATTGTATGCTTGTTCGAAGGCACGTTCTTCGTGACGTTCAAGGTCAGAGATTTGCCCTCCTCATAAGGTGTACTGTAAAGAAAGGTGTCGTCGTGCATGGTTGATCTGGTTCAAAGCGATGAAAATAATGCGTTATCATTATGCAGAATGGGGCTGTGACGGAGTAGAACTATGTATTGCTTGTTTGAGATCTCTTATCTGATCTGATCTAATCTAATCTAATCTAATCGAGGCCTCGGCACCCATTGGGTTGGAAACCCACCCAAGATGCTGAGAACACCCCAAACCCACCTCTTGGGGTGAAATGGGTTGGGTTTACTGGGTGTCCCCCAACCCAACGGGCCACCCTATAATACACAAATGAATTATTACAATGTCACTCGTTCTACCAATTAAATCTTATAGGTACTGTACTGACTGTACTGTACTGTTTGGTGTACCAATCAACTAGAATCGGCGGTCCTCGGCCCGCTAGCTCGAGCAGATGAAAGTAGATCATGTGGGGTACAATCTCAAATCTTCAGGGTTTCCCAATACAGTTCACTCTCTGGATAATGTGCTCCTCCAATATATTTCCATCGACCCATATATCAGCATGTTCCCACAACTACAAGGCCCCAATATCGACTTGGAAGCACTCAGTGGCATTTGCGGGTGAGTTCCTGAACAACCAACCGTCTTGGCCGCCGAATATAGTCTGCTAATACAAGCCCAATCATGCCAGATCCATCTCCATCGCCTGCTGGATCGTAGTCTTTTCACCCCAAATCCTCGAAAACTTCCGCCGCTCCTCTGCCGATGGCCTCTCCGTCTTCTTCATTATCGTCTGGCTCTCCGGTGATGTCTGCAACATCCTCGGGGCCGTGTTCCAGGGCGTTCTTCCCACCATGACTATCTTAGCCGTGTATTACGCCTTTGCAGACACTCTGCTGCTGTCCCAATGTTTCTATTACCGAGGTTTCAGGTTTTCAGATGCGCCTACGAAATCATTGCCGGTGATTGAAGAAGAGGACGAGGAATCACCGCTGATATACCGCGAGTCCCCTCATACTCGGCCCACGGACGTACAACAAAGACGGAAGTCCTCGTCCTCAAACCACTCTCGCCTTTCAAAACACGTCGACGCTACGCACCTCTCCCCCGCAACCCCACTGCTCGACCCCACCGCCACCGCCACCACCCCGGCACGACCTCTCTCCACCATGCAGACCATTCTACTCAACGCCACGGCCCTCGCTCTCGTCATCGCCGCCGGTGTCTTCGGGTGGTGGATCTCACGGCAGTACCCTTCCCATCACCTCCACCACCACCAATCACCAAATGACGAACGCATCAGCTTCGACACCTCTGGCCAAATCTTCGGATACCTCTGTGCAGCTCTCTACCTCGGCTCTCGTGTCCCACAGCTCCTGCTTAACTACCGAAGGAAAAGCACAGAGGGCGTTAGCATGCTCTTCTTCCTTTTCGCCTGCGCGGGCAACTTGACCTATGTTCTTAGCATTTTTGCGTATGAGCCTAGTTGCGCAAAGACATGGTCGGGAGACGCAGAGAGGTACCAGGATTGGTGCGCAGAGGGCGAATACGCACGCGCTTACTGGCGGTATATCGCCGTCAACACGAGCTGGTTGGTCGGCAGCGCGGGAACATTGATATTAGACTTGGTGATCTTTGGGCAGTTTTGGGTGTATCGGGATCTAGCACCAGTGTCGTGACGAATCTTGGACGCCTAGTCATTTTTAATCCAGCATCAATAAAGCAGGATATCTCCCCCCCCACTATTCATCCGCATAGGAGGGAATACTGAAGATCACTCGTATCATTTGCTAAATCTGGCACCTTTTCGAGATCCTATCGTTGTCAACCCCGAAAAGAAGGATTTGGCGTTTGAAATTGTTGCATACAACAGGAGGGCGTACGTATACGGGCTGAGCGGCGTCGAAACTAAAACGTACATGATGAAAATTCCCAGGTCGATACTGTACTCTGTCGGTCTTGGCTAGAATAAAGCTTCAAAACTATGTATCGAGACCAGACCGAAAGGAGTTCAGCACAACCCCCTTCTTAACTCACTATCAACATCGATTCTCTCCCTACTAATTTCAAACCACCTCATCTTCTCGTCTACGCATCATGTCAAAACATATATATACTCAGAACCATTCGCATCCATGTTCTTTTCCTCTGACATCTCATATCATCCCTAAATACAGAAAAGAAACCATGCCATTCATCCAGATGATTTACTTAGCGAGAGACATACGCAACACATCTCGGAACTACAGTACATGCACCAACTTTCCAAAACCCTTTTCCATTTTCCAAAAAAAAAAAAATGGGGTCGAAAAGAAAATCCCATTTCCACCCTCCCTCGCCACCTTACCCCCCTTCCCAAAGCCCCATCCCCCATTTTCTCTCCCCCACCCCACCACACATCCACCACCTCCCCAACCCCCCCCCCCCAAAAAAGCCGCGCACATACCATCCCAC
>JAABUU010001467.1_pt1 | contig 39615 bp, 43 predicted proteins | sample 5559301 | NCBI WGS metagenome assembly JAABUU01 (sample SAMN10711884, study PRJNA513360) | rock metagenome | isolation source: Antarctica rocks | place: Antarctica: Victoria Land, Richard Nunatak white | reverse complement strand
GGTCCTATTAGCTACGTAGTTCACCTAAAACGAATCGTTAAAGCGATAAAAAATGAAATGTGAATTTTCAGCCCTATAGGGCTGTCCCACTGCTAGGTTTAGCCCAGTGCTAGGTGAACCCTTCTAGCCGCTTTCACGGGCGCCGACCCGATCCTTCTCGCGCGAATTCTCCGGCTTCTCGCCGCTCGGGAAATCTTGATCGAAACGCCACCGGACGCGTATGGCACCAGTGATCTGTCCGCCGCGTTCGCGGCTCAGATCGAGCTCGGCAGTGGTATTACACATCTCTTTGACGTCTTACTACCCGCGTACGCCAGCGTGCCCGAGTTCCTCCGACGAACCGGCTACCAGAATCCGAGCGACAGTTGCCGAGGCCCATGGCAGCTGGCGTCCCGCACAGAGGGTGTACGGTATTTTCAGTGGTTGGCGGCGCATCCGCGGGAAGCGACAAGTTTTAATGAGCTGATGGCTGGATATACCGCGGATCGGCTGAGCTGGCTGCATATTTACCCGACCGCGCAGCTGCTCGATACCGCGGCCGTTGCGGATGTATTGAAAGGCGACAACGAAGAGGCGGTGCTGCTCGTTGATGTCGGCGGGGGCCTCGGCCACGACCTGGAGTCCTTCCGACGAGCTCACCCGAACCCTTCAGGCCGTCTGGTCCTTCAGGACTTACCGGACGTGATCCGGCAAGCGGAGACTAGCGGTTTGCACCCCTCAATCACGCCCATGCCGTACGATTTCCTTACATCCCCGCAGCCTGTGCTCGGCGCCCGCGCCTACTATCTACATTCCGTCCTACACAACTGGCCGGACGAGCAGGCACGTTTGATCCTGATGAACCTTAGGTCGGCGCTGCGGAGTGGCTATAGCCGCATCCTGATCAACGATCATGTGGTCACGGCGAGGGGGACGAACCCGTTGACGGCGTCCGCGGATATGGTCATGATGGCTGTGTTGGCATCCCAGGAACGGACCGAGAATGTTTGGCGGAAGTTGTTGAATGACGTCGGGTTGAGGATTGTGAGGGTTTGGGGCGCGCCGGAGGTGGTGGAGAGTGTGATAGAAGTTGCTTTGAGTGGTGATGGTGACGATGATGAACTGGATGTTTGAACTTGACGCGGAGACGAGGGTCGACCCCAATGCTCTAAATGCTGAGGTTCTTGGTTGCGAGCTGGTTGAAAGGGATGTGGAATGATGCAGAGCAGAGTCAGGGTGCGATAAGCTTCAGAATTAATTACATTCTCACGTCATTTGTAATGGAGTGTAAGAAGAGTCTGAATGCTAATCTGAAGTGCTAATAGCATTGAAACGTGCCACCAACCGCATCGAGCAATTTTTCCAAACAACCGTACGGTATCAATCGCAAGTCTTCATCAGTCTCCGGATTTCCGAGCGACAACTACTTGAAAGATCTGCGAAACGAACGCTCCGAGCTTGGCTTCTTCGTACGCGCTACGGCCCAAAGATCGAATCTGGTCAGCTTCGCCGGCGCGACCACTGCTACGCTGCTCCATTCCGTTGGCGAATTCCTCGGCCAGGATCGACCATGTTTCCATCAAGATTTGTCGCTGCCACTGCAGCTCACGTTTCCGGTCCGTCACAAGGACCGTGAGCCCCTTTCCGCCGAGGATCCGAGGCAAGTCTGGCAGCCATCTTGAGGATTTCCTCCAAAGTCAGAGAATGAAATGGAAGGTTAAGAGGCGGATTTGGCTGAGGGAAGGGAAGGGAGACAAACCCAACGGGCTTGGCGGTCTTCGAGTACAGTGATAGCTGCTTCAAAGAGTCGATTGACACTCCGTGCGGACTTTCTGGAATTTGCGCAGTGGGATCGTGTTCGTCCCATTGCAAGTATCCACCCGGCTCTATAAAAGCAGGCGCGCTGATCAACATGACTGCTTTCTTTACGTGGGGGAAACCTACTCAGAAGTTTTAGGCAGTGGGAAATGATGGCGGACGGATTGTTGTCGTTGACGACGGATTGCAGGAGCCGCAGATGCACGACATTGAATTGACCGTGCAGACCAAGAGGGGGCTCCTGTAAAACGTCCAAGATGTCAAAGTCTACGTTTGAGGGACGGCTCTGAGTGCTAGGGAACTGTTCGGAGGAAATGTCGAAGCCACGCAACTTAGTCGACGGCGGCAGTCGGCTGGCCAAGTCACAAAGCCAAAGCCTATCTCGGTCAGCGTTGGTTGTGAGTAGCGGCTGTGTCAAGAGCTTCTCGTGGTAGCATGCCCGGTGCCCGTTCCAACGTCGGCGATCTTCAGATCTTCTTCATCAGCCGTTTGAATGCTGGGATGTAAGTTGTACCCCAGTGTCTCTCTCCAGAGATAATACTGGAGATTGAGCCTAGGAGATTCTGTCAGTTTGATCACCTCGTGCATGTATTTCCCTGGCGCATCAGCTTCTCACCTTGTCGCTGGCACGTAGCCTCGTCCGAGTAAGTAGTCGTGCTTAGACATACTTTGAGCAGGTAAGAGACAAAAATTGCTTGCTCCTAGATCTTGGGTCGAAAATATGAGGAGGTCAGACTCTTGATCGTTACTGATGACGATGAGTGGCCAGCGAAGATGATGGGACATTAAGAGATCGACCCATCAGTGGAGAAACTTTCAGGAGGGGTCAGGTACACTCTCTCTCTTACTTCAGTCAACAGCTTACCTGACCCGCCGTTATTCGACTTTGAGCTGCATTACTAACCGAACAATCCTTGCTACAGTAATGCGGCAAGCCAGTAAGGCTACCTCCAGGGACACCTCACGTAGATGATAACATGAGACCAAGCTTACTTTCGAGGTCAGACGACCTCTTGTGGATCGGTAGAATATGATACGTTCAGGTGTACCCGGCCTCGAAGCCTTTGATCCCAAACAGGCAATGATAATGTATCTAAAAACCAATCGGTCCGGACACGTAGTCCGCAGACGCTCTTCCCGAGTCTCCACCCATCCCTCCTCTGAAATAATTTCTCTTTGCTGTGGCAAAGCACTGCTTCTAGAATCATGCAGCCGGAATATTTAGCTATCAACGTGCACCCCACCAGCACTCAGCCTCCCGCCAATGCCTACTCCTCGCTGACCATAGAAAGTAGTTCTGGCCATGAGTTTTCTGCTGCCTCGATGAAAGCCAATAATTGTATTTGGAACAAGAACGATCCCTTCTTACACGACAATGTCAGCTTCAGCAGGCTTAGAACAGGCTGCTCAATACCAGCCCGGACTCTCCTGGCACCCCTATGCGGACCTAATTCGATTTGACAAGCCTGTTGGAACGCTGCTTTTGTGCTGGCCATGCTATGCTGGCACCGCTCTCGTTGCATGCAATAGCGACGTATTCATCTCTCCCGCACTTCTTGTGACTGTCAATGCGAAGTTGACGGTCGGCTGCTTCCTCGTACGCAGCCTTGGCTGTGCGTGGAACGACATCGTGGACCAAGACATTGACCGCCGAGTAGCTCGTACACGCTTGCGTCCCATCCCACGCGGCGCAATCTCGACCGTGCAAGCCATGATCTTTGCGGCTCTCCAGCTTCTGATCGGAGTGGCTGTTGTTCTCACACTTCTACCCCGGCAGTGCTTCTTTTACGGCATCCCTTCAATCATACTCGTCGGACTCTACCCGCTCGCCAAACGGGTCACGTACTACCCACAAGTGTTCCTTGGAGTCACGATGTCCTGGGGGGTCTTGCTGGCCTTTCCAGCGCTGGAGAAACCCATGCACGTCACATCTGCCGGCTGTCTTTTCACGGCTTGCACGGCTTGGACCGCCGTATACGATACCATCTATGCGTCCCAAGACGTTGAGGACGATGTCAAGATAGGTGTCAAGTCAACAATGATCCGCTACAAAGACAATCCGCGTGTATTCCTTCGAGTCGTTGCGACCGTCCAATTCTCTGCACTCATCAGCTTGGGTTACACACTACGAGCGGGACCAATCTTTTACTTGTTGTGTGGCATCCCGACAGGCATTCTAGGCGCCATGGTAGAGAAGGTGGAGTTTGGAAACCCCGCCAATTGTTGGTGGTGGTTTAGGAAATGGAACCAATTGATCGGAGCAGGCATGGCGATTGCCTTGTTGGGAGAATACACGGCAAAGGCATCGCTGGCTTGAAGACTCTGTTGACAGAGATAGATTTCAGTGTTTCCTGTTGCGCGACTCTGAATACATACGCGAGTCGATTTCGCGCTCTACCTGCTTGTCTTGCAGGGGAAGCGAATCCGCTAGGTGGCGAGGGTTGTCAAAACCGGGCAATGCATACAATGCCTCCTATGCATGGCTCATAGACCGTCAACAAACCAGGGTGTTCTTCCCACGCCGCGTTTGCTGTAATTGTACATTAGCATGACCTAAGACATCCAAAGAGTGGATTTGGCAACGCAGCGAAGATGTCTTTGTGTGACTGGATAGCAGCCGAAGGTAAGAGAAGAAAAGCGGTCGACGATTGAAAAACTCCACCATTAAGGTAAGAGGGGTGAATAGTCTTCCCTGATTCGCCATGCCTACAAGATGCACCGGGTGGATGAACGCCGCCGTGAGTAAGTCAAGGAATCCAAGGTACCACCACCATACACTCCACACACTCTACTATGCAAGTGGTACGGAATACTCTATAAGGCAGTTCGAAGTGAACTAGCACATCCGCTCCGCGCGGCACGGCACGAAGGATTGGGGCCCGGGCTTGCCCATCTGTCGCGAATCACCCGATTGGTTGTTTGGCACGGGGATTAGAATATTGTGGGTCAGTGGGCGCCTTCTTGGTTCAAGGATCTTGACTCAGGTAAACAACGTAGTACGAGTACGGAGTACTCCAACCTGGGATCAATCATCTTACATAGTTCGGAGACCAAATATTATCAGTGGAAATTGGAGAAGAAATGGTTTGCGTTGTGTGAACCAAACGAAATCATTACCTTTGATGAAGACATAAGATACTTGAGTGAAAATGATGTGAGAAGCAAACATGAAGTTCAGGAACACGGAAGATGATACTCATGAGCGAATACCAGATTCGATCAGGAAACCAATCCGAGGACAGTTCCGCGCCATATGGGTTACATGACTGCTTGCAGGCACGTCTGTTACATTGCCTCATGCAAGGTGGTCGGGTTGCTTGAAAATCCTCGTAAGCATGCGCCCCACTCCTGGTGCTTCCTTCAGCTTCAGCCTGACGAGCTCGTTGCATTATCAGCGCTCAAATAACAATCGGATAGTACTTCCCTGCCTCTTCGTCTTCCTCCCCTCCCTTCCATTTCCCCTTCCCCTTCCCCTTCCCCTTCCCCTTCCCCTTCCCCTTCCCCTTCCCCTTCCCCTTCCCCTTCCCCTCCCCCTCCCTTCCCTCTTCTTCTCCCACTTAACGACCCTCTGATACAGAGATGACATCGTCGCCCCCCAATATTCCATGCATCGAGGGAAACCGAGGTACCGCCATTGTCGGGATTGGTGCGACTTTCATCGCGATCGGCACCATCCTCACTGGTTTGCGAGTCTTCACACGAATAAGACTTGTCGCCGCAGGGCTTGGGTGGGATGATGCCTTTATTGTAATTGCCTTAGTGAGCAAACATCTTTCCCAAATGCCAAATCCAATTCTTACAGAAGGTCGAGGCGCTTGCCATCGCCGACTATGGTTTATGTGTCAAGCAAGTACAATACGGCCTGGGCCGGCATGCCGGTTGCCTGTCGCCAGCGGAGATCATCAGCGACGTCAAATTCCAATATATCTCCGAGGTACCCCTAGTCCTTTCGACCCTTTTTTCCAGGGTCTCTATCTGCTTTTTCCTTCTACGCCTATTCGCAATCAACATCAGCTGGCGCTGGACCTTGTACGTCATCATTGGCCTCACCACCGCGGCCAATGTTGCCTCCGCAACAATAATCTTGATTCAGTGTGAGCCTACGGCTAAGCTGTGGAATCCAATGCTTCCCGGTACATGCTGGAAGCCCGGGGTTCAAGTTGCAATTGGCCAGTTCCAAGGAGGTGGGTCGGTTGACCTTTCAGTGGATTATGCCGCAACTAAATCCGTGCGCTACAAAAGTCTGAACTAACGAGGCAGGTAGTGCTTTCGGCAATCCTGGATCTTACTCTCTCTGCCTTACCTGTGTATTGTATGTGGAAGATACAGCTCAGTTGGAGGATCAAAGCCGCCGTTTGCGGCATTATGTCGCTCGGAGTACTGTGAGATTGGAACCAGAGATCGTCCATGGCTGTGGAGCGCTAATGAGAATTTGCAGCACTGCCGGATGTGTTCTTGCCAGGACGGTCCTGTTGAGCCAAATCAAGGGCCAAGACATTAGCTGTAAGGTTGAAACCGATAATGTCCCCATAGCAAGCTGTCTAACGTCGACCTACAGGGGAGGCCGCAGGAGATATTGTTTGGGCAAAGTGAGTTTGCAGTACTCTGCGGTCATCGTCTCAGCAACAAGACTGACGGATCACAGCCTCGAAGCGCAAGTTGCAATAATTGCCGCATGCATTGCAACTCTCCGACCTTTCTTTACCAGATTTACCAGAAAGTCGAGTAAACCTACCAGACGCAAACCGTCTTCCAGCGAGAGCGAGACAAGATTGCATTGCACGAAAGCTTCGTCTAACCCTTATGCGCGAGACAAATGGTTGGGAGGTGGCATGGATGGCACAGGCTCCAGTCATCGCGCCGTTGCGACTGCTGGTCAAGCCCATGAGGAAGGGTTTTCGTTGGAGAATTTGGATGGAATTCGAAGGGTTGTGGAAGTTGATGTATCTGTTTGAGTACAAGGTGATGGCTGGAGCGGCGTTGGAGATCGTTCTACCAGCAGTTACGCGGGAGACTTAAATTGTAGCTTCTAGTAAGATGTTCCAGCCCGGCGTTGCGGGGCTTGATGGGTGTCATCACAAGAGGCGCTCTGCAAGGCGAACATGCTCCTGAAATCAAGTATCTCGACTATTCATCTCCGTATATCTTGCCTTCCAAGGCTGAAGGCCTTCGCATCTATCAAGATAGAAGAGAAACATGATTCCCGCAGTGGTAGGTCTGGCAAGTAGCTGCCAGACTGTGCCAGTACGCTATCAAACTGAGCTCATTGCAGTCATGCTAGTCCAATCGTACCAAAATTTCAACCAGCTCATCAATATGGCTCAAAAATGGTGCATGGTCGCTGGCAATGCGCTTCACGGTCCAAGTATCATCTTTAACAGATTCGATAAATGCGTCTTGCCACTTCTCTGGGAGCGCTGCGTCCTTAGTGGTCACAATGTAGGTTTTTGGTACATCGATGTCCCAACACGCGCGCCCCACAGGCGTTGTACAGTGATTGTGACTAGCTGGCTGCAGCTCTGCAGCCCAAGTTTTCTGGGACGCCGCCGGCAAATCACTGAAGAAAAGGCTGATGCATTCAGAGATATTCGGTCGCCAGATATCGCCCTGTGCCAAGTGAATCGGAATTTCAGCAATGTAATATACTTATAGGGTCAACCCTTGAATAGGGCCACTTACGTCCTTTTTAGCCCATGGAGGTGGCAGTTGACCGCCAGCATACTCCAACGAGGACATACCTTCCGGCATCGCAAATGCAGCCAGGAAGATGATGCGTATAACCCCACCTAGCTGGCCTCCTTCGACTCGCTTTGACCTTTCGAGACCCCGAATGGCTTGACATGCGGGGACACCCCCATATGAGTGGGAGAGAACTATGACTTCCTTGCCCTCGGCGACGAGCTCATGTAATTTAACCCTGACAGCCTTTACATCGTCGTAGGGCGCTGCTGTTGCAGCGCCCGGTCCTATATTCGGTAGGGAAATCGCAAGACTGGGGATTGACACTTTTGCCAGGGAGGATATCATAGGCTGGTAGTGTGCGGGAGTATGGAGGAGTCCAGGAACCCAAACGATTGTGGGTTTTGTGAATGATGAAGCCGCCATTATTGTAAATACTTCGTCTTACTTTCAGATGAGCATTTCGAGAGTTTTTGTAGTCCCAGCGTCTGTGCGCCTTGAAACACCGCGAATACCAGGCTCCAGATGGCACATGCAATGTAACATGGCTCAAAGCTTCATTATTGAACATCTAGGCCGAGATTTACTACTTCTGGACGGCACACACATACACGCACACGAATACAGCGAAGAGTTAACTCCGATCCGGTACAGGGTATTAGGACCCACCATGAAGCATCACCGTACAAGGTGCAGTATAAAGACAGGTTAACCTATGGGGAAATAGATCATCACACCATGAATGCTGCTGCCTGATTCTACATCCTGTTGGAAGATAGCAAGGATGCGGGCACGGCGGGGCAATACGAACACCCAAACTTGTTGCACCACGGAGTATCTATGAAATGACCTAACTCATGACCGCTCATCGATAAGGTAGATTGAGTACCTCGATAATTAAGCTTCTACTCATCGAAATAAGTTCAAACAGTGCTTTCTACATAGCTTTCTATTTACTTGTCACTCTACATACTCACTTTTCTACTTATTACTCTACATACTCATCATTCAACTCGTCACTCTATCTACTCATTATTCTACATGCTCATCACACTACTCATTATTCTATTTAAATTGATTGCAAAATTGATTGCAAAAGCAGCAAAATGAATTGCAAAAATTGAAAAAATATCGATTTTTAAGAGAGTTATACTATTTTTGATACTTCATATATTTTATACTACATTTAGTATCTACGTCATCGAGTTCGATCAATTCAACTCAATTGCAAGTTAAACTTGAGTTGAGAAAGAGTAACTCGACTTTAATTCTAACTCGAAATTGAGTTGAGTTGATTGACTCTTTCTCAACTCAACTCAACTCGAACTTAACGGCAGATTTAATTTCAGAGCGACTTTCGAGACAATATTTAGTTCTAGAATTATACAGCAAATCATCGAGGTAGAAGGAGGTAATGACTATAGAGAAGGTAGATCAGGAGGTGACATCCCGTCCTACAATAGGACCGAGCGGAAGGAGCGGTATCAACGTCGTAAGGCAGGTAGGAGGCCTGGCGGTAGCGAGGTGGAGGTCGATGAGGCGGAAGCCGATGAGAAGAAGGTTGATGAGGAGGACTGGTAATTTAAATAGGGTGCGAAATGTATTAAACATGTTTATTGCCTAACCAAATTAGGTTAGTCAAAAACGTGTTTTAAACACGTTTATTGAAGCATGTTTTAAACACAGGGGTATATATAAATAGCATCAATTATTTGGGTGCTCCATTGCCACCTCACCGTCGACGATCATGCGACTGGTTCCGAAGGCCATTTGAAGATGACAGTATAAGCACTTCACTGCTGGAACGATTCGGTTTGGTAGGATTATGCTCTGAAAGGCATCAGTAACAGCCTGATTGCGAGGTTTGCCACGGCGTTGAGGAGGCATAGCTGGTGGTAGCCTGGTAGGAAGATAGATCTACTCCATGGAGCAATGGTGACAGCGAGGTCAAACCCCCCGAGCTAAACCAGCTGGGTTTAGCTTGCTTATATAATATAAAACCAATAAACATACATGAATAAACCGCTAGTGAGTTTTAAACACGTTTATTGTAGAAGAAACGGTTTTATTCGCTCCCTACTGGTAAATTTGGTGCTGTGGCTGGGGGCTGTACGAAAGTAATCTTCTTCGGCGCTAGTTATTTGAATACATACAAAATTGTATGGGGGTGCATTAGCGCAGTCCGAGAACTTTTGGTGTCATTTTCCGTACGCACGCTCACAACTCGCCAAAGCAATTTTTTGTAAACCACATACTCGAATATGCAATAGAAACACACATAGAACAGAGTTCATCATCTTACAAAGTATTGACCGCGAGTTCGTAGGCAATCAAGATTAGGCAGCAGAAGAGATACCTAGTACCTTGGTGGAAGAGGAGGCGCATAGCCACCCGCCTGTGGTGGATAGCTGCCTGGTTGGGGCGGCCTCCCATATCCTTGCTGGGGAGGCTGCTGGCCGTAGCCCTGCTGACGCGGTGGCTGCCCATAACCTGGCGGTGGAGGTAGCTGTCCAAACCCTGGCTGAGGAGATGGCTGCACATAACCCGGCTGAGGAGGAGGCTGTCCATAACCGTACTGAGTTGAAGGTGGTCCGTATCCCTGCTGAGACTGAGGTTGCCCATAGCCTTGTTGTGCTTGCTGTTGGGGTTGATATTGCTGGTGAGAATATTGACTAGTAGGGTATTGATTGGGGATTGGGGCTCCATATAGAGGTTGTGGTAGTGCATTGTGGCCTTGTCCGCCTTGAGGACGGGAACCCTTCTCATCCTGCGTATCATAAGATGAATCGATTGCACCTAGCATCATTTTGACCATCTACGACTTATCAGTAATTGCATGAATGACTCGACTGGATCAGTACGTACCCAGAGGCCAGGTGTCAGATCGACTGGTGGACTAGACTTTAACATCTCCTCTTGCTCAAGTTCGAATCCTAAGATGGGTGAGGTCAGCCACTGTGCCCTAGGGATAAAAGGGTTGACTTACCTGATGTGCAGTCCACCAGGCTCCCAATGTGAGGATCCGCATCCAGCTCAGCCAAAAATCTTGCAGCGTCTGAGTCTACACCAACCTGCGCAAATTGAAATGAAACAGCTCCTTGGCCATACCTTGTTCTAGAAAGCTCAGAAGAAGCGTAAAGAATCGCGTCATGGACGGTATTCCTTGGTTCACCCAGCGGCTGCCCATCAGTGATGGCGATTATCAATACTGGTTTTCGCAGCTGACCATTACGGGCAGGCTTCACGACAAGATCCTCAAGTACGTTCGCTCTTAAGCCCCTTCCCAAAGGTGTCATCCCCTGAAACGGAATTGCCGCAATTATTTGGTCCATCAATTCTTCGCTCCGGACTCCGTCTATCATATCTTTGTAAATGATATTGGGCATTCGAGCTTTCGGATCTAGAGGTGGATCTTGCGGTTCGCATTTCATAAATCGAACCGAGATACCATCGTCGTCAAAAAGTAAGGCAGCGGGGACAACGCGAGAGCAAACTAACTTTAAGTCCTTGAGTCGCTCACCATTATCGTCGTATTTCATAGAGCCACTATCATCTAATGGACTCAGTAAACGTCAAAGAAGGAAGAATACCACCGACCAATATATAATATGACATCAAACAGGGCTAGTTTGACGAGATCACGGCCAACTTCCATTGGAATTTGCCACTGATTACACAGATGCTCCACTTTAGCCGGTGCAAGCGCAGCATATCTATCAAGTCTAGGGTCGTTGAGCGGAATCATGGTCCGAAGCTGCTTCTCCTGGATTGTTGATTGGAGAAGAGTCTTGTACGCTGCAATCTCTTGCGCACTTGCCTGCTTAGGGGGCGATACGCTGTAGTGCTGGATACTTTGTGGTTGTTGTTGAGGCGGATACTGTGCATCTTGCTGCTGTTGTGGGTACTGCCCACCTGGTCGTGGAGGTGGATACTGGCCACTCTGCTGTTGCGGTGGGTATTGCCCTGGCTGACCCTAGCAAACCAAGTGTATTAGTCTAAGTAGTACAGCTATACAACAGAGAACTGCGGCCAAGGACGACCAACATAACCATGTCCTGTGGAGGAAGGCTGAGAAGGGTATTGCGGTGAGTGCTGTCCATAAGGCGATGGTTGGGAGAATCCTATTGGTTGTTGAGAAGGAGGCGATGGTCTACTGTAACTTTCAGGATTATACTCTGGCTGGCCATGGTAAGAATTCTATTGTCCGTAAGTGCTGCGAGTAGACTTGTTGACGAGACGTATCATGATTGAAGACCGGAGCTGTAAACTGGCGTGCATGGGGGAGTGGCTCATTAAGAATCCAGTACAGAAAGTCAATTGCAGATATGCGGAAGGTTAACGTGGGGAGAAGCTTCGAGGTTTCATGTGAATCAAATATGACAGATAGCCGTCGCCCATCATGGTTGCCCGTGACCTTTGGAAGAGGCCGGATGTAACAGTAACGGAAAGCAAGTAGATATCCACATGCACGTGACGGCTAAGGTAGAAGAATGATAGAAGAGAGCGAGAGGCTTACCGGATTGCTCCCAGGATAGGCTTGGTATTGCGCCTGTCCCGGCTAGGCGGCAGTCAGTACTTACAGTATGAGTTGAATGGACAGAGAGAATAGAGTTACATAAGCACCAGGCTTTGGTCCTGGTTGCATCTGAGAAGGATAACCCCCTTGGTCTTGTGGTTTCGGGGCGCCGTATCCAGCTCCACCTGGAGCCTGGCTAGCTGCGAGTTTTGAGGCAAGCTGTTGTGTGTCAGTCCAGACGCCCTAACGCAAGGTAGAAAGTGGACGGGGCATAGAGGGGACGGTGCGAAGAAAGAACTCACACCCATATCTGGTAGAATGAAAGCCACTATCCAGGTTATATGGTTTATCTAGCTGAGAGTATTGAGGACTGAGGGGTCGTACAAGAATGGCAACAATTAGAGACTGTCAGTGAACGATCCGGGCACCGTCATAAGCTTAGGGTTGAATGTGGCGGTGAATGTAAAGTCTGCCTCATAAACTAAAGCTTTTACATTTACTACCTACTACGTAAGGTATTATCATCTCAAAGGTACTTCAACAAGCCTTAGTAACACTAGAGGTAAGGTAAGGTAGTAGGTATGGGCATGGCATCCATGTGCCACGTCACCTCTTTCCCACCATCCGCACATTGACATCAACTCCACTCCAATCACTTAATGCAACATTCTTGTCAGGAGCAGGGCTAGCCTCACAGCTTTAGGTACCCACGATATTGAGGCAAATAGACAAACACGAGAAGAATAGACCTATATCCGTATCTGAATCAAATAGCCGCCTTACTACAGTCGATGCAGGCTTATACTGTGTCAATAGACCATTTCTCTGTGCATATGGGGAAATGCATCCAAGGTCAAACGAACGCGGTCGAGCCTAGTGAGTTGAGTCACCAGGAGGTGCAGAACGGCAGTAAACCATCACCGGTCTCCATCGAGATGCCAACAGTCTTCATCTTCGTACTTGGGTCTGAGTGGTGTTGTTGTCATTGTAAGGAATAATGTTAGGCTTTTCAGGTATTTCGATTGGTATGATATTACTCTCTTTGGAGTACATTTCATTCATAGCTTAGCGTTTCTCGAGCGATACCTCTTATCAGTGTTTTTTGTAACGTGAGCGCGCCTCCTAAGTCGGAATAAGATCGAGAAGCAACAGTTGAAGATCAATTGCTTGTTCTAATACTCAGACTCTATTGTTTTTGGAAGTGCTGCTATGAGAGTTTTACCAGCGCTAACTACCTATTAGCGTATGCAGAAAGGTTTAGAATCCTTGGCATTCATTTTCGCTCTGCCCCACGGTGATCCGTTTATATGAGGAATTCGAAATTCAACCCCACCGCCCCCCCAATTGCCCAAAATTGAAGCTATTCAGACCTCTTTGTTTGTTGACGTTCCTGACGTTCTTGTAACCGTTTTTATTCCAAATGCCTCAACGCCGAAGTCAAAATCTACCTCTAGATGACTCTCTCACCCCCTCTATATGATCCCCCCTCTATATGACCCCCTCACCCTCTCTAGATGACCCTCTCACCCCCTCTAGAGCATCCGGAAGACTCTATTAGAACTGAGTCGTTAAATAGAGTCAAATTCCTGATTTCCTACCTTCAATTCTCGTTTCAAAGCTCTGATATCTGCCTCAAAAATATAGCCTGAATGCTTGAAGTGCTGCCTCGGATATCTATCACATCCGCTTCGTTCAACAGCGTAATGAAGAAAGTCACCAAAGGTGCCTTCAAAATGGGATCATGTCTCGTCAAAATGCCTACGAACCCAGGCCTTTAATACGCTGAAGGTGAGTTCTATGAGGTTGTAATCCGGCGAGTAGGGAGGCAAATATCGCACCTGACATCCGTGTGAGGTGATGAGCTCTTCAATTCGACTATTGCAATGAACACTCGCGTTATTCATGATGATCACACTTCTTGGAGCCGGAAAGGGACTGCATAGAGGTAGCAGTTCATCTGCTAGCCATCGAAAGAAAGCCTCGTCGTTGAACCAACCCTCGCGAATACCGGTGCAGGATAGATATTCGTCTTTCGTATAGGCCGGAAGAACACTCCAGCAATGCCCTCTCGTTCTAGAGGCTTGATAGCGAGCTGGTTGACCAACGAAGGCATAGGCTTGATGACGTCAGCCTGTGGTCTCGTTGAATAAAGACTCATCCATGAACACGAGCTGTTCGGCCGTCAAACGAAGCATGTCTGCTACCCCTCAATTCAAACGAAGCTCATCGTTTTGTCTGACTCCTACCCGCTGTTCTTTTTTAATACTTCAGCCTCTCCTCTTCAGAATTCTTGATATCGTGGATTGATGCACGTTAATGCCCCACTCCTCCCATATGTACCAGACCATCTCTTTCTGCATGGTCCACGGCTGTTCTTCGAGGTAGGCTATGAGGCCATTTTCAGCGAAGACCTTTCGAGGAGCGCCTTTGGGTCGGAATTGAGATCTAAAAGGTGAGTTATACATAAAGAGGTTCTCTTGAACATTATATACAGTGGCAGGACAACAATGAACCTCTTCAGCGATTGCCGAAGGAGTCCAATGAAGTAGCAGAAGGCGTAGTATTTTGGAGCGAAGGCTTGCAGGAAGTGGTCCCGGCATAGCTGGAAGAACGTCAGAAACGTCAACAAACAAAGAGGTCTGAATAGCTTCAATTTTGGGCAATTGGGGGGGCGGTGGGGTTGAATTTCGAATTCCTCATATAAACGGATCACCGTGGGGCAGAGCGAAAATGAATGCCAAGGATTCTAAACCTTTCTGCATACGCTAATACCTTATTCGTTCCGTACCTTGATTCCATGACATCATCCAACTCGATCTCCACACAGATCATGCATAGGTAGACTTAGCAAAAGGCGTTGAAACAGAAGCCCCGGAACTCGCGGCATCACAGTCATGATGAAAGACGAAGCTGAAGCTCGCGAACTTTCGAGAATTAAAATGTATATAGCCCTTTTCTGCCGGATTTTGGCAGCAGCTCAAGCTCCTTTTGCGCCGTCGTTGTCATGGACACATTCAATGGAGTAGGGCATGGTTCGTTCTGTCGCACAGATCCGCTCCAGCTCTTGACTGACAAGTCCTTTAGGAACGCACCGATCAATCCTGTTCAAGCTCATTGAAGACACGACGACTCAGCTTTTTCTCATAACTCAAGGCACTGGGGTTCTTGCTGTCGTGCTTCATCAGCTAGACTGGCAGTTCCGAGGACTTGATGTCATTGCTATTATCGTTTGGCTCTTCACGATCGTCATCACCGTTATCTTCTCCCTCATTTACATTGCCAAACTATGCCTCTTTCCAGGCACTGTGCGCCGACAGCTGACTTCCGATGTCGTCGAGCTATGCTGTCTCGCGAGCCTTTCTATCACCTTCGGCGCTATCGTTGATATGCTCGCTTTGGTGTGTGCAAAATCATGGGGACCTTCTTGGGGAACCGCGGCATACGTGTTGAGTTGGATAAACGTTGGACTGGTGTTTCCAGTGGTGGTTGGGATACCCTACGTGTATTTCTGCCGTGAGCCTCCTGGAGTCGAGAAAATACCGCCCAGCATAGTACTTCCGGCAAATGCTGCAATCACTGCGTCGGCTACCTGTGGCGTGGTGTGCTATGCAGGGAAGCTCACTGCCGGAGAGCAAGTGCCTATGATTATGGTTGGGTATATCCTCCTGGGTTTAGGCCTTAATTTTGCTGTCCTCATAACCGGCATCTACGTTGTACGCCTACTGGATGGCGGGTTTCCACAAAGGCCGCAAGTCTTGCTAAACTTCATCCTCGTTGGCCCTCTGGGTCAAGCAGCATACGCAGCGCAGATTCTAGGAATGGCTACGTCGTCTCCTGGGAACAATTCTTTTGCAGATTACAATAGGGGCACATTCATCACCGAAAGCGCTGGTCAGACTATCAACGTGGTGAGCATCTTGTCTGGACTTGTACTATGGGGCTATGGGGCTTTTTGGTTACTCTTCTCTTTGGCTACGACGGTTCACTTGGGCTTTTTCACAGATGGTGGAATAAAGACAACACAGTATAGCCTGTCTGCCTGGAGTCCAGTCTTCCCTTGGGTACGATCTCGGCATACATCATATTATTGCCGCTTGTACTGATGGTTGTTGTAGGGAGTATTCACATTGGCCGCTCTTGAATTTGGGAAGAATATGAACTCTCTTGCGTGGGATGCTCTCTCAACTGGGTACGTCGCACGTTTCCGATCTCTCTTGTTTCCCTGATCTTCTTATGTTTATTTGCTGACATTGAGAAATGCAGGCTTGCGATTCTCTTTGTCTGTATATGGATAAGTAATGCAGTGCTTTCTGTTAAGGTTGCCATTGAAAATATAATACGCGCAGGACAACATCGGAGAAGGAAGGCTTAACTCGCACTCGTATTGAACATGTCGCTGGTATCTGTTAATATTGGCTATAGCATTAATCCATACTCTCAGGAATCATAATGCTATGATCCCTCTAAGCCATCCCTTACTACTCGTACCACAACAGGACTCTCTGCGTCCGTAAATCTAACGCTTCCCAATTACTTCTTGCAATCAAAAACCCTGTCCGCCACTGCTACATCTCAATCTATGTTCTATCACTCCAGTGGGGTATCGCAAGTGCGTTCATAACATCGTAAAATCAAGCCTCATGATCCACTCTATATCTCCCACCCCCTCAGTCAAAGTATCTCCGCCTCAACCTCTTTACTCTCTACCCCCCACACCACCTCTCCTCCAACAACCTGACCCCCCACACCAGCCGTAACAGCCTTCGCCAGTAACGCAACCCCATCCTCCCCTTCAACTTCCATATCCTCATCCTCCCACCCCTCATCGTCCTCCTCTTTCTCCTCCTTTCCCCCAGCCTTCTTCTTCCCTCTAACCCCCCCATTAACTTCCTCCCACTCCTTCCTCCTCTCCCGCCCCCTCTTTCCCTTTCCCGCCGCCTTCTCAACCTTCACCTCCATCTTTCCCACTACAGCCTCCGCCTTCTCCATGCCCTTTTCTTGTCTCAGTCTTTGCGCTCTGCTGAAGCTTTTGCCCTTGGACTTTCGCTTTGTGATGCCGGCGTTGGGCACGGGTGCTAGGATTTCGGGATGGTCGCTGGGGCGTTGGAGGGATGTGAGGGATTTGTCGAGGTTGAGGGAGGGGGAGGCGGCGCGTTTGGCGGAGCGGGAGTGGAGGGAGGTGGCTGTGGAGAAGGGGTGGTTAGTGAGGTGTTGTGAAGGGTGGGGCAGGAGGGAAAAAAAACATTTGGAGTTTTTTTTAAGTTTGGCTGTTTTGGCCATGGTGCTGATGGTGGTGGAAATTTTCTTTGTGGTCAGATTGGAGTTTTCTGTGGAAAAAGGCCGCCTTCATACACCCTGGAGGAATTGTTTTTTAAGGGGAATAGGATTTTGTTTGTAGAGATGGCTAATCGAGATGTGTGCAGGCAAAGTAAAAATTCAGACTGCACACATAAACGATCCATATTTTATGGCAGTGGTGCTTATCATGCCTGCTGCTGTATATGCCTGCTCCTACATACTTCTTATGGAAGGGATATGAGCGATAGTTTGTGCAGATATGAGCTACGGAGGTTAAGAGTGGTCACCAAAATTTGCAGAGCACCGAACACCAACAACATTTATAGCTGTATGCATCGAATAACCGATGCAGTAGACAAACAATTACACAGAAAATAGCAGGATTCCAATGCTCTGTGATAGTCCGAGTGGAGGTATAGTACCCACATTGAATTCTCTTCTTTAAAGCTCAGCTCGAGGCCAAGACATCAATGAAAAGAAAAAGCCTCTAGAGGTGAGGAGAACCATCAAAAATTGCACCAGCGAGATATCCGAAGATAGCTCGATGACCTTTGCCTCCGCGCTGTGCAATGCAGGGCGCAAATCATGGCTGACCGTCTTCTTGATCACGGAAGCCCCAATAAGGTAAGTATGAAGAGGAAAACTAAGAATTGGGGGATCAGTCCGGAATATATACTTTAGCTGAATGCCGGGTAATTGTGGTGATGGAGGGGTTCACTTCGCTTAGCAGCTTCACTTTACCGCAACACCTACTCTATCATGTCCTAGTAGCGCAAGCGACCTTACGTTGTAGATTTTATGCGTTTCCAATGGTATGATTCTTATGTGACTTAGGGTTTCCTCGTACTACAGTTATAGACGCACTGATCTCCCTTCACAATGGCTTCCAGTCGCATGACCGCAAACCCGGTTAAGCCAGCTCGGTATCGCCCTGGGAAGCCCCTAGTAGAAGAGCACTCATCAGAGGAAGAGGAAGACTCGCAGGAGGGCGAAGAGATATCTGATGAACCCATAAAAGCTCCCCCTCCGAAAGCGGCTTCGTTCCCTTCAGATGCCACCAAAATCGCCAGCAATCTCAAGAAAGTCGACCTAAGTGAGCGAAGGCGTCAAGCTGCTGCCGAAGAAGCTGCGCGCATAGAAGCCGAGAAAGCTGCACGGGTGATAGAAGAAGAAGGTTTCGTGACTGAAGAGAGCGAGGAGGATAAGGGCAGGGATGAAGATTCGGAGGAAGAAAGCGGAAGCGAGGAAAGTAGTAGCGAGGAGGAAGCTCCAAAAGTCCTGCTAAGGCCTACCTTTATCAAAAAAGACAAACGGAAAGATACCGCAACCACGGTAGACGCAAGAACAGAAGACCAGACCTGGGAAGAAGAGGAAGCTAGGCGCAAAGCCAAGGCCGACGCCATGATCCAAGAACAGCTCGAAAGAAACGCCGCCGCTCTCGCCGCTGGCAAAAAGAATTGGGACGATGACGAGGATGATGAGGTAGACCAAGTCGACGACACCGACGGTCTCGACCCCGAAACCGAGCGCGCTGCCTGGAAACTCCGCGAGCTCAAACGAGTCAAACGCGAGCGCGAAACCATCGAGCTCGCCGAAAAAGAGCGTGAGGAACTCGACCGCCGCCGCAATCTCTCCAAGGAAGAGCGTGACGCCGAGGATCGCTCGTTTCTCGAAACGCAAAAGCAAGAGCGCGAGGCCAAGGGCAAGATGTCCTACATGCAGAAATACTTCCACAAAGGCGCCTTCTTCCAAGACGACGCCAAAGCCGAAGGGTTGGACAGGAGGGACATCATGGGCTCGAGATATGCGGATGACGTGCAGAACCGCGAGCTGCTGCCGCAGTATATGCAGATTAGGGATATGACGCGTCTTGGCAGGAAGGGCAGGACGAAGTATAAGGATCTGAAGAACGAGGATACGGGGAGATACGGGGAGTTTGCTAGTGGAAGTGGCAGAGGCGGGATGGGAATGGACGAGAGGTTTTTGCCAGATAGAGATGCTGGGAAGGGGGGCTCGGGCGCCAATACTACACATGTGGGGGAGAGGAGAAAGCCGCCAGTGGGAGCCCCCGACGGCCCCAGGGCACAAACTGCTCAACCCAACACAAACTTCGACGCCAGGAATGACCATTCGCGTTCGCGGTCGCGTTCTCGTGAGCGCAGGAGACGCAGTCCGCCACCCCGGTCCTACTCACGCTCAAGATCTCCTCCGCCAAGAAGAGAGCGCTACAGAGACACGCGGCGGCGCTCCTACTCGCGATCGCCATCACCGCCTCAGAACCGCTACAGAAGAGACTCGCGGCGGCGATCATACTCGCGATCCCGCTCGCCGCCACCACCGCGAAGAGAAGACCGCGGTTGGAGGAAGCGAAGCCCGTCGCCGTATCGGGAGGGTGGTGGAGAGAAGAGGAGGAGGGTGGATGTGGATGTGTAATAGGTGTTGTGGTTTGTCGCAAAGTCAAAAACTCAACACGAGATCGTAGACATACCCTACCCTCAAAGAGTATTCGGATTCGCGCTAGGATGATGTCCATCTCCGTCCCCACCAAACCCCAAAATCGCTCCTACTTGCAACGACGCAGTCTCTATATATCCCCATCAAAAACCCCATCCCCCCTACAAGAAACCCTCCATCCACCAAACCATCCACCAAACTATTATCAACCAAACATATGGCATGATAACCGACGTTCGAGCCCTGCGAATACAGACCATGCAGGAGCCTACGCTTTCAGACATCAGGAGTTACCAAGGGCCAGGGAACGAGGTTTTGCTTGGGGGTTGAATAGTTGGGAGGGGAGAAGGGAGGGGGGGGGGGTGGCTGAGGGAGAGAGAAAGAAAGAAAGGGTGGGAAGGGGGCGTGTGCGGTTAGCGAAACGAAGCACTTGGATGAGAAAGAAAACGTTTTCTGCTATGACGGAATATGCTTTCAGATGAGTATGGCGTATATTGGATCCTTCACAAAAGGGGTTCCAGGGACAGGTGCAATACGGAATTTATCTGCCTATACCCCCCCCACTTTCCGCCCTTTCCAAACAGCAATCGATCTAGCCCCACCCTCTCCGCTGAGACTATTTCAAAGCTTCTTGATCCTTCAGCCGCGCGATGTGGAACAGATCTCAAAGCTGAGTCGTGGCGGTTTGACGGAACTGGTGCGGGAGATTCGCTTGTAGGAGACCCTGTGGAGATACGTGGAGGTGATGATGGGTGATAGAGTGCTGTGTGTGTGTTCGGCCTGAACAAGGTTCGGGGCTCAGCGAGCTCAGATGGGGTTTAGTAGGCTTAGAGACTCTTTGCATTTTATGCTATCGTAGATGCCGGATTCTTTTCGATAGGTAGCGGTGTGTAAAAGGGTACTTCTGGGTCGATGTTCCTGGGTAAAGCGCGAAATAGCTCTAATTGGGTTCCGTGTGGCCAAGACTATGCCTGGTTGTTCTGATGATATGCTTGCTGGACTCCCCCAAGGGACTATATCGTTCGTTGCTGGTGTGATTTTGCAAAGGTGTCCTCAATGGCGTGTTCCAAAGAAGCCATTCATCGTTGTAGACGTTGTTCACGCTGTGGAAAGCTTGCTGGATCGACCGAGATGCTGAGTTTGTTTGTTCTATGTCGGTCACCTCCCCTCGGTAGTCCAGAGTGCATTCATGGTTTCCCGGCGCTCTACCCAGCGTTCTTCTTGAGCCGCAGACGTAGTACGAGTGCATGTCGGTACAGACTCGACGAAGGATACCAAGCCGAGAGACTCAGTCGAAACGCAACTCATGGGAACCGCAAAGTTCCGCCAATAGGAAGGGTGTAGCATAGTCGAGCAACAAGCTTGTTATACCTGAATGCGGAGACAGTACAGCAGACCCTTCGCAAGCTCTTTCATATTTCTCCTTCTCACTCACCTTCCCACCAGCAACGACTCCCTCTCAACAACCCCCTCACCAAACCTAATCAAAAAAACCGTCTTCCCGGGCCACATCTCCCCCCCTTCGCCATTGTGCGCCGTCACACCTGCGCTCAACCCACATCCCTCGCACACGCCTTCAATCACGCCCGCTACAAATGCCGCACAGTTCAGCTGGCTCATCTCTTTTGGCACACTGATGTACTGGTTAACGAGTGGCTCGTTGTCGCTGATCATGTATTCGTTGTTGTTGGTAGAGGAGTGCTCGATGGCATCGGCGGGGCGGCCGAAGAGGTGTCGCCAGAGGGGGGTGTGGATAAATTGGAGGAGGGGGAGGATGCGAGTAGGGCGCGGGGGAGGGGGGGTGGTGCGGTGGAGGATGAGGGGGAGGATACGGAGGCCGAGGGGGATGCCGATTGCGGAGAGTCTGAGAAGAGTGAGTGGTTTATTTCTTGGAGCTGTGGTAGGTTGCCATGGACATACCGCCGTTCTAGATCCTGAATCCCCGTAACTCTCTTCTGAGCATATGTGACCATCTCCGAAAAGAGATAAGCGAAGCTGGCGCGGCTGAGCTCAGCTGTTCGTGTGCGGTTGAGGTTACGGTCGTAGATGGTTTTACGATTGGAGGGGACGCGAAGACCAGCGATGGGGGAGGGGCGGGGAGCGGATTGCGAATCCGGGATTGGGAATGTTGATTGAGACTGTGGAGGGAGAAATGCGGTAGTAGGAGGCTGGGCTCTGGGGGCTGTAGAGGTAGACATGGTGGTTGGAGTAGGGAGATTCGATGTTACGGTTTAGTTTTGGAGGTTATTGGCAAGCGAACGCTTTACGGAGTTCACGAAACCTTGAGATGTCGATAAATTTTATGTAGGTAAGATGAAAAATCTACCGTTGATCCTCCCATTCCTTGAGACTCTTCTGCCGCTGCCTTGAGTTCCAATTCAACGTTCTTGAAATGCTGCTGACCCAATTTTCACTTCTCCTACCGTGCGGCATCACATTAGCAAATGGATATCTAGACGCCGAAACGGTCACGTAGTCGCCTGGACACAGCTCAACCCTGGGTCAAGTCATTAGGATGTCATTTAGGATACGTGGGAAGACTACAAACCTTTCCCTACCATCAAAGCTTGCCCATGAGGAAGTACGAGCGTCGTAGGGAACCCCAACACGTAGCACAATTGTATCAGGAAGGATTATGGGTCTGAAAGAGAGCGTATGAGCGCAAATTGCAGTCACGAGTATTACTGGATTCTCCGGATGACAGAGAGAACCTCCAGCTGCAAGATTGTAGGCGGTTGACCCTGTAGGCGTTGCAACACACACTCCATCGGCTTGCACGGTTGTGAAGTGCTCGTCATCTCCAAATATCTCGATAGAAGACATTGCTAAGTCCAAGTCAGCAAAGCAGACCGCAAAGCAGATCGCAAAATTCGTGGTGAGCTTACTAGGATTTGGGCCTCTATCAACAACAATATCGTTTAGAATTTCATAGGAACCATCGGGCTTATGCGTATATTCATTTTCCGACTCTTCGCCAATGAGTTCGTCCACTAAGTCTTTGCCTCCTCGTTCTCTGTTCTGTGATCGCATGACCGTGCCCTCGAACCTCAGACGTAGGCTTACTGTGACTCCTTCGGTAAAAGCTTTCGTAAGGGTATTCTCAAAGTCCTTATAATCAAATTTCGTAAGGAAGCCTAGAGAGCCCAAGGCAAATGACAGAACCGGAGGTACAATTCTTTGGAAAAGCCAGCTGGCATATAGAAGGGTCCCATCGCCTCCTAGCTATGACCAAGTCAACCAGGCTCACAAGACGAATATTGGAAAAAATACTGTCACCACGAAGTCAAATGTTTGGGGACGCTTTTCGCATAGTTCATTGGTCCAGTACTTCAAGCGACCTTCGCGAGACATGTCTTGTGAGATAAGGCCTTTGGCATGGAATTTGTGGTTGTGCTCCAGCGTATTTTCAACATATCTGACTACAGTTAAGCTTGTCCGTGTTCCTCCAGTAGCACTGGAAAACGAACACAATGTATGGTGTTGTCCTATCCTTTGAGAGGAGCCACTCGACAACCTCCCTGGTATACCCAATCAAATTCTCGTCGTGCGCCTTGGTTAAGAGGAACACAGTCTTGACCTTCAGTCTCAGCCGGATGCTGCCCAATGTCTTCGATAGCTCTCGAACGCCCCATGCCATATCCACCAGTTGCTTTTTCGTAAGTAGTCTGGAGTGGGTGACGGAGTCGTTGTTGTCCACTGCTTTGTCCTGCTTGGCATTTTCATTGATGTCTTTCAATACATTGGAGTTTCCCAACTTCCTCTGCTTGTCAAGAAGAGAGTGAACGAAGCAGGCTGTATCCTGACGGCGGTCTGAGACGAGTGACGACTTGCGACGATGTTGATTCTCCCCGTCGAAGACTACCTAAGCCTACACCTTCAGCTCAAGCATCCCGGCAGGATGATGGGCACTGAGACCTCAAGAGCATGCTGATACTCGGACTCGCTGGCGCTCGAATCTGCATTGCCCTTCGGACGATCAGCGTCCCTGGAATTCCGGGGCCAGATGCGGGACATTCCAGCAGCGAGGCTCACCTGGTCTCTAGAGCGTGTGGAAGCAAGGTCCGTAGTCGCTCCAGAGTCAAACTGTTCTTGAGTAGGGTCTGTAATGGCGTGATCCATATTTCGGTATCTGTTGACAAATACTTGATAGTAGTCATCCACGGTAGTACTGTAGTACCTCCATTAACCAAGAGTCAAGACATCGAGCTTTCCATGTTTCAAAGTGACTCTCATGGCCTAATCGCCCTGGATAGTCACCTCGGATTCGGTTACTGTGTATCCTTGAGCCGCAACCTAGAATAAGCGAAAATAATAAATATATCGGGCGAACCGGAGATTGGCTGAACTGTGACTGCGGAAAGCCCCTGATGGAACCTGATACGGGTTGTGCCCTAAAGACTGAAGCTCCGAGTACTCGCAGCTCTATTCCGTACTCCGTGAGTAACTTTCCAGCTGTTGCATGGTGCCATGCTCCTGCTTTCGTCACTCAACATCATACGATCGGAAAAGGCAATTCGTTTTGTTGAGATCCTATCAGCATCCAAGACTCAAGTGGCCAATACGCCTGCTCGGCTCCATGCCGCACACCACTACCACAGCGCACGGATCAAAGTCTGGCAAGGCTAGATGGAAAATACAACATGCCTACGTGGTATTACTACTGCATACTTCATAGGTACAACAAGCAATACACCTTACAGTAGTACCAATGGCATCATCCGGTATCATTGGTTTGCTGCGGTCTACGAGTGGAAATTCAGTGTCATTGACAGAACCGCCGCGTCGGATTGCTAGAAGAGGAAGCGTGAAAATTCGTTGGCTTGAAGCATGGTGTATTAACTAGAAGTGCGGAGTAAGATTGATAAGTACAGATTCGGATGTTGTTGCCCATTTTTGATGCGCAAAGTTTGGTACGGATGTCGGACAATCCAACTTCGTAACTTCAGGTCTTTCGGCCAGATGTCGCTTACCGTGTGACGGTGTGAGCGGACTTTTACTAGCCTGACAAGCCTGAGTCCATGTATGATGTCATCCACCCCGAAACGTTTGAGAGCGAAAGAGAGATAGTCCTAGGCGTTGTTGTCCGCGAGTCCTTTGTACCAGAAGGCAGCGACTTGACCTGGTCCGGACCTTTGCAGATCACACATATGCGCCATTATTGAGGGTCAATCATAGCAATCGTGCATTGTGAGAATATCCGATGGGCGCCGGCTGAGTCCTTGACGTGCATTCTGCAGCGTGGGATGGATCAAGAGGGTGTGACTGTCGAATGCAAGCTGCAGCTTGGGTTGTTAAGATGTCATTTATCTAAAGTAAGGTAAGCATGCGTAGTATATGGTGGAGCCAATCCGTAGCGCGCCACGCGTTCTTCACGGTTTTGGAGTGTGAGACTTCTCCTTTGTGGCTGCGACTGGGTTGGTTGTGAGGGAAGACCTTGCGAGCAGAAACTTCATTGCACTACTTATTTGGTCTGGCAATGGTATGCGCCTCCGTAGGTGCAGTTACAAAAACTTGGTCTTGTTACCATACAGTACTCGTCCCTAATTATTGGAAAAAGCCAGCGCTTGCTGATCTCCCACGACTCACGAGTTGACCTGACTCACGAGATGATTTTTAGATTGATACCCATGTACGGAAGTAGAGGCGCACCATCGCCAAAAGCAGGCTCCGACCCTGGTGGGATGCAATTATTACCTTTGAGTCAAGTTGGTGTATGGGTAGGCGCAAGAAGTGTAATAATATTATCGTTTTTTGGTTTTCATGTTCTGTGCGTCGACACGACAAAGGGAGCCTGGCTGGACGACGAACCTAAATTGACTCAACAACTGCCCCATAAAGCCAAGCGTAAGACTCCTTCTAGGCGGTGGGTCAAACTTCATACGGAGGTACATGTATCACACTTCCACGGCGTCCTTAAGGTGCCGATCGACGGGAACCATGAAGTTGAGGCGGTTAATAGAAATCCGAGATGCGGTGTTGAAAGTTTAGTAGTAAGACACCTGCCTGCTTGTGCCTGCTCGGTCGTGTAACGAACCTGCTCGACAAACCAGTGGGTAGCAGCATGCAGGCAGCCTTGTCGATGTCTAGTACATACTAAGTGTGTGGGAGCCCTTCCTGGAGCGGCTTCTAACGCATGCGATTTGGCGGCGGGGGTATTCTTGCATTACGACGTAAGAAGCCCATCAACCCGAGAGGGTCATAGTTCTTAAGCCTCTAAAGCATTCGCGTCGCCATCTCATTGTGCTAATTTGGAAAGCCCGCCTTGCTAGGATGTTTATTCGCCGACCCATGAAAACGATGGAGACGAGAGATGGCATCGGAACTAGCGATAGATGAATTGGTAGCCAATCATGACGAGGGGATCCGGGATCGTCTGCACATCTATGTTTCCAGTCGCGATCTAACTCGAACAATAATGTGGCATGTTGTAAGGTATGTAGTTGAACCTCCAGGCTCCCGGCTGCATGCCGAGGGACGAAGACAGCATGTTAATGTAGGTAATTGTCGATAAAAGTACTGAATGGAGTTACGGCATTACCGGCCCCTAGGTTTCTTTTGATGGTCACTTTGTACCTCCGTACAGAGGTAATATCGCACGAGTCTCTCCCAACAGTCAAAGGGCCGATGTCTAATTCTTCAAGATTAAATCACCACCGATTCCCTGCGTCATAAGCTTGTGGCCTCAAAGGTTGTGTTTGGTTCGGAGAATACGATACAAGGATTTTCAGTGCGTCACACTAAGCTTCATGGCCTTATGCCCGAGTGTTGCGCAGTCATGATTGGTAAACGCCTATGTAAGTTAGTAGCAGCTGTTTCGTGATTGCTTTTTTCGTCGGCTGGTTTCGAGGCCCCTTCAGGCCGCGATCCAACGAAAGATTAGGTAGAGTGCCCATTGTTGAACCCCAAGCAGCGGCGCATTTGCCGTGTCAGACCAGCGTGACCAGGTCTTTTGACCGCTTCTTCCAAGCAAGGCCGATCAAATTACGGGCGCGGAAAGCCCATGATGACTATTTATTTGGTGCCACCCAAACGGCACAATTATAGTTGCCTCCTTCAGGACCATGTTGTTTTATCGTCCCATCCATCCTGGGCAAAACCCAATTTGCGTAGCAATATAATCGCGGGTCTAAAACTCGCATGGTCCATGGAACCTTGCGGGGCCCAGTGGTCTTGTCTCAAACCTCTCGTTGGTGTTCCCAGAGTCCCAACTTGAACTACTTCATGCATGCTTGTATTCCCGCCAACGCCAATCCATCCCTGATGGCCTAGCCGTGGGGTCTAAGAATGCAGAGGCGTGGAGGATGAAGTAAGTCTCTCCAACTCCGTGCGTGATGCGCTTCTGTCTCATCATTACTCATCCCTTTGGATATATCGATCCCCTCTTAACTTGTGAACGTCCACTACCTCTACCTACTTGAGAATGCCCTTTCCAAAATCCGAACCCAACTTTTGTTTCTAGTCGAACATGCAGATATCTCGTTAAATTGACATCATAACTCTCGTTCTCAATCGGTACTCGCACTCCAAGAAGATATAATCATGTTTCAACCCCATCAGAAAGGCCCGACATCCTACGCTATGCCTTCAACAGAACTCGATGCCATGCTTGCCAATGTGTCAAATCAAATGGCACATGCCCAATTGTTGCGGCGCCTCTCAGGAAACTCCAATAGCAATTCCATGACCGGTAGAAGGAGATCAGCAAAAATTCTGAAAGCGAATAGTGTTGGAAACAGCCCTCACAACTGCAATGTTCAGCGTCGAAAAACCACTACGTCACAACCAACGGGACCAAACCATTCCGTCGCGCAAGAGAGATACCAAGCGCGAGGACAGAGGCTGGGGAACAGTTATACTTCATGGCGTCAGGCAGCGCAAGGAAGGCCAGTGAGCTGGCATCCTGGCTCGAGAGAACATGAGATGGCCGCAATGAATGTTTTTACCGGCGAGCCAACTATGAGGAATACTATAGCAGGACTTGAGACCCTGGCGGTCGCCGAAGACCCAGTCCCTCTAAGCCACCCATTCGCAGAAGGTAACATGACAACTCATGCAAACCAGCCATTCCAGGAGAACGATGTGAAGTTACATTCTCAGTATTGCGTCAACGGGGGCCCGGAAATGTTCGACCAGCCTCTGGCGAATGCGGAAGGCTATCAACAACTAATGACCGGGAACGACATGGTATTCCCATCATATCCATCATACGGTGTGCCTGACATAGCTCAAACCGCAAATCCGTTACTTCCTTATGGGTACACATATGATCAGTATGCGTTGTCAGGGTTGCAGGCCTCGGACTGGGCTCATCTCTCTTCAAACATTGACGATTATCCCATTCCACAGACACCAGACTTTCTTCCAATACAATATCCGGCAAACGATTTGGACGGCACCGACCTCGTACAGATAACGAAAAAAAAGAGTAAAGAGCTGGTGGGCATGGGGCTCTATGACAATACAGATAGAGACGTGCTATCATCGCTCAACGTTGGTCATGGCCAGGGTCCAAATCATTCCGCAAATTTGCAGCGAGAGTCAATGGGCAAAGGTTTGAAATTAGAAGAAACGTGGCAACCTCCGAAAGAAGATGAAGGAGATGATGAAGACGAGGAGGAAGCTTCTTCAGCAGATGAGGCCGAGGAATACGTTCCCGTCAGCTTTGCTCAGGATGACACTCAGCCATCGTTCTATCCTACGTACAACGACTTGTCTAACCAGACCTTTTTCTTCGACAACGACGATCAATACACCAATTGTATAGCCTTCGATCAGACGATGCCATTGTGTCAGCCGAAAGCGCCAGACCCGGTTTTAGAGAATTCATTATGGTTTTGAAGGACTCTTGCACGGTGGTTTAGGGAGGGATGGGTGGATCTGGATTCGGTATTACATAGCGAAAGCAAGGTGTTCAAGTGTCTGGCAAGGAATCCTTTCCAACGAAGCTTTGAGTTTTGAAGCGCTGGAAGCTCGAATCTGTGAGCTGCTGGAGGAGCCTTTCTGTCCTTAGATACCCCATGCATGAGTAGCGTCCCTCTATGGCAGTGACAAGCGATTTCTCGCTCGAGGAGAATCGCCATGTCAATCATCTGAGTGAATCACCAAAATGATTTACGATTTTTCTTAGTGACGAAGGTCGCCAAGAGGAGTTGGTGCCACTTGGTGGAGCGCAAGTAAAACCCTGCGAAACCTAGGCCGAAGTAGGAAGTGATCAGCGTTTGCTCGCTTAGGTACCTTATGGTCCATGGAGTATGGGACAGTGACTGCGGAATGCAGTCTGCAACCTGGCTGCAGAAGCTTTCCCACCTGCAGCATTATTGATCACTGCATCATTATTGCCTTGATGTATGAGGGTTCCATTTTCCACTTTGCTTTCTATGCAGCATCCGCCACTTGTTGCTGCGACAGGCGCATTTGTTCGGCTTCAGCCATTAGGTCAGATTCGTACAAAACCGAAATGGACGAGGTGCCAAAAATGTTTCAAGTTGATTAAAAACAAACCCGGTTTGGTAAACGAGAGAGGCGGAGACCTATCACCGTCTGCAATTGGGGCGCTCTGTATTGAGGTCAGGTTGCAGGGACTTTTGTCGCAAGGATTCTCCGTCAGTCTTGCACGATGTTGCTTTCCTCAAAGTGCCTTGCCGGGCAAGGCAATCGTGCATCACCTAAAGCCAGGAGTTGTCGTTTACCTTGCGGGTCATGTTTTGTCATGTGCAACCCTTTCTTCAAGGTAGAGGAATGGCGACCATGCGCGCCTCACGGATGATCCAATTGATCATATTCTCCCCCGATGGGAAGCTGCCATTCCATAAGCCATTTGTGTTTTTGAAACCTCTCACTTCGTAATTCGTAGCGCTGAGCCTTCGGACTTCTAGATTCCCCAGAATTCAAGTTCCGACATGCGACTAGATCTTCGCCATTCTCAAAATATCTTGCAACGAACTTCCAAAGCCCACAGATTTTGACAAGCAATCGCCTCACCAGAGACTCTCTCTCCGAGAACCTCTTTACTCGAGAGATGCAAGCTTCGATAGTTCGGCATGGTCATTCCACACTACCATCATAGCCCTTTCGTCCCTGGGTGTGTTTCCAGCGAGACTTTGCCATACCTTACTGTCCCTGAAGAGCTGTGGAAATGCTAGTGCGGCTTAAAACAAGCTCCAACGGCCCGGAATCCACCCGTTTCTGCTGCGCCACAACATACTCTCAAACCTCTACCATAGCGTGCGTACTGTGGTAGTTCTCGAAATCGTCTTCCAAACCATTCACGATACTTGAAGAAAGGTAGCTACCCAAAGTATGAATATGGATCATCTTGTATTCATACCATGGCGAGATAACGACGAGATACTTACCGCGAGACGCTGGCTTTATCCAGCCAAGGGTTGTAAAGATCCAGACCTGAGGAGAAAAGCTTGCAATCGAGTGAGTCCAGATGTAGATATGTTCTGCTAGCGGCATTGATGTAGATCTTCATATGAGCTCATGGACAGTCTTCATACGCTTGTGAATACCTTCGACCGAGATTCTCATATTTTTCCCATTGGCATCATTGTTTCCTTTTAACGCGGCCGTTGGCTGCCTTAGCTACTTCTCCACATGCTACTGTCTACACAATTCTTGGAGACACTTTGGTAAACATAGCTCATGAAACGAATCCCCTGACAGTATCTGCACTTGTCTCATGCAACCGAACCTCCTTTCCAGGAACAATGATCTTGCTTCCTTCATTCGTTATAGGTGCATGATGTGCATCCGGCTCCAGGGGAATGCTGACACGTTCCTTCAGATCTCGGCTTGGAAGCTGCGTGGAAACCTTCCACACGCCGTGGAGTCTACATGGTTCCTCACAGATGCGATTCTAAGCGATGACACCAAAAGCAACCAACTATCTCCCTTCGCTATCCGCGCCTGTTATAGCACGGCGTTTTGTCGGTCAGTTGTTGGTTAACTTCGTACCCATCAAGCTTTCAGGTCTCTGTTCTTCTGACCAAAACAGATTCGTGACTGGGCTTCTCGACTCGGAACAAGATGCAAAGTACAAGGTATCCATGTACGCAAAGGCGAAGCAAATTGGCCTACCCGCTTCCTTTGTTGAACTGCGCCACGAAGCGACCCATGGAGATTTACCGTCTCTTGTCGTTTTTCGTCGAGCTGCAGAGAGATCTCTAGACTGGCTATGGAACGACTACTGGAGATACCTAGATGTCCGGAGTGGAAATCTGGACGAAGATGAACTTGACGCTTTCAAGGAGGGTCGGGAGAAGCTGAAGGAAAACCTTAGAATCATCCTCCGCCAGTACAACGAAGCTTGTATAGATGACGTGAAGACGATTAGTCGCAGGGACGTTACGATGCCGACCCATTCGGCCGACAAGGCATGCCTTGAAATTGTAAAAATTTGCAAGAACGAGAAATTGGTCATCGCAGAACTTGTCAAAGTACTTCTGGAGCACGGAACCATGATTCCTAGCTCAAGAACGTGAGTACTAATGTCATATCTGCCCTGGCACTTGACTAAGAAGCACAGACTTGGTCGTCACATGGATGAAGTCTTCCCATTATGGGAAAGCCTTTTGAAGAAGCTAACATCACACCAGTCCCACTTCCTGATCATGCTCACCGATGAGATGTTGGTTCGTTTGATTTCACCCTCGATGCTCGATGTCACCATTGATTCGTTCCGCGAAGCTATCGCTATGTGGCTCGAACGGATATGCACTACCAAAGGATGGGTACCGGCAACTAAGCGGGGAAAGCTCGATGATAGTGTCATTATGGAGACCTGCTTGCAGAACCCGAATCACTGGACCGTTCGCCTCGCAGTCACGATGATTGAGAGCTCAGATCACAAGGTCGCAAAAGAGGTTTATGTAGACCGCGTTTCCAAAGCAGCTGACGACTTGAACACAAAACCAAAAGTTCCGATTGTCCGATCCATTTCGATCGAGAATCTTGATCGCCTGCTACCGTCCCAACGTAAGTGGTTGGAGTCGGAAGAAGGGCTGGCAGAGAAGGCACGATACCTGAAACGTACTCAGCCCCTTGGGGAACAGCCAGAGCAATCAAATCAAACGGGAGAGCCACAACATCAAGCAGCGAAGCCAACATCGGATGGTAGTTCACCCCAGCAGGGTGTGCAGTCGAGGGATATGGGCATGGCAATACAGCAAGATCCAGGGGATGAGTCCGACGAACACTCGGAGGAAGATCGGGATGTGGGGGGCTGGACTAAGTGGAAGGGGGTATGGATTGCAAAGCCCATCGGCATGGTCTAATGTCATGCTCATGATATGAGTGATTCATGCAGGAGCGTAGAGGCACTCGGTATTTGCAAGGGAGTTCCTACCGCGCAATGATACCCAACATTCCAGCGACAAAGGCGTTTAATGGGTGTGCAACATGACCCTGTTCTTCTCTTCTTTGTAGATGCTAGGTTGGAGCTTTATGGAAGAGACTTCAAGCACCACCGTCGGCGAGTCTCAAGTATGAAGGCATAAATAGTCTCAAGGGTAGCAACCGTAGTGAACATATCGATAATCGTTGTTGGATAAATATCCTACTCGCATGGAATTATGGACTTCACCTAACCTTACTTAGGTCGACTCTGCCGGTTCGTACTAAGTAGAATATATCTCATCTGCACTTGTCCCAATCTGGGCATGTCTATCCGAAGCATTTTAGACATTGGAGTGAAGTGAATAGAATCTGTAGATGCTCGAGGTTTGTGACAGGCCTCCATCGCCTGTTGGTAAACCACTTTGAAGGCCAAAGTTCCATCCCAAACAGAACCTCGGACATAAGGTATGTAAGTCACCTCAGGATCTGCAGAGTAAAGCCACAGGGCGGGCCGCTTGCGCTGATAGGTCAGTGAAGCGAATTTACCTTATCAGAGATAAGATCCATCCCCCATTTCACATGCCACAATCTGCTTTCGGTTTGAGTGTTGGAAAATTGAATTGTCGCATCAATCAAAGAGGTACGACAGCATCGTCAGTGGCAAGAAGCAGTCAGCTTGCCAGATGCCTTCCCATCGATCTTGAAAGAAGAAGCCAGAGATGTTCACGTCGAGATAGAGACCGAACCAAAAACAACACTAAGAAGACAGCGCCTTTTGGCGCAGGCTTGCAGAGCGCCCCCCGTCGCAATACGGATGGATGTACGGAGTTACGGAATACTGTACTCGAGTAATGGCTAGCCTTCCCGCCAATCCAGGTCACGACGGATTTGTGACACCAGCATCTTATTTACGTCGTCCTCGAGCGTATTCCAAACCGATGGCTCCGGCTGAGCCAGAGAGCGCAGTCGAGAGGGATCAACGTCTCGGCTTGGTGAGTTCCTGCTGCTGACCCATGCATCTCCGAGAAAAAAACCCCGTGCCAACCCGTTTAATGCTGACATAATCTCCCAATCTCGCAGCAAAGGATTCGAGACTTTCTCAAAGTCCGTACGAGTTACGATGTGCTGCCGCTGAGTTTTCGCTTGATTGTTTTTGATACCACGCTGCTGGTGAAGAAGAGCCTTACGATCCTGATTCAGAATGGTCATGGTGGACTTCCACCTTTCGCTCTCTGATGCCGGACTGACTCTTAGCAGGCATCGTGTCGGCGCCATTGTGGGATTCAAGGACTTCGACGTTTGCGGGTCTACTAACCACATCGGACTATCTCAATCTCATCCAGTACTATTGGCAAAACCCCGAGGCAGTCAACCGGATTGATCAATTCAAGCTGAACAGTCTTCGCGGTAAGCTACCGCAGAACAGCTAGCTTGTCTTAAGTCTATCCGCTCTATGGACTGATATGCAAGTGAAGATATCGAGAAAGCTATCGGTGTGGCTCCTCTCGAGACCGTATCAATTCACCCTCTACGTCCCCTCTACGAAGCCTGCCGGCGCATGTTAGAGTCCCGGGCTCGTCGTATTCCACTAGTGGACATTGACGACGAGACCAAGCGTGCTATGGTCGTCAGCGTCGTTACTCAGTATCGCATCCTGAAATTTGTTGCGGTCAACGTCTCGGAAACCCAACTGCTTCGAAAGCCCTTAAGGTTACTCAACCTTGGAACTTACAAGAATCTCGAGACTGCGAAGATGGAAACACCAGTATTCGATGTCATTCATCAGCTTGTGAATTACAACATTTCTAGCGTGCCAATATTGAATAGTGATGGTATGTGGCTTATGCTATAATGAGCGGACAATAAGCTGATAGCTCAAGGGGTCGTCACGAACGTATTCGAAGCTGTAGATGTCATTACTCTTATCAAGGGTGCTGCATATGATGAATTAAATCTAAACGTGGGGGAGGCCCTTCAGAAACGCTCGGATGTCTGTGTTCTGAATCCTGAGGTGCAGCGGTTTTATTGACTCTCCTAACAGGATTTCCCCGGAATCTTTACATGCTCCATCGATGATCGTCTCGACACCCTCTTTGACACAATCCGAAAGTCTCGAGTTCACCGGCTGGTAATTATCGACGAAGACAATCGTTTGGTCGGCGTATTGACCCTGAGTGACATCCTAGAATATATCCTTCTCGAGGGCGAGGGGGATGATGTGAAGCCGGAATGACGCATGTGAATCTGAGCGTTATTTGTGCATTTCCGTGGTGTTCGATATCCTAGGGCGCAGTGACTTGGTAAAGATTTGTTTTGTATCTCGTTCGACATTATGTGCATAGAGATAATAGTAACGATCAGGATACGAGAAGGGGCTAAATAATTACAATATGAAAGGCGGGCACTCCCAATCGTCTTCATATTCACTATTATTCACGTCCTCGTCGGTATTAGCGGTTGTCATAGCGGTTGTATTGACGGTTCTGCGGGCAGTACCATTGCCGGAAGGCAAGATCGACTCACTTCAACGTCTCGTTTCAAGATTTTACAAAAGATCGACGAGATCATATAATAGGCAAGAACGACCGCTGTGGGTCGGCAAAACACCTACGCAGGTATGTCCCACTTCACATTTCTCTTATTCAAAATGATACGGCATTCATAGAAACATCAATATGCGAAATTCGCAGAGCGCTGCCCCATTGTTACCCACCAATGCTGATATAGCTGAGGCAGGGCCTACAGAGAGAGCTCGGCGTCGCTCATCACTAGATACTTTCGTGATACCTGGTCGTACGCGCGTGCCTTCTAGTAGGGTCAGCCAACCAGAGCCCATAGACATTCAGATTGCACGAGGCTTGCTCAACCCAGATTCTTTCAAAGTGCCCAAGCAACAGTCCCATCGAGTGGGGAAACATGGCTGGTTGGCTCCGAACAGTAGAAAGTCATCCGTGTTGAAGGGCAAGGCCAGATCGAACGAAGAACAGTCTGTTCCTGCATCGCCCAAAAAGCATATGGAGAAATCAAAGAGAGCACCTTGGATGTTGAATGGTCGTGAGCTTATCATCGTCCCCAAAGGCGATCCGCGTCTTCGACAGAAGGATTCAGTACCTCAACCTCAGGAGCATCAGCTGCAGGCGAACGGAGACGATCCAAGACACTCCTCTGGTGGTGCCCGAATCGTCCCCAAACACGATCAACTTGCTCGACACAAGGACTTGGTACCTCAACTTCAAGAGCATCAGCTACAGGTAAATGGAGACGATTTAAGGCACTCCTTTGATGGTGCACGAAGCGAAGGATCTCGAGTCACAAGCACGACATGGAGTTCTATCAGTCACAGAATCTTTTCAAATTCATCTAGCAACTCCCAAAATCGTGGAAGTTCGAAATCTGTCGAAGAATACAATGTTCTGGCTTTGAGGCATGGATTACCCCAATTTGCAGTAACGGCGGAGATCGAGGGTATCGGTGTGTTCTCTTTTGCCCCTAAAACACACCAGATCTAACATCCTCCCAAGGAAATGATAGTCACACCGAAGTTACCTCCAAGACGCACCATAATTGGATCATGCGGAAGTTGTTACGCCGTTCAACCCCTTCCACCTACCAGCTAAATGTTAAGGCTAAACAAAAGTCAATAAAACGCACGGCCAGCTTCTCCAGCATCTCGAGTATGCTCGAAAAGGAGCACAAGGACCTGTTGAAGGACAAAAGCCTGGAGGAGGTTGGTCGACTAGGTGGACTGAGCATTCTGCTGCTTCCCCGCAACTTCGCTGTGGATAAGCTTACTCTGCCAACTTGTATCTCCGCCACGGCTACATATTTGGTCCAGCAAGGTATGTTCCGCTTGATGCAAATACAGTATGAACAGGCCACAAGCTAATGATAACCAAGGATGTAAAACACCAGGCATCTTCCGCGTACCAGGGCAACTAAATACAATTAATGCACTCTATGATTTTTACGCACATCGATATGCCAATGCGAGTGATCCAGACCTTGTCCAACAGACTGTTGGCTCTGGGCTTCTCCCAACACATATACCGCATAATCCGCATGATGTCGCATCCGTATTCAAAAAGATAGTGTCGAGCATCCCGGGTGGTCTTCTTGGCTCGTTGTCACTTTTCGCAGCCCTTCGCAGCATCGCTCAAGATCTCCACTGTGATTCTAAGCTTTCAGAGCTGGAATTTACTGATCTAAAAGCCAGACTTATAGCACTGGCAATATCTAGCGTGACCTCATCCTTCCGTGTTTCTTTGATCTGTGCAGTATTAGGTCTGGCTGCACTCGTTGGCCATGAAGCTGAGCAAGACATTGCCAGGAGTCGAGAGAGCGACGAGCCTCTGCCAGCTGATCTCATGAACTACCAAGCGCTAGGTGTAGTGCTCGGACCACTCCTGCTAGGAGACTTGACCTATGACTCCGGTATGGCTTTTGACTCGTCTTCTGGGACCCAACTCCCGGTACCGAACAGCCTGAAGAAAACTCGCAAAGAGAAACACGCAACCATGGCTCTAAACAAGCTTGAGCAGCATGACGATTTCCTCGCGCAGGTTGAACAAGCCAAGATTACCGCAATCGTCATGCAGATGCTCGTTAGTAGTTGGACAGATGTCGTGAAGCAGCTGCGGCACATTGATACTGAGCGCCTCCGTTCCTCGCGCTTGGAAAAAGACCAGAAGTTACAAAGCACCCAAAGCAGGTTGACATTGAAATCTTCTAACGAAGATGTGATATATGATTTCCTGAGGGGACGTACTCTGCCAGAGAGCTGGGAAGGTTCTGTAAAGATAACGCAGAAGTTGAGGGTACCAAGCAGGTCGCCAGTGTCTTTCAAAGATATACGTGCTTCCGACTCATGGTTTCCTGAGCCTATCGAGGAGCATCTTAGCACGGCTGAGGCTGGACCGGTTCGAGCCTCGACTCGACGTACTCGAGGGAATAGTTATGAGTCTAGTGAGCCTGCTCGAGATTTCTCTGGACCATCGGTTCAAGTTGAACCTTCCCACGATCATCCTGAGCGAACCTTTGAGTCAGATCCTTCAATTGATTCAGGGCGGAATTTCTCTGGCCAAACCATGCAGTCAGATCATTCAGTTGAACCAGGCCGAGACTTTTCCGGACACACCGTCCAATCAAACTCTTCATTGTTCGCAGCTAGGAGCGAGCCTAAGGGTCAGCTCCTCGCCAATGACAGCGATGTGACGGATGCAACTCTGGAAGAGATGTCCAAAGGGACTATTTTGATGCATCCTCCAGAAATATTTGGAGGAGAGGAAGACGAATCCGTAAGTAGAACTTTGGACAACTTTCATCTATTACCTACACAGCAATATCACAAGCGCGATGACAATCGCATTATCGAGGAGGGTTCGGAGGTTACGAATGAGATTGAGGATACCGTTGCGACAAGACTTCGAGAGTCCATCGGGCCGAATGAGATGCAACTGCCTCTCGAGCCTCATGCACTAGTACAGGCTCCGCCTCTATCATCGTCCGGCCTCGTTTTCGAAGACAGCGTCAATCAAAGCCTTTTTCCAGCCCGGAACTCGTCGCTCGCACAAGTTCGGCGGAGATCGTCCTCGAACATGCTCCGCACCGACGCCAACAGCCGCCGTTGCTCGACCATTCAGCCTTCCGATAAGTCTCGTATGCCTGCAAATCCTGAATCAACCGAGCCAGGTGACCCGTTTCTGGACGTGGATGAGGCATTTACAAACACAGATCAAGCTTCTACCAACGCAGAAAAGGCCTTTATGGCGTCTCGTAGGAATAGCGTCAAGATGCTTGCTCAAAGGTTTACTGAAGCTGAACGGGCCAACCGCGTGGATGTCCAGCAAAAAGACGCCAATATCTCTAAGGTGTATGCTTTTATCAACTCATTACCTCCCAATGAACCCGTACGAACTCTGGACAAGAGCCCCCAGAGGAGCACAAAGACCGCTCTAGAAAGGAACGCTTCAGTGCAATCTACCAATGTTCCTGTTCTGCGCAGCCCGGAGGAAGAATTTTATTTTCCTCCGACGCCTACAATAAGTCAGGCACAACCTATAGAGGAGAGCTTTGTGACGCAGCCTGCAAGTGCTTCTGCTCACAACAGCCCTGAGAAAGAGTCCCTGATCCCCAAACCACTCTATGAGCACGGCCGCGGTCGACAAGCATCGCGTTCTCCCTCACCTACCAAAACTTCTTCACCTCCCAAGGTGGCCTCGCCAGTCATGACCCCTAAATCAACCAGATTCTTTCGCAAGAGACCTTCTGTTTTCGATCTTCTACTGGACGACAAGGATGCTGATATCGTTGTGAAATACAAGCCAAGTCGTAGTCCGACTTCGCCGCTTCTTCCAATCACCAATCCCGAGCTCAACCGACGAAGCACCACTCAAAGCTTGGCTCCTCCAACCGAAGATCCAACGCCGAAATCCGCACCCACAAAATCCCTAAGCGACTATTCCACCGCATCACTCCAGCGCCTCCGCGCCGCCCTCGAAGGACCCCCCATCGCCACCCACGTCGTCCGATCTCTCTCCCCACATAGACCCTATACCAACGCTCGACCTGCAACCTACACCGACAGCTCCACCGCCACCGACGAGCCACTACCCAAACTCCGCCGCGAGATGTCCGTGGGCTTGTCGAACGCAACGATGCATACACAGATTCGGCAACTACAAAGGCAGGTGGATGCCAAGGACAAGGATCTCGTGGCGCTGAGTCGAGCGTTGGATGCGGAGAGGGCGATGCGGGAAGGGGGGAAGGGGACAGGGCAGATGGGGGAGGAGGTGCGGGAGGCGAGGAGGGAGCTGGAGATGTGGAGAGCGAGGGCCATGTGGGCGGAGAACAGGCTGGTGGGGTTGAGGGTGGAGGTTGGGGTCGAGTATGAGGAGTTTGCTAGGGGTGGTGTTGGAGAATAGGGGGGTTGTGAGCTTGGAAGTTTCAGGGTTGGATATGGGATGTTGCTATTTCGAAGGTGGTGGGGTTGGATGCGTGGGGTTTGAGCGGATGGGTGGGGTTTGAGACAAAGGGGAGGTGTATGGGCAGGGGGAAGGACATGGAATTAATGGTTTAGGACGGGACAGGCTAGGATAGGATCGCCTAAGAGATTAGTATGGTTGTATGGTTTGCTGGTAGGCTTAGGAATAAAACGTATGTGTTTTGACAATCGAATGAGTGTTTTATTGGTTGGTTGGTTGATTGGCGGGCTTTTGCTTTCGCCCACGGGCAGGTTTTTCTTCGTTGTTTTCTGTCCCTTCTTCCGTCCTTTTTCTCTTCCCCATTCATTCCTCTGCTTCCCCCCTCTAGTTCGTGTCAAGTTTGATGTGCGTTATTGCGGTGTGTGAGTAAGTAAGTAGGGAGGGAGGGGGTGAGGTTTGAGGATGAGGTTTGAGGGTGTGTTGAGAGTGTGTGGTTAGGGTGGTTAGGGTGGTGGATTGTTAGGGTGGTGTGTGTAGGTAAGTAAGTAGGGAGGGGGGGTGGATTGTTAGGTTGGGGTTAATGGTGGGTGGTTAGGATGGTGATTAGGGTGG
>JAABUU010001466.1_pt1 | contig 39639 bp, 36 predicted proteins | sample 5559301 | NCBI WGS metagenome assembly JAABUU01 (sample SAMN10711884, study PRJNA513360) | rock metagenome | isolation source: Antarctica rocks | place: Antarctica: Victoria Land, Richard Nunatak white | reverse complement strand
CATATTGATGCTTGATAGGACAAGTCGGACTTTCGTTGAAAGATCGAAATGGATATTGAAAAACACCGGAAAACTTGTTGAATGGGAGGAACGCACGGAGAAGTACCTTATGCGTCTTGACATGAGGCCGAAAGGCTACTCCGAGAGACTGACAAGCTTTGAGCATTCGGTCACAATTGTCCTTGACGATGGCTCGATCAAGAATTGCAGCCGGCGCTGGCACATCACGCAAGTGCTTTCCAACAAAAGCACCCCGCAACAACGCTTTGGACGGACAGGGAAAGAAATCGTTCATGTTAAAGGCCATATTCCGATGCTCCAAGCTGACATCTCTCCAGGGCCTTTCGAGCGCTAAAGGCTGAGTTCCGTATCAAAGGCCGACACCTAAATGTTGTCCACAGTAGAGTACACATGTTGGAGTTTTGGATCGAAAATGGTTTAGGTAGGTAGATCTCATTATTCCGTGGACACTATACTGGCACGTGACTGGATTCAAGCGAGTATCACGTTCTTTGAAACACCGAAAGATGGCGTTAACGTACCGGAGTGTAGTCTAGCTCGCTTCCTGTCTCTTCGTTCTACTCCCCTGGACCGTGCCGTTCGTAAGGTTGTTTGATCTAATCAGACAGGCTGTGTGCCTCACCTCCCCAACTAACAATTAAATGGCGCCCTGTAGTTGGGGGCTGTAAATAGATACCTTACCTTCCGGTACCTGCATTCGCTTCTTCACCTTAAACGTTACCTTCTTGTATTTCTATCCTGCGGTTCAATCATGCATTTAAGTTGTGCGCCATTGGCTAGAAGATCCGACAGCGCACTCGTATGAACACGCTTCGCTGTCGCATCTGCGGACGCATCTCAAGCTTCAAACAAACGCGATGACTTCTGTACTGGTCCGCTTGCTCGCTTGATTTCCTCCCCACTATCGTCTAGGGAACGAAGCTCGATTGACTTTTGATGGTCCACAACCAGAACCAAGCAATTGTTTTCTACAACCCCACAATCCCGTGGACTCGAAAGCGGGATTGTCTCAACAGCACTGCAGCCGGCATCTGAAACAAAGAAACCGTGCCGCGGAAGCTAAGAAGGGGAATACATCGAGATGGCCATATCTGGTCCTTTAGAAAGCGAGTGGCACTCCTCCAGCAGAATGTCGGACGCGGACAGCGAAGCAGATTGCGAAATGGACAAGCCACCCGTACATCCGGTACCCACCATGCAGGGTGCCTTCGAAGAGTCAATGTTGGAGACAATGAACGAGACCGATGAGCCTGATCCTCAGGATCGTTTTTCCAAGGCAGACTCGGTTAGCAGGCGGAAGATGCTGCTGGAGCAAGCCGAGTATGAACGAACCGTCGCAGGCCGGTGGAAGCAGAAACCTGGGGAGAAATTCCATCCGCTGTGGAAACTGGTGGCTCAGATCTCGTTTGGGATGCATCTGTTACAACAGCAACTCGCCAAATCAGACGAAGAGGTCATCAAAATCCTCCAGACGCATGTCGACGAGGTTGACGGCTTCCTGGAAAGGACAACGGAAGATTTCGATCTTGGTCAAGGCGACATCAATGAACGTATACGATATTTACGGTTGCCTCTCGAGCACGGTCATGTCTTTGACCAGATGCTGAACGATCGGAATTTCCGAGTCGCAATCGTGGAAGGGAATGAGAAGATCGAGCACATCATTGATCGGACTGCAGCCGCCATGAATGACGCCTTGAAGGATGTACAAAAAGGTTTAGATGCCACAAGAGAGCTGGCCAAGTACCTGACGAGAGTGGATAAGAAGTGGGATGATCGAACAGAAGAGCACGAGTCGGTGTACCTAGCTATGATCGGGAATACTGAGGGGTGGACACGGGCATTTCTGACCCTACAGTCTAAAGGGAATACCCTGCGCAAGGCATTAGTTCAACTTGGGACCATCGTTGCAGAAATGCAAAGGAGGGCTGGCGCCGCAAGTCGAAAGACTCTTGTAAGTCAAGTGCTCTATGTATATCACATTGGACGTTGGCTAACGAATGAGTAGGCCCCTCAAAGGTCGATTCAGAGTAGATACTTTGTAAGCTCCCAGCCTACAAGCCCCAACCCTCAGGTTACTCCGCCTAGATCTCCGAACAAACCTTTGCCATACGCCCCGGAAAGGAACGTCCGCCCCGCGGCACCTCAGCAGCACACAAGAACAAGACCAGCAGGGTCTCCCAACAACCCAAGACGAGGAGAACCACCCTTACATTACCTGGAACGAGCCATGCCTTCAAACAAGAAAGAAGAGGTGAGGCGGGTTAAAAGCCCCCAGCCGGCCATACGAGCCCAAAGCCTAGAGCCGAATGTACGAGCTCAGAGTTCAGAGCCATCAGCCGTACGCGATCGAAGTCCCGAGCCAGTAATCGCGCGAACTCGAAGTCCAGAACCAGTAGTCGCACGAGTTCGCGGCCCTGAGCCTCTCCTGTCCCGGAAGCAAGACCCAGAGCCAGTCCCAGAGCTGGACGGAACTAGGAGCCCTGAAACAGCCAGGTCAGAAGAAGCGGCGGACAATAAACCACTCATTCCAGCAAGGTCGCTTTCGCGTCGAATTTCCTTCACCGAGCGTACCCGTTCACTTACACGCAGATTATCGTTGTTCAAGGACCACGACGCGGAAAACCCGTCGAAAGATGACCTCCCAATACAAGGCTCTTCCACCTGGGAGTCACCACAAGACCGTTCAGCCAATCCTACTCAGAGCCGGCCTTTCACGCCTTTACACAGACGTCTCTCGTCCAGAAAAGCAATGACTATGAGCATGTCGACATATTCCCAAAGCCCAGGCTCACCCCTTACGCGAGAGAACAGCCCACAGCTGCGCTTTCCAACAGGAGGACCACTACCCTCGCACAACTCATATGGATCGATCTCTTTCTTGCCGATGCATCCTTTACTAGCATCCTTACAGGACCCGTCAGATGTCATTGATGAGAGAACACGAAAGAGTATGCACCAGAGATCACAGAGTGCTGAAACAACAAGAGAGGTTCGATGGAAACCTCACGTGCGGACAGACTCAACAGAGCCCCCACAAAAGCCCCCAACCCCGGCGCCAGCCGTCGTGGAAGAGGACACTGAAGGTAGCGTCAACATCTCTCATCCTCTGCTACTTGAAGCCCGACATACTAGGTTTGCGGCCGCAAAAACCGCTGCAGGCACACCGGCGAGGATTCCTGGCAGAGATCTCCCTCTGCGCCACTACCACAGTCAAGACACCCTTGCTTCCTCAAACCGCATGTCAGCGCATGAAAAAGAAGTCTTCGTTTTGCCTCAGCGGACCAGCTCTCTACTTGAAAGGCCTATCAACCAATTCTCCCCACCCACAGACTCCTTGCACCGCTCCATGACCCAATCATCGGCGGCCCCAGCTCCCCTCAACCTCCGCGGGGACCAACCCGCTACCCGTGGGGCCAGCAATCCCCTGCCATCATCGAAATCTCCCAATTCGCCAACCCCCTCCGAAAGTGCTTCAGGAGCTGCGACTCCGCCCCCTATAACCCGCGTCCGCTCCTCCTCTCTCAGCGCCGCAAAACCCACCCGCTATTCTCCGCCAACCGCCCACCCGTCTCCACCAACAAATCACCAAAAGCCCATCAAAACACACACTAACTCAATCCCCCACTACCTCGCCCCCGCCTCCTCCACCGCCCTCGTCGACTTTCTCGCCTCCAGCCCCCCACCCTCTTCCCCCTACGCCAACGCCAACGCGTCCTCAGCTGCTACTCACAGGTCCCACACCACCAACCGCTCCCTTTCCCCCAACTACGCCAACGACCCCTTCCGCCACCACCCCGGCTCCGAAATCTCCCACCCCGGCCACCCCACCAACCGCGACGCTTCCGGCTCCTTTGACGGACGCAGCGAATTCAGCCCCATCTCTACCGACTTCCCGCAACGCTCGAAAACCACACTCGGAGGCGGGGAGAAGAGAGGCTGGAAAAAGGTCTTCGGCGGTGGCGGCAGTAGGAAGAAAGGTGGGAAGGTGATGACGGAGGCGATGTTAAATGGAGGCGAGAGGGTAGAGAAGAGTAAGGGGAAGCGGAAGAAGGATGGGAGTAGTAGCGGTTGCGGGGAGGGAGGGAGTGCGGAGGCGGTGAGGAATGGGAGTGGGAGTGGCGGGGGGTTTATGGGGGTGGGAAGGGATGGCGTGTGGATTTCCAGGAAGAATTTTTTGAAGACGTAGTGTGGATGTGGGAGGTAATGGACAAAATTTCGAGTTGGTATTTCGGCAAGGCGTCTGGGGCTACGGGCGGTGGAGTTTGGGAGTTGGGCGATATGGGTGTCATTGGTAATGGCTTATTTCCATACATACTACTTCCTCCCCTGTATTTGTATTACAACACCGTGTATCAATAACCTTGGAAAAGGCAGACATCACCCTCATATGGGATATCTTTTCTGCCCTGAACAAAACCAGATCCCCGTTCCCGGGCTGTTGCACAATCCTTTTGGCGAGGATTCTACAGTATGTAGATAAATCCGCCCCAGCGTTCGAGCTTTCAAACAACAAAAATCCGCATGGACGCAGAACGTGGGAATCTCGTTTTTTTCCCCCGATCATTTATCATTTGTTATATTTATTTTTGATTACTCGTGACAAAAACTCCCGCCACCCAGTTTTTGCCCCATCCCACCTATGTATGTAGGTATCCTCCTCTTGTGGAAATCAATCTCCAAGCCTTGAAACCCACCCTAGCGCGCGTTTACCCCCCCCCCCCCCCCCCCCCCCAAAAAACTTTCAGCCCTCCGTTTTCCGTGTTCAGATAGTGCTTTCGATTACTGGTAAGGAAGCAGGAAAGAAGGGCGTGAGATGGAAGGGGAAGGGGGAGATTTGGGGGGTGTTGGTGGTGGTGGTGGTTTGGTGGAAGAGGAGGGAGGTTGGGACGATTGTTCTGCTCTGGGGTTGAGGAGGGTGATTGAAGCGTTTTTTTTTCTTTCTTTCCTTTGCTGCTGCGCTTTTCGCCCCTGGTCTTTTACTCGATCAACGACTCTGTCGCTAGCGCCAGGGGGGAAAGGAAAAGGAGCGGTGTGACAGTATGAATGGGCTCGTGGGAAATTATGGATTTGTATTATTTTACCGCGGTGAAGATAGGTGCGGTTGCTAAAGCGGAAAGGAACGATTTCATTCTGATCGTGAATACTACCTCTACCATTCTAGTAATTCGTTTGTTCCTCTCTGGGTTATGGAAAGACCTTCCAGTCAATTATTGCAGAGGTGGTCTTAGATCCCCCTCTCAGCAATATCCCGCACCTTGTTCTCACGGACAACATGTTCCAGCCCGCTGAAATGACGTCGTTGCAGGACCTGGTTTGTAGGCCAAGCAGCTCCTTGTACCCCCGTAGATGCAGAGACGCGCGTTGCTACAGGGAGGGATCCCGCACTCTGGCCTGAGGGGGCTGTGTAAGCTCCTGTTGGAATTTTGGTTGGCGGTACACCCGAGAGCTGTGAGCCTGAACCTAAAGCCGTGGAGTTGAAGTTGCTGGGAAGCCGGCCAGCGCTGGCTGTGCCGCCTGTCGGTTTCAAAATCGCTGCACTGGCTACAATAGCCGTGAACTTAGAAACCGTTGCTGCGTTATTTGACTGGTTGGGACTTTGGGTAGTGGTTGTGGTGGGCGCTGATGATGGAGATGAGGAGCCTGAAGGCGAAGAAGCCGAAGGCGAGGGCGTGGAAGTTGTAATGCATGTGGTATAAAGCGGCGTGGAGAACGATGCGAGTTGTGTTTTCCAAAGACCGACAACGTTGACGCCCACAATGTTCTGGAAACCGATTGTCTCGTCCACACCATTGGGACATTGATTATCGCGAACTATCAGATCGCGAGCGTGGTCTCGGCGGGTGTTGCCTGAGACATGGAAGATGCTATCCAGCTCCACAGATGGTGTATCTGTGATGCTCACGTTTTTGCCAAAATTGTGCTGAAGGAGACTGAGTCCGATGTCAAATGATATGGGAACGCCCAGACTAGCATTGATGGCCATTTCTCCTCCAGAGAACTCAAAGACTTTGTCGACATCTGGATTCCATCCGGCCATTTGAAGCGTGTTTGGGTCGTTTTTGACAAGATCCATCGCAGCAGAGGCATTTCCCCAATGCATATTGACCCCCGCTTTTAGATTCCCAGTTGCGCCTACAGCCACCTCGAAATCGACAGCAAAGGTGAATTTGGGACCGACAGAGAAGAAAGGTTCGACCTCAAATGGAGTTAGAGGTATCTCGAACAACGAATAGGGTCCAAGTGTGTGCTTTACTGTCGTGTCCTTGGCTTCAAAACCGAATGTGAGCGGGATCGAGAAATCAAGGGCTTGGAAGTTGAGAGAGCCGGCAGAAATTGATTCTATCCCCGCAGATATTTCTCCCGACAGCTCGATGGTACCTTTGGCACCGCACTCAACGCACCAAATCGTCATACCATCGGAACTCCCAAGTTTTTCAGCTTGGCCAAATGGCGACTGGTTCAGTTGAGTAGGTTGTGGCCCAGCGTTCAAGCTGGTGGTCCATGTCCCACCTCTAGAGAACCCGTTGACGGCTTCGGACGAAAGATCTGCAGCAGCCGTTTTCACGTCAGTTGCGACAGAAGACGCTTGAGAAGCGACTTTAGATGTTGCACTGCTCACGTCGCTAGCGATATGGGACGTTGCACTGCTTGCTTCGCTCGCGGCAGTCGAAACTATGCTGGTCACAGCACTGGTAAAGGCGTCACCTACAGAGCCTACTTTACTGGTGAAAGCACCTATGTCGGCAAAACCTCTAATTCCATGGCTTTTATGTGGTGCCTGAGTTGTCGCTGGGCTGGGAGCTGCCTGAGCAGAAGCGTGATGGCCGAAGCTCACAGTGAAATCCCCGAAAAGATTTGGGTCGTTCAAAGCCAACATTTGACCAGTTGCTTCGATGGTAAGGCCTTTCTCGTCCACTTTGAAGCTAAGTACCTGAAAGGCAGTTCGCTGATTGGGTTTATCGCCGCATCCATCGGCATTATTTACGAGATTAAAGTCGCTGTGGGGCCAAGAGTTGATAGCCTTGTGAAACAAATCGCGATTGGTGAAAGTAACCACCAGTTTGTCATTCGATGGACAAGTTACGCTGCTGACTGAGTCGACATGTTCAAGAGCTACGGTAGGCAAATTGAAAGCTATGTTCACACTTGCTGCTCGAGTTGCCTTGTTAGGATCTGTACGGAAGCGTTAGCATTGATGCGGTGATTTAGCTTTTCCAACAGTTGTAAAGACCGCATACCAGTATCGCCGGTTTCGGCGTAATCCAAGCTTATCTGCACTTGAGGTACGATGTTTTTAGGATCGGAAGGGTTTCTTTCTGGTGCCACGGTCGGCCTAAGTTGTACCGGCGTTGGGGTGGGTATCGAAGCAATTGTATGGTACGACAAGGCTGACGTTGGCTTAGGTTCTTGAGTTACTAGACTATTTGACCCTATCGACGTTGGGTTTGGCTGTTTTGCTGGTGGTGAAGTTTGTACGTTAGCGCTTGGTCCAGTTTGTGAGACCCGAATAGGATTATTGTAAGTTCCATTAAGACTGTATTGAGATGGTGATATTCCAGACGAAACTGCAGTTCCACCTCCAGACATCGCCAAGGAAGCGCCAGTCCCCCTCGCAGTGTCTGACAGTGGAGCAGAGGGATAGAGCTGCTCAGAAACAGTCGTTCCGGCCCCACCAGGCTGAGGAGCGAAGACCCCATCGGAACCTCTAGGGAGTATTAGCGTTTGGAAAGCGCTGGCCATCGAGGCCCGCAATATGAAGATTAGAAAAGACCGCATTATCGACGACTATCAGTCGTGCCGGACGGATGAGTAATAGGTAGATGCAAGATTAGATATAAATTGGTGATTGAATAAGAGAGAAAAGAAAACTTCCTGATGACAGCGATAGAGAGTTGTGCGATGGAATACATTGGCTACGGTGGAGGACCTCATACTTATACGTTCTGTTGGAAAGCTTAGACATTACGATATCAGTCGTAATGTATGCTTGAGGTAGAGATGGAAGGTATCTAAGTGATGGAACAAAGGATTGCAGCAGACAAGTGGCACCGACAACAACATCGTTCCTAGACGTTTGAGCTTGACATCGAGTGCAAATCAGAGAAGTTCATGTTGGTGATTCCAGTTTACATAAACCTTGAGCCTCCGCGCAAGCACATTGCTGGTGGTAGCAAACAAGGCCCTACAGATCTACTGTTAAGTCATACTTGAAACAGTATTTTGGCGTCAAACAATCAGATGGTTTGAACTGGGAGGATCGCATTAGATCATCGCGAAGGATGCATGCCCTGAATGATCTTCGAACGAAGGCAGAAACGCTGCTCGCTTACAGATAACAGCAAGGCAGCACTCCGCCTCTTTGGAGGAAGCTGGGTTTTTCGTAAAAGCCGTGCGAAAGACTCTAGAAGTCAGCGGTCTCCAAAGCGATGGTTAAGCCTGCCAATAGTATTTCCAGTCTTACGACGAGCAGACAGATTGGGCATATCCATTTATTTTTGGGTCAGGGATTTTAATGATCTAGCTAGTAGAATACCATTATGGCTGCAATATTCAATCCGTTCGAAGAATCAATGGAGGATTTCGTAGTAAGTATTGTAGTTGCTCGCCTAAAGTAGTACACCATAGGATGAGACAAACCAGGCTTCAAATGCATCTGATGCGTACCGCAAGGCTATGATAGCCTCTTGACCCTGAACCAACAGAGATCAGAGTTTGATTTTGAGAATATGGGATGGAGTACTGCCCCGAAAATTCGTACAGGTATCAACTTTTTGCGGCTCATCCACCATCATCGATGGAAACGGATTTTGTAAGATGTTGAAGTAGTTCCATCGCAAAACACAGATGCCGCCACCATTTGGTTCTTGAATCCGTCCGGGTAGAATGCGTTGAGATCAAGACACTTCTAGCTGGTACTCCCTTGGCCGATGGTTGTCTAAGTCAGTTCAGTCGACCCCAATGCCCGACGACCATGACTAATAAAAAGAGGATCAAGCAGCATCCGTTGCCTCAGTACGTCTGAGGTACTGAGGCAAAGCATCCGAATGTTGTATGGGTAGAAACACAGAGGGTACGGTGTGCTTGAGACGGGGGGGCAGTGCGGCTGCGCTTGCGCCTGAGCGAAGGGCATCTCCGCCGGCCCAACGATAATTTTCAACTTGGGAAGCCAACTTGTTGATCATCTATTGGCTTCGACTCTAGGTAGTAGTATAAGATGTTGCATAATCCTTCAGGCTACAGTCCCAGCACAGCTTAGAGGCCTGTTTGACCTTTGTTTCGCGATGTTTGACATTTTGATAGGGATTATGTGTGACCCTTCCACGTGTCCTAGAGTGAGGTGTCGTTATCCCAACAATTCGAACGTTTAGATCTCTTCGCCTTACGTCTCATCTGCAGGGATCTGAATCCGAAAGACCTTCCCACTACTTCAGCGATACCTGTTTCACCAAACTCCAGACAGACCTTTCCGCAAGAGTCTCGAAGATCTCAAAGAACTTCCAGAACACGAGAAACTCAGTCATCAGGTTCAAGCAATAGTTATTACAGGATCGGATGACAGTGGGCGAGGCTTTGCGTGAAATCGAAATCCTTCAGATCACCACCTAGTGGCTCTTTCGCTTGGCCGCGATGAGCTCTGTGACCTCCTTTCCATTCCCTGAACCTATACGTACGAGGGAATGTAAACTCTCTATCCTTCGTCGAGCACCTCGCTTTCGCCGACAATCTACCTTACCCAAGCTTCAAAAACTTAGTCTTGGCAAGTAAAGAAAACAGAAATCTGCCTCTAACCTAATCGGAACTCACCCGGCGGTTGCCGCTTTAGCGAGTGAACTGAATAGCGGTACCCCCATCCAGGTGTTGCAGTACCTCGTTCGGGAGATGAGTGTAATTCAATGCTTGATACTTTACGGGACTGTAGAACCAAAGAGAATTGCTATCCGAATAAATTGGCTATTGAAACCCACCAGCAGCGCGGTTGCTGGATATGTGTGAACACAATCGAGGTTTACGCAGTTTAGCGAAATAGCAACGTTTTCTGCTCTGCCAGAACGTAAAGACAATATTACCACTCCAAAGGTCTGACTTTTTCTCGCCTCGCATTCGTCAGAATGGAGATCGAGCAGCGAGTCTTCCTCGCATATCGAGCCGTTTTCGAGGGCAACAACGCCCAGATCCGTCAGCCTAAAGCGATCTTAAAAGTCGTTTCCAAACACCGCAAGTCTGCTCAGACTCTCCTCCAAAGCCTTGGGGAGAAGCAGGTCCTTGACACTCTGAAATCGCTCTTGGAGCGGAAGGTCTTCCAATCCGAGCTTGAAGCCAAACTAGCATTTCCTAATCTTTTTACGACGTCCTTGGCTCAGGACGTCCTGCATAATGCTTCAGAGGCCGATGCTGCAAGATCTCAAGCGGAGGCGCTTGAGGACATGGTCTCCCAAGAGGATGAAAAAGATGAGGCATTGGAGGCGACTGACGAAGTGCCCTCGGTATTGAATGGTGCCGCCGGTAGGTTAACATATATGCATTTCCAACATCCTAATAAAATGTCAATAGCTGTCCCTACGCTACCGATCACGAACAGAATTAAATCACCATCGTTGTATCCTGTGTACATTCCATACAAGATTCAGCATCTCGTTCTTACTAGAGCGCAGCAATTACTCGAGGAGTGTTGTTATAATTTTTCTACCCAGTGGTTGCCTGAATTGCTTGAACAACGCAGGTGGGACTGCAAGGAAGCTATTGAGTTAAACAAATGGACGCACGCCGCCACGAAACGCCTGGACAAGCTCCCCTCAAGCTGCTTTACGGCCTTCGCTAACGACTCTGCGCTATCTTTGGCTAATGTCCTTGTCTCTGCCAACAAGTTACGGCACTCGGCTGTACATCGTCTCCCTACGACGGCGAAGGGCATTTTGGAGATGGTCCATTCAGCGACCAGGTTTGCCAGGGTTCTACGTGACACAACTCGCGAACAACAGTTTAACGAGCTGCACCGTGAGCTGGAGGGGAAAATTAGGGCTTTGGAACTTAATAAAAACTTCTTAGAAACGAACCTTGAGCAAGAATTGCAGGATATTGCAAAGCAGCGGAGAGAACTTGACAAGAAGGAGAAAGAGGCCATAGCTGTGATGTTGAGAGAAGATGAGGACCACGGCTCGTTGATAGGTATTCTTCTTTCGGATTCTGTCAATCACATATTTGACGAAAGCAAGAATAAAGGTGCAGAAGTCACAGAAGCGGAGCAAAACTCGGATCATGAGATCGAAGGGGAAGAGGAGCAAGAGAGCGCCTCGAAATATCATTCAGGTCACCAGTTAGAGCTAAACCACCCTACATCGCCGAGTTCCGTTACCGACCATGATACTAAAACTAAAAAGAATAGGTCAAATCAAGGCTATCAACCGCTTGCTATCGCCGCACAACGCCTTCAACCTCCAGCAGAGCCAAATGCATCATTCGATGAATGTCAAGGCAATGCCTATGAGTCGAAGGACGGCCCTGATCTGCAGCCAGGGAACGATAAATCATGCTTTCTATATGCACAAAAACAAGCAATCCCAGCGCAAGAACTAACAGAGTGTTCTCCAACAAATGGAGACGTCGATACGGGGCTTGAGACGGAATCAGGAGAATGTGAGATCGGAAGCCAAGGTTGCGATGAGTACAGTGTTCCTCAAGAAGTGCACGGTACATTATCCTCCATCACGTATTGAAGAGACTTGCTCAAACCCTCTAGCTCTCTTAACCGGTATCCTACCCCAAGAAATCTACAAAGCGGTCTGTAAAGCCGTCGATGAGAAACTGAGTACCTACAACTTTCACGAAAACAGCTTTACGAAGCTCGGTGACAAACGTCTGCAAAGAATCTGCAATTATATAAAGAAGCAGACGAAACTCGATGTAGCTACACACCTGGTACATACCAATTTTGCGTCCTGACATGAATGGGATTTCTTCATACTAACGTCTCTTCTTCTCACAGATCGAAATACATGACATCATCCGGCTTCGTTTTGCTACCTTCAAAGCGGAAAAGCGTCCACCAGTGAAGCGTATTACTAAGAAGATCAAGAGATCGCTTCCACCGAAAATACACCCTAAAATTGACTTCTCGAAGTCACATGATCACAGTCATGCCGATGCACCGCTCGAAACTGGACCGCTTCGATCGCAAGACCTCACGATCAAGTCCCAACCGCCTCCTGAAGATATCTCAAAATGTTCGCCTTCGTCCTCAGAAGATTTTCAACTTCTAACATCTTCACAACCATTAAATGAGACCCCACCTCCGACCAACCAAAGACCCATTTCTTCTTCGGTCCCCTCCTCGCGACTTCGTCCTAGGAGGATAGCACCGACTTACATACGCCCCGTAAGCAAAAGTACAGTGTCAGAGCCAAAGATGTTCCGATTGGCTGCCGTGGGAGACGTCCAAGGGGTTGGCAAGCTGTGCTCGTTGCATGTTGGAGAGGATGGCAAGGTGGAAGGGACCCTGGTCGTTGACAATGATGAGATCTCATATGGGGGAGATGCGTGAAGTGGACGGAGGTAAGAGTGTTCCTACCTTTGCAGCACGCTTCTTAGCCCTCTCTGATTTCCCATACTAAAGAAGCACAGCACGAATTGGTAATGTCATGAAGAATGTCGGGGTCAGTTGTGAATACACATTTCTGGTGGCTTGTCTCCCACGACCCCCAAAAGCATTGTACCGATTGTTTACATCTCGTTGTGTAAGGTAGAGAACAAATCCAATATGATTGCTATTCAGGACCAGGTAGCACGGGGCAATAGATGATTGTTTGCTTAGCTGGCATGTCATTCAGTCAGGAATACGCCACAGCATAAGTTACAATGGATTCGCGATCGAAATAGTGTGCACGAAGCGTTTATGCCTTAGGAATGGATAGAAAATAATAGGGCTGCGCTCACCCTGGCCCGGAGCGAGGGTGAGGTCGGGGCAGAGTTCCATCTTCTTGGCTGTATCAAAATTTCAGAGGAAGTTCTCTCCAGGTCACCTCCCCGCTTCCGCGAAAGTCTAGCACACTTTCCTTCATGTTCGCTTGTTATCGGAGTTGATGTTGGCTGGTCTTCAATCTTTAGAGAGTGGAAGAGCAAAGTTTCCGCTTCTGGGCAGCATCTCTGTTGACCGGTCTAAAGGAGTCTCTGGGGGAATAGTAGGATGATAATCCTTGAATCTTCCCCGCGCTCTATGACTGTCCAACAGTCCTGTGGACAGAAGGTTGCTGTTTTGAAATTGCTCATGCTCAGATTTGGTTTTCTCCAGCCAATGGCTGTTCGATAACCAGGGCCCACGTATGAACGACGCATTGGAAATGCTCGCGAGTTCAGCTGTAAGTTCACGACTTTGGTTGAACAGCGAAATCTCCAGAAGACTGCAAAAAGTCGGTCGTTGTTCAGCCACGCCAGCTCCTCTCTTATCACTTGCGAATCCAGGGTTTGGCTGAGCCATGAATATCACTGCAATTCTCTGGAGGGGGTTTGTAAAAGACCCAAAGGAGGGAGGGAAACAACTACTCGGAAGAAGCAAACTATCCATCATCTACATGCTCTCGTCGGACCCGCTCGTTTCGATTGCTGCATCATTTTTACTTCAAAAGGGGTTGCTGTGTAAGTATACTGGCTAAACCAGCCCCCGTCATGGCATAACGATATGTTTCCTAACCTTGACCGGTTTCTGCAATGTACTCCCTTATATTTCCTCTCGTATCCGGACAATCTCATCGGGTATTTTAAGCGTCCCACATCCATCAAGAGGGCTTGTAAGTCAAAAGTACTCCTAAACAGCAATTAGTATAACTTATAGGCTCGAGAAATAGGAAAGCGCTCAGAGATTCACTTATCAGGCTTCTTCCATCGACTGGTCTATACTTGAGTCGGGGAAAACACATACTTCCTATTCTTTCCTTGCAATGGCCAGTCGTCTTCTCTTCGCATACAAGAGGTGGTATTGTCCCTGTAAGATATGTCGTTCACCGGGAAGGTGTCTAAATTCGCACTTCAAAATCGAATCGATTACTTCCCAATAGCGGAAATATCGGTATAGTAGCTCTTAAGTACGACCCAATGCATCTTGAAGATGAATACAATCTTGTATAGCCTCAGGCGGTCCGCGTGGCAGTCGCTCCTGAACCTGACGAAGCAAAGCGTAAATCTCAAGATCAGTCTCAAGTATCCGCTTGAGGAGCTTTAGTGCTTCAACTGAGAATTTTCCAACCATTCTTGAAAGCTGCTCAACAATAAGCTTGACTCGGTCGATATACACGGCTATTTCTCGAACCGCTAGAGGTAGCATTTCGAAGATACGCCATTGTCGTCATTCAACTAGACCAAGTGTCTCCAGCAGGCTACAATGACGCTCCGTTGAGACACGCCGATCTTTCTCCAGACTCTGTCTCAGATCACCGCAGGTTTCAGTCAGCCGGGCAGTGTTATAAATCGCGCTTTCGTGGGTTGTTTTGGTCCCATTCAGATTTTGGACCGTTTCTTTAACCAGATCTTGATCCGCAATTACTGTCGACACCAGCTCAACCAAATAGTCCACATTTTGCGCCGAAGATACATGTGAGACTTTCACGCTGTTTAGATTCTCGGAGGCCCTTTCAGCGGCAAAATGGGTTTCAGTTATTTTGGAGAGCAACTCTGTATGTTTATTATCGGCACTGGCCTCCTAGTTGTGCGTTTACTCGTTCGACTTTAAGGAAGCATGATCTGCAAAGCCTCGTCATCAATCAGAGCAACACGTTCGGTTGATATGAATACATACACCACGAGCGGTGTGTCAATCTTAACCACCTTGAATACAACAACAGCCCTGAACTTCGAACCCTCCTTTTTCATGCCCGCAGCCCACTGCACCTTTCTCAGTCCATTCACTGTTCGCTTCAAACAACGCACAACCCCCCTAATCCAGCTTCCGCATCCTTCCTAACCTTGGTCAAAAAACTCCCTGAGAGGTACCTAGCTCGTCAAAGCCAGCCCCCCCTCCCGGCGTTAACCGTGCGTCACATCCGCACCATGTCCCCCAAGGCGTCGTCGCTCAAAGTGTGTCAGCAACGCTCTCCAGTTTACAAAAGAGGTCAGTCAGAACGGCCTGGATCTCTCGTCTTCTTTCGCGCCAACCGGCTTTGCTACAGAGCTTTGCGGACGTCGTTTGATCAGGCTGATTTAATGTTGTAACGAAGTCGCCCGAATGAGAAGGCCGAATGATGCAGGAGTTGCCATGCGCGAAAGGGGAGATGGTGGTAAGCAGAGGTTTTACTGTATCTTATCTTCATAAACTGGGTGAAAGGCTGCCCGTGGAGGCTACAACCTCAATGTCATGGTGCTGCCCAATCAGTATCTTGGGATATGCTTGGTACAAGCGCTTGCTGACATTGGCGTATAAAATGAATCTAAAGATCGCTTCTTCATCTCATAATAACAGGTGCATCCTTCTCATCTTATGCCTTCGGTTTTATATCCTTCAACGAAACACAATTTTTAAAACTCTGACTATAACCCCAAGACTTTTTTCTGATTGGAAAATCTGCCTTATCTACATCGGGATCGTCGCCTTGCTTATCCTTCGACATCGACTAATTAACACCAGAAACCTTTCAATACGTTCACCGCCACTATTCCTAGGTCTCCCACGCAGACGACCTGAGACATCTTAAGTGACGAGACCCCTCCCCTATAACAAACACTCCCCACTTACTATACACGAACCAACCCTAACACTTCAGCCTAACGCCTCGCCTCGCCTCGCCCTCCCTGACCTCAAACATTACCTGTGCCGCCATAAAAAGCGCACAACACGCCGCCGCCAAAAACATCATCCCAGAAAAACTCCCCACAATCCCGCTCACGAGCCCTTTCAAGCCATCCCAGCCGACAGCAAACCCGACCAGATTCGCCGCCATCATCATGAGCACATTGGCCACGGCGCCGATGCCGCAGATGACGCGGTAGGCGGTGGGGTGGGATCTCCAGTTTTGGGGTGGGAAGACATAGCCGGCGGCGACTTCGGGGAGGATGAAGAGGGTGACGAGCCAGCCCCAGATAAGGAGGCGGAGCTGGATGTCGTGCCAGAGCGCCACGAATGTGAAGACGACCAGCATATTCCCTACAGTTCTCGCGGTGGCCCAGTAGCCCGTCGCACGGCCGCTGCCGCCCAGAGGCACGTAGACGTAGCGGACGGTCCAGCGGTTGAAGCTACGGTGCCAGCCGCGCCAGAAGGCTAGGGCGGAATAGTTGTCCGACATGCAGCGGACCATGTTCTCGGGCGGATCGATGCCATCGAGGAGGGCCCAGAGGCGGAAGAAGCGCCAGGGGAGGAGGAGCTTGAGCCAAATTATGTGTAGGTTGAAGTAGCCAATCATGCTGAGCTGGAAGGGGGTGTAGAGGTCCCAGGCCGGCTGGGCTTTTGAGATGGCGACGACGTAGAGGAAGTGTAGCATCACTTCCATGGTGAGGAGGGCGATGAGGAAGCGGATGCCGTAAAGGATAGTGCGGGTTGTAGTTATGCTAGCGAGTTGGTTGCGCTGTTGGGAGATGTAGTCGTTGAAAGTTAGGATTGGGCCGGCAATGTAGAGGGGGGCGTAGAGGGTGTAGGCAACGTAATTTAGGAAAGAGTAGTCGCTGGGTCTTGCGGGGACGGAGACACGATCGCGTTCGGAGAGGATGGTGGGGTCGAGTTGTTTCTTCTTGGGGTTGTTAGTCGATGGCCTGACCTGACTGCATTTAGAGTGGGCGACAGACCTCGACGGGGCTACCCTGAAGTAGGTCCAAGCTCCAACAATAATCGAGATTAAAGCTTATAAGGCGTAAGACTGTTATCTTGAATAGAACCCCCCATCGTGGGAGTAACCCACCATAGCTATCTAAGACAGCACCCCAATTCGCGTCAGGTTTGCCCCCCAGAGACACTCCTGGTGTGGCAGACCATGGGAGAATCAGATCTGCGACGCTCGCTAATGGGTATCCGTGAAAGATTTCATTGGCAAACAAAATACCCACATTGAAAATCCATGTGGCAGCAGGCACATAGCTTTTTGGCAATTTCGTTGCAAGAGAAAAATTAATGTAAAGTATCAAAAGTATCTTTAGCGCCGAAACGCCATGCAGCGCCGAGATGAACAAGACAGAAAACAACACATCAAATGTAGCCCTCTGATAAAGTCGGGTTTCCGCCTCAAGGTGCAGGCCAAATTGACTGTAGCCGTTCGGCTTGTCCTTCGGAGGTGTGCCATGTAAGCGGCCTGGTACGGAGTATACGCAGTCGAATAGCTTTCTCAAAAGAGGGTGGAGCACAAGGAGGAGGGATGAATATTTCAAGTTATCTCGAAAACCCGAGTATTGATCATCTGAGTTATCTACCTGTCGCCCCGGGATCCAGCCAGGGGAGAGAAGATGAGCATACTTGGTGTAATTTGGATGCGAGGCTAGGTTTACTATCAGCCGTTGCTTTTTACAAGCTAATCTATGGACTGGAGGGAGTACCTACGTAGAGAGATATCGTACGCATTTTTGACCATCAGGAATACAGCCGACAGTATCATAACCCCATACACCAAGAACTCGGGTGTCCACCATTTCGAAAACCAGGGCACCGGGGGTGTTTCATTTTGCCCAACGCCATTGCCTCCAGCACTCTTGCAGCCCACTTCACTCGCTGAAGGCTTTATGGGATCAATACGTCTTTGCCTCGGTGAGGAGTTGGTGAAGCGCGTGTCGAGGGTGTCTAAAGAGTACAATCTCCTGAGATACTGTGATAGCATCATGGCATACTGGGAAGTTTTTTTGTGTCCGGGTCAACAGTACGCAATCCCTATGATCCTTGGCGCAAGCTCTTGCTGGCGTCCAGCAACGATAGAGGCTAGAACAGGATGACCGAGGCTCGCGCCTAAGGTAGCCGCTTACCAATCAACGTCTCGTGATATCAGCGACTGATGTATTCGGTTCCGGTTCTTACAATCAAGCTATGGCCTTTTGCAATTGTTTCGCGTTTGGATTCTTTGAAAGCTTAGCAGCAGGTGCAAAAGGACATTTGTGTCTCGCGTACAAAACAAAACATCATTGCAGCGGTGAGACGTCAAGTATTTGGGCATGATTTCTATGCTTTATACAAGTATTATCTAATAAATTATCCGCCCAACGAGGTATCTAACGATGGCTAATCGAAAAGGAATAATACAGTAAACATCCTCCGATGTACCATCCAACACCGGCAGACAACAAACAGAGTAAAAACAACTCAAAGGAAAGAGCGCCGAAATGCAATCTTCCACTTACATCTTTTCAACCCGTCTCCAACATCCTCCTTACAACAAAGCCTCCCGTAGGAAATCCGACAACTTCGTCACATAGGGATCCCTCATCATATTGAAATGATTCCCTTCCATCTGTCTGCAGATGATCTTGTCCTTGTCCAGATACTCATCCCAAAGATTGGGACCAAAGTCTGTTCTGTTCTCGAGTAGCCATTGTGCATGACCATACGGGTAAGGATCCGGGCGGGGGTCTTCGGGAAACTTGCACACACCGTCTTCGCACCAGATCGCGTACACCTTTGGACATTTTGCGGGGTTGATCCTTTTCGCGTCGTAGGTGGAAAGCGCCTGGACCGAGGCGGCGAAGTGAGGGAGCAGCCATGGGGGAAGTCTATCAATTGCACCATCACCCTCACCAAGAAGGCCGATGGAGCCGAAGAAGCGATGGAGCGAGCTGGGAAGTGGCTCAATAATCAAAGGGCAAGGCGTGTCAATGAGAGCAAGGACATCAACAGTGTCGCCAGCTTCGATGAGTTGGCGGGCTGTCTCAAAAGAGATAACTCCACCAGCAGACCAACCTCCAATATTGTAGGGTCCTTGAGGCTGGCGGCGCTTGATCTCTTGGATGAACTTGGTAGCCATACCCTTGACACCGCAATGGTACTCCTCGGGCGTCTTCATGTATGGGGAGTTAAGCCCCCAAACGGCGACCTTGCGGGAGATGTCGGGCATGAAAATGTAGGAAGTAGCAGAGCCACTGCCATCGGGGACAAGCCAAAATGTCTTCTCCGCGGTCCTTGGGCTTCCCTGAAGGAGGACCGAGCTTGCAAAGCGTTCTGGCGTTGCCGCCTCCTTTGGCGCTGGTGCGACCTTTTCTGATCTTGATGCCGCCTTCTTTGGGGGGATTTTGAATTCGACAACTTTGGGAATGGGCTGAGTTTTCTTCACTTCCTGGACTTGATCGATATTGAGGGTCTTCTCGATGGCTTTGATCGAGGAGTTGTCAACCAGGAAAGTCGCAGGCAATGACATGCCAGTAGTCTCGCGTAATACTCCGAGGATAGACAGAGCCATCAACGAATCCATACCGAGTTCGCTCAGATCGCGTGCTGCGAGCAGTTCCTGAACCTCTACTCCCATCTCTGTTGAGATTGTCTGTCTGATAATTTGTGACAAAGGGTCCGCCTCAGATGGGGATGCTGGAGACCCCGGCGACGTCGGTGTCGAGTATGAATCGCCTTCAGATGACGCCGAATCCGAGTCTCCAAATGCTGCACTACTATCTTCGCTATCGTCAAGGTCTGCAACAGCCATGTCCGTAGAGCCGTATTGACTTAAGAAGCCCTTCATACTACCCACTGTTGGATGGTCAATGAACAAAGAAGAACTGACTTCGATCTCTAATTCTTCTCGCATCCTGCCGGTTATCGACAACGACATAAGAGAGTCAACACCCATAGCAGCAAACTCGATCGCGTTGGCCAGTTCGGTTGAAGGAACACCAAGCTCATCCGCGATAATGTCAAGAGCCTTGGTTGTGACTGGGGGTCCCGCTCGTGGAGCTGCGTTCATTCTCGTGGCAACTGGCTTTACAACTTTAGGTGCTGCTGTCTTCAAGGCCGGACGAGGGTTAAATGCCGTTGGAGCCTTCTGAACCGCAGGTCCTTTCGGCGGAAGAAACGTGTTCAAGAGCTGGCGCGGAATACACTGGAACTTTAGAGCGCCAACCATGGCGATAATTCTATCCCCATCAAAGATGTAAACGTCACCTGATACGACACTGCTATCTTCGGCGGGCTGCATCTTGACGTATGAGCGGTAGGTCTTGCTCGCGGATAGAGGTTCTGCGAAACGCATCGACTCCCAACCGTGTGAGATGTAGACTTGTTTGGTAGAATCCAGAGCATCATTGGCATTGACAGTGAAGCCGGCCAAATGTGCAACGCTATCGATCCAATAAGGACTACAGAAGAATGAGCCATCGGCCTCGGTAGTTTGGAAAACAACGTGAGAGGTGGCCTCCAGCTGTGGACTGTCGAGAATAACTTCCTCCATGCCTCTGTACCTCGAATCATAGTCGACCAAAGCACCGAAAAGCTTGTAGGCCATACCTCGGAGCATCCTGTGAGCAGCTCCAGTCGATGCAGCTTTCTGCAAGCCGTCGATACGTCCCTTGATCAGATAGGCCGTCCGTTGCCACTCTGCGAGCCAGACAGAATTGGAGCCATATTCGACATGACATCTGGCGTGCTCAATCTCAGACTTTCCGGTACCGCTGCTAAAGACGAGGTCTGCCCTGCTCTTAGAAAGGTCTGCCTTCGCCGATAGCCGCACCATCTGTTCTTCGCCTATTCCTTTTCCAATCAAAGGTTTGAAGACTTCCATGTGGCGAACGTTCATACCAACGGAAGTAGATTCGGGTCGCAGAAGCTTGTGCAAATAGTCGCAAACTGTAAGAGCCATATCTCCATAGATTGATGATGGGCATAAGGCAGTCCCATTGACGAGATGACCGCTGACTGCAGTACACAGGTCTGGACGACCAATATCTGACTCGACCACTACTGTCCCTGTGTCATTCTCAACTGATTCAGAGATAACTTGGTGTACTGTTGTAGTCGATAGAGTTGATTTGACAACTTCTGGCATAATTGCTAGTCCTCCGGTCTGGCCTTTGCTCAAGTTCCAGTCACCAGTGTATTGGATCCAGTAGTTCTTATTATCAAAAGCATAGGCAGGCAGGTCCAACATCTGAACACAGTCAAGGAAGTCCCGATGGTACTCATTCCAATCAATGGAAATGCCAGCAGTGTGAAAGACAGACAAACTGTTTGACAGAATCTTATAAGGGGCCTCGTTCCTTCGGAGTGAGGGAGCAGTTACGGTGCTTTGGCCAAGCTCGGATTTGACGAATCCTAGGCAGACTGGATGAGGACCAATTTCAACCCAAACAGTCATGTCGTTGATGAGTCCCAGCTGCTGAGCCGAAGCGATCCCACCGACAAAATTGACGGCTTCTCGTGCGTGTCTAGCCAAATAATTTGCGTCAATATTGTCAACCTCGCATAAGACTGTTGACAGAAGAGGTGATATAATCGGAACAGTTGGCTTATGGAACACAACGGAGGATGCCAACCTCGTAAATTCGTCTAAGATAGGGTCGACCTGGGATGAGTGGAAAGCGTACTGCACGTTCAGCTTTGTTGATTTAATTCCTTCGGCAGTTAACAGCTCAGCAGCCTTGTCGATGTCGGAAAAGGCGCCGCTAAGGACTGTTTCCTGCCGTGCGTTCATACAAGCGACTTCAATTCCGGCAATGCCAGCAACATAACCCTTTGCGGTCTGAGCAGATGTGTTTGTTGCAAGCATGGCGTGAGAACTAGCACTGCACTTGTCTTGCAGAAGTCTTGCCCGCTCGCCAACGAGGTAAATTGCATCTGACGGAGAGATGACACCAGCAGCATTCAGTGCAGCATACTCACCAAGGCTGTGACCTAACACAACACTTGGTTTTACGCCCCAAGATGCCCATAGCCGGGTTAATGCCATCTGTATACAACATAAACCAAGTTGCACAACAACTGGCGATAAGGTCTTGACTTCGACCTCACCTTCCAATAGAGGCATGAAGGATGGAAAACCCTGGCTGAAGCCGATGCTGTCAAAGCCAAGGAGGTCCGATTGGAATTGACTCGAATTTTCGAAAAGCTGTTTGCCTAATGCTGCGTAATGGGAGCCCTGACCTGTGAATGTAAAAGCGATACTTGGCTGCACGTTTGGTACAGGATCGATGGCATCATCGAGTTTCGAGGCGAGCACTTCCTTGGCTTTGGCGATACTATTGCAACCAAATGCTATACGATAGTTGTGCTGTATGCGGCGAGCAGTGGTCGTATATGAAAGATCAGCCAAAGGAACATTGCTGTTGTTGTCGATGAATTGGATAAGGTTCCTCGTATTAGCTCGGAGGGCAGTCTTTGACTTCGCCGATACCGTAACAACGAAATTTGACCGAGGATCGTCTCTTGCGTATGGTTTTGTTGGAGCGTCCTCTAATAGCATTGCCGTATTACCACCAGCAGCACTGAAGTTGTTCACGAAGATCTTCCTAGGAGAATTATCGGGGGTCTTCAATGGTGTCGACTTGAAGGCAATGTGAACGTTACGTGCATTCAGGTCGGTTGGAAAGCTCTGATTAATCGTCTTCTTGATACCGCAGTGAGGAGGAATGATGTTCTTCTGCATCATTAGAAGGCATTTAATCATAGCGGTCACTCCAGAAACGGCTTCTCCGTGGCCCACGTTTGATTTGACTGAGCCAAGATGGAGTGGCTTAGTCCTTTGGCCTTTGCGAGAAGATGGGGCAAAAACGTTGGTGACAGAGGTCATCTCGGTGCCGTCTCCAGCTTGAGTCCCGGTACCGTGCATCTCCACATAACTAACATCGTGTGGATCGACTCCAGAACTGTCCATCACCTTCTTGAAGAGATCTTCTTGCGTAGGCGCATGTGGATGTGTGATTGATACGGCATTTGCAGAGTGGTTGGTCGCAGTCTCCAGGATGACTCCCAAAATACGATCGTTGTCAGCCTCAGCATCTTCGAGTCTTTTAATGACCAGAGTCCCGATACCGTCACCACGACAATAACCGTCAGCATCGTTGTCAAAGGTTTGACAATTTGCTGTCTTCGACAGAAATTGACCACGACTTAGTCCAGAGAAAATGTCTGAGTTTGTCATAACATTGAGACCACCCGCAACGGCGGTGTCGCAATCTCCAGCCCAAAGAGACGTGCATGCAAGCTGGATTGCAGCCATACTTGAAGAACAAGCAGTATCTACACTGAAACTTGGACCACTGAACTTGAAATGGTAATTAATCCTGCCCTGATTGCCATTGTTAGTTCAGAATCTTCAATACATCGGGAACTGACTTACCGGTGCGAAAGCTCTCACACCTGCGGTGATAAAATAAGTATCAATATCCTGAGCGGCATTGATTTCTCGCCAGTCATCACTCGTTTGGCCGTAGAATGTACCGATCCGATCTAGTTTAGTGGAAGGAGTCCTATTAGGTACATAACCTGCCATTTCAAGTGCCTCGTATGCACTTGTCAAGCCCAATCTGTGCATCGGGTCGGTTTGCGTCGCCTCTCGGGGGGACATGTTAAAGAATCGTGGGTCAAAGAGCCCAGGCTCCTTGATAAAGCAACCATAGGGAGTATGGCTCGTGTTTCGGATTTTGCCAGTGGGGTCGTAATGCTTCTTAACGTCAAATCGGTCGGGGGGGATCTACGCTCATTTTAGCGTTTGAGTCAAGGATTAACATTCCGATGATTGCGCACCTCTCTATGGACATCTAAGCCAGCGTTGAGTAAGTCCCAGAATTTCTCGGCGTCAGCAGCATCAGGGAACCTGCCAGCCATGCCAACGATGGCAAGTTTTGGTTTTCTCGACGTTCTCGGATTTTGATTTAGTCGGAGGGTGGACGGTGGCTGCAAGGATTCATTCTGCAAAATCACCTCGGCCGCAGTTGCAGACTTCAGTGCAATTACGAAGCTGCTTGCCGCATTGGTAGGACCGCACGGAATTATCTCGCACTTGGAAAATTTAGAAGCCACCACGGTTGTGACACAGCCGTTGAAAACTTCATTTAGCCGCAGAGGCTCGCTCAAAATGTCGTTGATTATAGCGGTCAGGAGTTGCTTGACACTCGTGGCCTTATCAAACCATCTACCTGTACTTGTCGACATGATCGATAATCTTGATTGGTACTGGTCCAAGACCTGCGAGATAGACTGATCTGAGTACCGCAAGATTTTTTGTGCAATAAGACCACTGTGCAGGTGCGATGCATGATAGGGACCATGTATCGGAACTTCTGATCGATTGGTACCGAATGTGAAAGTGGAACTGAATAGCTGCTTCAGTGTTGAAGGAGGGCCACTGATGGTGACAGAGGAGTGGCTCGTTGCACTGACATAGGCGCGCTGAGATCTGGGTATAATCTGCAGGGCAAGTCAATTTTTAATCAAGATAAACAAACGCTTAGGATTATTACCTTATCTTGGTGGAATGCCGAAAGGGCATTCAGTGCTACGGACTCGGTCGTTCCGGTGACAATGGTGGACCAGCTTGCTGTGCCATCGCGTGCCAAGTCCAGATTTTTAGCAGTGGTTCCAACATGAAGTCCTACCCGGAAGGCGATCAAAGCTACCTCAACCCCTAAAGGAACAAGTGCAGGAAGCGCAGGTGAAGAGGCTACGGCGGCAGCAGCTAGAAGACCCGTGCATAAACCCACGCTGTAGGTATCGGTGGACTGGCCAGGTTGGCCATAAAGCTCGCCGGCATGTCTAGAAACGTGAGACGTGCTCGTTGCAGTATTTGAGCCTTTTGACTTACTCGATATAATGAGCCAACTGGGATATACACAGTAAAGCACTCTCAATTCCAGTATGGAAAATTTGGGATGATTGAGTGCGGTCGACAAGCTCCTCAACGGTTGAGAAACTTGGGATATTCTTCCGCTCTAACGGGGAGAGCTGAGCTATCTCACGGCTGAGGGCTACACTGACCCTCTGAAGAAAAAGACACAAGAGAGGGTTTGTCCTGCCGGCTAGGAGCTGGCTCCGGACATAGGCGTGAGGGTCGAGGGCTTGGTCTCCAAAGAGGAGTATCCTCATCTCGCCAGCCATATCTTTGGTGCTGTGGTGAAAGAGCTGGTTGACTGTTGGCAATATAACTTCGAAATCTACCCGCTTCGGGCCACGAGCGGTATATATCTACTTGCCGGTCGAACGCAGTATTACCGACCAACCCGCCCGCGAAATGTGAAAACCTAATCCAAGGGCAAAACAATGATGGCAATGATTGCTCCACTGATACGGGGCGGCTACATTTTGCGGTGTGCCATCGATGATGACCACTTGGGAAATGTCCCGAATTAGACATCACCAAGTCCTGCCCTGGCCCAGACTGAGTTCGCAGACCGTGAATCAAACCAGATACTCAGCTAAACCCGACCTGCCGGACAGGTTTTTTCACCCGTTTCGATCCATTATGCATAGGCAACCGGTCCACCAACCCAAAACAGTTGCTGACGTTGAAGCACTGGCCATTGAAAAGTAGTGAAAGAGACATTCGGTGATGTAGCGGTGTTGACTCCGTCAAGTCAACAACCTGGACTCCGGGCCACGCTTTTCCCTAGACGGCTTCGAAGAGGTCTCAGCCCTGGCGGAATGGCAGAGATTACCGTTTCAATTCGCCGGTAGCTGCCTCGAGGATCGGGTAGGACCCTACCTGACAAGGTACATATTGCGTCCCAATGACATGGAGACATACGCGAAATGCATTTCGCAGTGTGAAATGAGACAGCATCTTGCATCTAAAATTCTCCGAGAACGAAAAGCCCTACATTGGATGCCATGCATGGACCCCAAGCTTTCCGAACATCCTTGGGAGCATTACACAGCGAACTTCTTTACGAGCCTCATCACGAGCCTCGTGTAGCTCCGCAAGGACACCATCACTCGCGAGGTTTCCGAAGCACGGTACTGTACCACTGCGGAAGCGTGTCGCCGTACGCATTCCCAACATTCTCCATGGGTTTGGTCGAGCGCGGTGGTGGCGGTGACGTTTCGTAGGAGCAATCCTAATCAAAGTCTCTCCATAAGCAGCGAACGTAGGCAACCTTCCAGATGTAGGTTTCGAAGGCTCATCATCCTATTGCCGATGTCAACTAGTACCGGTCGTGCACCTCCGTAGTACTTTGTCTGATTGTTGTGGGACGATTAGGCTTCCAACCCTGGAGCCACCCGGAACACGGCGGTTATTATTGATGCGTTACCACCAAAGTCCCTTACCTAGGTTGTTACGCCTCGCACGCCTTGAACGCCACACACACCACACCAACCAACAACAAGGTCCCACCTCAGCTCTCTCACAACAGCTTCGAACGTAAGGTAGGTATGGTAGTCGATACCTAGAGACCATGCCGTAAAGCTATGTAGCCCAAGGTAGAACAGACTTCAGACTAAGGTGCCTCTAGTCTTTTCCTTCACCTGCGGCACTACGGTCGAGGACCCAACGCCTTGACGTCGACGACTAATCAACATCCCAGTGTCGATTCTGTACGATCTGGCTAAACCTGCCCCGATCTCCCGGCACTCCGCCCCGGGCTAGTCGCAAGCGTCGATCACCCCTGGTCGCATCCCGGCCCACCCCTGGCTGCCGGCTTTGACATGGCTTGGAACTGGCAATACGACCCGTATCCCTCGGTAGTGTAAATTACTCGTGCCGTATTTTTACACCTTACAGCCTGACACGAACATGGCGTCTGATCTAGCGTATTGATAGACTTTCGGACGCTTTAGAGGTTTCTGTTCGAGGAGTGCAAAGCTGTCGAAGTGGAATAAAGGGCTGTTGACTTATTCCTCATCATTCGACGCATCCGAGCTATGCGTATGATTGTTTGTTGTTCTGGTTCTTGGTCACGGCTACACGCACTCTTGATGATTCATCGTAGCGTCCCCCGGCAACGGGAATTGGCGGCTGTCAAGACACGCTCTGTCTCCCTGTTCTGGAGTCGCGCTCTGGCTCCTGTGGGTTCCAATCAGAATGCAAAATGGTGATGAAACTTGATTACAATCAACATCATCACCTCACAGTCCTTCATGCAGCTCCCTGGAACAAATGGCTTCCGCTTCTGGCGAAGCCGTTGCTCCACTGGCTGATATTGACCCGCGACTGCCCGCAAATGGGACCAGTTGCACACTACACCTCGAGTACCTTGTACATTGTCTCGAATCACCAACGACTCGTATCCTACTACGTATCTTGTCTCGAACTGTCCTTCATTGCGCTATACCGCGATTGGAGAGCTCAAGATATAAGCATCTCCAACAGCAATTCCTTCCCCACCCCCCAACAGCGAGTTGAAGTCTCTTCGTCACAATAAATTCAATGTAGCCTTGCCTATCTGCACTTGATCGTATCTGCTTGCGCTTTCGCTCTTCTGTCCGCTCGTCTAGGCCCGAACCCTAAAAGAAATCCACACGCTTTAAAGCTTCATTTGCCCCGCGGTATAGCTACATCTATCCAGGTCGCTGTTCACCGCACATTAAGTACCTCATGGTCGATTGATTGATTCCAATTCCTCAAGTCAGCAACCCACCGATAATGTTCATCGACATGCCCAGCCAATCCGATCTTCCCACAGCGTCGTCCAATTCAACCTCATCGCCTCCAAAACATACCAAACTTCGAGAATCGTGTGATAGCTGCTTGATTGCCAAGGTCAAATGCAGCAAGACGAGGCCCTTGTGTGCACGTTGCCTAGCGAATGGTGCCCCTTGCGGTTATAGCCCGTCGTCGCGCGCTGGCAGGAAAAACCGCAATGCCAGCATCAGAAAAGCTACCGCCAACTCCACAGCGCCTAAAGACGCCATAGAGCACCCTCAAAGCGCTCTTCCTACTCCGACCTCATACCTACCCCTATTCATGTACCCGATCCTTGAGAATAATGTCGACCACAATACAAGTTTGTGGGGCGGCTCCTCCTCACCCGTTAGCCAAGAAGACCAACGAGGGCCACAACCGATGGTAGAGAAGGGCTTGGTCACAACAAAAGAAGGGGATTCTTTTGATACCTCAGACTTTCTCCCTACACCTCCTCTGAATGGCGATTTTATGGACTCTTTCATGCCCTTGTCGAGTCACAACGGCTTCTCGGAATTTGCTACAGCGGCGCCCTCCCCGGACGGTAATGCAGACCACGCTCCAGTGAGCCCGGCGTGGACGATAAATAGTAACCAATACTCTTTACTACCTTCTTTCCAGAGTCCGCTCGATATCATGCCCCTAGGGCATGTGCACTCTTCACATCCAGCTGCACGTCCGGCACTTCCCACCCAGCCGGAAAACAATCAAAACCTAGCGCAAACTGGCTCCAGCTCCGATTGTGACTGTTTCGCCTCATGCCTTCATGCGCTCCAGTCATTACACAATCATTCTTGGATGTCGTCATCGACACAGCAGGGTGGTCCACCATTCGATATAGTTCTTTCAATCAACCGTGAAGCTATTGCCGGTTGTTCTGCTTTGCTTGGCTGCACCAAGTGTGTATCAAAGATTGGCAGCAGCATTACGACCATGCTCCTTGCAACAATCATCGGCAAGGTTATGTCATTGTACAGAGCTACCTGCATGTTCCGATTCGGGTCTTCCACGGGCGTCCAAGCCTCGGCACAATTGGCTTTTGGCGCCTATACTGTCACGGGCGAGGACAGGCAGTTGCTCGAGATTGAGATTCTTTTGCTAGAACTCAGGAAGGTGGAAACTATACTCACCCTATACCAGGGGAGATTCCACAATGCGCAGGCCGAGCTGGATGAAAGTAGTGTTTATACAGCGTTGACATCGTATTTGGACAAGAACCTGCGTTATATTGTCGACTTTCTGCAGGTTCGCAAAAGAGAAACATGCAAGTGACTTGGAGTATATTTTGGACAGACTACGGAAATCCAATAGATTAATGGTAATTAGACTACTATCTACTTCTGCTACATGTTTACTGTCCCGAACCCCCAGAAATGGTAATGACTTGACCTGGACACACAAGGCGTGTCAGTTGAAGTGTTTGGAGGTAGCGATGGCAGCAGGGGGTTCTGGGATTCCTTACCATTGACCCATCCAGCGTCTTCGCTTGCCAAGAACGCTACAACTCGGGCCACGTCGAGCGGCAAGGCGCATCGATCCATGGGGCAGTGATTGGCCATGGCAGTCTCGATTGCATCAGCGGTCCAGGTCCCATCTGCGCCGGGGATATATCTCCAGGCAACCTCCGTGAACATGTCGGACTTGACTCCGCCCGGTGCGATCGCGTTGCACGTCATACCCCTATTCCCAAAATCGGTGGCAAAAGATTTCGTGATACCGTTGACGGCAGACTTGCTTCCGGAATACAGCGCGTGGTTGCGAACACCAAGCAGTCCAGCCGCGATGGAAGACATCAGAATCAACCGTCCGCCTTCCTCACAATATTTGTATGCGTGTTGTCCGACGAAGAACTGGGCTCGAATATTGAGACCGAACACATAGTCGAATCTCTCTTCGGTGATGTCCTCGGTTTTGTCAAAGCTCTCGGTTCCGGAATTGGACATGACAATGTCGATCTTCCCGAAATGCTTCTTGGCCTCTTCGAACAACCGAGTAATCTCGGACACCCTGGAAACGTCGGCTTGGATGGCGACGGCCTTGCTGCCAAATTTCTCGATTTGCTGGACGATTTCATCCGCTGAGGACTTGGTCTTGACATAGTTTACGACGACAGAGGCTCCGCGCGACCCTAGTTCCAGCGCAATACCTGCACCAATTCCTCGACTGGCACCCGTCACCAATGCAACCTTTCCAGCCAGGGTTTTCGGCGCTGACTGAGTGTGTTCATTCGATGGGATCCCGCTGGTGGTAGTCTCACGGGTGGTTCCACCGTTCGTGGCAGTATCGTTTGTGGTGCTGCTGTCCATGGTTGTTGGGGAGATTTGCGATGTTTTGGCAAAGAGACAAAATGCTATCGCCGGGACGATGTTCACGGAATCAAAGATTGACTGATATTCTAATAGTGACTTTAGATCATTTTCTTCAGCGATAGAATTACAGCCAAGAGAATCCTATATCTTGGACGAGCATCTTATACTATCATAACAACCGCAAACACACAGCGCCTTCCGGTCATGTCGGTCACGTTGAATGAAGCAAGAAAACCATCTTCGCCATTCCTGAAATTCCTATAGAAGCACCATACTCTCAACGGCCGAGAAACTCACGACCGAGAGCATCATGTGCTCGTCGGGAGACTTGGAACGGGGGAGTTTGGTATAGGCAAGACCCAATGCGGTAGTCTCGGGAGTGTCAATCACTTTAAGCGACGCATGACTCGTTGACCGATTCGGTGTCTCCCGAAATCGTAATACGGGCTACAACTTCCCAGGCGATCACAATGGACTCGGTCATCCCAGGCAAGCTGACACATTGTTGATGCTTCAAGTTTGTCGGAAACGTTGTGAATACGATAGGGAGAAAAAAACTACTTTCGCTGCATGGTTGCCTCTGTACATTCAAGGCTTTACTTAAGATGGACGCCGGTATTGAAAATGACATAAGTGTACATACTTTCGAAGCGTCTAGCATCTTATTGACCAACATCGCCTTTGCTGCTGGGTAATCGAAAAGTACTTGTTGTCAGTCAGCATTGGACTACATGGCCTCCAATACAATGATGCCGGCGCCAAATGTATCGACCAACCCAACAAACAACATACACAACAACACATCGACCCAGAAAATATCGTTTGATGGTAGGGCGTCTCTTCACTACACCATGCTCACTTGCCCCGAAACGATATTGAGCTGATAGAACTGGCAACGAAGATTATCTATGTCTCTCTGAAATAACTTTCGAATGGGGCGACAGCTATGACGAAAAAGACTGGGTTAGACTGCGAAGGATCCTTGCTCCAACTTTGATGGTCAGCGTCAAGCATGAGCACAACCCGTCATGCTCCTCCAGAACTTCTGTTAATAGTCACATTCAGGTGGATTACTCCGAAGTCAACGGTCACAAGTGGGATACCATGCCTGCCGACGAGTTCGTGGGTATCATGAGCCATGTGGGTTTTATTGGAGATCCCCTGGTTCATACACAGCACCACATCGGAGCTTCGAAATGGCAGAAAGTGTCAGACGATGAAGCGATCGGTTATCATCAACTAAGAGCGGCCCATCAACGATACACGGCACTCGATCTCAAGACGGTTGAGAGCAAAGGACACGGACATGCCATGATCAAGCACTACTACCGAAAAATCGACGGAGAGTGGAAACTAGCAGGTCTGAGGCCCACGGTTCGTTGGAACGAATTCGAATTCGAGAAGATTTTCAGAGGTTTCTGATAGATGGAAGATCATGTGGGCCTGGGTCGCTACTATTGCATCTTATACCCGGGGCATCGAACATGGTTGACCATCATCATCATCATTGTCAAGCGTGAGGAGGAAAAGGGGTTTCGCCAAGTACGGTACCTTACACACAGCCTAAGTGCTTGGGCTCTTGCACAATCAAAAAGCTTTGTCTGACCTCGACGCAGTTCTCAAGCGCTGCGCACAGCGTCGATGTTGCATAATCAAGTCATCATCCAATTGCATCTCCAGAGTATCACCACACCACACCTTCACGTTACCCACAAGATATTCGAATTCCTCCTCAGAGTTGCGGAACCAATTCCTGCCCTTTTTCCTTCTTTCTAATCCTTATCATCTTATCGCCCACAGAAAAGCAAATGCGAAAGGATTGAGTCTGCTGGCAGCTCCGTTGTAACTGAGTCAGCGTGGTCAGCCAACCTCGGCACGGTCGGGATGTCTTGTTGCACTACCGATCCCAATGATGCGAGGGAAGAGGGATAGATAGGTACCTACTGGGTGGACCAAGTTTAGTGGATTATTGGGGCAGGAAAGATGTACCTGTTAAACGAAGCGTCTGTGCGACGTTTAGTTGCATACGGGGCTTTGCTGTGTGTGTAACGCACCAAGCGAAATCATACAGTATTCATTAGCGGCACCTTCCGGTACTGTATACAAATATGGCTAGCCTTACAGCACGGCGGATACTGTAGCTCGGCCTACTGTGTAGCCGGGACTCCCCCCCCGGGACTCCACCCCCCCCTGTTGTTTATTGTTTATAATTGGGATTCCCACCGCCAGTCTCCGTAGTTCAATCCCTACTAGCGACTGTCATCGGCGTTGTTGGCGTCGATCAGAGACACGCTACACACGAGCAATCTACGGCCGCCATCGTGCCACCCACCCCTCCGTAATCAGAAAGTAGGGACTAATGGTCGATCGCGCACACCTTATTTAAACCTCGAAGATACCGAATCAAATACGTCGTGACGGAGGTAAGGACAGCTATGCCTCTATCCACTGTATTTATTCCACCGAAGCATGCATGAAATTGCTATTTTCTTCATCTACCCGCCCCACGCTGCACGCGCCGTACAACGATTCACGAACAGAGAAAAGTGTAAAAGTGTAGAAGAGCGCGAAAAAGCGTTAAAATCAACTGAGATCATGATTTCCTTATCGCCTCAATCACCATCAATCAGTCCCTCACGAAACTTTCGACACTTCCGACTGTCGGTGTTTGCATTACGCGGTTTGGAGGTAAGCCTAGAGAACACCTCGTACTTGCATGGCCTCAACAGACCGACTGGACCAAACAGGCAGCACTAGAGCGCCCACTCCTCCCCTGTCAATGATCCTTTATCATCCTGGAAACGGGTCAATGCAGCTTGCGCAGTCGACACCCATCATGATCTCGTCAACTCAGCTTGCACCATGCGGTGCTCCACTCACTCTTCCCAGCAGAATGAAAATTCTCCGAGAAGCTCCCCACTCATTCGTCCCTGCGTCGATTTCCAATGTGCCGCGCATGACGCGATTGAATACGGCAATCTACGTTCAAGCTTCCCTTGCTATATTCGAAGATGTCCGTTTAGTAAAGGATTGGTTCCTACGGTGGCGCTGACTCTGCGTCTCGAGCTGCAACCTACGTCTTTAAAGATGTCAAGCTGCAGATACCTTCAATTTTACCCGATCCAACAACTTGACGACGATGTCTGACCCAAACCCATACCCCAAGGCGGATTATGGCCGCAACATCAACTCGCCTGATGTTCTTATCATCGGCGCCGGCATCTCTGGTATGTGTCCTTGCGAAAACGTGCCTTGGTTGGGAGTGGAGATGGCCTCTAACGCTGAAATCTTGACAAAACTAGGCATGTGCACAGCCATTGATATGATCAAACGTGGCGGCGGTCGGAACTTTATCATCATCGAAAAGGGCAATCAAGTAGGCGGGACATGGAACGATAACATCTATCCCGGCTGTTGTTGCGACGGTATATATAGAGTGCCATGTCACATGGAATCATCCTGCACTTCGGCTAATCGCAGACCCAGTGCTGAGCCATCTGTATTCGTTTTCGTTCGAGCCGAACGCGAACTGGAGCCGGGAGTATCCAGGGCAAAAGGAGATTCAGGAGTATCTCATCGGAGTTGCGCACAAGTACCAGCTTTATCGGCACATTCGCTTCAACTCATCGGTCGATGAGGCGCGTTGGGACGACGATAACCAGAAATGGCGAACCATCATCACCCGACTTGGCGGCAAAGAGGCCGAAATTGGCCGTTCATATACCATCACTTCGGATTTTCTAGTTTCTGCCGTGGGCCAGCTCAACGTGCCTAAATTCCCTGACATTCCGGGATTGGATTCCTTCGCAGGCAAGGTCATGCACTCGGCGCGATGGGATTGGGACTACGACGTCAGGGCGAAGCGAACCGCTATCATCGGCACCGGAGCAACAGCCGCTCAGATCATCCCTGAAATTGCGCAGTCGTGCAAGAGCCTTGTTGTCTGCCAGAGAACCCCCGCGTGGGTGATGCCACGCCACGATGCGCCGATTAGTTCAACCATGCAAATGGTGTACAAGTACGTGCCTCTTGTGCGGAAACGGTACCGCGCGAGTTTGATGGACTTTCGAGAGAATGTATTCGACGCCGCTTTCGATCCAGGTAGCGACAAACACAATTTTATCACGAGCATATCCAGACATCACATGCTTAATCAGCTACCCGGTGACGAAAATGCCAACGTACGGGAGAAGCTCACGCCGAATTACCCTTTTAGCTGCAAGCGTATCATCGTTAGTGACGATTATTATCCAGCCATGAAGCGGGACCGTGTCACTCTTGAAACCGGGCATATAAGCGAGATCACTCCAACCGGTATCAGCGTGGAGGGCGGCACTCATCACGAGATTGATCTCCTCATACTCGCAACGGGCTTTCGCACAACGCAGTTCATGTACCCAATCAAGATCTTTGGCGCTGGCGGCTACTCGCTCGAGGAAGCCTGGGCAAACGGTGCTTCGGCATACCTCGGAATCACTGTTCAGAACCTTCCAAATTTTGGCATGCTCTATGGTCCCAATACTAATCTAGCGCACAACAGTCTCATTCTCCAGATCGAGGCGCAAAGTCTGTACATCAACACGCTCATTCAGTCTGTCCTTGAATCGAAACACAACGGCAAAACCCTACGTCTAGAACCAAAGCAAGAAGTCGTTGAGAAGTACAATGAAGAAGTACAGGCTCGGTTGGCCAACTCAACTTTTGCGGATCCAAATTGTACGTCTTGGTTCAAAGACGAAAGTGGCCGCATCACAACCAACTGGTGCGGATCAGCCATTGCGTATCAAAAGCGAACGAACTTCCTGAACTGGAGCGATTTCGAAATCTTGGGCACCGCTGCACGAGACGTGGAGAAGAAGGGCCAGACCAGGTGGAATCGTGTCGTCGAGGAGACGCAGGTGAGTAACAAGATGGCTGGACTTTTGAGTGTAGGCATCGTGGCGACGTGTGCTGTTGCGGTGTATGGAAGCCGTCTGTTGATCTCTAGGCGGTGAAATTGCTGGAGGCATCTTTTCGTGTTGGCCAAAGATTGCTTCACATTGTGACTTGCTTCTGATTCTTTGGGGATATTCCGAGAGTTTTATCTCGCACTGCTATTGTTAACCCAGCTACAGATAGGCATGGACCTATGTATTTGGGCTCGCGGCGCTATGGAGGTTCTTGACACTTTACGTTCGACGAGTAACGGCTCTCCGGCTTCGGTAAGCCTGGATCAACTCCGGTTCACTGAGCTGGGATCTCGCGTCGAGCTAGCAAAGGATTATGGGCCAAAGGCCGTGAAGTATGGGATATGGGACACGGCATACGGGGATCAGGAGGATATACACAGCTGCGTCCGGTATACAGCATAAGTCCGGCGTCTGGTTTCTCGCATGTTCAAAATCGCTTTCGTCGGTCACTGCAGATTTGCTAGACGTCCATTTAGCGTTGCGACGGGTATAATCGTACTAATTATTCGATCCACTTTTTCCGACAAAGCTACCTTACAGCATGGCACATGTACCTACATGAGAATACATGATCCGCCGCCATGGGCGTCCAAGAACATTTTGCAGCTTGTGCTTACTCGCGTCAGCGCAATGCAATGCAGATGTTGTGCAGATATGTTCGCTTTCTTGGTGGAGACTCGTGCTTCGTCATGCTTTTCTTTGCGCACCTATTAGCGATGGGTTCAACGGTTATCACATCCGTTCGCCAGATCTGTGGGGTTTGCTTAAAGGCTGGCTGGCCCCTCATGGTGGGTTTGGAATATTTGGAGCTCTTGGGTGTGTAGGCAGTACTAGGACGTTCCCGTCTACCTGGTGTTTGGCCAACCAAGTCTATCCGTACTCAATACTCGTACCGAACAGACCCATCTATTGCGTTCTTTGACCTCATCGACCCTTCTCTTTATCTTCTTCCTCTTCAGGCACTTCTACCCACCGTCACCTCCAGTGCTCGCTCTGAATGATGGCTCCGCTCACCCATGAGCGGTTTCTACACCCATGCCATACACCGCCCCACCAAGCCCCCACCAAACCCCAATGACCTGGCGTCTAGTTTAACTTTCATCCACTCCCTGCTGGCAGCTCACCCCAGCAACGCAGATCCCCAAGGGCTAGTCTGCGCTTAGGCCCTGAACCAATCCGTTCGGACAGCCTGCCTACCAACGCACACGAGGGCTTGCAGGATCCGAAACCTGAACCTTCACTCGCATTGACCAACCGTACCCTAGCCATGACCCTCGTCCGCGCAGGTACTTCTGAACCCTTGGCGGACTGGAACAGTTCACCGGTAACAAAGCCGCGCAAAGCTTTGGGGAAGCTTTGCTAGAGTGGGACGTGTGCTTTCAGGGACGGGGCTTGGGTGTTGACCTGTCACCATGTCTTTCCTTGGTTTAGTTCATTGTCTATGCACAAGAGACTCTTTTGTTGTTGGGTCGTCCCGCTGGACGGCTATGCTGATCTCGTTCTGGTTTTCACAAACAGTCGACGGAGTACTGATTTAGTCTATCTGCTTTATTAACCTCAACCCTTGTCCTTCCCGCTTTCACACTCTTGCCCATTTTCAATTTGACTTTCGTTTTTCTCGGTGTGTCCTCATCCCCGCCCTTACCATTGTTCTCTAATCAAAAGTACCTCGCGTCCCTAAACATCCAATGCCCCTCTATGTCTAGATAATTTACCAGCCGCTTCTAATCTTATCAGAGTCACCCTCTCCGCCGTCCTTGTGTCTAGTTATGGCATGAAGAACAGGACAAAACACGGAACCTATCATCCACAGGAAATATCGACATGAAGTTCGTAAGAGGGAGCTTAGGCTGGCTATCCGACACCGAGGCGTCGTCCAAAAAGCAAAGGAATCCTCCACCAAAATCCACTAAGAGGCTGAGGGCCCCGCTAGCCTTGAACAGGCAAGAGCCATGGCCATCAAGATGCGATACAGCGAACGTCTCCGAGCGTCACTGTGTGGAAACGACAGAGTCCGATCCAGGGAATACCTCCGTGCACCAACCTTGCCATCCACGTCTGACCAAGGAGAAATCCATCCATCGTCTTGCACCGCTCGACGCTGAGCATTTTCCCAACTTCAGTGCATCTCTGCACCATGGTCCAGCCACCCCAAACCTCGACAAGACAATCCTCCTCAGCACTCACATTCACACCCTCCCCCCCCCTTTCCTTCCCAATGCTTCCATCGGCTACCCATCAGTCACAACAACCCAGTCCCAAAAAAAAACACCCCCCGATTCAACTATTCGCAACAAGGAAGAGCTTTGCGTCGTTCGCAGCCCACCACAAGCGCGAAACTTTTCCTTGACTCGATTAACCCACAAGTAAACAAAGAAGCCATTGGGAGCAGGAGGTTGCGATATCAGCCAAAAATTGAGATGCGGGGCATTTGCGCGGTGGATAGAGTGCGAAGATGTTTTGTTGTTGAAGAGGTGGAAAAATAATGTAGAGGAGGGTTTCTTTTTTTTTGTTGAGGACCTGGGGAAGGTGGAGAATGGCTGCGTGGCACTGGCAAAGGAGCGAAAATTGGAAATGAAAAAGCGACTGTTGAGTGTGCGCAGATCCTAGAGAATGCGAACGATTCTCGCTGGGGAAAAAAAGCAAACTCGCCAAAATCCCTCCTCCAAAAACCAACATCTTAACATCTTAACAGAACCCCCGTAACAAAACGCAGCCAAGCAACGACAATAACCCTGCAAGCAAAAAAACCCGCACAAACCCTCCCCCCCCATCGCAAAAAAGATTTCGGGGTGCTGTGGCTTTCGGACATCTTCGCGCTCATGAAATATATTGGCTTGGTATCTCGCACGCGCAAAAAAAAAAAGGCGCAGATATATTGCCTTTTTACTCCGAGGGTTTAAGATAGAAGCTTACTACTGGCGTTCTTGAGGGGGTCAGACGATCTTCGCTGCCGTCGGGAATGAATAATGCATCTAGCGTGCGGTCAGGAGGAAGTGTCGAGCACGCTTTCACCAAACAGCGAGACATGTCTTCCCCGGGACGTTGAAGGCTCTAGGAGAGACCTGTACGAGTAAGGGGTTGTTGTGGGGGCAGTGATGCGGTCTTTCAAAAAGAGATTACGGCTGGACCCGGGAAAGGGATTTGGGGTGGTTGAGTGCTCTGAATATCGGGGAGAAGTACGTGGGGAGCGGGTGGGTTTTGAGGGTGGTGTAGAGAGCAGGGTATTGTCTGTGGGGCCGGAGGGAAGGGAGGGGTTGTGCAAATGGAAGGCTGAGGAGGGTTGTGGGAAGGGAGAAAGAGATGGAGATGGAGATGGAGGAGATGGAGGAGATGGAGGAGATGGTGGAGATGGAGGAGGTGGTGGAGATGGAGATGGAGATGGAGGAGATGGAGGAGATGGTGGAGATGGAGGAGATGGAGGAAATGGAGGAGATGGTGCGATTGCACATCACCCCGAAAAAAAAGGAAAAAGAAAAAGACGCAAAAGCAAAGAAAATGTTGCAAGACAAGAACAATGGAACAGAGTCAGGAAAAAAAGCCTTACCAGGGCCCAAAAAAAAAAGATCACTCTTCCCAAACCCTCACAAACATCCCGCACCTCCAACAAGAAACCACTTGCACTATTCCCGCAAACGAGAAAACCCAAATGACGGAAAGGAGAAGGCAACCGGAGACGAAACAACCAGAAATGATTTTCTAAACTAAACCAAAAAAACGGAGGTATTGACAACCAACCACCACCACAACCCAACAACAACAACAACAACAACAATAACAACAACCCCACCCACCACCTTGTCTCTCCCCCCCTCTCTCTCAATCCCCCCACCCCACCCTCAGCAGAATAACCAAATCACCCAGCCCCCATCCCGCCCAAGAAAAGAAAAAGAAAGAAAAAACAAAGCACCAAAACCAAAACCTACCCGCAGACAAGGCCAAGCCCATGGACATTCTCAAAGAGAAAAAAAGCGACCCCCCCCAAAAGAAACCATCGACACCTCTCTGGTGGAGTAAAGTGATGGAAGTGTAAAAGATAGAGGTTTTCGTTGTTTGGTGGTGAGAAAAAGGAGAAAGGGTGATGAGAAATTATTATGGTGGAGAACAGGAACGGAAACCGGTTGATGAGAGCCCCCAGGATGGGTGGAGGGGGGGGGTTATGAGGGAGCGTTCCCGGTTGCGTGAAAAGAGAAATCAAGACAAAAACCAAAAAAAAACACACAACCGCGAAAACCCAAAAGAGATGCTAGAATCCAACTCAACAGACCCCGAGCCAATCTTCCCAAAAAAAAACAATCCTTATTTACCCTCCCTCTTACACAATTTCAAAAACGAACCCCAGCTCACACACCCATCCACCCAACCAAGCAAGCAAGCAAGCAAGCAAAAGAAATGTTTTTGAAAAAAAGCGACTGTTGGATAAAACCGGATCGAGAGGGGAGGAAGAAAGGAATGAATGTTGATGTTGATGTTGATGTTGGAAGACGGGGGGGGAGTATGGGGATGGTGTAGGTGTGTGTGTGTGTGTGTGTGTGTGTGTGCGTGTGTGTATATGTGTGTAAGTATGAGAGTGTGAAGAGGTGAGAACAAGAAGAGAAAAAAAGAAAAAGAAAAAGAGAAAAATGGAAATTATGCACGAAACTAACGAACTAACCAACTAACCAACTAACCAACTAACTAACCAACGTAGCAAGGCGTGCAGAGGAGAGGGAGAGGAGTTTAGGGGGGGGGTGCAGAAAGAAGGTACGGGTGGAAGTTGGGGTGGAAGGAGGGTGGAAGGAGGGTGGAAGGAGGGTGGAAGGAGGGTGGAAGGAGGGTGGAAGGAGGGTGGAAGGAGGGTGGAAGGAGGGTGGAAGGAGGGTGGAAGGA
>JAABUU010001465.1_pt1 | contig 39666 bp, 35 predicted proteins | sample 5559301 | NCBI WGS metagenome assembly JAABUU01 (sample SAMN10711884, study PRJNA513360) | rock metagenome | isolation source: Antarctica rocks | place: Antarctica: Victoria Land, Richard Nunatak white | reverse complement strand
GTGGGGTAACGATGACGGCGAACCATACAGCTACCGTGACACCGGGTCTATTACGGTACTTTGTTGATTGCGGCAGGGATGGCTCCGAGCGGTACAAAACCGGCACGACCGAGCAGGCCCGTAGTTGTTTCAAGGCACATCTGTTGCCGCCAAACACGGATTTTCAATCCCGACCTGACCAGCTCATCCGTTTCCAACAAAGTACCGATTAGGGCGTCGTTGTTGTCGACGACCCCTTCGCTAGTTTCGTCGCCGTCTTTAAAGTGCTCTCATTGTAGCCGCGCCGGTCTAGCGTCATGTGTCCCGCCTGCCCTCCTTGTATGTTCTTTTGGTCGGCGCATAACTTTTCCACTATAGTCTTGAACGCCTTATCAGAATCGCATCGCTGTTTGAATGTCCTGACGGACCGCAACGTGTTGGAAGAACTCATATAGCCCGCGGCATATTTCACCAGTGCGCTTTCTAAATTGTCGAGTTCCAAGCAGACATACATAGTAAGGCGGTAGGCATCTCGGGCGTTCGCATTGCTATCCTCAGTGCCTGAAGGTGCATAGTCCTGTGCAATCTGTGACCCCGCTCGGTCGTACCAAGGGCCAGCCAGAATACGCGTGGCAGGCCAATCGTCGAGCTTTTGATTCGTCAGTTTAAGCCTGTCATAGAACTTATCTATAGAGTTCTCGTTGCGAATATCGATGAACTGGCTGTACCCAAGCCAAACTGCCCACAGCGCGATCGCTGCGGGAATGAGTGTGGTCGGCCAATTATATATCCGTACCCCGTACGCGAGGCCAATTGTCAATACAAGGACGAACGCAGACGCGTACTCAGCGTATTTGCGCTCAAGATGATTTCGCTCCTTGACGTCATAGTGATTCAACTCGTGAATTATGTCTCGTTTCCCTTTGTTCTGGTGATAGAGGCGCACCAGTACGAGAGCGACGACGAAGACAAGGGCGAGCGCGACCACAACGAAGAGCCTCTCCTGAGTGACGATAGGCGCGGCTGACGTGCGCCCTTTCTGCACTGCAAGGACGGTCACCTTCGGGACGGTGCCCACCACGACACTGAGGTATCGAAGTGTCATTGGTGGGGTGCCGCGTTCGGCGCCGTACACGGCTGGGAGAGCGAGCCAAAAACACGGACGGACAGGCAAGCGCAACATAGAAATCACCAAGCCTTCGGAGCCATTATCTTGTGCAGCCAAGAGAATGATACACCATGAGAAGTAGCAGCGATCAAAGGCCGGGTCAAGTGCGAGCGGGCAGACAACGTGCATCAGCCACAGATTGCGGTTCGTGACAGCTACCGTGACATTGGGCCCCTTAGCTAGGGCACGTCTGCGTTCGTCGGCGTCGTCAGGGCGATCTCGTCGCCCCTTGCCAGCCCGACAGGTGTCTCCCACATGGACATGGTGTGCTCCTCTCGTGCCTCGTCTACGCGCTCAGGATGCCCGCGCCGTGTCCTCCGGCGGGGCGCAGGCGGCCGCATCGACGACGTACTCCACTCGCCCAACACGCCCGACTCCAAGGGTACGGTCGTCGATCTTTTGCAACGCGCCCGTCACCTTGCCGTGCAGCTTCTGCTCCAACCACGTCTTGTGGAAGGGCGCGGGGACCGCCACGCGCAGCACCTCCCCCTCCTGGTGTACCACGCGCGTCGAGGCCAGCCAGGCGTTGAAGTTCTCACTGGTCATGACCTGGGCCAGCTCGTCGAGGGCCGCGCGCCAGACCGGATGCTCCTCGACGATGGGGAGGTACGCAGGACTATCGGACCATGTGGCGTAGGGGCCGGCGGGCTCGCCGCGCCCGTCAGCACGCCGGCGTTGGTGACGACTTGGCCGCTCGGCCCGCTGGCGATCCGGTCCGACATCGCGCGTCCGAAGCGGCGCGAGGTGCAACAGGTCGGTCAGGACGGCGAACAGGTAGGGCATGCCGTTGGGGGCCTGGCCATCGCGCCGGCGCTTGACGATGCTTGCCTGGCGGTCGCGCGTCCGGGCGGCCGCCTCGTCGAGTAACCGCAGGAACCGGGCGGGCGACACGCCGGTGCCGCGGCACAAATTGCGGGCACGGGTCACGCTAGACGCGGGGGCATTGTCGCCCAGCTCGGCACCAAGGGCGGCGATCTCTTGGGCGAGCGTCTGGTCAGTGGGATCGTCGCTGGCTGCTGGTCCTAAATGCTTGTTAACGGGGGTAGGGGGTATCGAATCGAGATCGAAGTTTTCTATTTCGATTGGGTTTACTTGGGGTGAAGAATCCTTCACCCTCCCCCCGCGCGATCCTTCACCCTCCCCGGTGGTCGTCTTGGCGCTGTAGGTCGGCCTGTATTCAGTTCCACCATTCTCCGCGTCTGCACATAGTGGTTTCCGTTCCGCGTCCTGGATACTGGTGTTGTTCTGGTCATATGGCCCTTTCGCGGCCGGCGCCGGCGTCCTCGTCGTCGCGGGAGGTGCGTCGTCGTTGGAGAGCAGGCCGTCGAGCCGGGCGAGCCCTTCGATGGCCGCGAAGAACGGGCGCAGGTCGTAGGCGTTGGTGCGCTGTTGGCCGGAAGTGGATAGCTGAGTGTGTATGTGCAGTAACCCTTTCGTCTCCAAGGAGCGGAGATAGCCCTGGATCGTGCGCACCGTCTTGCCCATGCGCGCCGCCAACGCCGCCTCGCCAGGAAATGGGTCGCGTGTGCTCCACCAGTAGGTGCAGAGCTGCGCGAGGAGGACCATCTCGGCCTCGCTCACGCCCAGCCGCGCGTAGTACACCCAGGCGTAGGTCGGCAGCGCCGTGTAGCCCCCGGTGAGCAGCCAGACCCCGTAGCGCTGGACCAGCCGCCGGTCGATGCTGTCGGATGATAAGTGTGAGTGTGATGGTGTACTTGCGGGCCTGGGATCGTGGGCGTAATCTTGACATGCACCCATCGTTCCCGTATGATTGCTCATAGGTACTCCTCGGAAGCGTAAAGCCTCCCTGCGAGAGCCGGGAACCCTTGGATAAGGTTCCTGGTCCCGATTTAGCGGCCCTGGTGATTTGGTTGGAAATTTTGTGCACCAGAGCCGAACGTTTTTAAGACTAGTCATAACCCGTCGGGTCATACCGGCGGGTTTCGCGCATTTAGCACGAGGTGCTTAGGACATAGTAGTACCTCTCATGCTGCCCATCTTACCGCACTTACGGGGGGGCATGCAATGTATTTTATCGCATAAAGACAATCAGTTGCATATCCGACACCTCGGGGTGATAAGTGGCGAGGTGTGAAATAGTGTGTGAGGCTGAACTCCATGATGCTTATGTCGAGTTGTCGCCACTCCTGTACCCTAATCTACTCTGTGCGGTCTTGCACCATGCGGCCCTAGAGCGCCATTCAAGTAATCGAAAGTCCGGTCGGTGTCGCTCTTGACACCGTCCAAGAGGCCAGTCATTCTAGCCATTGTGAGCGTCAATGAGGCGTGCAAGATGCCCGCCGAGGTGGCCGATCTAGACAGGATCACCGGAGTTTCGCGCCAGTGCTGATTACTTGAATGGCGCTCTAGTCAACGACCTGCGTTCCTAGCCGCAGCCGGCACCACCAGGTTGCCCGATCTGCGTTGCGGCATCTCCAGCCCCGCGATCGGTTCCGTTCCAGGACCTCGGCTGTGGCCTCCAGCGTGGCGAGTTTACACTGTGCCCACGATTGCCTGGTAGAGCAGCATGACTTCCATCTCGCTCGTCAGGATACCATCGTCCATACGACCCACTGCCCAGCCATCCAGACAGTCGAACACTTAAACATTTAGCAGTCTAGCCATCAAAACAGCTAAGTGTTTAGCTGTCCTGCTGTTTAGTGAGCGCCTGAATCGCTCGGCTCACAAGGTGCGACCGCTCGGGCTTCTTGCCGGTGCGTGTAAACTCCTCGGTCTGCATCCGGTCGATAGCGACGATATCCGCTGGCTCCAAGTAGAACGTCGCCTTGATCCGCTGCGTTTTGGCCGCCTTGCTGTCCGGCTGGCTAGCCTCCTGGCTGTCTGGCTGTTTAGCTGTTTGGGCGTCTAAGCTTCCAGGCACCTGGCTGTCCTGCCCCTCTGCCGCTTCAGTCGTTGAGCGGCGGAATATCGACGGGCGCCCGTCAAGCGTTTTGTGGTTAGACATGGGCGGCGACCTCCTTTGCGACGTGGGTGTAAGCCTCGGCACCTGGCGAGTCCGGCGCATACTCGTAGATGGTCTGTCCTTTCGCGGCAGCCTCACGGAAGCGCACGGTCTCGGGGATCACCACGTCGTAGATCGGGATGACGCCGTCCAGGTCGGCGCGTGTGCGTTCCAGGATCTCGGCCGCGTTAGCCGTCCTTTTGTCATAACGCGTCGGGAGCAGGCCAAGCACTTGGAGGTCCGGGTTGAGTTCGGCGCGCATCTCATCGAGCGTTTCGAGGAACAGGCCCACGCCAAGCATGTTGTAGAAGTCGGCGGCCATAGGGATCAGCACGTAACGGGCAGCCGAGAGGGCGTTGACCGTGAGCAGGCCGAGGTTGGGCGGGCAGTCGATCAGGACCACATCGTAGTCCCCCTGCACCGTGGCCAGGGCGGTTTTCAGCCGGTCCTCGCGCCGGTGGCTGCGCAGCAGATCGGGCTCGCTGTAGGACAACCGGATGTTGCTGGGCGCCAGGTCAAGGTTCGGGCGGACCGTCACGATGACGTCCCGCAGCGGGGTCTTGCGCATGAGCACCGTCGACATCTCCCGGTCGAGAGCGCGCGCGGAGATATTGAACGTTTCAGCGAGGTGCCCCTGTGGGTCCATATCGACGAGGAGCACGCGCTTCCCCAGGGCGGCGAGGGCCGCCCCGAGGTGGACGACCGTCGTCGTCTTGGCGCTACCGCCTTTCTGATTAATGATCGCGAGAGTCGTCATGCATCACCTACCGGCTAGACAGCTAAGAGTCTGAACATTGGAATGTCCAGGCATAGAGTAGTCTAAACTACTAAGCGGCTAGATGTCCAGACAGTCGAACAGCTAGACATCCAATTTACCCTGTTGGTTATTCCCAAGCGATAACGCGGTAGCCGTGGCGCAAGCGGCGGCGCAGGATCGCCTCGACGTGGACCTGGGCGGCCGCGCGGTCGGGGTAGTAGTCGAGGCGCGTGCGCTCCGGGCCACCAGTGCGGCCCCATAGGCGTAGGAGCGCCCCGCCCTCGAACAGGGCGGGGGTCCAGATCAGCGTGTAGCTGCGGTCGCGATCGCGGGCGGGATCGACGCTGGGCAGGTGGACGTAGGCGCGGAAGTGCGCGGCGGCGGGGGGCAGCGTCCGGCATCCCAGGCGTCGCATCGTCGGCCGCCTACCGCCCGCGGTCCAGGTCGTCGCTTGCGGCATCGGCCTCGTCGCGCGTGTCGTCCCTGCCGCTCGCGCGGTCCCCACGCGCCTCGTCGTACGCGGCCCCAATACGCGCCAAACCTTGCCGCAGCGCCTCCTGGCTGTCGGGGAGCAGGTACTGCGCCACCTTGATACGCTTGTCGGGGCTTGAATCAGGGTCGGCCAGGAGCAGCTCGATCACGGCGCTGTCCTTGGAACCGCACAGGATCAGGCCGATCGGGTCGGCCTCGCCCTCGGCGTGGTCGTGCTGGCGCGTCCAGGCCAGGTAAAGTTGCATCTGCGCGATGTCAGCCGGCACGATCTCCCCGATTTTTAGATCAAGGAGGACCGGCGCTCGCAAGAAGCGGTGGTAGAAGACGAGATCGACATAATAATCTTTGTCGCCGATGGGCAACCGCTGCTGCCGCCCGACGAAGCAGAAGCCATGGCCTAATTCTAAGAGGAAGCGTTCTATGTGGGAGACAAGCGCCGCTTCCAAATCGCGCTCGGAGAAGGCGCCGTCGAGTCCGAGGAAGTCCAAAACGTAGGGATCGCGGAAGGCCTCGCCGTAGTCCGAGGGGGCGACCGGACGGTTGGGGTGGGGGAGGGACGCGGCCAGTTCCTCGGGACGGCGTGACAGGCCGACGCGCTCATAGAGCATCGAGTTGATCTGCTTCTCCAACTCGCGCGAACTCCACCGCCCGGTGATCGCCATGCGCTCGTAGAACGCGCGCCGCTCGTCGGTGTCCAGGCGCATCAAGGTTCGATAGTGCGTCCAGGTCAATTCCCTCCGCAGTGCGGAGGATATTGGGTAGGCGAGGTAGAAGCGCCGCATGTTCTGCAAGCTCACCTCCGCGAAGCCGCGGCCAAACTCGGCGCCGAGGATGTGGCCTAGGCGCGCGAGCAGCCCGGTGCCGTACGCGGCGCGTGCCGCCCCGCCCTGCTCCTCGCGCACGATCCGCTCGCCGACGCTCCAATAGGTCAGGACCAACTCGACGTTGACGGCCGTCGCAGCGCGCCCGCGCCCGGACGTGATGATGGCACGCAGGTCGGCCAGCAGCGCGGCGTAGGCGTCGTCGACGACGGTCGGAACGGTCGGTGTGTCGCTCATCGTCGCGCCGCTATGTCGCCCGGTAGCGGAAAATGCAACTTCTCGACGGCTTTGCGCTTGGACGCCTCGCCACGGCGGTCGTAACGCGCCGTCGTCGTCACGTTGGCGTGCCCCGCGAGCTGCTGCACCGTCGAGATATCGACCTGGGCTTCAAGCAAGTCGCTGACGAAGCTGCGGCGTAGGTCGTGCGGGCTGGCGTGCTCAATTTTCGCCTCGGCTGCCCGCCTGGTCAGCGCGTTGTAGACGGTGCCGGCCGTGATGCCTTCGCCCCGGATGCGGCCGCCCTTGTTGACCGGCAGGAAGAGCCGGCCCGGCCGGTCGCCCCGCACGCGGAGCCAGGCGTCCACGGCGACGGCCGCGCTCGGCTCCAAGGGCACCACCCGGTCCTTGTCACCCTTACCGCTCTTGACCGTCAACGTGGGCGGGTCGGCGATGTAGTGCTCCATCTTGAGCGCGGCCAGTTCGGCGCGGCGCAGGCCACCGACGTAGAGGCAGGCCAGCATCGCCGCGTCGCGCGCCCCGGCTGGCGTCTTGTCGCGGGCGCAGGCCTCGACGAGCGCCGTCAGCTCGCCGGCGCGGACGTGCCGGCCGGGCGGCAGGCGCGCGCCCTTGTGCGGCTTGACCTCGGTGATGCGCCGGTACTCCTCGTCGGTCATCATGTTGAAGTCGCGGGCCTGGCGCGCGATCCCACGCAGCACGGCCAACGTGAGGTTGACCGTCGCCGGCGCCGCCTCAGCCTGCACGAGCTTGGAGCGGATGAAGGCGACGTGATGGGCGCGGAGTTGGCCCCAGGGCAGCGCCGCATAGTCAGGAACCTCGACGAGCCGCGCCACGGCCCGGAGCCGCGCGCGGGCGGTCGCCTGGCTCGCCGCGCTGGTCAGGCTGTCGAGGTAGGCGCGCAGCGGATCGCGCAGCGGCGTCTGCACCGTGATAATCTGATCTAATGCGCCCCATAAGCCTATGTCGAATGTGAGTTCGTTAGCAACGACACTTACATCGGTTCCCAAGTCCATTGCTACCGCCTTTGAGCTCCTATTGGTACGGTCTCGCTCCACAACACACTTCCACGAAGCGCGAAACCCTATCAGGGGGTTTCTGCATATCCCCCGAAAAGGTGCAGTTAGCTGTTTCTGTAGCAGAAGTGATCAAGCGCTGAGCTCATCCCTGAATCATTGCGCCAAGAATGCGGTCTCACAAGGTACACTCTTTGAGACATCGCCTATTTCGCGTCGCAAAAGTCGTCTTAAAATGCTTGTCTCATAGCATCTTAGATATTCTGAGATGCCAAATAGGTGGCCGATCCTCTTAATGCACCTTTTTGAGGGGATATGCAGAAACCCCCTATCAGGGTCTCGCTCCACCGCATACGTCGGGACATGTAGAATGGGATTGCAGCCGACCGCTACAGTTGTAGGGAGGCGCGATCATCCCATTAGTTCATCTTCGTAATACTGTGAGAGGCCATATGCGGCATTTTCAGACCCCATCGAGGTCATCGAAGCCTTATCTGACGCCGATCACGGCGCTTGCAGCCTCTCATAGCTCCACGCGGGCCAGTAATGCGGCATGCACCCCCATTATTGCGAAGATGAACTATTGTCCCATTCTACATGTCCCGACGTATGCGGTGGAGCGAGGCCCTGCCTATTGGCTAAGCGCAATGAGCCAAATCAAAATTATGTTAAATGAAATCACCGCCACATCGAGCTTTATTGGTCCCGATCTGATCCCGAATTCAAATCCACGCTTGGTCAACTCACCGGGGTCGCGTTGTACAATCCACAGCAGAATTACCAGGAATAGCACTAGCATTACCACAGCAATTACTGCTATAACGCCGTGAAGGTTGCTAGTCGCTAGCAACACTATTAGCGAAACGATCACCAGGACCACAGCACTGAGGAAGTTGTACTGTACAGCACAATCCAAGGCGATATCGTGAATTTTCTCTTTTGTCTTTTCGTCGAGGCTCCCTGTATCAAGCATATTTTTAAACCTATTCTCAAAATAACTAGCGTATACTCTGAAGAATAGGACGAAGGCAATAGACAATGCTGCGGGTAGGTACAGATACCAGTTTGAAATGCTAAAGCTTTCCAAAAGTGCAATCACGTCTACACAACATTCCTCGCAAAACTCGATTACTTGACTTATTATAGCATGTGATAATGGATATTACCGATAGCTATTAGAGAGCAACAAAAAAGAGCTCGTGCGCGTCACTTGCGCCGGCCCTAACTCTCTTCATTATACCATATACCATCTTGGCCCAGAATAAGCGTAGCTGTCACCAGGGGCAATGTAGCTTTATAGATGGACGCTCAAGGTGTTGATAAAGTGCCGATTATGGTGTTGGACGTGGCACTTGAGACCTTACGGCAATCATTAACGCGGTGTAAGGCCCATATCGACCATCCCTAATCCTAAACAAGAGCCGACTCTTGGTAAAAGCCGGCACTTGTCATGCCCTCTTCGGCTGACCTTGCGTGCCTATCTATCAACATACCTTGCACTTGGTGACAGCTACGCTTATTCCATGCCATCTTGCGACGGCGATTGTCTACCCTCTGTTTATTGGCACCAGGGCTATGATCCTCGGCGTAAGGAAACGAATGGTGCAGGAGTATACCGCTTCGCAATCTTCCTCCGAAGCGCAGTCAAGACTTGACGGGTCTGCTCGACCTCGACGCAATACTCATCTGTCGGCTGCTCCCGGTATAACCTCTCAAGAATTGATAACACTTGCTCGAGCCGGTCGGCAGTCGCATCATCCACCCTCTCCTCCTCGGCAAGATCGCGTTTTCTTTGTAGGCGGGCAGGTTGATCTAGGGCGAGGACACTCGCCATCCATCGACCGACGGGAGTTACTACAATTAGATCGAGCTGATGATTACGATAGCCGTAATAGTAGTGTTGCGTGAGATCGTGGTCACAGGGGTCTAGCCAGCCAACGTTGTCGACGAGAGGCTGGTTGGACGGCCAGGTAAAACCTTTAAGATTGTTGCAGTGATCACAGCTATAAAGAAGATTGCTGTATTCCGTTTCTAAATGGTGGAATTCAGGCCTACCTTTGGGTCGGTAATGATCGACGTGAAAATGCCAGTAGCCTCCATGCTGGTTCTCGTGGATCGCACAGTATCCACAACGATATGTAAAGTCCTCGCGCAACCATCGCTTGTATTTCGTGTAATCTTTGAAGGTCTTCTTTGGTTTGTGACGCAGTGGCCTCACTGGTCCTTGTTCTCCTGAATTAATGCGTCGAGTACGGAAAGAATGTCCTTCTTGTGATCAAGGCGCTGTCGCGTGTCATGAGCAAGCTCAACTTCACGCCCAAGCGTGCCAATGCCGATGTCTGCACGCAGCTTAATAAGCTCATCGGTTTCGTCTGCATTCAACTCCTCTGTCAAACTTCTCGCGACTAGTTCGTGCATACGATGACTTTGGGTGCTGCGCGCTTCCTCATATCGCTTCATCGCACGTAGCAAGCGCCCTACATAGGCGTCGGGCTTGTCGCGCAGTATAGGCTTGCTCATCACATCGTCGACGGCGAACCCTTGAGCTTCCAGACCATCTTCCGGAGCCCATTTAGTCAAGATAAAGATGGGCAGCATTGGGCGAACCTCCCGCAGTGTGCGCGCGAGCTGGAGGCCATTGTAAGGAACGTTTGAAGTTTCGCCAAGCCGCTGATCGATGAGGATAGCGGAAACTGGCAGAGTGTCCACCAGATCGACGTAATTCGCTTCGCTACCAACATCATCAGGGGTGCGAAGAACGTAGGTTAAGTTCGCTTGAGGCAAAGCACGCCGCAGGTGACGACTCGCATGCAACGCTTCGCGTTTCTCGTCATCGACAATAAGGACGATAGACGGCCGGTCTTCCGTAGGTTGGTTTGTCACCCTATCACCTCCACTTGTGGTAGTGGCAATTTAATCGTGAATCGGGCCCCTCCAAGTGTCCCCTGCCCCTCCACATCGATCACTCCGTGATAATCCTCGATGATGCGGTGGACGACCGAGAGCCCCATACCCGTGCCCTCTGAGCTCTTCCCAAGGACGAATGGCTCGAGGACTTGAGCAAATCCACGGTCTGGATTGGGTAGATCTTGGAGTCGAATCCCATGGCCACTGTCTTCGAAGTCAATCGTGATCCTCCTTGCTGGCGCGTCGTACCGGACTGCGGTCATAATTCGACGATTCTTGAGGGGGATATACTCAAGCGCTTTCACCGCGTTACTGATGAGATTGATGAAAATGGCCTCGAAGTCAATCGGGAAACCCACGACCGACGGAACGTCGGAGTCAATTATCACGTCTAACGTGATCTGTCGATGTCGCAACGAGTTATCAAATGCTCTGACGACGCCTGAGACAAGGTCCTGCAAATAAATTTCCTGCTTCGTGCGTCGGCTTGCCCTGACGCGCTCCAACACAAAGACACTCCAATGCTCAATCCGCTCTGCTGATGTCTTAGCTGCCCCAAGCGACTCGGTAGCTTCATCTCGAATATCGTCCGGCAGATGATTCAGTATCTCAGCCAGCAGCCCGTGTTCCTCAAGAACGTTGTCGATGCTACCCTTTATCTCGTGTGCAAAGGTCGCAAGCGCAATGCCGATCGTGGCTAACGCGCGCAACAATTGGACCTCGTGAAGTGTAGACTCGGCCGCTGTCTGGAGTCGCTCGGAATCCTCTATGAGTCGATCGTAATCCTCCTGTGGAACGACATCTCGTGAGTGGTCTTGCTGAATAACCGTGTCGTCAAAAGCAGTAGTAGACGGCGGCAATGGTTGTTCTTCCGCCTCGCGTGCACGTTTGATACGCTTCACCGCTGTCTTTACAGCAGCGATACTTTCTTGTAGAGGCGCGCTCTTAGTACTATCCAACGCCGGCTTCTCCGCAAGTTGGCGCTGCACCTCCAGAAAGCGTAGGCCATCCATCACGAAACTCTTAAGATCGCGAAACGCAGCGTTGTCGACCAAGCCCTCGCGGCTTGTCCTATCCTCTAGACCTTTATTCTCAAGTCGGCTAACACGGATGGTACCGATGAGCTGATTGTTGCTCACACGGTATTGGCCGATCTGCTGGCCAACACCTTCTGGGCTACGCTGCTTGCGACCATCTAGGCCGAGCCAATCATCGCCTTTCGATCCGTATGGTTTGATCTGGAATCCATCTCGGTAAAGGCGTATACCGCGAAACGTATTGAGGTATCGGCGGAGATCGGTAAGCGTGTAGTCGAGAGTGCTTCCATCGCCCGCCACTCGAAGGTAAAACAGGATTGTTGATTCGAGTGGGCCGCATGCTGGTTCAAGATCAAATAACCGAAGCTGGGTGTCATCCTGCGGTTGGACCGTGCTCCACTCGGCATCCCGAACCACTTCTACGCCGGACCGATGACGAAGCACATGTCGAACCCGCCCAGGCAGATCGAGCGTCGACTGCAATTCATACTCCGCTGCTGCACGCACAAGCGGTTCGACAGGTCCCGACAAGTCCGGTTGCGTATCAATGTGCAGACGAATTGAGAAATCGCTTGGACCACTTTGGATTGGCGGAACAAGGAAGACAAGATCGTTATAGAGTGCTGAGAAATCATCACTATGCCAGAGGTCACGCAACTCAGAAATCGTGATACGGGTCCCACGGCTCTGGGCTAGGTTGGGGATGTCGCCAAGGTCATGTTGGACAGACTCGAAGCTCGTTGTCGGGTCATCGTACTTTTTCCAGTCAATGTGAAGCTGTAACCCGTCGCCATCCCGTTTCCGGAATGTGTCCATTACCCCAACACCACCCAAGCGATCAAGAGCAAAGCGCCCAATCCCCTTAGCTCCTGTTCTCACACGGCCATTAGGACTGATAGGCTCTCGCTCTTTGAAGTCTGTCCCTATTGTGAGCCAGCGCGTTTCCAAATCCTCAGTCGTCATGCCGCTACCATCATCCTCAATGATGATGGTGCCGTAATCTGTGTCAGCTTTAGTGAAGCGTACATCGACGCATGAAGCGTCAGCGTCATAGGCGTTCTTGATAAGCTCTATGATGGCAACGTGCTGATTTGACACGTTTTGCCGTCCGAGCATGCGTGCGGTGCGCGAGGAGATCTTGAAGGAGACCTGCCGCCGCTCGTCGTTCCCTGCTATTGTCATGTCCCCCTCATATTGCGTTCATACCCGCCCAAGTTACACGCCGGTCCACATCGTTGATGTGTGATGGGAATGACAATAGGTTGTCCGTACGCGAGATTATCACCATTTTACCTCGCTCCTGTGATCGTCATAACGCTTACCCGTTTCCTAAACTTTGATGGGTCTCCCGCATATAACGTGAAACGGGGCGGGTCCGGCGCGGGACCTGCCGGGACAGGCGTCCACAACACGGGTAGGCCACACCTAAAAGGTGTGAGAGGGCGGTGTAAGCGGTCCTGTCCTCACCCCCAGGAAACCCCATTCACGTTATATGCGGGAGACCCACTTTGATATGGGCAAACGTGTTGCGATTGAGTCGAGTTTTTGCGTCGCATACATCTCATCGGTCTGGGGCGAAGCTTCACTAGTACCCTTCGCTGGAAATGGTTCCGCACGTTCAGTAAGCGTTTCGAGGAGTCATCACGCACGTTGTAGCGTGCCGAACATGCGGAGAAACTTCCAGCTAGCGGTACTAGTACCCTTCGCTGGAAATGGTTCCGCAAGTTCCGTAAGCCGTTTCGAGGAGTCATCACGCACGTTGTAGCGTGCCGAACATGCGGAGAGACTTCCAGCTTGCGGTACTAGTGGGTCGCGCCCCATCTAAATGGAATTGAAAGGTAACGGCCCATCGCGGCTGCTACCTGTCCTGTTATGCCCGTTGACTAACTGGGGGCAGCACTTGACCAAATCCAGTTAAATGGGGCGTGACCCACTAGATGTTGGACAGCGATGCGAGACCGGCGTGGTAGTAGTTAATCAATGTGTTGCTCCTCGATTATGGATCTTTGTAATGCTTGTTCGTCTTCCGTCGTGCCTCCTATTGGATAGGGTCCCAGGAAGCGCACGCCGTTGAAGTGGATCATGTGCTCTGGGGTATCGGCGCACCACACCTCCGTCGCCCAGTCGATGAGGTGGGCATAGCGGGCCATCGCCTTGCGCGTCGCGAACGCCGTGACATAGACGGGTGCCGCCGTGCTCGCCGCGAACAGCTTCCCCAACTCGTCGTGGCGCTTGCCGTCCACCGGTCCGTGACTGGTGACGGCCTCGACGAGCAGGAGCCAGTCGCGGCCCCGGTCATGCACGATCACGTCGGGGAACTTGCCGTGGTCGTCCAGCGCGACGCCGAGCGTGGCAAGCCCCGCACGGTTGTAATACCCAATCCGCTTCCCCGCCGTGCCGAGCTTGCTGCCCGTATCGCCGATGTAGAGCACGTCGGGATCCGCGACGAAGCGGCGGCAGAATTCGTACACGATGTCGCGGATGAGCGGGTTCTGGCCGCCCGCAGAGAGCGCCACCTCGACACCCTCGGCCAAGTTGAGCGCGATGAGCGTCATCTCGCGCTGCCGTGCGTAGCGTAACGCCAGCGCCTCATGCGTCGAGAGGTACGCCGTTAGCGCCGCGTCCCATCCTGGCGTCCCGTGGGCGCGCAAGAGCGCCAGCGCCTCGGGGCTCAATCTGTAGTCAGTGTCGCCGCTATTCGTCGGACGCTCTGGATTGTCCGGGTTGATGAGCGCGAGCCCGGCGTCGCGGAACTGGTGGACCGTTTGGCGGCGCACCGTTTCGCGCGAGTTGGGCGCGTAGGCCTTGCCGTAGTGCTCGCGCATCACAGCCATGATTTCGGTGATACCCAGCGTCGGTGCCGTCGCCCTCGACCACTCCATCCCGACGCGCATCCCCGCGAGGGCCAGGAGCGTCAGGCCCGACCGCTCATTCTGCTGCTGGCGCGGGAACCCCAACGCCCGGATGATCCTTATCGCCTCCTCCACCAGACGCTTGATCGCCAGCGGGTCGCCCCCATCCTCGCCCTCCGCCATGTCGAATACCGTCCTCTCCACGAGCGCATCTATCGCGCGCTGCCCGCCCGCGCCGTCGCCGACCGCCTCGCCGAGCGCGCGCAGCGTGTCCGGGTCCGGGTAGCGCATCTTGCGCAGGTCCGTCGCGTTGACCTGGGTCGACCCGCTCCACTGTCGGAAATGCTCGTCCACCGCCGTCGAATTGAGGAACGCGGCGAGCCCTCGGGCGATGACAAGCGGGAGGCCTCTCCCACTACAATGATAGTAATTTAGATGGTTCTCGAAGCCATAGCGCGGCCCCGGCACGCACGCCGGGTCGCACACGACGGCCACGATGCGGCGCCGCTCCTCCTTGGCCGAGAACCGCTTGACCAACACGTATGCGCCCGCCGACACGAGCAGGGTGGCGGTCTCCGCCGTGTCGTCCAGCGCCTGCGCCTTCCGGCTTCCGACACGCGGCCAGGCAATCGCCCCCCCGACACAATGCTCCGGGTAGATCAGGGGGACCGTCCCAAGGCCGGGCGTGGGCCGTAACCAGGGGCGCGCGCGGAAGTCTACTACGCGGCCCGTCGATACGGCCAGCCCCAGGTCGGCTAGTGTCGCCGGGCACGCATCCATGCGATCAGCGATGCGCCGCCCCGCGCCGTCGGCGACGAGGTGTATCACGCGTTCGGGGTCGTCGGGATGGACGACTTGGGCAAAGGGTACGTCGTGCTCGGTCACGTCCTCGTGGTCGCGCCCAGCGCTCTCCGTCACCCTCACCTCATTCGGTTGTGGCGCGCCACGGACGATATGGACAATGATCGTCTCCTGCAGCACTGCGTCGTCGGCGAAGGCCCTGTCGCGTCGCGCGAACAGGTGGACGTGGCGCAGGGCCGCACGGGCGAGCACGTCCTGGCGGAAGGACCGGAAGTAGCGCCCGTTGCAAAACGAACGGGGGGTGATCGCGACGAGATCGCCGCCGTCCGTCAACAGGCGCAGCGCCAGGGACACGAAGGCCGTGTAGAGGTTGCTCGCTTCGATGCCGACGCCGCGCAGCAGCAACCTCTCAGCGGACGCGCTGTGCATCTTGCGATAGGGTGGGTTGAGGATGGCGCAATCGTATCGCTCGGGCACAGGGGCGAACAGACCCTCCCCCAGCATCTCAACCGCGTGCCCGATGAAGTCGGCCTGACGCACCCGCGCGCGAAAGGCGATTCCCGCCCGTGCGCAGGCGTCGGCGCAGAGGTCCATCGTCCCCCGAAGCGACGGAACCAGCCCCTCGTCCATCTCATAGGCCGTGACGACAATCTCGACCGGCCGCTCCTCACGCGCGCACACCGCCGCGACCCACGCTGCGGAGAGGGAGCCGATCCCGGCACCGGCGTCGAGGAGATGCACCGTGACAGCGGGGCGCGGCGGGAACAACGAGGCCATGAGCGCGGCCACCGGGGCAGGGGTGAAGTACTGCCCCATCTCCCCCTGCCGCGTCGTGTCCAGGCCCGAGCTGACGGCAAGGCGCAATGAGTCGACGGTGCCGAGTAACGCACCTTCGCCTCTCCCGGCATCCGGGGGAAGGGGCAGGGCGTGACGCTCATGCGCGGGCGCACTCATACGATTCATCCTCCATCACCTCTAATTATAGGACGCGCGTTCCACCGTCGTCACGGCTTATGCCCGGCCACTTTCATCGCATGTGAGCGCGCTGTGTGTGGCACACAGGGCGCCCCCTGCGGGCCGCCCTCGTGCACACGATGAACGGGTTTAGAGACGGCTTCGAGCAGTACCCCATGAGTCAGTATCTGCCATGAGCTCAATGCCAACCATGCAGCGCTACGCGGCCTATCGTCCACCGACGCACCATAATGCACCTTTTTGAGGGGTTATGCAAAAACCTGTATTGGGCAAGGACATGTTGCACAAGTACCGGACGAGTCCTACGCAGATCACCCGACTGCACCCGACGCGGATGCCACTATCTCTCAGTGCATCGACGCGTAGGTGTCGCCGCCAGTTGTGTGCAACATGTCCTTGCCCAATACAGGTTATGCAAAAACCTGTATTGGGCAACAAAATGTTGCACACTTCTCGCTGCGATCCCAGGGGGGCGACCCTTGGGAGGTAATGACACTGAAGCTGGAATTAGCCCGTTGACCGTCGATGTCGCCTATCGCCTGTTTGTGCAACATCTTGTTGCCCAATACAGGTTATGCAAAAACCCCCACATACGCGATCATGCGTCGCTCTCCCACCCTGCAGAAGGGGTGTCTGGGGGCGTCGCGGCCTTCGGCTTGTTCTTCGCGCCCTTAGGCCGGCCGCGCCGCCCTAACCGCTTGCGCTTGTACTCCTCAAGCGCAGGCTCCGGCACCATATTCTGCCCCGGCGCGATGGCCCGGTAGGCGAGCACGCCCCGCGCGATGGCGTCCCGCACGGCACCCGGTTGGATGCCCAAGAGCGCGGCCGCCTCGGTCGTGGTGTAATGCGCCGTGCCGTCGATGACCACTGGCACGCGGTCCCCCTCCCTCATACCCCTGATAGTGTCCCCACTATCGTACCGCGCGGGGCGGGGGAGGCCCGGCCCTTTGCGCACAACGCTCGCGCGGCCGCGCCCTCTGACGGCGTTCGGTTTCATCATTGGTCGATTCTCCATGATGCGCTGGCCGGCCGGGGTGGACGCCCCGGCCGGCGTCGTCCTATCAATCGCGCTAGGCCCGCGCGTGGGCGGCGAGCCAGGGGCTCCCCTCATCGGTCAGGCCGTCCGCGACCATAAGGGTGCGCGCCTGGGCCGCCGCGTCGTCGATGATGGCGACGCGCCAGCGCACGTAGTCCTCGAAGTGGGTCTCGTCCTCGCCCTCCCGCTCGTCGCGGTCGCACCAGCGGTCGAATTGGGCGAGCACCGCGCTCACGGCCCGGTCGATCACCTCAAAAAGCGTCGTCGGGGCCGCGTGCAGCGGGCTGGACTGGGGCACGTCCTGCGCCTCCTGGGGGTCGTCCTGCCGTGCCTCTAACACAATCATCTGGTTCATACCCATGGGTGTTATCTCCTCTACCGTGGGGGAGCCGGCGCGCTCGGGGGAGCGCACCGGCCCGCGTGGGGGGTGTTAGAAGGGGATCGCGTCGTCGAGGCCGACACCGGCGCCGATGGCGATAGCGCGCTTGGTGGGCGGCTCCTGTGTGCGAGCAAACGGGCGGTGGCGCCGGAGCGCGTCCCGATAGGACCGCTCTAGCTCGTCGTGATGGGCGGCGCAGAGACCGCAGGTGTCCGCGCTGACCTGCCAGCCGTCGATGTGGTGCCGCTCGGTCGCCGGGGCCGTGCAGCCGAGCCATGCGCAGACGCCGAGCGTCGGCGTCGCCCTGCGCGCTTGGGCGCGGGCCTTGTCGCCCGCCGCGTTGCGCCCCAAGTGCGGCTCGCACCCGAACTTGGCGCGGTAGGAGGGGGCCAGCTTCTCTAGCAGGTACTCGCCCCAGCCCGCCTCGATAGCGCGGGCAAACCCGACCGCGCCGATGCGGCTGTAGTGCTCCGTGCCGTACCGGGCGAGCGTCGCCTGGCCGCCGAGCCGGCCCCGCTCCTGGGGGGTCAGCGCGTGGCGCGGAGGTGTCGCGCCTGGGGCGGGGATCGCCGGGGTATAGGTATCCTGGGCCTGTGCTACCATAAGGTGAACTCCCTTGTAGGGGGTCTGTGGAGGCGGGTCGCCCAAAAGCTTGTCTAGGGCTGGCGACCCGTCTTTTTTATTCCCTACACCCTAATTATACATGCTTATAAGCATTAATATCAAGGGTAAAACGGGGCAAAAAGGGGGAAAAATAGGTACATATTTATTCGGACAGCACCCCTATAAAACGAACGTCTTTCAGGGCGGGGAACCGCGTGGCCATCGCGGCGGCACGCCTAAAAGCGGCGATCTCGCCGGCGTCGCGGGGCGCGCGCCGAATAATCGTCAGTCGGGGCAGAGGCGCGGAAACGTGCGTTTCCAGGATGCTTAGGGGAAGGGGAGCCGGTCTATTCTTTTTCCAAGTAGTGTGTCGTCGCCGTGCGTCCGCTTGCTACCACCACAAGCGTTCGCCGCCGTGGTCCGGCTACTGCCTTACCCCCCACATGTGGATAGTCGAAAGTACCGGGTTGTGGCTATCATCGTGTGTCGTCGGGGCCGATGCCTACCGTATGGAGCTATCACCCGACTATTTCCCCGACGAGCTACGCATGGACTGGCACCAGGCGCGCGATCTGCGCCGCGACATCAACCAGGAAGCGGAGACCTACCGCGTGACGCGCCTGCTACAACCGGAGGGCTTGCCCTCCTGGGAGATCGAGGTCGCGTATCGGCCGACCGGCGAGCTGTTTTGCCTGCGCTGGTGGGCCGCGTGGGTCGAGCGGGTGCGGACGGACGCGGGGTATTGAGGTGCGGTGTCGTCGCACCATCGCGTAACCTTTTACACCTTCAATGCATTAGAGTAATGGAGTGGGGGACGGATATAGGCCGACGCTGGCGCCTTTGGCTGATGGGTGTTAGCGCCGTGAGCTTCGCATCCGTCCCGCCCCACCGACCGCACCCTCTCCCCCTTGACCGCGCCAGGGGCATCGGTATCATGGAGGGTGAGACGATATGCTGATCGAATGGGGATGGCGAGGGGGATCATGGCACGGACAGGGCGGCACGGACAGACCATACCGCGAAGGGCGGCACGGACGAAGGGTGCGCCCGCGACGAACCCGGCGGTGGGCGCGGCCATCATGGAGGTCGTGGATACCCAACTACGCGACGGTACACCGCCGGAGACGCGCCACACCCTCGACCGGCTCCTGGCGGCTGGTTATCCCGAGACCGAGGCGCGGCGGTTGATCGCCTGCGCGGTGACGAGCGAGATCTTCAACGTGCTCACGCGCAGACAGCCCTACGACGAGGCCCGCTACGTCGCCGCGCTGCGCCGCCTGCCGACGCTGCCCTGGAAATAGGGCCGAGCGCCGCTATGAGGTGCAGCCTGACAAAAGTGATGCCGGCCAGTTGGGTAGCGAGTAGCAATGGAACAGAAAACCCGTTTAAGCTTGACTCCCCCGTGTTATCAGAAGCGCTTTTCGCCCGCTACGACCACTTGAAAAGCGTGTTATCAGCAGCTTTACGGGGAGGAACCTACGTATAACGACGATTATCAGAATCAGGCGGGAGGGTTAGACCGCTCGTGCTGGCCGTTCGTGCAGCACCCCATCTGTAAGATCCCTCACAAATTGATATTGGTGACCAAGTCGGCAAATCAACGTGCCATTTCCCACTCATGTTGCGCCCTCGTTCACCGACCCTCCGCCAACCCAACGACTCGTCTTTGTCGGTCAATCTCATAAAGCAGGATCGATGTTGCACAAGCAACGTTGAGCGAGGTCGCGGAGCCATACATCGGGATGGTTACCACGGTATCGCACAACGCCTGGAACCCAGCACTCAAGCCCCACGTTTCGTTGCCCACGACGAGGATGGTTGGATGCGTAAAGTCATGGGCGAATATATTCGTCGTTGCTTTCTCACTTGCACCTACCACCTGGACAGGGCCGATGGCGCGCCGAATAGCCTCGAGCCAGGGCAACAGGTCGCGTGGGCCGGGGACGCGTACAACGGGGAGAGAAAAGAAGGAGCCCGTGGTGGCGCTGATTGTTTCTGGGTCGTATAAGTCGACCGCATGCCCGACGATCACCATGCCTTGCGCGCTCAAAGCGTCACACGACCGGATGATGGCGCCGAGATTACCCGGACTCGCCGGTCGATCGAAGACGACGACGCGCAAATCGCGCGTGATAGGGATACGGGATAAGCGGTCATCCGGCATTGCCACAAGCGCAAGCAATTCTGAAGGTTCATCTTTGTTGCTAAGCTTGTGCAGAAAAGGTAAAGGGACCTCGATATGGCGCGATGCAGAGGAGTCGGCCAGAATGCCTTGCGCCCAGTCCGACAGGAGCTGGTCACACGCATAGATGAACGCGGTGATGGTCCAGTTATGGGCCAACGCCTGATTGATCGGGCGAACGCCTTCAACGAAGAATTCGCGGTGCTTGTGCCGCTTCTCGCGGCGACGACGGAGGGTGTCGATGTACTGGAAAAGGGCGTTCTCGGAGTATATCCTGACGATGCTGGGAGCCATTGGGCACGCCTCGACGGCACCATTGAAACCGCACGCGCCGAGCATGCGATTGCACGGTACCCACGGACGAGTGGGCGTCCCAGCTCTGACACAGCCGTGGATGGTGTGTTCTGTCGCCGACGGCTGCCGTTACATCACGATTGCGTCCTACCGTAAAGCATAGTGCGCAGGCACGAGAGAGTCAAAGGACTACGGCACAATGAGATCTAATCGGGGCGCCGCGCGTGCCTCCCGATCAGCCGCGACGCAGTACCACCCAGGCGGCCAGACGCTCCGTCATTTCCTCGATGGTCACATGTGCGGTGTCAAGGACCCACACATCCCAGCGAGGATCGTCTCGCTGCCATGTGGCCCAGCGCTCCCAGCGCATGGCTGGCCAGCCGCCAGCGCGGATCACATCCTGCCGCCACTGCGGATCTGTGGCGTGCATGCGCAGCCACACGCTCCAGTTCAGGGCCTCCTGAGTGAGGCCGCCTTTGGGGCGCGCCCGCAGCCGGTCTGCGCGCACGACCGGGTCGCTGCACTCCAGCAGGCAGATCGCGATGCCACGGAGTTGCGGTGCAGAGGGACAGGCGAGAATCTCGCCTGGGACACACCCCCCGCAGAGGCCCGCGTCGCGTCCCGCCTCCTGGTCCTGCAAACCCTGCCGAATCCAGTGCTCGGTGGCCTGCTGGCGTCCCGCGATGCCGGACCCCTGCGGCAGGTTGGCGCCCTCGAGCGCGTGCCATGCCATCTCGGGGAAGCGCGTGCGAAGGGGATGCAGGACCGTTGATTTGCCGGAGCCGTGCGAGCCGGTAACAAAGAACATCACGTCTGTCGGCCTAGAGGATCTGCGGCGTCAACGGGTTGGGCCGCCGTCCACGACGGCACCCCTCGACCCAACGCACGAGCTGTTCCACCGTCTCCTCGACGGATAGACGCATCGTCTCCAGCACCCACGCATCCCAGCGGGGATCACCGCGCCGCCACGCGTCCCAGCGCTCCCAGCACATGCCGTCAGCGCCGCCGTCCCGAATTACGTCCTGGCGCCATTGCGGATCGTCCGCATGCATGCGCTGCCACGCCGCCCAGTTGAGTATCTCCTGTGTTAGCCCCCCGGCCGGACGGGCACGGAGCCGGTCGGCACGCACAATGACATCGCTACACTCCAGCAAGCAGACCGCCATGCTGTCCAGATGGGGAGCGGACGGGCATGCCAGGATCTCTCCCATGATGCATCCGCCGCTGATGCCCACATCGCGACCGTGCGCCTGATCCTGCAGCGCTTGCTGTAACCAGTACTCCGTCTTCTGCTGTCGCCATGCGGTGCCGGCTCCCGGCGGAATACCATCACGCTCGAAGTCGTACCATGCCATGTCCGGGAAGCGATCCTGCAACTGCGGGAGGCACGTTGTCTTGCCGGACCCACTGGAGCCGGTCACAAAGAGCAGCATCGTCCTATTACTCCATCCCTACCTGGGGCTGGTGCCCAAGGGTCCGCCGCAGGGTCCCGATACACTCAGCAGCCCCTAGTCTACCAGTGCTCGATCGCTGCTGTGACGACATACGCACCTACGACAGACCCCGCGCCACTGATCTTTCTGCCTTGACGAACACATAAGCAAGAGCGCGCCTTGCATGGCGTCGCGCTTCATGGTGAATCAGGCATCTAGAACGAGATTGTAGGCTGGCCGTCCCGTTCTAAATGTCTCAAGGGGCGATGTAGAGCGACAGGCTGTCAGCTTGTACGGATTGGCGCAACTTGAAACGTAGCAGTGTCACCAGGCTTGAGGTCGGCGTGAAGACGGTTGGATCATGATGCGCAGGGGGGCTTAGACCGGTTTTCCGTTCCAGTAATGCTGGACACCCCGCTTAGACGGGTTTTCTGTTCCGTTGCTACTCGCTACCCCAGTTCAGCCGATACACGGACAAGGCGGGGACGGGCACATGCCGGCGCTGACGTGGTGCCTGATGGCATCGTCGCCGCGCGCGTCACGTCCGCCCATCCCGCCACCATATCGCCGGCGACCTCTACCTACTTGGAAAGCTTCATGTCCGTCAGGACATACATGCTGATGAAAATACAGTTGGATCTCATCTGACGGCCTATTTACGGGAGAAAAATGTGGCGCGACTAGATGCCAGGGATGGAGCACCTATTAACCGCTTATACTGTCGCTCGGCTCTGTTGTGCGGTGACTGCGGCTGCATCGTGCAAGAGGGTGTAGGCGCTGCGTAGCGCCGCCGCTACGGTTGCCCACGCTTCAGGAGTAGGCGTCTGACGCCCCCCGGTGATGTCGTCGACCAAGTCGGCGGCATGCGCCCGTGCAACACCGGCCGGGTGCGCCTGGGCGAAGGAGAGGCTATAGACCGTGGCCGCGATGCGGGTGTTGGCGTCGATTAACTCGGGCCGGCCTTTCTCGCCATCGAACTGTCGATGTACGGCCCAATATTCGAGCTCGGCATCGCCGGCCACGTCCGCGTCGAAGGGGGCACCGGTCGCCTCGCGCAGTACGCCGTAGAAGCGCCCGAGCAGGGCACGCACCTTCTCGATGTCGTGATCCTGCGGCGCCCATGCCACGGCCGCACGGACGCTGTAATACGTCGCCCGCACCCCTTGCAGCGGCCCTAAGCTGAACTGGGACCGCAACAGGCGATACACCAGGAGCAGCGCCAGCGGCCAGTTGCGGTCGTAGTACGCCTTCCACACGTTGGCCTCGTAGAGCCCCGTGTTGCGCGGGTTGAAGTCATGTAACGATCCCCTGTGGCTCATGCTCCTGTCCTTCCCTGTTTTGACGTTATGCGTGTCACCCGGCGCCGCTTACGCCGCTCTATCACAAAGAGGGCCGGACGCTTGTAGCGAGCGCGGGCGCGCAGCACCTCGACAATGAGTGCGGCGACCTCGCGGCGCCAACCGTCCGAATCGCGCCAGCGTGGCTCCAATTCGGACAGACGGCCGCCGACAAGCATCTCGCCGCGTTGCATCAGGATCACCAGGCCGCCGATCCGGGCAGCGTCGGCATGCACGTAGAGGTGCTCTATCTCGTGGCGGGAGAGATCGACTAGCAGGCCCTCGTCGTCCACCCCGGCCAGTCCTGGGTCGTCCTCGTCATTGTTGGCGTGCTTGTTCTCATCGTAGAGCGGCCGCACGGCGTTGGCCCGGTGAACGATGAGGTAGCGCACGGCTTGGCGGCCCGCTTTGCGCTGGTACGGAGGGATGCCATGGACCTCCAAATGCACGTCTACCGCGTCGATCACCTCGGCGTCGGCGAACTTGTCGAGATTAGCGCGTTGGTCGTTGGCGACACAGGCGGCGTTCGTATTGTCGATAAGCAGTTGCTCAAGGCGCTCGACCCCGTGGTTAACCTGCGCCCGCTTCTCCGTCAACGAAAACCATAGGCGGACGTACGTAACCCAGCGACGGCCCTGCCGCGAGAGCCGTGAGCCGAAGAGGATGATCGCGGTTTGGATGAGGGCGACCGCGACGCAGACAACGACAATCGGCCCCAGGAACCGCTTGATGCCTATGTCGCCGCGCCCTAGTACCGCAAGCTGGAAGTCTCTCCGCATGTTCGGCACGCTACAACGTGCGTGATGACTCCTCGAAACGGCTTACGGAACTTGCGGAACCATTTCCAGCGAAGGGTACTAGTACCGCTAGCTGGAAGTTTCTCCGCATGTTCGGCACGCTACAACGTGCGTGATGACTCCTCGAAACGCTTACTGAACGTGCGGAACCATTTCCAGCGAAGGGTACTAGCCACACGGCCGCGAGCTGCACGTTGATGAGTACGCCGTACAGGGTGAACGTCGCCCACACCGACGCGCCCACGGCCGTCGTGAGGCGGGGGTAGCGGTTGTGTATCTTGCCGTTCGCCCGCGTGTAGCCGATGAAGGCCAGGACACAGACATACACGATGGTCAGCCCGACGACGGTGTTCCAGATGCGCACGGGGAGCGAGTCGGTGGCGTAGCCCGCGTACAGGAAGCGGCCGAGATCCTGCCCCAGCGCGACGTGGAGCGCGAGCCATATCCCCGCGAAGAGGGTCAGCAGCGCGCTGTAGACGACGACGGCGATCTTGCGCCACCGGGACCAAGCCGTCGCCAGGTTGGTAATGAAGCCGAACTGCAACATCGCCGCCAGGGTTGCGCATATATCGTTGAGGAGACGCCCGAGCCCCGGTGTTCGGCTCACGGCGTCGATGACGGCACTGTGGCTTGCGGGCCAGACCATGATGCTCATCGCGCCAACGATGTAGCCGAGCCCATTGAGCGTGGTACGGGGCGCGCCCTTGTTCTTGCGACGCACTATTATAATACCGGCCATCAGAAGCCCCAGGCTCAAAAGAGTGTATATCATGACTAGCCACCCATAACCTTGAGAAACTCGTCGAACTGATCGGCCGGTTCGCCCTCGGTCGGGTCCTTCGAGGCGGCAGGCGCCTTCAGGTGTAAGGCTTTGAAAAGCGCGCTGAAGGTGGGGCCACCTTCTCGGTCGGGCATCGGAACCTTCGCCACCGTGAGCTTGCTGCCCAGTGCCAGGGCGGACTTGTTCGCAATCGACGCGAACATCTCGGCCTCTTGATCCTGGAGCGTCACCGTGAGCTCGTCGCGGAGTTCATGGACAGGATTTAACGGCGAGACGTGGCTCAGGATAATGTGGCACAACTCGTGGAAAATGATGCGTTGCTGCTGAATATAGGTGACACCGTCGGCGCGGTAGAAGATGATGTAGTGGTCCGCCCTCACACACTTACACAGGCCGTAGACTTTTGCCTTGCCCATGTGATGCGGCTTTATCTCGATGCGGATGCGTCGCCACTGTGCCACGGCTGCGGCGAGTTGCTCGGCCGTGAAAGGAAACGGTAGGTTCAACGCGATGCTCAAATCACTGACAAGGGCGGCCATGGCCACGGCCAACACTTGCATGAACTCTATTTCGGGCATGTGAGGTCCTCTGGTAGGTTGGTGCGGTCGCGGATGTAAATGGCGTGCGCAGTGGGTATAACTATGGCGTTGTAGAGCCATCGGGCTTGTCGTGCCGTGTTCGTGCGCCCTCCGCGGCATCGGCCGCCTTCGCCAACTGCTCGGCGCGGCCCAGCATCTCCAGGATGATGGCGCGCTCGGCCGACCCCATGGCGCCGGCGCGCAACGCGACCTCGCGCACCAGAGGCTTGCGGAGCGCATCCCACAGTTCCTGGTCCTGTGGCGCATCCAACTGGGTCACGTCGGCCGCCTGTGGCGAGACAAACTTTCCGGTAAAATAGCCGACGTTGACTCCAAAGAAATCGGCGATCACCTGGACCCTACCGGCTGGCGGGTTAGCGATCTTGCCTTTGCGTAAGTTGCTGATGTACTCCTCGCGCAAACCCGTCGCCTTGCTGGCCTCGGCCGCTGAGTATCGTTCCCCATCGGGCTTGAACTTCGTGGCGAAGAGGTAATTGAGCAAAGCCGAGAAGGTGGTCGGCTTGTCCGCCGCATCGTCGAGTGTGTCTGCCATACCCCTCTCTTAAGCGTCCTGTTAGAACACTTGACCTTCTTATGTCTATCTGGTATTCTCAACAGCATAGTCATTGCGTATATACAACTAGTTGTATATACGCAATGACTAGTGCCGCACGTTGGAGACACGCTCCCTTTAACGTATCAAGTGCCCAACAGGACGGCAAGGGCATACAGGCAAAAAGAGGTTCTGGGAGGAGGTGATACGCACGATGAATGAGGGGCGAGCGCGCATGCTCAGCGGCCTGGGCCTGGCAGGTCGAGGTCGCCGACGAGTGCACCGGGGCGCGCTGCTTCTCTCCAAGGACCAATAGGGCAACCATCGACGAGGGGGCGTTATAATCGCCCTCGCGCCGGGCGACGATCGCACATGATGGCGGGGCCGTGGTTGCCTCCATGGCCAGGCCGACCACCGACGCACAACGGATCGTTGAGAGAAACCGCAGACGAAAGGGCCAGTATCAGTATGAACGACTTCGTGATCGGCAGCGCATTCGGGGACGCCGGAACCAAGATTATTGGCTTCCTGACCGAAGTGCGCCCGGCGCTTCTCGCCATGATTATCTTCGGCGCGGCGCTCGGCGTCGTGTTCGACCGGGGCCACAAAGGGGCGATCCTGGGCTCGGCCGTCCTGGCCGCCGTCCTGCTCATGGGCTTCACCACCATCGGGTCGTCGTTCTAAGATGGCGCATCAGACGCCCCGCAGCCTCAACCACTCGTTGAGGCTTGGCCGCCTGACGGCCCCACAGTGGGCCGCCGTGGTCGTGGGTATCGCGTCGTTGTGGGTCTGCGCGGGGTTAGCGGCGCACATCGCGGACCCCAACGCCCACATCCTCGCCGTGGCGCTGCCGACCATGCTGCTCATCACGCCCATCCTGGTGCTGTGGCGTGGCGGCGTCGAACGCTACCCCGCGCAACTCACCCGCTACGCCGCGCGCCGGTCCGTGGTCTACACGATCAGGGCCGCGCGCCTCGTCCTCGTCTATGGTCAGAAGGGAGGGAGCCGTGCCCACGCGCGCCTACAAGCGGCGCGGCGTCGTCAAAGTTGACGACGCCGACGGCGCGATCATCGGGGCCGGTGGCACACGCCACCGGCTCTTGCATATTCCCGGCTACATGCTCGACGCCGATACCCTGCCCGACCAGGAGCGGCACGCCGCGCTGTTCGGGCAGCTCGCCGCGTCGTTGCCCCACAAGGCGCGGCTCTCCCTCTACGTGGAGAACCGGCCCGCCGACACGGTCGCGCTCGTGGCCGGGCTGCGCGCGCAGTTCGCCCCGACGCCGCACACGCCGCAACTGGGGGAATTGGGCGAGCGCCTGCTGTCCCGCTGGCAACGCCGGCTGACGGACTCCGGTGAGCGGCACGTCGCGCGACTCGACTACTGGCTCCTGGTGAGCCCGTACCCCGCGCGGGACGGCCACCCCGACCAGTCCGAGCCCGCGCGCCTCCGCCAGGCCGTGGCCTCCCTCACGCGCCAGCTCGTCGCCATGGGCGTCCCCCCGGTCGCGGCCGACAGCGCCACGGCGCGCGCCTTCGTGACCCGGCACCTCATCCCCCGCGGCGACGGGTGGTATAGCGCCCCGACCCTCGACGAGTCCGAGGAGGCTTTCCACACCTACCGGATCGTGGACCCAGTGAGTGGCCGCGCGCGATGGACGCGCACGCTGTTCGTCGTCGCGCCGCCCGACGAGACCCGGCCCGCCTGGACGCGCCCGCTGGTGTTGCCGGAGTGCCCCGCGACCCTCGTGTTCCACCTGCGCGGCCTGCGCCGCTCGTGGGAGCGACGCCGGCAGGAGTGGCGCTTAAAGCTGATGGAGGGCACGGCCGGCCGGGGGAAGAACATCGCCACCACGCTGGCCGCGCGGGACGCGGAGGACCAGGCGACGGCGCTGCACGGCGCGGGCTATAGTGTCGTGCGCGTGGGCTGCTACCTCCAGCTCGAAGGCGACACGCGCGCGCAGCTCGACGGCCGCGTGAGCCACGCCTTGCAAGCCATGGGTGATACCATGGTCGTCGATCCCGGCTACGGGCACGCGCATCAGCACCCGCTCTACCGTTCCACGCTGCCCGGCTACGGCGACGTGGCGCACTCGACGTACCGCTGGGACACGCCGACCTGGGGCAACGCCTGGCCGTTCCTGGCCTGCAACCCCGGCACGCGCACGCTCGGCGTCCCGCTCGGGACCACCGACCTCGCCGGCGACCTCGTGACGCTCGCCCTGGCCGACCCCGACCTGTACAACCGTATCGGCGTGATTCTCGGGCGCGTCGGGACCGGCAAGACGAGCCTCCTGCAGAAGATCGCGCTGTGGTTCCTGCTGACCGGCAACTACGCCACCGTCGTCAGCTCGGTCGACTCGTTCGCCGCCCTGTGCGAGATGTCGGGCGGCAAGGAGTGGGAGCAGGCGCGGGCCACGCTCGGCGGCGCGCGCTCGGCGTGCATCAACGTGTTTGATGGTCCCCGCGAGGACGAGGACGACCGCCGCGAGCGCGTGCGCTTCGTGACCGCCGCGGTGGACCTGCTCCTCGGCGGCGTGGCCGGGCTCGAGCCCGCCTTCCTCGACGAGGCGGTGCGCGAGGTCTACGCCGCGCACCCCGACCGCACGCCGGTCATGGCCGACCTGCACGCCACGCTCCTGGCGAAGGGCAAGGTGACGACCGACAACGAGGATCGCAAGGTGTACCGGGGCCTGGCCTGGCGGCTCTCGCCCTACGTGGGCGACGGGCAGCACGCCCGCCTGGTGGACGGTCAGACGAACGTGCGCCTGGACGCGCCCTTGCTCGCCTTCAACACCGAGCCGCTGGAAGGGAACGCCACCCTCCGCAACTTCGCCTACTTCGCCGTGTTCGCGGTCGTCGACCTGCGCCGGGGGCTGGCCAGGGCGCGTAGCCGGGCCGCGCACCGGGGGACCGCTGACCACCTGACGGGGCTGGATGAGGCGTGGGGGCTCCTCACATCAGAGCAGGCCCGCGAGTACATCAACCGCGACGCGCGCAAGGCGCGCCACGGCGGGAACTGCGTGCTGTTCGCCAGCCAGCAGGTCAAGGATCTCGTCGGCAATCAGGACGCCGAGACTTTCTTCACCCAGGCGAGCTTCAAGGCCCTGTACTCGATAGAGGACAGCGGCCAGCAGACCGAGGGCAACCCCAAGCTGTGGCTCCAGCGTATGTTGACCCTGACCGAGCAGGAAGTCGAGGCCGCGCAGAACATGGCCGGCGCGAAGGGCGTCTACATGCCCTGCTTCATCACGCGGCGCGACCGCAAGCGGCCGCGCGACCTGCACGGCGTCGTCCGCGTGGAACTGACACCCGAGGAGGCCCTGCTGTTCGTGAGCGACCCCGACGACGTAGCCGCCCGTACCTGGTGGGCCGCGCAGCACGGCGGCGACACCTGGGCGGGCATCAAGGCCGCGATCGACAGCAAAGAGCAGGAAGAGAGGCTCATCGTATGAGAAGGCGCCGACCACCGCAACCCCATTCTTTTCCACGTAGCGCGGGCGTTGCGGGGCGCTCGCTCGCCCGTACCCTGGTGCTGCTGGTCCCGCTGCTGATCACGCTCACGTTCGCCGCGACGGCGAGCGCGGCGGCTCCCACGGCGACGCCCCGGCCCACGGACACCCCGGCCGCGACACAGACACCCTACCCGACGCGCACGCCGGCGGCGACCGACACGCCCTATCCCTCGCCCACGGTCACGCACCGGCCGGCGCTCACCCTCTCGGCCACGTCCGGCGTGACCGGGACGACGTTGGCCGCCACCGCCTCGGACTTCCCGCCCAACGGCGCCGTCACACTGTACTGGGATAAGACGACAACCGTGGTGGGGCGCGACGGCACCGACGACAGCGGGCTTGCCAGTATCGACGTGACGATCCCGACCGACGCGACGCCGGGCGGGCACACGATCAAGGCGGTGGGTCCGGGCCGCACGAGCGCCGGCGCTCCGTTCACGGTGGCGCGGCCGCAAGGCATCGTAGACACTGCCAGCCCCATGGGAGCCTACTGCACCGGCCTGCTCAACTGGTGCCCCAACCTGGGCGACATGATGGGCAGCCTGGCGGCCGCGGCCTGGTCCTCGTTCACGGCAGGGATGGACGCCAAGCTACAGGGCGCCACCGACTCGATCATAGCGCCGCTGGTGACCACGCCCGACCTACGCGGCAACCAGGAGTTGACGCGTGTGCAAGGCATCCTGAGCCAGGACGCGACCGAGGCCGTGGTGGTGCTGTTCGGGATCGCCGCGATGTGGTGCGCCAAGCCCTCGTTCTTCGGGGAGTTTGAGGTCGGCCTGTCCCTGCTGCTGCGCTCCGGCCTGGTCGTCGCCGCGCTGCGCACGCTTAACCCGCTCATGACCATCTGGACCGCTATGGTCAATGCCCTGGCGGCGGGCGTGGGACACGCCAACATCGCCAACACCGGGCACACCGTATCCACCTGGCTCATCTCGCCGGTCCTGGTGGTGCTGGCGGGCTTGGAGCGGTCCGTGAGCCTCTACACGTTGGGGATGGTCTACGCCCTCGCCCCTATCTTCATCGTCCTGGTGATCTGGCCGCCCGCGCATCGCCTGTTCATGGCGTGGCTGTTCCTGTTCATCTCGGTGAGCACCATGGGCGTGGCCTACGGCCTGGCGACCACCATGATCGTCGCCATGGGCGTGAACGCGCCGGGTCTCTGGGGGACGGTGATGACGGTGGGCGGGCTGCTCTTCCTGACGCTCGTGCCGGCGATCTGGAGCGGTCTAACCCTTGCCGCCGCGCAGCAGGCGGGTGGGGCGTTGTCCAAGGTAATGAATGTAGCGAAAATGGCGGTGGCCTGATGAACGGCGGTGAAATCCTCCTCGTGATCCTGGCCGGTGGCGCCCTGGCGGGCCGGCTGTTCTTCGGCAAAGGCTTGTTGTGGCTACCCGCTAAAATCGTGCGCGTGGTCCTGGCCCTGGCCGTGTCGTCGTTTTCCGACCGTCATCGGTGGAGGTGAGAACCATGGCTGCCTACTCGTACAAACCCACGCGTCTGAGCGGTCCCCTGCGCGCCGCGCTGGTTCTGGTTACACTCCTGGCCGTCGGCGCGGGTGTGGCCGCGCTACGCGCCTCTGGCGCATTCACGCGTGCCTACAGATGGGGCTACGTCGCGCTGGCCTACCCGGTGGCATGGACGCTTGACCTCCTGGCCCGGCTGCGCCGTGGGTTGCACACGGGGCATCTGAAAAGCGGGGGCCTGGATTGGTCCGCATGGGTGGGCAACGCCGCCGTGCGCTACCCGACCGTGCAGGGCCGGCCCTACCGGGGCCTGATCCTGGTGGAGGCCGCGGTCCTGGCCGTCGCGCTGGGCGTCGTCGCCTGGCGCGTGGGGTGGTTCATCTACACGCGGCCGCGCCGGCTCGCCCCGAGCGGCGCTCATGGCACGGCGCGCTGGATGACCCGCCGCGAGATGAAGAAGCTCGCCTATAAGGGAGCCCCTCTGCTGCTCGGCGCGTGCGGCGGCGTGAGCGTCGCCATGGACCGGGGGCTGCAAGTGCTCAACACCCTCGTCATCGGCCCGATCGGCAGCGGGAAGACGACCGGCTTCATCCTCGCGAACCTGCTGCGTGAGACCGGCGCGCGCGATCTGGTCATTACCGACCTCAAGATGGAGCTGCTGGCCAAGGCCTACCGGCACCTTTCCACGTCCTACGACGTGTGGGTGGTCAACTTCCTCTCGCCGGCCACGTCGATGGGCTACAATCCGCTCGCCTGCTGCGTCAGTCCGCTCCTGACGGCCCTGTGGTGCGACGGCTGGATCGCCAACACCGGCAAGAGCGAGAAGGAGCCGTTCTGGGACACGGCCGCGCGCGAAGTCCTGATGTCCGGGATCTTCCACCTGCAAGAGGTCGTCACGCGCGCCGGGGGCACGCTGGGCGACGTCACCCTCGCGCACCTGGATGAGTTCCTGACCGGGCAGCCGCCCCAGGCCGTGATCGAGGCGCTGGAACAAAGCCCGTCGCGCCTGGCGCGCAAGAAGGCGTTCAGCTTTATGGCCGCGCTCAAGGCGAACGACAAGCTGCTCGGGTCCGTGTTCGCGGAGATCACGCCCCGCTTCACCATCATGTCCGACGAGCGCGTGCAAGCCACGACGAGCCGCGACGAGGTGCGCCTATCGCGCCTGGGCACAGGGCAGGGCAAGCCCGTCGCCGTGTTTCTCGCGCTCGATCCCGATCTGATGGAGGAGTTAAAGCCCCTCTCGGCCGGCTTCTTCATGGACCTGTTCCGCGTCCTGGGCGATACCGCGCGCCAGACGCCGGGCGGCGAACTGCGGCGCGACGTGTTCATCTACGGCGACGAGTGGGGCAACATCGGCTTCGTTGCCGGCATCAAGAAGGCCATGAACCTGCTGCGTAGCGCCGGCGTCTACGGCGTCTACGTCGTCCAGATGACGGCGCAGATGGTCGAGACCTACGGCGAGTTGGGCTGGACGCAGCTCAAGGGCGCGTACAACACCAAGATCGCCCTGTCCAACCTGGTCGACGAGGACGCCACCTGGTTCAGCGAGGCGGTCCTGGGCGAGACAACCGAGGTGACGCAAGGCCGCAACGTCCAGCGCGACCGCTTCCACGTCACCACCGACCGGGGCGGCCAGAGCCAGAGCGAGACTAAGCGGGCGCTCTTGACGCCCGACGAGGTGATGAACCTGCGGGCCGACGAGCTGCTGGTGAAGATGCCGCAGCGCCCGCCCGCGCGCCTCACCCAGCGCCGCTACTACGCCGATCCCGAGGTCAGGCGCCGCGCGCCGGCCAGGGGCCAGTATTGGGTGCCGCCGCTCGGCCCGCAGCGCCCGGACGGCCCGCTTACGCCGCCGCCGTTGGAACTGCCGGCGCCCGCCCCGGTCGAGGGCCAGGCGGCCCAGTCGGAGCACGAGCACAACGCCGGCGGCACGGGCACCGTCGCCGACGCGGCCGATACCTCGATAGACGGCACGCTGCGGAGGGCGGCGCTCGTCGCCGTAGGGGTCCCCTCGTCATTGGAGGACGAGACCGATCCGTTCGGCCCGGACGTTGAGCACTAGAGCGGCCACAGCACCCACGAGGGGCGGCGTCGGGCAACCGGGCCGCCCCTCTCCTTAGTAAATCGCCACAATTGTAAACCTTCCTGCACATACTGTATTAGGCAAAAGGTTGTTGCACACGCGCTCCAGCGCGTGTGCAACACGTCTATCCGCAGGTCACACACATGCCGCGTTCAGCAGTCCCTGTGGCTGGCACGTAGACGGGAGGGTAGCTGTGCAACCTGTTGCTGCCCAATACACCCTCCTACACATACGCCTTAAAGTGCGATAGAGGTAGGAGCATTGAGTGCCGGTGGGCGACAAGTTTGGAGGGATTACTCACTCGGCGATCTCCTCTCGTGGTGTTGCCGTGTCCGCCGCTGGCGTGTGGATGCTCCCTTAGGTTTGGCTGTCGACTCATCTAGTAGGACGGCGAACCCATTGGTGAGTGCCAGGTAGACAATTGGCACGTCACGCCGCTTGGCGAGGCGGCTGATCGCTATCTTAGTACCCCGCAACTCCTTGGAATCGCTACCCTCGATGCGCATGGGCTGGCCCTGGGCTACAGCGTCGAGTAGGTCGTCGTAGGGGGAGCGTGGCTTGCCCTGCTGGACAGCAAGCTTCTTGATCTCTTCTAACGTGGTTGAATGAACAGTCGTCACGTCTAATTCCCTCTACTTCTCCTCGTCTCCTCCGAGGCTTCCCCTCACCCTTCAGCAAGTCTATTGGATACTCTGTAACTTACGACTAACTACATTGCGTAATCTAGTTACGTCCCGACTCCAAGGCGAATGTTTGTACTCCTCATCAAGCCATCGCAAGGCCGTTTGTAAGTAGGCGTGGGCGCTTTCATCACCGAACACTTGCCAGTATTGTGTTCGCTACGCGAAATCCAGCCATTCGATACGATCACTAACGGCCACTCTGGGTCGTCATTTCCGATATCCATGTCATAGTCCCTGCTGCTTGGAAAAAATAATTCGCTGATGCCGTTGTAGAGCCGATAGAAAGCAGGACGAGTATGGCGGCGGTTATCGTAGCAAGTGGCCGTAAATTGAGTAGCGTTCACAAGTATCTTAGGGCTTGGTCAGCGAATGCAGTGGCGTGATATGTCTTTCTTCGATCGGATGCATGACATTGTTCTAATATCTCCATGCTCTTGTCGAGCGTTTCCCGCACTTGCTGACTGTTCTCGCCCATCTTGTTGATATTAGCATTGAATAGAATTATTGCATGGGCATGCCTTATAGAGACAATCCGAGAGCCGCTCATGGAAAGCGCCTTGTCGATCCACGCAAAAGCTTCATCAAATCGTTTCTTATGCAATAGATACAGTGCCCCTTGCTGCCAGAGATATGGAGAAAGATCGCGATGTGCGACCTCCAAATAGAAATCGCGGCCCTCCTCCCAGTTCATGAAGGCTTTCAGTGCATAGTTCTTGTCGAACGCGTAAGTCTTAAACACATTAAAATTGATTACTCGATAAGGAGTCACAGACCGATGGAATCGTATTAGAGCACGCTTGAACACTTCACTGGAAACCTGATCGAGGATTGCAGCAGCGACAATATTCGAGCGCGGCACCCAATAATCTTGAGCTTCTAAATCCCGCGTCTCTGCTGCTCGAATGTTGCTGCGTTCCTGAAAACTTCGTGGCGATCCCAGGTCTTGACCTGAATACTCAGCGACAAGTTTACCCAACTTGTCCATCATTTCATATACGCCCTGGTAATCGACCACGCTGTCCCTTAAAAAAGCGAGTGCCATATCAAAAGATACGACTGTGCGACAAACTTGCACGTAAGCTAGCATCACTAACAATTCAAGAAGATCAGGCTCCTGCTCTAGTTTCCTCAATAACGTTCCGAAGCGTCGACTCAGGCTCGGCCTTTGAATATTCATCTGTATCACTTCGAATACCGATAGCTCGACTCCTGAATGCATTTTCGGCTCTTTATAACTTAGGGTTCGAATGTCCTCGGGTATTGCTGCGTAAATCTCCTGTATATCTTCGGGGGGGATGTCGGTAACATCAATAATTTTATACAGCTTGCGGTCAAACTTGTGGATTGCAATATCAAAGTTATGCTCTCTGTCGAAGCCCACCGCCAGTATATTCCGACTCTTTGATAACAAGGTAAAGGCTTCGGCATTATCTGCAAAATCATCCACAAAAACAACCGCTTTGCCTTTGTTTTCTTCTAAGCGACTGATAATTAGCTGAGCTTTCTCTACAGTAAGCGAATCACAAACGAGCTTATGACCCTCGTACTCGAGACCATTAGCCACCTGCATGAGCAACGTTGTCTTCCCACATGCCGGAATACCAAGGACGATGGTGTTTCTGCTAGCGTCTATAGAGTTAACAATGTCAGAGTAGTATTTGTTTTTGTATATTCTATTGTTAAATATATCGAACCAAGAAGGGGGTTGACCCAGATAGAACTCGCGAAGGGATCTAACCGGAACAGAGCCTATTGCTGGGAGGGCATCGTCGGGAAACAACTCTTGAGTGGGAATAATGGCCGAAGTACTGATCGACGATTGCTGTATATTGAGAGTGGCAAGGTAAGTCAGCATTTCCTGGGTGTTAGCAAGAATGATATTAAAGTGAATAGCCTCAAAATATCTTCGGGTTGCCTCACTAGGACTTATAAGGACAATCCATTTAGGTTTCATCTCTCTACCGTGAATAGTGCTTGGGTTTAACGCTTCCAACGTTCCCGCGTCCTCAACGCCATAACCCCAAAAGAGGGTAGGGAAGTGTTGCATACCTTCCGTGAGAAAGTGCCATTTATCCGAATCGGAGGAAAAGGCTGTAGCAATATCTACGGTGCTGAACGTCAAAGATTCACTCATGTTAGTTATTGACCCATGCAATGGCACCAAATCTATAGCATGCCTGTCGCGTTGTACTGGGCCATGCAAGGTGACGTCATTAAGATAGTGATTACTGCTAGATGAGAATAGTTTGTAGAGTAAATCATCAATGTTTGTCGTGTATATAGATTTGATGTTTAGTTTGTTCAGGACATTATAATTATCATCATAATGCTCTACGCAATACCTCTGCTGGAAGTATTGTCTCAACTCCAACTTACGACTAGCTTCGATAATTGTACAGACCCGGCTCAACGGCAACTCGGCAAGTTCCGGCAACTCGAATATATCGATTAACTCTTTCTTTAGTTTATCCCCAACAGGTAAGGAACGACCATCTTTGCTTGCCGCCAAAACTGAGAACCCAGCACCGAGGAATAAGTTGATCCCGCGAGATAGTGCCGCTTTTAGAGAATCCTCATTTTCAATGGTGACCATCTCGATTACCCCAGCTTCCTGCTCTGTAGTAGCATGTACGATTGGGTGAACATTACAGCGATGAAATTGTAGCACAACTGACGCTGCTAAGCTTTCCCCCTAACGCCGCTCATCGGCGCGGCTGTCGCGCCCCCTGGTCTTCTCGGGCTCGGGGGTACGGTCCGGCGCATCCTGTCGCCCCCGCTCGGCCTGTAGCGCCTCGTTCCAATCCTTCGTCCCGGTCGGGGGCCGCTCGCGCACGACGGCCTCGGCGCGCGGGTAGGCCTCCTGTACCTGCTTCCACAGGAGATCGCCGCCCGCGTCGTTGTCGAAGCCGCAATGCACCAGCGCTCCCCTGGCCAGCCCCTCGTCGATCTGCCGCCTGGGCAACTCGCCGTGGCCGTCGTTAGACAGGAACACGTACTCCCCGCGCTCGCCGGCACGCTGCGCCAGCGCGGCCCGGCTCAGGGCGTCGATCGGGCTCTCCACGATGTGGTACTGCGGGACGCGGTACGGGGCCGTCTCCCCCACGCTGAACGAAAAGTGCCCCGCGTCGCGCCGGCTGCCGAGGGCGAGCCCCTGGAACTCCGAGCCGGGCAGCGTCCCGCGTAGGCTCGCGCCCACCGCCTGACCCTCCGCGTCCATGCGCAGAAAGACGGCGTTGGCACGACGATCCGCGTACAGCGTGCCCCGCTCGTGCAGCTCGTCGACCATCTTGGACGGGAGACCTCGCTGCTCGACGAGGTAGGCCCGGACCTGCGGCCAGCGCCCCTCGTCCCGCGCTGGCGGCATGAAGCGCGCCGGCTCGCCCCGTTCGCGCTCGACGATCTCCTGGCCCTGCCGCGCCCCGTACTGTGCGGCCGCAGCCACGGCCAACTCGGGGCCGGCCTCGTGGTTGAGGTAGGCAACGGCCTGGCGGAAGGTGTAGCCGCCGACGTGCATCACCAGGTCGATGGACTGGCCGCCGCCGCTCTGACGGTCGTGGTTGTAGAACTTCTCCCCGTTGATCGAGATGTGCTCGCCGGCGACCTGCCACTTATGTTTGTCGTAGCGGTCCTGCTCGCCGCCGAGCGCGCGCATGGTATCTTCCAAGTCGATGCCCCGGACCTGGGCCACCAGCGCCTTGTAGTCCCGCGTCACGGTCGCGTTGTCCCGTTCCAGGTCGCGGACCCGCTGCTGCAAGACCACGACGTTCGCCTCGGCCTTCGCCGCCTGCCCCTCATAGTGCGTTGCCTTCACCAAGGCCGCGTCCAGCGTCGGCGCGATCCGCTCGGCGATCCGCGCGCTCTGCTCAGTCGCCCATCGCTCCGGGTTACCCACGAGGCGGCCGGGGCGCTCCACCTCAAGGTCGTGCCGGACAATCTCCGGTGCCGGCGTCGGCTCCATGATCTTGGCGTAGTAGTCGCGCACGGTCTGATGGTCGGCCACGCTGCCCTTGACGCCCCGGATCAGCCCCAGGTCCTCGACCGCCGCATGGTAGCTATCGTGCAGGCCGCGTAGCCTCGCAGAACCGTCGATGAAGTCTGTCGCGCTCAACCGCCCCTTCTCGTTGATCGGCACGACCATGGCCTGAATGTGGGGCGTCAACTCGTCCTGATGCAGGATCGCGGCGACCACGTTGGCGTCCCCGAATTGCCCGCGTAGCCAGTCCATGGTGCGGCCGCGCCACGCGTCGAGGCGCGCGGCGCGCTCCCGCTCGTCGCCCCGCTCGAAGAACTCCCGGCTGGCCGTGAAGACGTAATCGAGCGCGAGCACCGCGTTCGTGCGGATCGTCGGCGCGTCGTCGAGCCGGGCCTGCACGTCGGCCCGCCAATCGCCGCTGCCGGCCAGCCGCTCATTCTCGCCCCGGCGCTCGTCGTCGGCGTTGGGCGTGGTCCGCGTCCGCTCGTTGTGCGCGCCGCGCGAGCTGACCTGCCCCATCGTCTTGAGCTTGTTGAAGCGCATCACCGCGTACATGCTGGCCGTCCTCGCCCCTTCTTTTTCCAGGTAGGATGGTCTCCGCGACCGCCGCGTGGGGGGCTTGCTAACCCCCTATGGCCCGCGCTCCCGACCGCCGTTGGACGGTCCGGGGCGGGGGCGAACGCAGGGTTTGGCGGGAGGCCCCCCAGGGCCGAGCGCACAAACCCGTAGTGAGTTACGGGTTTGCTGCGCAACCCCCTGCCGTCAGCCTACACGGTCGCGGCGGGGGGTCGCAAGAGGGGCGCGCGGGACTACTTGGAAAAGAAGGGGCGAGCGGCGTTATGGGTTGGCCCGGTCGTGCCGCACAAAGACAACATATGCCTAACGCAGGTGCTATGATGACTCTCAGTTAGGGTAACGCTGGGATCATCGTCCCATCAAGGGGACGTCCCACATCGTTTCATGTGACGAGGTGAAGTGTACATGCAGAACCCGACAACGGGCCTGGGCCTAGATCCGATGAAGGATGCTGCCGAGCGCGTCCGCCGGGAACACGATCTCATCAACCATCGTTTGTCTTGGCTACTTACTTCGCAATCGGCGCTCGTTGTCGCTTACGGCTTTAGCAGTCCGGCCGGGCATACCCCCAACCAGATTCGCGAGTACATCCCCTATGTGGGCTTGGCCCTTTGCGTCACTATTTACCTAGGCATTCTCGCCGCCCTTGCTGCGACGGCGCATTGGCACCACCTTGGCGGGACCAGTCAGCAGAGAGGCCAGCCGATCAACCAGTCTGGTAACGCGCTTCCCATATCCGCGCAAAGTGTCGTCGCATTCTCAGTTGGCTTCTTACTCTGTGCATTCGTTGGTGTTGTCGTCGGGTTAGCTATTGCGCGCGACTTTGGAAAAATAAACGTGCTCAACCTGCTTTTTGATGCCATTCCCTTCGTGGGCCTAGCCATCTGGGACGCAGTGGGTACGCTTGTTGCCCTTGCCACGTTCGACTATTGGTGTCGGCGTGGTCACCAAGGTAGTCAGCAGGCCGGCCCATCGTCGGGCACGCGTTCTAGAGACAAGCGCGTTGTCATCTTCGGTTTCTTCGTCGTCGCGCTCGTGGGCTCTGGCATAGGATACGTCTTTCGCGTGTTGCTTAGGGGCGTGTTCGCCACTGGCCTCACCATTGTCATTACTATTACCGTCATTGTCATCTCCATTATTTGGTACTGGTCTACACGCAAATCACAGGCAGGATCAACAGGAGCTACTATATCGTTAAATGACCCTGTCGGGCGGAAATGGACGCACCTAATGGGTTTTGCGCCGCCAGCCGCGCTTCCCCTTACCTTCTCCATCCTTTGGTGCACTCTTCTGTATGGAACGCGCGGATTTATTCTGTCGACTGTGATTTGTCTGGCTATTGGCTTGGCCGTTCTTGTTCGCTACGGTCAGCGGATATAGTGTCCGCCGCTCGGCCTAG